>LNAP01007427.1_pt1 | contig 10408 bp, 8 predicted proteins | sample 602601 | NCBI WGS metagenome assembly LNAP01 (sample SAMN02440304, study PRJNA202911) | soil metagenome | biome: Subtropical and temperate rainforests or woodlands; isolation source: soil samples (1 kg each in a 20% v/v slurry with milli Q water) were... ...
GGCAACGACACGCTCAACGGCGGCAATGGCAACGACATCCTGGCCGGCGGTGCCGGCGATGACAAGCTGAACGGCGGCGACGGCAACGATACGGCGACCTACATCGATGCCGCAGGCGGAGTGACGGTGTCGCTGGCCGTGACGACTGGCCAGAATACCGGGGGTGACGGTACCGATACGCTGTCGAACATCGAGAACCTCATCGGCTCGATGCACAACGACTCGCTCACCGGCAGCAGCGCCAACAACATCCTGGTGGGTCTGGCCGGCAACGACACGCTCTCGGGCGGCGGCGGCAACGACGTGCTCATCGGCGGGGCGGGCAACGACACCCTGACCGGCGGAGCGGGTGCGGACACCTTCAAGTGGGGGCAAGGGGATCTGGCCGGCAGCACCACGGGCGACGTCATCACCGACTTCGCTACTGGCACTGGCGGCGACGTGCTGCACATCGGCGACCTGCTGGCCGGCTACGTGCAGGGTGTCTCCGATGCCACGGATTTCGTGCACCTGCAGACCAACAGTGGCAACACCGTGGTTACGGTCGATGTCAATGGCGGCGGGGACAACTTCGTGGCACTGGCGACGCTCAACGGCGTGACTGGCCAGACCGTTGCCGGCATGATCGGGTCCGGCAACCTGGTGCTGACGCACGAGACCACCACCACCTGATTCTGCCGGCGCAAGGTGTGGCGACGGGCCGCGCGGGGGTTATCCCCTCGCGCGGCCTTTTTTTGTTTGCGCAATCGCCCACGCGCGATGTGGCAAGGCGCATGTCACAACCCGCCGGCCGTTCACGCGAACCCCTTTACACATCGGAAAGTGTTAACCGGACGATACACCCCGGATAAACCATGAAAATCCGGCCGGAAAGCCAAAATTACAAAAAATCCCTTTATGAATCATTGCGATAATGGATAAAAACGCGCGATCCCAGCGCCGGCGCGGGAATCGGCGGCGCGCAACCCGATGAAGTGTAACGACTTCGATACAAACGACCGCTAACCAACCCTCCGCGGTATTTTAAAAAAATATAATAATTTCAATTACTTGTTTCATAAATTTTGACTGGCACGCCACGTGCTTTATGCGTTGTGGGCGCCCCTTTGTGGGCCGGCATCCGCATCGTGCGGTCCGTCGGTAAGAGACCGCCCGCAACCACCTTAATTGGGAGTGAGTGCAGTGAAATCAGTGAAATCAGTGAAAGGTATGAGCAAGTTGGTGCCGATCACGGCTGCCTCGATGCTGGCGTTCTCGCTGGCCATGGCGAGTGCTGCCCGTGCCGACACCACCAGCGGTGTGGACGAAGCCGGCGCCGGCAGTGCTGCGCAGGTCAACGGTAACGATCTGCTGAGCGAAAACACCACCAACGTGACCGACAGCAACGTCGGCGGCGGCACGCAAGCCAACGGCAACGATCTGCTGAGCGACAACACCACCAACGTGACCGATAGCAACGTCGGCGGCGGTACGCAAGCCAATGGCAACGATCTGCTGAGCGACAACACCACCACCACCACCGACAACGGCGACTTCCGCGACAACACCGCCACGGGCAACGGCGACTTCCGCGACAACACCACCGACGTCTCCGACAACGGCAATTTCCGCGATAACACCACCGACGTCTCCGACAACGGCAACTTCCGCGACAACACCACCGACGTTCTGAGCGGTAACACCGACAGCAACTTTGCTACCGGCGACATCGACGAGACGTCCGGCAAGAACGTCGCCACCAAGGGCGGCGAAGTGGATGCCGACCAGACGCTCGGCAAGGTCGTTGCCACCAAGGGTGGCGAGGCCGAGTTGATCGAAAGCGGCGCCGGCAACGTGGCCAGCAAGGGCGGGACGATCATCGACATCGCCTCCACGGGCAACCTCAAGATGGTCAGTCTTAGCAAGCTGAATGCCAGCGTCAGCGGCATCACCTTTGCGCCGGTGGCGGTGGGCCTGTCGGGCGGCAACGACGCGACCTCCGCCAATCTGGGCGGCGCCGGTTCGGCCAACGTCGGCGGCTCCTCGGCCGAGACCGACAGCGAGCAGGGCGCGGCCAATCTGGGCGGTGCGCTGGGCGGCAATCTGGGCGGCGCAGTCGCCGGTGCCGAGGGCGGTGCGCAGGGCGGCAACCTGGGCGGCACGGCGGCCAGCAATGCCGGCGGCGCCGACAACCTGGGCGGCGCTCTGTCGGGTGCCAGCGCTGAGAACGGCGCCGGCAACCTGGGCGGCGTAGCGGCGGGCAACAGCTCCGACGACGATACCGGCAACCTGGGCGTCGCGGGCGCGCTGTCGGGTGCGCTGGCGGGCGCCGGTTCCAGCGAGGCTGGCGAAGGCGGTGGCGGCGATACGAAGGGCGCGGCCGATTCGACGGGCTCGGCTAGCAACGGCCAGGGCGCCACGGGTGCCACTGGCACGCAGAGCGCGGGCGGGAGCAACTCCCAGACCGCGGGCGCCAGCAGCAGCCAGGATCCGGATGCCACCAACACCCAGTCGGCGAGCAACACGCAGTCGACCACGGGCGGTGCCAACACCCAGACCACCACGGTCGCCAACAGCCAGGATCCGGACGCCAGCAACGCTCAGACGAGCTCGCCGACCAACTCCCAGTCGGCGGCGAACTCGAATGACGCGGACGCCAGCAGCAGCAATGCGCAGACCAGCAGTGCGAGCAACTCGCAGAATTCAGTTGCGTCTGCAGTGTCGAAGAACGTCAGCCTGGCCAGCCTTGACTGGACGAGCGGCGGGATCAACGGTGCCTTCACCAACATCCGTGGCATCACCACGGTGACCAGCAACACTGGCATCGCCAGCCAGAATGCCGCGGTCAGCGTGAATGCCATGGTCGGCAGCGTGAATGGTGGCGGCACCATCACCTCCGGCATGCCGGCCAGCACGGGCGGTAATTAAGGTGCGCTGAGCCCATTTAAGGGTTAAGCGTTAAGACGGCGGGCGAGTCCCCGGGCTCGCCCGCCGTCTTATTCTCTCCGCATCGACAAGGGAGCGCACCATGAGTTACTTGAACCTTAGTAGATGGCTACGCCTGAAGGGCGCATTGGCCAGCATCGGATTCCTTGCCCTGACGACCACCGCCTGGGCCGCTGATCCATTGTCCGGCTTGAGCGCAGTCGGTGACGGCGCGCTGGGCGCCACCAATATCGGCGTCCGCAACAGCGTGCTCAACCTGAGCGGCGTGGACCAGAGCGCGAACGTGGATCACACCAAGATCGTGGTCACCGGCAATGGTCAGGCAAACACTGGGCAGATTGCTGACAACCTGGTCCAGAACAACAGCGGCCTCACCACGTTCCTGGCCAATACCGGCAACAACGTGAGCGTGAACAATTCCACCATCCTGAATATTTTCCTGAATTCGCTGCCGCCAGCAGCACCCTGATCGCGCGTCACCGATACCGGGGACCGAGGGGGAGAGTGTGAAGCGGACGACGGCGATATTGCTTGCGGGGACCATGCTGGTATGTGTGGCTCCGGCGCTGCGTGCCAACGGTGCGGACAGCATCGACCTGCCCACCCCGGGCGGGATATTCAATCCCAAGGTCGTCAGCATCCGGGAGGCGCGTTTTAAGACCGTCATCCAGCAGCGCTACGACTTCAGTTGCGGCTCGGCCGCGCTTGCGACCTTGTTGACCTACCACTATGGCGCGCCGGTGTCCGAGGCGCAGGTCTTCGAGGCCATGTACAAGGCCGGCGACAAGGAAAAGATCCAACAGGAAGGCTTCTCGCTGCTCGACATGAAGCGCTTTCTGACTTCCATCGGCGTCAAGGCGGATGGTTTCGAGATGACCCTGAATCAGGTCGTCGACGTGGGTGTACCCATCATTGCGCTGATCGATGTCGGTGGGTACAAGCATTTCGTGGTGGTCAAGGGAGTTCGCGGCGACGAAGTGGTCGTCGGCGATCCCGTGCAAGGGGTAAACATCGTGCGCCGCGGTGACTTTGAGGCCATGTGGAATGGCATCGCCTTCGTCATACGCCAGGACATCGATATGGCGCGTCGGAATTTCAACGCGGACCACGACTGGGCGGTCCGCACCAAGGCGCCATTCGGTACTGCACTGCGCCGCGATGGACTGGCGTCCTTCGCCATGGGCCTGCCGGGCGTCAACGACTTTTAATAACGAGTTCTCGAGGAGTAATTCCGATGGGTGCAAACCTGAGCATGATGAATTCGTACAACGGCCAAGTGAGCCACCGCGCACACCGTTTCGCGTGCGCCGCCATCAGCGGCTGGCTGCTGTTCACCACTCCCGTGTTCGCTGCGGTGGGCGCACTCGACCCGTTCAGCGACCTCAACCGCGTTTCCGAAACCAAGCTCGACGACATGCGGGGCGGATTTCGGGTAAACGGCTTTGAGATGCGCTTTGGTATGCGGGTGGAGTCAGCCGTGTCCGGTATCGGCAGGGTCGTAACGCTGCTGACATGGGGCGATCTGTCCCGCAAGTGGACGCCCACCTCGACCACCGTCTACTCAGCCGATGGAACGCAGCAGTCGGCCAATCCGAATGCGGCGGTTCCCGCTGCCAATGCGCAACTGCCGGCAGCGCCGCAGTCGCTGTCCACCGCGGCGAACACCGCAGTAAGTCCGCCCGTGCCGGTTGCGCCGCCGGCACCGACTGGTTTGACTGTTCCGACTGTTCCGACTGCTCCGACGGTAGCATCCGTGATTGAGCCCACAATCAGTGTTCCGACCGCCGCCAGCCCGCCACAAATCGCGAATACGCCCGAGACGGTGACGCCGCCGGTGGCAACCTCGCTGCCTGTGTCTGTGCCTGTGCCGCAGAGCGTCGCCAACTATCTTGACCAGCAAGCGACTCAGCCGAGCGCGCCCACTCTGGGACAAAAGGATGGCGGCTTTGAGTTGACGGTAGCGAATAGCGGCACAACCCAGATATTGCACCAGATCACCGAAGGGCACGTGGCGGCTCTGATTTCGAATCAGGAAAATGGCGTAACGATCAGTCAGAGCACCACGCTGGATGTGGGCGTGGCGAATTTCGCGCAGCAAATGGCAAATGCGATGCACGTAATCCGTGCCCGATCGGTCGTCGGCAGCGGAGTCAATCGCTACTGAGTTGCAGCACGCTCAAGATTTTTGAATTGACGCCGTAATTCTTTCTATGAAGGCAGGGGCAGTGCGCAAACGGTGTGGTGAGCCACTTTATGTGGCGTACTTGTTGGCCGGGCTGGCCTGGATGGCTGTATCGCCCGGTTGGGCTGCGGACGTGCAGCCGGTCAGGGCGCCCAATTCAGGCGTCCCGGACGCACCCCTGTCGGCTCAGGAGCTTGGTGAAGTTTCCGGAGCGGGTCTTGCGCAGCAGGCAATTACTGCCGGCGCCCCGCCACCGCGGGTAGCTGTCATCCTGTGGGATGAAGCGGGAAAGCGCAGCCTTCCGCGCGTGGCCGATTCAGCGCAATGGGCGCTTACGCCGGGTGGCTTGCGCGTGGATATGTCCAAAGTTCCGTGATCTGCGCGGTGGGAGGCCGCGGGCCGGCACCTTCCAGAACGAAAAACAAGTGGGGTATTCAGTATGGTGCGGCAGGGTGTGGGGTTGGTGATGGCTGGATTGCTGCCGGTGGCGGGGCTTGCGCAGGAAACCGGACCCTCGGTGCAGGGCGAGATCGAGCGCCTTCGGGCTGCCATCGAGGAGCACCAAAAGGAGATCGAGCAGCAGCGCGACAGGCTCGATCAGCTGGAACGGCTGGTAAGCGCGGCGCCGCCACTCATCGTTTCGTCGGCTGACCTCGATACCCAGCGCGGTGGGGCTGACGGCCCGGCCAGTGGTGCCTCGCAGGCGGTAGGCAAAGCTCCCGAAGAGGAGAAAAGACGGCCAGAAATCACGGCGATCTCGGACGTGGGCGGCGTGTTGACGCCGCGCGGGAAGTTCGTGGTGGAACCGCAGATTGAATACAGTCATTCATCCACGCGGCGGTTCTTCTTTTCCGGCGTCGAGATCGTGGACGCGGTTCTGATCGGGGCCATCGAGGCCGCGGATGCGGACCGCGACACCCTGACCGGCGCCCTGGCCGCACGGTACGGAATCACCAATCGGCTGGAAGCCGATATTCGGGTACCGTACGTGTATCGCGATGACACGGAGCGCGATCCGATCGAGGGCGAGCGCCATGGCGCTACCGGCAACGGTATCGGCGATATCGAACTGGGTTTGCACTACCAGATGAACAGTGGCCTCAACGGCTGGCCGTTCTTCATTGCCAACCTCCGCGCCAAGAGCGCGACCGGCAAAGGGCCGTTCGATGTCGACTACGACATACAGGGTCAGCAGGAAGATCTCCCGACCGGCTCCGGGTTTTACAGCGTCGAGCCGAGTCTGACGATCATCTATCCTACCGATCCGGTAGTGCTGTTCGGCAATGTCGGCTATACGATGACACTGGCCGACAATGTCGATAAAACGATCGCCGGCACACAGTTCGAGCGCGTGGACCCGGGCGACGTCATCAAGTTCGCGTTTGGCATGGGTATCGGCCTTAATCGCGCCATCTCGATGAGTCTCGGCTATGAACACAATACCGTTTTGTCCACGGCCACTCGTACGAGTGCGGAGACAGTGGACTCGGATCGGCTGCAGATTGGCTCGTTCCTGATGGGGTTCTCGTTGCGCCTGAGTCCGAGCAAGTCGGTCAACGTCAACCTTGCAATCGGGGCCACCACAGATGCCCCGGACGTGCAATTGACGTTCCGTACCCCCTTCGCGCTTTAATCAGAACATCAAAAACGGCCGCCGGTCGCCCAGAATGAACCGGCGGCCCGCGGCCCTTTTTGACGGATCCTCCAGATAACGCACCCAAGAGGCCTTGACTGTCTCGGTTGATGCCGCGTGGAAGAAAGTCCTGCGGCTGGCGCCGCCGAGAGAGGCCTAATTCCGGCGATGTCCAGTCGGGCCATCGTCGCGCAGCGAAGCAGCGCCTACCTGGGCTTTTCCAGGTGGCGGGCACTGGTAAATCCAGGCTTGCTCATGTGGAAGCGGGGAGTGGCGGGATGGATTGAGTCAGCGTTTCCCGCAGCGCAGGGACGCGCTGCCAAGATCAGCGGCGGTAAGCTGCTGATCGTGTGAGCCATCGGAAAACCACGCCTTTCCGATGGCGGGCGCTGGGAACTCCAGAACGAAGCTATTCAGCGTCCCTAGACACACTGGTCGCGTTAACGAGCCGGCTGCAACTCGTGTTTTTTCATGAGCCGGTACAGCGTCACTCGCGAAATACCCATCTGGCGCGCCGCCAGAGACAGATTGCCCCGCGCGTTAAGCAGGTGTGTCGCCAGAGTCTCTCGCTCGACATTGGTTCGCGCGTCATGCAGGCGGGGCTGGGCGGACGCTGTGGGGTTGATGTTCGCAAGTCCCAAGTCGTCCGGAGTGATCAGGCGATTCTCGGACATCACCATGGCACGGCGCACGCGGTTGATCAGCTCGCGCACGTTCCCTGGCCAGTCGTGCTCCATCAGTGCTTGCAGGGCTTTTTTCGAGTATCCCTGGACGTGGGGGCGCTTCTCGGGGGCGAACTTTTCGAAGAAAAACTTCGCGAGCAGCACCACGTCTTCCCCGCGCTCGCGCAGCGGCGGCATGTTCACGCGCAATACATTGAGCCGGTAGTACAGGTCCTGGCGGAAGCGCCCGGCGGCCACCGCCTGCTCGAGGTTCACGTTGGTAGCCGAGATGATGCGCACGTTGACCGGAATAGGGCGTGGGTTGCCGAGGCGCTCTATCGTTCCTTGTTGCAGAAACCGCAGCAAATGACCCTGGAAATCAGGGGTCAGGTCACCGATTTCGTCAAGCAGCAGAGTGCCACCCGCTGCACTTTCGATTCTGCCGATCTGGCGCGCGACGGCGCCCGTAAATGCGCCTTTTTCGTAGCCGAAAAGTTCGGCCTGAATGAGCGTCGGCGGCAGCGCGCCGCAGTTCACGGCCACGAAGGGGCCCTTGCCACGCTGCGATCGCTCGTGGATCGCCAGGGCTGTCAGTTCCTTGCCGGTGCCGGACTCGCCGGTGATCAAAACCGGCGCATCGACAGCGGCGATCTTGCGCGTTTGTGTGAACAATTCGAGCATCGGCTGGCTTGAACCGACCATTTCATACTCGGCGTTGGAATCGTCGTCCTGCCGATTGCGTCTGCGTATCCGGGCCATGCCCCAGGCACGACCCAGCACTATGGCCAATCGTCTCGGGTCAGCGGGTTGCGTGTGGTAGTCGTAGGCGGATTCGGCGATCAGGCGGGTCACCTCCGGCTTTTCCAGCAGTTCGGGGTCGATCAGGAAAACCCAGGACACGGTCCTCGCAGCGCACAGCACATACAGCCTGTCAGGCGTGTAACCGGCAGCGCACAACGTCACCACCCCCACGCAGCACTCGGGATGGGCGAGCAGCGTCGCGGGCACCGCCTCCGGTTCCGCTACGAGCAGTGGCTTCCAGTGCCCGGCACCCAGCGTGTCGATAAGGCCCTTGACAACACCATCCGGCCTGTCGCACACAATCAGCACAGAACGCTCTGCGTTCGCCATGGTCGCTACCACTCCTCTCGGGGGAGGGTCTGGAGTGGCTGGTTTTTTTTCGCCCCCCCTGGCTTCGGACCTCCCCAAAAAATCATCAACATACACTCCAAACTAGCCCACAAAGTGGAGGCGTCGCTACTTCAGCAGGCGCTCGTTACGCTGACAACCTGTCCAAAGGTTCGACACGCCGTTGCTGAATCGAAGGTGACCGCCCGCGATCCGGCCGTCGGCGGCGAACAGAAGCCCCCCCCGAGCGGCGGTTCTGAGGGATGCTATTGAAACATCAAACGCTGCAGCGTGTTGATGACAACGGGGTGACAGGGTACTGGCGGGAGCACGGCATGCTCTCACGATTCGACGCCTGACCGGGTGTGCACAGTGCCACTTGGGAGCCTGAAAATCGCCGCACCCACCGTGGTGGGTGGTGTGTGTCGCGGACCTGGCCCTCGGCGCGGGTCACCAAAATCGCACTCAACCGACGCAAGGGCGAGGCCGATGAAGCGGGCGCGTCGGCGGCGTTCCAGGGGCTGCTGGACCTGCCGGACACCTTGAAGCGAGCCACCGCGAAGGCAAGTTCGTCACAGCGGATGCAACATGTCCGACCGCACACCGACCGCACACGTTGTATGGTAGCTTGCGCGGCGGAAAACCGGGGATTTTGGCGAGGATGTTGGTATGAAGCGAGTTGAAGAAGCCCATGGATGGCCGTTTTCAGCATCCTGTTAAAGCTTAGTCATGCGCCGCCGATAACCGGGAGCACGTGTCCGCACAGGTTGGTGGGATGGTCGTCCAAGGGGCAGTGGTCAGGGAGGCGTAGCGGAAAATGAGAGCGGTGCCCCCCGGGCGGGGGAACCATGGCATGCACGGTGCTCAGGGCTTCACCATCACCGAACTGGTGATCACCGTGGTGATATTCGGCATCCTCACCGCGATGGGCGTGCCTGCCTACACCCAATTCGTGCGCGACAGCCGGCGTGCGGCCGTGCTCAACGAGTTTTCTGCCGCGCTGAATCTTGCCCGCAGCGAGGCGATCAAGCGCGGCGTGCCGGTTGCGGTCGACGGGGCGAACTGCGGGGGCAGTTGGACCACAGGCTGGCTGGTGTTCGTCAACCTCGACGGCGACTCGCCGGCCGTCGTTGACCACCCGGGAGAAACGGTTCTACGGTCTTACCTCGTTGCCGACCCCGCCAACCCCGGCTATAGCCTGACGCCGAACAATCCGTTCACGAATTTCGTGGCTTACCAGCCCAATGGCGGCACCAACAGCACGGCTGGCCGATTTACCTACTGTGACGCCCGCGGATTGCGCAGCGCCCGCGCGGTGCTGATCAACATGACCGGCCGTCCGCGCCTGTCCCGCGACACCGATGGCGATGGCATCGATGAAGACGAAGGGGGAGCCGACCTTGCTTGCGTTTGACGCGCGTGGCCCAAGACCGAGCCGCCTGCAGCGCGGCGCCGGCCTGGTGGAGGTGCTGGTGGCGGTCATCGTGCTCTCGATCGGCCTGCTCGGCATCGCCGGCATGCAGCTCGGCAGCCTGCGCAGCAACCACAGCGCGTGGATGCGCTCGGAGGCAACGCTGCGCGCGCTCGACATCATGGACGCCATGCGTGCCAACCAGGCGGCCGCCGTGAACGGCGACTACGACATCGCCATTGGCGCCGCGGCTCCATCCGGTGCCACCACGCGCGACCTGGACCTGCAGGAATGGAAGCAGAACCTCGCCGCCCTGCCGGCAGGGGATGGCTCCATCGCCAGGACCGTGGTCGCCGGCCGCACGCTGTTCACCGTCACGGTGCAGTGGGATGACTCGCGCGGTGAGCTGGCCGCGCAGCAGTTCGCGGCCACCGGTGAGCTGTGATGTGCCCCGCCGTCCAATCGCC
>LNAP01006181.1_pt1 | contig 10406 bp, 8 predicted proteins | sample 602601 | NCBI WGS metagenome assembly LNAP01 (sample SAMN02440304, study PRJNA202911) | soil metagenome | biome: Subtropical and temperate rainforests or woodlands; isolation source: soil samples (1 kg each in a 20% v/v slurry with milli Q water) were... ...
ACGGTGCCGGTTGCCATGCCGTCGGCGCGCGGCCGGCCAGCCAGGGTGATCAGCGCCACCTTGCACTTGCCCATCGCGATCGCTTCGGCGGCGTGGGCGACGTGCAGCAGATAGGACGAGCCGCCGGTGTCGGTTGAATCGACGTGGCGGGGTTTCAGCCCCATGTACTCGACCATGGACATCGGCCCCAGGCCGGGCGCATCGCCGGCGCAGAAATAGCCGTCGACGTCGTCCTTGCTGAGGCCGGCATCGTCCAGCGCGCCCTTGGCCACCTGGGCGTGGATTTGCGCCAGCGAGATGTCCGTCGCCAGCCGCGTCGGATGCTCGTAGATGCCGGCAATGTAGGCTTTGCCCTTGATGCTCATCGGCGGGCCAACTCCCCTTCTATGTTGCATTGCATCGTGGGCGATTAGGCGCTCACGGAAAAGCGACAACTTCCGCCCTGAAGAACCGTGTTAGGCTTGGCGCAAATCAAGAATGGGGGTGCGCATGCTGGGTCGTCTTTTCACATTCGTCGCCGTGTGCCTGCTTGCGTTCGCCGGCACCGCGCTCGCGCAGGGCAAGGCCGAGTTGCAATGGTTCAGCCAGGCCGGCTTCAAGCTCACCACGCCGGGCGGCAAGGTCATCATGATCGATCCCTGGATCAAGGGCGCGACCAAGCTGCCCGACGAGTTCAAGGATCTCGGCAAGCTCGGCAAGGTCGACCTGATCCTGGTGACGCACGGCCACGGCGACCATCTCGGCGACGCCATGGAGATCTCCAAGACCAACGACGTGCCGATGTGGGCGCCGGCCGGCCTCAACCAGACGCTCCTGACGCTCGGCCTCATGCCGGCCAAGCTGGTGCCGCGCATGAGCAAGGGCGGCACGATCGAGCCCTTCCCCGGCGTCAAGATCACCATGGTCCGCGCCGAGCATTCGTCGGAGATGATCCTGAAGGATCCGGCGACCGGCAAGGACACGAGCTACGCCGCCGGCGAGCCGGCCGGCTGGATCATCCAGCTCGAGAACGGTTTCAAGATCTACCACATGGGCGACACCGGCCTGTTCGGCGACATGAAGTTCATCGGCGACTATTACAAGCCCGATCTCGCGCTGGTGCCGATCGGCGGCCACTACGTGCTCGATCCCAAGGACGCCGCCTATGCCATGAAGGAGCTGGTCAAGCCCAAGATGGCGATGCCCATGCACTATGCCAGCAACCCCTTCCTCAAGGGCACGCCGGCCGAATTCAAGGCGGCGATGGGCCAGACGTCGATCCAGATCATCGACATGAACCCGGGCGACAAGAAGCAGTTCTAGTTCTTGTCGTCGTCATCCCGACCCAGGCGCAGCCGAGAGGCCTCGGCTGCGCCTCGCGGCCGGCGGTGCGTCGACGGAACTCACACTTCACGGCCGACGTAAGTGACGAATGCCACGCCGGGCACGACGAAGCCGAGTCGTCCGACGCTCGGAAACCGTGTAAGCTCCGACCTCTCGAACGACCGCCCCGCGCCTGCAACTAGCGCGGGAGCACCGTCGTGTCGGCAGCGAATCGCCGCGTGGCCGTCCAGGAAGAGGTGTTGCCGTGTCCACAGCCATCAAGCCAGCCCGTAAATCCTCGGTGCTGACCGAGGCCGTCATGCGCCAGGCCGAGCAGGCCCGCGAGGAGAAGAAGACCGAGGCCGTCACCGCCGACCAGAAGTTCCCCAAGATCAAGGAGAACCCCTTCTTCCAGGTCGTCTTCGCCGACGGCAAGCCGGAGGAGAAGCGCAGCGCCATCGCCAAGGCGCGCACCTTCAGCGGCACCAAGGAGGAGATGCGCCAGCGTGAGAAGGCCTACGAGGAGTTCAAGGAGTACCTCGCCTACCAGCGCGAGCTGATGTCGAGCCAGATCATCTCGCTGCAGGACAACGAGACCTTCGGCCTGCTGCAGACGGTGTATGGCGGCTTCACCGACCGCTTGCGCGACTTCGACAAGAAGATCGAGCCGCTCACCCGGGTGCTCACCTCGCTGTTCAGTCTGCGCACCAACGGCGTGTCGTTCGATGCCATCGACCAGATCGAGCGCGACCGTGAGCACGAGCGGGGCATCCAGGCCAAGATCGAGGCCAATGCCGAGCGCCTCAAGGACATCGAATCTCAGCTCCGGCGCCTCGACGACGATATCGCCTACCTGCGCACCCAGAAAAGCCTGTTCGGCTTCGGCGACATCAAGGCCGAGGCCAAGGGCCAGATCGCACGCAACGAACAGGAGATCGAGCGCCTGCGGGGCGACGCCAAGGCCGTCGTCGAGGACAACGCCAAGCTCGAGGCAGAGCGCGAAGCCGCGCGCAATGCCAACGAAAAGCTGGCGCCGTTCGCCAGCGAGCTCGCCGATCTGCGCGAGCTGCTCGACCTCGGCTCCGACGAGCACAAGAAGCGCCAGGAAGAGCTGATGAAGGCTGCACTCGACTTCATCTCGACCTCGGTCACCAGCGTCGACCAGGTGCGCAACCACATGGGCAAGCTGGAGACCCAGATCTTCAACCTGCGTGATGCCAACGGCTCGATGCGCGGCATCTACACCATCATGGACGGCGCCGAGGCGGAGGCCGACGTGGCCAATCGCAAGCTGCTCGACGACGTGCAGGCGGCACCGCCGACAGACGATGCCCTGGAGAAGATGCGGCGCGAGAACCGGCGCCAGGAGCTCGAGGAGTATCTTGCCCAGCTCACCACCTCGAAGAATGACACCACCGAGACGCTGTCCGATCTCACCTCGCAGTCGATCCGCATCACCGCGATCAAGGACAATGCCGACCGCCAGAGCGAGAAGGCGCGCAAGCTGCGCACCGGTGGCATCAGTGGCGTCGCCGACCGTCTGTCGGCGGTGATGACCTCGGTATCACATGCCGCGCTGGGCGAGGCTTCGGCGATGGCCGAGGACGTGCTGCTCAAGATGCGCCAGAACACCAATGTCATCGCCCAGCAGCAGGTCATCCAGAACGCCACCGGCCTGAAGGACGATCAGACCGCGCTCGAGCGGGCGGCGGCGGAGCTCGAGGAGTGGGGCCAGGTCGTCAAGACCGCCACCGACATCACGCGCAACACGGTCGACGAGATGCGAGCCGGCGCCGAGGACCTCAAGAGCAAGATCGCCGACCTGGCCGACGACATCCAGAAGCACACCGGCGCCAAGGTGCTGGCGCCGCAGGGCGAGCAGGCAGCCGCCGAGGCCGCTCCGGTGGTGAAGCCGCTGTCGCTGTAACCCTACTGCCTGAGGCAACCGGATGACGAACCAGTACCTGATCTCCGGCTCGGAGATGCTGGCGGCCCGGCCCGGCTTCAAGCTGGTCGGCCGCGACGAGGCGCTGAAGCGCCTGACGTCCATCCTCATCCGCAGCAACGCCAACTCGGTGCTGCTGTACGGGCCGGGCGGCGTGGGCTGCAGTTGGCTGGTGCGCGGCCTGCAGGCGCTGAAGGCCGAGCCCAATGCGCCCTTCGACATCGTGCGCAAGCGCTTCTTCTGGGTCGATACCGACTGCCTGTTCTCACTGCAGGACGACAGCCTGATCAGTAGCGAGTTCGCCAACATCCTCAGCCGCATGGCGCGCACGCCCGATTCGGTGCTGGTGATCAGCGACACCAAGGTCTTCCTCGAATCGGCGCGCCACACCGGCAATACCCACTTCATCAACGCGCTGGTCCTGGCCATCAAGCGGGGCGTCACGCAGGTCATCCTCGAAGGGCGCGACGACGATCTGGAGCTGATCTTCAGCTGCCACCCGCACATCCAGGAAGCCTTCACCATGATGGAGCTCGCCGAGCCCGACGCCGAGCAGCTGCAGGCGATGGTGCGGTTCGGCGCCGAACGGCTGACCGGCGATCATGGCATCCGCATCGACACCGATGCCGCCGCCGCCGCCATCGAGCTCACCAACAACTACCGCGCCGACGGCCACGGCATGGACCGCGCACAGCCCGAGCGCAGCGTCACCCTGCTCGACCGCGCGCTGGCCAGCTACCGGCTGGAAGCCCACGAGAAGCCGCCGCACCTCGCGCAATTGCAGGCCAGGACCGCCGCGGCGAAAGGCGACGAAGCCAAGGCACTCGCCGCCGAGATCGCTCGCGCCACCCAGGAGTGGGAGCAGGCGCAAAGCGAGCTGCGCGCCGCCAACCGACGGCAGCGCGAAGGCGAGGAGGAGCTGGCCAGGATCGAGTGGGAGATCACCGATCTCGGGAAGCGCGAGGTCGACCAGCGCACCGCCCTGCCCGAGCGCTCGTTCAACCTGATGGCCAACAAGGGTGGCTTCAGGTCGGCGGAAATGCAGCAGCTCGAGACCAAGCGCGACGCCGTCGCCAAGATCGTTGAAGAGGCCAAGGCAGCTTTCGCCAGCAACGCCAAGGCGATCAACGACCGGTTGCTGCTGACCCGCGATCTGGTGCTGGGCGAGTTCAGCCAGATCACCGGCATCCCGGCGAGCAAGCTCAACGAGGACGAGCGGGTGAAGCTGCTGCGGCTCGAGGACGAGCTCAACGAAGCGATCTTCGACCAGACCACGGCGATCGCCAAGATCTCCAACGGCGTCAAGGTCGCCAAGCGCGGCCGCCGCAACCGCAACGCACCCGTCGCCTTCATGTGTCTCGGCCCGTCCGGCGTCGGCAAGACCGAGACCTGGAAACAGGTGGCGCGGCTGCTCGGCCTCGACCTGCTGCGCTTCGACATGAGCGAGTACATGGAGAAGCACGCGGTGGCCAAGCTGATCGGCGCGCCGCCGGGCTACGAGGGCTTCGACGCCGGCGGCATCCTGACCAACAGCATGCGCAAGAACCCGCGCCGGGTCTGCCTGTTCGACGAGATCGAGAAGGGCCATCCCAGCGTGTTCGACGTATTCATGCAGGTCCTGTCGGACGGCCGCCTGACGGACAGCCTGGGCAGGACGGTGGATTTCAGCAACGCCTATATCGGATTCACGACCAATATCGGCCAGTCGCACTTCCTCGATGCCACCTTGTCCGACGAGCAGGCCGAGGCACTGGCCATCGAGGAGCTGAAAAAGACCTATCGTTCGGAGTTCCTCAATCGCTTCGCCGGCCGGCAGAACATCCTGTGCTACAAGCGGCTCGGCGTCGGTGCGATCGAGAAGATCGTCGCCCGCGAGATCAAGTCGATCAACGAGAACTACGGCGAGCAGGGCATCACCGTCGATGTCACGCCGCAGGACGTCAAGGCGTTCTGCCAGGCCAAGTACGACCCGACGAGCGGCGCGCGCGGCCTGCCGGGCTACCTGCAGGCCAACCTCGAGCCGATCATCGTCAACAGCCTGATCGAACACCCCGAGCGACGCGGTGTCGTCAACTTCCGCTATGACGCCGCGGCCGGCGACTTCGTGGCGGCCTTCGAGCCGCTCAAGGACGCGGCATGAGCAAGGAGATCAAGGACCGCATCGACCGGATCCTTGCTCAGCACGACGCGGCGAAAGAATCGGCTGATCGCGAGCACGCGCGCTCCGCCATCGGCCAGGCGCAGACCAACATCACCAGCCTGCAGCGCTTCCTGTGGCAGTTTGCCCAAGGGCTGGCATGGATATGGCGCACCATCGGCCGTCCCGTCGCCGCGGTCGTGATCGCCGTCGCAGGCTGGCTGTTCGGCTGGTACGTGCGCCTGTGGGGCCGCCTGGTGACCGTCACCAACCGGTACGGCGACCGCGTGTTTTCCTACAAGCGCGCGGGCGTGATGGTGCTGGCCACGGCCCTCGGCCTGTACTTCGCCTCGGTGCTGGCGCAGCTGACATGGGATGCCGGCTGGTACGCCTACAACGGCGGCTGGGAGCAGGTCTACCTGCGCTCGCCCCAGGAGCTGGCGGGTCATCCGGGCGACGACGTCCACGCGGTGCGCGGCTGCGAGCATGGTCCGAGCTGCACCGAGCTCGACGCGCTCTACTACCGGGTGCGCTTCAAGCCGTTCAACCTCCTGTGGAGCCTGTGGACGCACGGCAGCGTCTTCTATCCCGACCTCGTGGCGGCGGCGGTGCCGACCGAGACCAGCTTTTGCCGCGCGTACACCTACGGCATCCGCGTGCGCTTCATCACGCGCCATCTCAACTGGCATCCCGACCTGTTGTCGGTGAAATGCGTGCCGCTGGAACGGGCACCGCAGTAGAAGGCCGTCGGTGCGCTATGCGCCGCACCGGAAACGGATGTTGAGGTTGACGTTGTCGGCCAGATTGTTCTCCAGCACGACGAACGGGCCCTTGCATGTGCGTTGCATGAAGGGCTGAACGACATTCCAGAGCCGTTGGCTTTCGAGCTGGGGATCGGGGTTGACCACGATCGTGCCGCGCACGACCAACAGTCGATACTCGCCTTCGACCTCAGCTGGCGCGACACGCACTTCGTACAGGCGGCCGTCAACTCTGACCGTTTCCACCTGGGACCTGTCGAGCGTGCCTTTGGTGGTCACGCAGGCCGCAAGCCCGAACGCAACCATGGCCAACGACAGCGCGCGTGTCTTCTTAGTCGCTGCTGACATCCCGCGCTCCGACGGTGCGCTGGCGGAACTCGTCCGGCACCTCGCGGCCGACATCGGTGAAGGCCTTCTTCACCGCTGCCACGGTCGGGCCGAACACCGCCTTGCGGTTCTCGCGCGACCAGGTGTTCGAGCCGACGATGGTATCGAGCGAGCCCTGGAAGCGCGGCATGACATAGCGCGCGAACAGCTCGTAGGAGCGCAAGGTCTGCTCGCGGTTCGCCCACTCGTGGGCGCGGAACAGGATGCCGCCGAAGCCGCCGTTGGAGTAGCCGAGCAGGCGTTCGATGCCCTTGGCCACGGTGTCGGGCGTGCCGACCAGGGTCGTGCCCTGGGCCACGCCCTCGCGCAGCGGATCGTCGGAGCGGCCGGGCGGACGGCCCAGCGTATCCTCGAAGTAGGTCACGGTCTCGCAGCGCTCGCCGGCATGGACCTCGCGCAGCGCCTGCTCGTCGTCGTCGGCGATGTGCGCGTTCACCACGATGCGCCACTTCGAGCGGTCGGCCTTGTGGCCGTGCTTGGCCGCCGTCTCCTCGTAGATCGCCCATTGCTTGGCCATCGCCTCGGGCCCGCCCGGCAGGCCGGCGCCGATCGACAGCACGCCCAGCCCATGCTTGCCGGCGGCGATCATGCCCGAGGGCGTGATGGTGCTGGCGCAGGCGATGGGAAAGTGCGGGTAGGAGTAGGGCGCGAGATGCAGGCGCGCCTCCTTGAGCTCGAACCAGTCGGTCTTCATGGTGACCGGCTCCTCGCACTTCAGGAGCTGCATGATGGCCGACAGCGACTGCTCCATGCGATCGCGCTGGGTCGAGGGTTCGATGCCCATCATGTAGGCGTCGGACGGCAGCGCGCCCGGGCCGCAGCCCAGCATGGTGCGGCCCCTCGACATGTGGTCGAGCTGCACGAAGCGGTTCGCCACCATCAGCGGATGGTGATACGGCAGGCTGGTCACGCCCGAGCCCAGCCGGATGTAGCGCGTGCGCTCGATGGCGGCGCCGATGAAGACTTCCGGCGAGGCGATGGTCTCCCACCCGGCGGAATGGTGCTCGCCGATCCAGGCCTCGGTGAAGCCGAGCCGATCGAGGTCGCGCAGCACGCGCTGCAGCAGGTCCAGGTCCTGGTGCAGCAGCGACGTGGCGGGCAGCTTGAGCGACGCCTCCTTGATGCGCGCCCAGGTTTTGCGCAGATAGGCGATGTCCTCGGCCAGTTCGGCGTCGGTGGAGTCCTCGCCATTGGTGCGCAGGATGAAGCCACCGCCCCCGCCCGTGGACTTGTCGCCCACCAGGGCCTGCAGCCGTGCGCGCAGGGCATCGCGCTCGGCGCCGGGGATCTTCTGCGACACGCCCACATGGTCATCCTGCGGCAAGAAGACGAGCAGGCGGCCCGCAATGCTGATCTGCGTGGACAGGCGCGCACCCTTGGTGCCGATCGGGTCCTTGATGACCTGCACCATCAGCGACTGGCCTTCGAACACTTGCTTTTCAATCGGCACCTGCGGCTCGTTCTTGCGCGCGAATGCGGGCGGCTCGCCATCGGGCTGGCGCTGCCAGACATCGGCCACATGCAAAAAGGCCGCGCGCTCCAGACCAATGTCGATGAAGGCCGACTGCATGCCCGGCAACACACGCGACACCTTTCCCAGGTAGACGTTGCCCACCAGGCCGCGCTCCAGCGTGCGCTCGATGTGCAGCTCCTGCACGGCGCCGTGCTCCACCACGGCCACGCGCGTTTCCTGGGGCGACCAGTTGATCAGGATGTCTTGTTGCATGGCGTCTGGGACCGGTTGAAGCTGTAGTTGTGGTTATATGTTGAAGCCCGCCGCGCGCAGCAACTGCGCCGTCTCGTACATGGGCAGACCCATGATGCCCGAATAGCTGCCTGCCAGGTGCTCCACATACGCGGCCGCCCTGCCCTGGATGCCATAGGCCCCGGCCTTGCCCCGCGGCTCGCCGGTGGCCACGTAGGCATTGATTTGTGCGGGCGTCATGGCGGCAAAGGTGACGCGCGACACCGACAGCGCAGTGAGGCGCTTGGCGCCCACTTGCAGCGCCACGGCGGTGAGCACACGGTGCTGGTGGCCCGCCAGTTCGCCCAGCATGCGCGCGGCATGCGGCGCATCGTCGGGCTTGCCATAGATGGTGCGGCCCAGCGCCACGGTGGTGTCGGAGCAAAGAATCGGCGCCTCAGGCAGGCCCCGGCGTGCGCGCCGCGCCACGGCGGCGTCGAGCTTGAGGCCAGTGACACGCCCTACATAGGCCCTGGGCGCTTCGCCGGGCAGCACCACTTCGATGGCCTCGGCGTCTTCGGCCTCGTCGCCCTCCACATTGGGCAGCAGCAGTTCATGGCGCACGCCCAGCTGTTCCAGCAGTTGGCGCCGGCGCGGGCTTTGGGAGGCAAGGTAGATGAAGTCAGGCATGAACAGATTATTAGAGCGGCCAACAAAACTCTTCTGGCGTCGTTGCCGCGTCTTGTCGTACTGCTCGTACTGCCTGCGACGCAGCGCCTAGCCAGAAACGCTTCGCTGAGCTTTGTTAGCCGCTCTTAGTCAAAATCGGCTCTAGCGCTTATCCATCAAGCGCTAGCAGCTATAAATAATATAGTAAACCACACGCCCTCCCCAAGCCAGGCCTTATTCGCGGTGGTACGGGTGCCCGGCGTTCACCGACCAGGCACGGTATAGCTGCTCAATGAGCAGCACCCGCACCATGGCATGGGGCAAGGTCAGGTCCGAGAGGCGGATGCGTTCGTGCGCTGCTTGGCGAAACGCCGGGTCAAGCCCATCCGGGCCGCCGATGACCAGGGCCACATCGTCGCCGCCCAGCTGCCAGCCCTTGAGCCGTTCAGCCAGGGCCTTGGTGGTGAGATTGGTGCCGCGCTCGTCCAGCGCCACCACGCGCGTGCCACGCGGGATGGCCGCCTCGATGCGCTCACGCTCGGCGGCGTAGAGTGTCTCCAGCGTTTTGGAGCCGCGCGGTTCGGTCTTGACGGCCTTGAGCTCGACCTTGAGCTCGGGCGGAAAGCGCTTGGCGTAGTCGTCGTAAGCGGTCTGCGCCCAGTCGGGCACGCGCTGGCCCACAGCCACGATCAGCAGCTTCATCGCAACTCAGGCGCTGTGCGTTGGTGCGGGTCGTCGATGGGTCGCAGCACCAATCACTTGCGGCCCGGTGCCCTCTTGGCTGCGGGCTTGGCGGCAGCACCACCGCGTGCCGCCGTGGGCTTGGCACCCGTTTTGGTACCGGTCTTGGCAGCGGCAGCGGTCTTGCTGCGCGGGGCCGATGGCTTGACCACCACGGTCTTGATGGGTGCCTTGGTGGCTGCGGGCTTCCTGGCTGCGGTCGTCGTCTTTGCGGGCGCCTTGGCCGGTGCGGCCTTGGCGGTGCTGCTGCTTTTTGCTGGTGCCTTGGCTGGAGCTTTGGCAGGTACTTTTGCTGTCGTCTTGGCTGCAGGTTTGGCAGGAGCGGCTGCAGGCTTGGCAGCTGTTTTGGCGACGGCCTTGACAGTGGCCTTGCCCGACCGGGCAGCCACCGCAGGTGCCGCTGCCTTTTTGGCGGGCGCCTTGCCAGCGGCCTTCGCGCCCGACTTGGCGGCCTTCTGGGCCGACTTCTTCTCGGCCAGCTCCGTGGCGGCGCTGGAGACCGGCTTGGCCGCGCCGAGCTTCAGGCGCACGGGTGTGTCGCCCCACAGCTCTTCCAGGCGGTAGTACTGGCGGATGGCGGGTTGCATGATGTGTGCCACGGCGGCGCCGCAGTCCACGATGATCCATTCGCCGTTTTCTTCGCCTTCGATGCGTGGCTTCACAAAACCGGCTTCGCGCACGGCATCGCGCACGCTGGCGGCCAGGGCCTTGGTCTGGCGGTTGGAGGTGCCCGATGCCACGATCACCCGTTCAAACAGCGGCGAGAGATGCTCGGTGTTG
>LNAP01006182.1_pt1 | contig 10406 bp, 12 predicted proteins | sample 602601 | NCBI WGS metagenome assembly LNAP01 (sample SAMN02440304, study PRJNA202911) | soil metagenome | biome: Subtropical and temperate rainforests or woodlands; isolation source: soil samples (1 kg each in a 20% v/v slurry with milli Q water) were... ...
TTGATTCAAAGATTGTTCCATCGTCTCCACGATCCTCCATCGTGGGGACGATGCCCGCTTCAAGCGGTGCTTTCAAGATGGGATCGCCAGCTGCATACGCTTCGCTGTCATGGCACCTCCTATTGGGCCTCAGGTTTGAGGCTCGAAGGTGTCTACTAAACCCGGGGCGATTCACCCTGATGGCCAAGACCTACGGCGCGAAAGGCGTGGTCACCAAGGGCGGCAAGCCCTTCACCAAGCAGACGATCTACAAGATGCTGCACAACCGGATGTACTTGGGCGAGATCGTCCACAAGGGGCAGAGCTTACCCGGCCAGCATCAGGCCATCATCACCCAGGCACAGTGGGATGCCGTGCACGCGCTGATCGCCACAGATGGCATCGAACGGCGGCGCGAGACCAACGACCGCCAGCGGGAACCGGTGTTGTTGCGCGGCCTGCTGTTCACGCCCGATGGCGAACGGCTGGTGCCCAGCTACACCGTCAAGAAGGGCAAGACCTACCACTACTACACGCCGATCAAGCACCGGCGCTTCGGCGCCTGGGCCAGCAGCCACGGGCCGTTGCCAGCGGCCCCCATCGAAGACCTGGTTACGCAGCAGATCGTGGCCGCGCTGTCAGCGCCGCGCATCGTGCAGTCGGTGTGGGATCGGATTCGGACAACCCGCCCAGACCTGTCGGAGCCTGAGGTGGTGTTGCCGATGCGAAATCTGGCGGGTCTGTGGCAACAGTTGTTCCCCGTCGAACAGTGTCGACTGGCGCAGTTGTTGATCGAGCGCGTGGTGATTGCCGATGGCGGGCTGGAAATCATCTGGTGCGATCAGGGCTGGCGGGAACTGGCCGGGGAACTGATGCCCGGCACCATCGGCGCGGAATTGCAGGAATGGGAACAACAGGAGGTGGAGGTATGAAGCCGAAAGTGCAGACTTTGGGCGGCCCCGTTGCGCGTGAGCGCCGGGATGGCGGCCAGGTCAACGAGCTGCTGCGTCTGACGCTGCTCGAGCCTGCCATCATCCAGAGCATCCTGGCCGGGCAGCAACCCCGGTGTATGAGCCTGCTGTGGTTTCAGCGGAACCCGCTGCCAACCGACTGGGTGGCGCAGCGGGAGGTGGTGGCCGGTTTTGATGCCTGACCGGGTTACGAGCCCTCGATCACCCGTGCCACATCACTGCGGCATTCGGCGCACTTGCCCACCAGCAGCAAGTCGCCGCCTTTGATGGTGCCGCTGAAATTGGTGATTGTGGTTTCGTGACGGCAGTGGCCGCACCAGACGTTGGTCAGCAGCCGCTTGCGGATGTCGGCAGGGACAGACTCCCAGCGCTGACGGGCGGGTTTGGTGAAGCTGGGAAATGACTCAACGCCTACTGTGGACTCTGCCAGTTCAGGCACCCGCTTGATCGCCATCGCCCTGGCTTCTTTCATCGCAGCCTGAGTCTGCAGGTTCGGTGTTGTCTCGTTCATGGCATCACTCTGCGGCGACGGCAAACGACCGTAGCCACGGATCAAGGTGGGCGATGTCAAACGTGCCAGACTCGAACATCTGCATCATCTCCGCATGGATCTGCATCGGCGCACGCTGTAAGCGCCAGCCATTGATGCGCAGGAACACATCGGCCGCCGCAAAGGCGATACGCTTGTTCCCGTCCACGAACGGGTGGTTGATCGCCAGGCTTTCCAACAGAGCAGCAGCCTCAGCCACGATGTCATCGTAGTAGCCGGTCTGTGGGCGGAACAGTGCGGCCTCCAGCGCCCCAGGATCACGCACGCCCGGCGCACCACCATACCGCTGCATCAGCACCGTGTGCATGCCGAGCACATCGGCCACGGTCAGGTAATCGTGCGCCACGGCTTACTTGGCCAGTTCGCGGTAGAGGTTGTCGAACTCATCCAGACTGGATGCGAAAGAAGCCATCACGTGGCGGCGGGGGCGCTCCTTTTGCTGCCGGTCAATGTAGTCGCGCAGGGCGTCATCGAGCACAGCCTGGAACTGGCGGCCCTGGCTTTCTGCAATCTGGCGCAACGCGGCCAGCACATCGGACGCAGCCTGGGAGGAAAACTTTTCGCGGACAGCAGTCGTCATGGCCATCTCCATCATGATTCATCTTGATGCTTCATGATAGAGCAAGACGGGAAGGGTTGCCACCGCGTTGATGGCGTTCGATGCCAGACTGGGTCCTTGGTTGACAGTGAAATAAAATCCCGCGCCCTCGGCGCAGCCGTGCTGGCCGATGCGCGCGTAGGAAAACGCATCGAAGCTCGCCCGCGTGCCGTGGTAGAGCACCAGGGGTGCGCCGTCGGCATCCACCACCTTGGAGCCTTTGAACCAATGGGCAAAGGCGCGCTGGCGCGCGCTTGGGTGCAGTTGCGCCGCGCCCGAGCGCGACGGTGCGCCGTTGTGCGCACCCGCGGCGGGACTGCCCGGCGGGCCTCCGGCCTCAAGAGGGCTTTGAGCGCCTGCGCTCATGGCGGCGCTGGCGCAGGAGCGCTCGACTTGTTGCATGCCGGGCGGGCACAGTTGGCTCTGGTGTTCGAGCGGCCGAGCATTGACGGACGCGAAGGTTTTCAGAAAGTGGGTAGAGAAACTCTGGTGACCGTGGTGGCGCCGCAGCACCTGGTGCTGGTGGGGGTGCATGCCGCTGCCGCCGCACCCGGTTATCCTCCTGCTGGCGCCCGGCTGCGCGAAGAGCACCTGACCGGCACGCGCCAGATCGTCGTCACTGGGCGCGACCTGGCGCACAGCGACCCGCGCTTTGTCTTCGCACGCCACAGCTGGCGCACCGATAACCATATCGCTGCGCTCGGTCTAATCGAGGCAGGCCTCGGCTGGGCTTGGCAGCTGTGCACGCTAGTACAGCCGCGCATCAAGGCCGGCTCGCTGGTGACGATGGCGTTCGAGAACCTGAGCAACGGCGTGCAGCTGTGGGTGGATGTGACGTGGTCGAAGGAGCGCCTGCTGGGACTGGGGCGCGGCGCTTTGTGCAATTAGTGGCAGAGCAGGATGCGGTGTCCATGGTGCAGCGCCACGCCAATGGCGTGCCACCCTGACCCGAGCGAAGTGGCGTTCTGCGGGCCGGCCCCGCAGTCTCAGCGCATCGTGCGCATTTTCGGGCCCAGCGACAGCGCCGCCAGCGCATAGGCGTCTTCCACCCAGCTGCACAGCAGCGGCCGTGTGGCTGCCGGCTCAATGATGTCGACGATGCCGAATTTCTCAGCGGTTCTGAACGGTGACCCGATCTTGTGGTAATCGGCTTCGAGCGCGTTGCGCGCCGCCACAGGGTCCTGTGCCGCCTCGATTTCCTTGCGGTAAGCCGCCGCAACCCCACCTTCGATCGGGATTGACCCCCAGGTGGCCGACGGCCAGGCGAATCGGTGCGGCAAGGCCGTCCCTGAAGGCCCGAACTTCGGGCTGAGCATGGCTCCGGCCAGTCCAAAGCACCGGCGGATCACGATGGCGCACCACGGAACGGACGACTGCTCGATCGCAGCGCCGGCACGCAACGTTGCGTACATCGTGCCCTCGCGCTCGGCCTCTACACCGGTCATGGTGCCCGGCTGGTCAACCAGGTTTACGATAGGCAGGTGAAAGGTGTCGCACAGGTCGACGAACCGCTCCATCTTGATGGACGCCGCGCGTGTGAGCGCGCCTCCCATCACTATGGGGTTGTTGATCATGACCCCGACAGCGCAGCCATTGAGGCGTGCGAAGCAGGTGAGCAAGGAGCCACCGAAATGCGGTGCCATTTCAAACACGGATGCACGGTCGAAGATGGCATCAAGCACCTTGCGTGGCGCAAAGATCTTGCGGCGCTCACGCGGAATGGCGTCGTTGAGCGATGCCTCCTCGCGGCTTGCCGGGTCATCGCAAGGCAGCCGCGGCGGGGCACTCCACACATTGACGGGGAGGTACGACAGGAAACGGCGCGCCAGCGCGAAGGCCTCCTCTTCGGTGTCCGCCGCGTTGTGCACGACCCCACTGACCTTGTGCACCCCATAGCCTCCAAGCTCGTCCTTGCCGATGTCGTAGCCCAGTGCCTGCTTGACCACCGGAGGACCACCCGCAAACACTTGGCTTTTGCCTTTGATCATGACCGAGAAATGCGCCGATGCAGCGCGGATGGCGCCCAGCCCGGCACAGGCGCCCAGCGCAATCCCTACCACCGGCACTGCGCCCAGAAGTGCCACCCCTGGCAGGAGCGAGTACCCCGGGATCTTGGTGTGGCCCATCTGCTGGAGCAGCTTGACGCTGCCACCGGCCGTGTCCACCATGCGCACTAGAGGCAGCCGGTATTCGTAGGCATAGCGGTCGGCATAGATCCATTTCTCAGCGACCGATGCCTCAGACGACCCGCCACGGATGGTGAAATCGTCCGACACGACCACCGCCTTGCGCCCTCCCACCTTGGCCACACCCATCACCTGGGTGGAGGGCGTGACCGACTCGAGCTGCCCATCGGGTGCATAGCGCCCCTTGCCGGCGAGCGCACCCCATTCCTCGAAGGAGCCAGGATCGACCAGGGCGTCGATGCGGTCGCGCGCCGTGAGCTTTCCCAAGGCGCGCGCACGTTCGACCGCTTCGTGTCCGCCCATGGCCTGCGCGAAGGCCCTGCGTTGTTCAAGCTCTCTCAAGGAGCTGTCCCATTCCTTGCTGGGTTGCATGTGTTCTCCCAAGAATTCAGGTGGACGCGGAATTGGCACTGCGCACGGCGCCGGTGCCGAGCAAAGTGTCGATCTCCGCACGGCTTAGCCCAAGCTCTCCTGCCAGGATTGACTCGGTGTCGGCACCCAGCTCATGCCCGCAATGCTGGATGCTTCCGGGCGAAGCCGACAATTTGGGAACCACACCGATCTGGCTGACCCTGCCCAGGGTCGGGTGGGCCACACTGGCAATCATGTTGCGGGCCCGGTAATGTGGGTCCGCAAAGATATCCGCGATCGTCAACACCCGCGAGACCGGGACACCTGCCTGCTGCAGCAGGCTTTCAACGGCCGCACCCTCTTGTTGCCCTGTCCAGTCGGCTACCATGCTATCGAGTAACTGCATGTTTGCCGCTTGGCCGCGCGAGCGGATGGTGGCAAAGCGCGGGTCGGCCAACAGCTCCGGCTGGCCCATTGCATGGGCCAGCCTCTCGAAGGTGGCGTTGCTGTTGGCGGCGATCAGCACGTAGCCACCCTCCCTGGTCGGATATAGGCTGTTGGGCGCCATTGAGGGCAGGTTCGGGCCCTGGCGCATCGGCACGGTTCCCAATTTGTCATGCGCTGGAACAATGGCCTCCATCTGCGAGAAAGCCGTCTCATAGAGAGCGACATCGACTACTTGCCCCTGGCCCGTGCGGTCACGGTGCCGCAGCGCTGCCAGCAAACCAAACGCCGCGTACACGGAGGTCAGGTAATCGGTGGTGGCCAGGGCCACGCGCGACGGTGGTCTATCGGGATCACCGGTCATGTGCCGGACACCGCCAAACGCCTCGCAGATCGCACCATAGCCCGGCAACTGTGAGTAAGGGCCGTCCTGCCCATAGCCACTAATGCGCACATAGACGATGCCCGGATTGCGCTGCGCCATTGCTTCATAGCCCAACCCCATGCGTTCCAGCACACCGGGCCGGTTGTTTTCCAGCACCACGTCGGCCGTCTCGATCAGGGCCTGCGCGAGCCGGCTGCCTTCGGGCTTTTTCAGGTCGATCACAATTGAACGCTTGCCGCGCAAGATGGATGCGCAATAGAGCGAGACCTCTCCCACATGGCTGCCCATCTGGCGCACCGGATCTCCATCGGGTGGTTCGATCTTGATGACGTCGGCACCAAAATCGGCCAGCAACCGCCCGCAGGCAGGCCCGGCGATGGTGGTACAGATCTCAATGACGCGGACACCGGTCAGGGGCTGCGCTGGGTGGTCGGTGGAATGGGTGCTCATTTGTTCAGCCCCAGTTCGCGCAGCAGGGCAGGTGCCGCCTTCAGCTCTTCACGCACGAACGCCGTGGCCTGAGCATGGTCCATGAAACGCGGCGTGACTTCGTACTGCTCCAGCGTTTCCAGCCACTCGCGCGAGCCCGACAAGCGCCGAAACTGTTCATCCCAGAAGCGGATCTGCTCGGGGCTGAGGTTTTTGGGAAACAATGTCCCTTGCACGGACGTGAAAACGCTGTCAACCCCCTGCTCCTTCCAGGTGGGCACATGGGAAAGTGCCCCCTTGAGCCTGGAGGCGGACGATACGGCAAGGGCACGCAGTGTGCCGTTCTTGATGCCTGCGACCAGGTTGGCCGAGCTGGCAGATACCACGTCCACGTGGCCACCCATGAGCGCAGCCACCGACTCACTGGAAGCACGGAAGGGCGCCACCGTGAGTCTGCTGACGTCCACGCCGGCCTTGGAAAGCGGCTTGAGGATGCCAATGTGGATGTGGTTGTACAGCGTGGGGGCGATGGCAATCTTCACTGAAGCCGGATCGCGCCTGAGCTGTGCCAGCAGGTCCGCCACCGTCTTGAACGGCGAGTCGGCACGCACCCCGACAGCGATTGCCTCTTCAAAGAAGATCGGGCCGATGGTAAAGTCCTGCAACAGGTCGTGCTTGAAGTCCCCCAGTGTCTGACCGAGCATGAAACCGGTGGACATCATGCTGAAGATGGTGGCATCCCCCGGGCGCTGCAGCAGAGGGGCGACCGCGATCATGCCTTGCCCGCCCGGCTTGTTGCTGATGATGAAGCTCTGGCCTGCCATGGCGCCGTTGGCATCCAGGATCTTTTTCATCACCCGGCCGTAAATGTCCACGGCGCCGCCTGCGGCCGCAGGGATCACATACTCCACCCGGCCTGCAGGCCTCCATTCGGCCGCCGCGTATGCGGTTTGCATACTGCCGAGCGCGGCCAGCACAAGGGGAAATTTTCTGCGCAGTAGAAGCATGATTTTCCTTTGGTACAAGGGGCAAGGGAGGACTGCCTCAGTCAACACCCAATCCGAACAGCACGACGAAGAACAGAACAAAAGAGGCAATAAAAACCGTCTCTGTCAGCAGCATGAAAACGGGTAACCAACCCAGCTTGAGCAGGTCGCCGAAACTGGTTTTCACGCCAGCCGCTGCAATCGCAACGACCAGCATCCAGCGCGATGCGTCACTGGCAGTCTGGACCATCACCGTATTGAATGTTCCAATGCTGCCCAGCAATACCAGGGCAATGAACCCCAGCAGAAAGCGGGGGAACAGGGGAGGCCGCACGGCAGCGCCAACGTCGGCATGGCCTCGGTACAGCAGCGCCACAGCCAGTACGACTGGCATTAGCAGGGTGAGCCGAAAAAGCTTCACCACGGTGGCGGTGTCGCCAGCCTGGGGTCCTACCAGCATGCCGGCAGCGACGACCTGTGCCACGTCGTGAATCGTGCCGCCCAGGAAAATCCCGGACTGTGTCTGGGATAGCCCGAGCATCTGCAGCGCAAACGGGTAAAGCACCATGGAGACCGTGGACAGCACGGTTACCCCAACTACCGCAAGCAACGTGAACCGCTCGTTTTCTGCTGTCTTGGGCAGAACCGAGGCGATGGCCAGCGCTGCCGAGGCGCCACATATGGCCACAGCCCCTCCCGACAGGAGGCCCTCTTCACGGGGCCGCTTCATTCGGTGAGCCAGTGCCAGACCGCATGCCAGGGTCAGCGCCACCGCGGACACAAGCGTCAATGCAGTCGCAGCTCCCAGCGCAAATACCTCGTGCAGCGTGATGCGCACTCCCAATAAGGCCACACCCAGGCGCAAAACACTGCGGCCGCAGAATTCGACACCCCGCCTGACCTGGGCGTTGTCCATCAAGAAATGGAAGGCCAGGCCCATCAGCAAGGCATACAGAAGCTGGGGGCCGCCGTAGTGCTCGGAGACAAAGGTGGCGGCCAGCGCAATCACCCCACACACCAGCGCGCCAGGCAACTTGGACACGGCAGCACTCCATCGCTGAACCAAACCAGCGCGCATGGCGTGCACAGTGGGCATGGTTACTTCTTTCCGTTACTCGACAATCGCAACCACCTGCCCATCTTCGACCGCGTCGCCTTCGCGCACGCGCAGTTCCACGAGGTGCCCAGTCTGGTTACTCATTACTGGAATCTCCATCTTCATGGACTCCACCACCATGATGGGCTCATCGGGTGTGACAGCAGCACCCGGCTCCAGGAGCACCTTCCAGACCTTGCCGGTGACTTCCGATGTGATTTCGATACGGGCCATTGCTTTCTCCTGAAAATGGCATGCAGCCGCGGCTGCGGGGTGAAGGCGGTAGGCGCTGCAGGGCGCTCACTGCGCAAGAATCTGGGCCGCAAGACCTGTGTGTATGTGGCCGGACTGGAAGGCTTCGCTGCACAGCACGCGCCGCACGAAGGGGATGTTGTGTTTGACTCCTTCCACCACCGTGTCGTCGAGCGCGGCCACCAAGCGCTCGATGGCACTGGCGCGGTCATCGGCATGCACGATGAGCTTGGCGATCAGGGGGTCGTAATGCGACGTGATGGCGGAGCCCTGCGTGAAGCCGCTCTCCACGCGGATGCCCGGCCCGGTCGGGAAGCGCAGCGCGCGTAAAGTGCCCGGGGAAGGGAAGAAGCGCACCGGGTCTTCGGCATAGATGCGGGCTTCGATCGCATGCCCTTGTATGGCAATGCGCTCGGGCAGGACAGCGTCCAGGCGTTCGCCGGCAGCCAGCCGAATCTGGGCAATGACCAGGTCAACGCCAGTAATTTCCTCGGTCACCGCGTGCTCTACCTGCAGGCGCGTGTTCGTCTCCAGAAACTGAAATCCGTTGCCTGGGGCGTGCAGAGTTTCCACCGTGCCGATGACGTCGTAGCGCAGCTTGCGCAGCACCGCAACAATGTCGCCGGCCGCCGCGTCCACCAAGGCGCGAGACAGCAGTGGCGCAGGAGACTCTTCGATTACCTTCTGGTGGCGGCGCTGGATCGAGCAATCGCGTTCGAACAGATGTCGCACGTTGCCGTGGCAGTCGGCCAGCACCTGGAATTCGATGTGTCGGGGCTCCAGCATCAGGCGCTCCAGATAGACATCGGCACTGCCGAAGCTGCGTGCCGCCAGAGATGAGGCCTGTCCGATAGCTTTGAGCAGGGCATCCGCATCGTGCGCAGCGACCATGCCGATGCCACCGCCGCCTGCGGCCGGTTTCACAAGCACGGGAAAACCAATGCGCTGCGCGGCCTGCAGAGCCTCTGCAGGGTCGCCACACAGCAGACCGGAACTGGGCGCCATGGGCAACCCATGGCGTGCCATCAGTTCGCGGGCCTTGGTCTTGTGCCCCATGGCGTCGATCCATTCGGGGCTGGGGCCGATGAATCGCGCCCCAGAAGCGTTGACCCGGTACGCAAATTCGGCGTTCTCCGACAGGAAACCATAGCCTGGGTGCAAGCCGTCTGCTCCGCTCCGGTGAAGGACGCGCAAGATCGCATCCTGGTTCAAGTAGCTAGAACGGGGTTCCGCCGGGCCGATGCAATGGGTTTCATCGGCCTGGGCAAGGTAAGGCAGTTGCGCGTCTGCTTCCGAATACACCGCAACAGAGTGCACCCCAAGCGCGCGCAGCGCCCGCAGTACCCGCGCTGCCACCGCCCCCCGGTTTGCTACCACCACTTTGTTGAACATGCGACGGGCTCCTCAAAAAAACATCAATGGGCAGGTGCGCCCACAGCCAGGCCGCACCCTGCAGCCAACGGCTGCCCAAACGTTGGACGAAAATGAGTTAGTAGCTCGTGGGCCAAGTGCGCATCAGGTGCTCGCCAACCCCCCCGCTCAGCCGCAACTCATGCACCTGCAGAGTGCGGATGAGGTGGCTGCGTGTGTCCACAGGATTGATGACCGCATGGGCGGCATTGACCGCGGCAGCGTCGTATGCGGATGTGCCCTTTGTCATCTCACCCAGCAACTGCTCGTAGCGCTCGGGGTCGTCCTCGGCACGCACCCCGTGAACGATCGAGACTGCGGAGCGCGGGTCCATAAAGTTGACCTCGGCACTGAACCAGCAAATCACTTCGTCGGCATTGCCTCCACCACCCATGTTCAGCACTGCTTGTCCGTAGGACTTGCGCATGATCACGGAGATTTTTGGCACCGTCACGAGCGAGAGGGCGTTCATCCAGTTCATCACGCGCCCGATCGCGCCCTTGCGCTCACCCTCGATGCCAATCAAAAATCCTGGCTGGTCCACCATGAAGACCAGCGGGATATTGAACGAATCACACAGCACGAGAAAGCTCACCACCTTGTTGCACGACTCCGGGTCAATGGCGCCGCCCTTGGCGATCGGGTTGCTAGCGACGATGCCGACGCTTTTCCCATCCAGCCGCGCCAGTGCTGTGACGATCGACTTGCCAAATCGCGGCTTGAGCTCGAACACCGAGTCCTTGTCGTAAATCAGCGCCAGGATTTTTCG
>LNAP01006183.1_pt1 | contig 10406 bp, 18 predicted proteins | sample 602601 | NCBI WGS metagenome assembly LNAP01 (sample SAMN02440304, study PRJNA202911) | soil metagenome | biome: Subtropical and temperate rainforests or woodlands; isolation source: soil samples (1 kg each in a 20% v/v slurry with milli Q water) were... ...
TGATTGCCCCGATCGCCATGGAAGAAGGCCTGCGCTTCGCCATCCGCGAAGGCGGCCGTACCGTCGGCGCCGGTGTGGTGGCCAAGGTGATTGCTTAATAACTTGTTTGCGGGACAGACCGCAGCTACGCGCAAGCGAGTCAGCTCTGTCCCCGACTAATTAGAGATAAACATGGCAACCAAACAAAAAATCCGCATCCGCCTGAAGGCGTTTGACTACAAGCTGATCGACCAGTCTGCTGCTGAAATCGTCGACACCGCCAAGCGCACCGGCGCGATTGTCAAGGGCCCCGTGCCTTTGCCAACCCGCATGAAGCGTTTTGACATTCTGCGTTCGCCGCACGTCAACAAGACCAGCCGCGACCAGTTTGAAATCCGCACGCACCAGCGCTTGATGGACATCGTCGACCCGACGGATAAAACCGTTGACGCCTTGATGAAGCTCGATTTGCCCGCTGGCGTCGACGTCGAAATCAAGTTGCAGTAAAAAAATGTGGCGGTCAGCCCCATTAATTGGGATCGGCTGCCTCTTTTGAGTCCGGTTGTGGCTTGCCTTTTTGGCAAGTTGCGCTATACTCGCAGGCTCTGTTGCTGTGCCAGTCATGGCCGCAGAGTTTTATTAACCCTCTTTCACGCAAAAACGTGTGCAGCCAATTGAAGTTGCACCGGTGAAAGTTACGGAGAAAACAATGAGTCTTAGCAATCACTTAGGGTTGCTGGGGCGCAAAGTTGGCATGATGCGTTTGTTCACGGACGACGGGGTTTCCATCCCTGTGACCGTGGTCGATGTGTCAAACAACCGCGTGACCCAGGTCAAAACCCAGGAGAATGACGGCTATGTCGCTTTGCAAGTGACATTTGGTGCGCGTAAAGCGTCGCGCGTCAACAAGCCCGCTGCAGGTCACCTCGCCAAGGCTGGGGTGGAAGCAGGTGAAATCATTCGTGAATTCCGCGTTCCCGCGGAAATGGCAACCCAATACCAGGCTGGCGCCACCGTGCCCGTCACGGCTGTCTTTGCAGCCGGTCAAAAAGTGGACGTGCAAGGCACGACCATCGGCAAGGGTTACGCTGGCACCATCAAACGCCACCACATGAAGTCCCAGCGCGCGTCGCACGGTAACAGCCGTTCGCACAACGTGCCGGGTTCCATTGGTATGGCGCAGGATCCAGGCCGCGTGTTTCCCGGCAAGCGCATGACGGGTCACCTCGGTGACGATCTGGTCACGACACAAAACCTCGATGTGATTCGCATCGACGAAGCGCGTCAACTGCTGATGATCAAGGGTGCGATCCCGGGCTCGGCTGGCGGCTTTGTGACCGTGCGTCCGGCCGTGAAGGCCAAAACAACTGAAGCGAAAGGAGCGAACTGATGCAGCTCGAACTCCTCAATGATCAAGGTCAAGTCGCATCGAAGCTCGATGTGCCCGAGACCGTTTTTGGTCGCGCCTACAACGAAGACCTGGTTCACCAGGTGGTGGTGGCTTTCCAGGCCAATGCCCGTCAGGGCACGCGCGCTCAAAAAGACCGTGAACAAGTGCGTCACTCGACCAAGAAGCCTTTTAAACAAAAGGGTACCGGTCGCGCGCGTGCAGGTATGACGTCGTCGCCCTTGTGGCGTGGCGGCGGTCGGATTTTTCCGAACATGCCTGACGAAAATTTCGCGCAAAAAATCAACAAGAAGATGTACCGTGCCGGCATGGCCTCCATCTTCTCCCAGTTGGCTCGCGAAGGCCGTCTGGCTGTGGTGGATTCACTCACAGTCGACTCCCCCAAGACCAAGGCCCTGGCTTCCAAGTTCAAGGCCATGAACCTTGACTCGGTGCTGGTGATTGCAGACGAGGTTGATGAAAACCTGTACCTAGCATCACGCAACCTGGTGAATATTTTGGTGGTTGAGCCGCGCTATGCCGACCCCGTGTCGCTGGTCCATTACCGCAAGGTCCTGGTGACCAAGGCGGCCATGGGCAAACTCCAGGAGATGTTCGCATGAGCCACGGTTCCCAAAATCTTAAATTCGACGAAGGTCGTCTGATGCAGGTGCTGGTTGCCCCGATCGTGTCTGAAAAGGCAACGATGGCCGCCGAGAAAAGCAATGCCGTGACCTTCAAGGTGCTGCAGGACGCCACCAAGCCCGAAATCAAGGCGGCGGTTGAGTTGATGTTCAAAGTTGAAGTCAAGGGCGTGTCTGTGGTCAATACCAAAGGCAAGACCAAGCGTTTTGGCAAGTCGGTCGGTCGCCGTGACAACGTGCGCAAGGCCTACGTCATGCTCAAACCCGGTCAAGAGTTGAACCTTGGTGGGGAGGCTGCTTAATCATGGCTGTTATCAAAATGAAACCAACTTCCCCAGGCCGTCGCGGCATGGTGAAGATTTCGCGTGACCACCTGCACAAGGGAGCGCCTCACGCGGCTTTGCTGGAACCTCAATTCCAGCAGGCAGGCCGTAACAACAACGGCCACATCACGACCCGTCACAAAGGGGGTGGTCACAAGCATCACTACCGCGTTGTCGATTTTCTTCGCAACAAGGACGGCATTGCTGCCAAGGTCGAGCGTATTGAATACGATCCGAACCGTTCTGCGCACATCGCCCTGGTGTGTTATGCCGACGGCGAGCGTCGTTACATCATCGCCCCGCGTGGCCTGGAAGTCGGTAGCTCCATCATGAGCGGTGCCGAGGCGTCCATCCGTGTTGGCAACACCTTGCCAATCCGCAACATTCCGGTCGGCTCGATCATCCACTGCATTGAATTGCAAGTGGGTAAAGGCGCCCAGATGGTTCGCTCGGCGGGTGCTTCGGCGACCTTGCTGGCGCGTGAAGGCACGTATGCCCAGGTGCGTATGCGCTCGGGTGAAGTCCGCAAGATTCACATCGACTGCCGTGCCACTCTGGGCCAGGTCGCCAACGAAGAACACAGCCTGCGCCGTTTGGGCAAGGCCGGTGTCAAGCGCTGGATGGGTATTCGTCCGACCGTTCGCGGTGTGGTCATGAACCCGGTGGATCACCCCCATGGTGGTGGCGAGGGCAAGACCGGCGAAGGCCGTCACCCCGTCGATCCTTGGGGTAATCTGACCAAGGGTTACCGTACCCGTAACAACAAGCGCACGCAGGTCATGATCGTGTCGCGTCGCAAGAAGTAAGGGGTAGGTAAATGACTCGTTCTCTCAAAAAAGGTCCCTTTGTTGACCAACACCTGATCGCCAAGACCGAAAAGGCCGTGGCGACCAAGGACAAAAAACCGATCAAGACCTGGTCGCGTCGCTCGATGGTTCTGCCCGATTTCATCGGCCTGACCATCGCTGTGCACAATGGCAAGCAGCATGTGCCTGTGTATATCACTGACCAAATGGTTGGCCACAAGTTGGGTGAGTTCGCGCTGACCCGTACTTTCAAGGGCCATCCTGCGGACAAAAAAGTCCAAAAGAAATAAGGAGTTGACCATGGAAACACGTGCAACCCTTCGGGGCGTTCGTCTCTCGGTCGACAAAGGCCGTCTGGTCGCGGACTTGATCCGTGGCAAAAAAGTGGATCAGGCTCTGAACATTTTGCAGTTCACGCAGAAAAAAGCGGCCGTGATCATCAAGAAGGTTCTGGAGTCGGCCATTGCCAATGCTGAACACAACGATGGTGCCGATATCGACGAACTGAAGGTGAAAACCATCTACGTCGAACAGGGCACCTCGCTCAGGCGCTTCACGGCCCGCGCAAAAGGTCGTGGCAACCAGATCAGAAAACCCACGTGCCATGTGTACGTGACGGTTGGTAACTGAAAGAGGCCAGCAAGATATGGGACAAAAAATCCATCCAACCGGCTTTCGCCTGTCGATCAGCCGCAACTGGGCCTCTCGTTGGTATGCCAATGACCGTGATTTCGCCGGTATGCTGGCGGAAGACATCAAGGTGCGCGAGTACCTGAAGGCCAAGCTCAAGAACGCGTCTGTTTCGCGTGTCTTGATCGAGCGTCCTGCCAAGAACGCCCGCATCACCATTTACTCGTCTCGTCCGGGCGTGGTGATCGGCAAGAAAGGTGAAGACATCGAGAATCTCAAGCGCGAACTGGGTCGCCAACTCGGCGTGCCGGTCGCCGTGAACATCGAAGAAGTGCGCAAGCCCGAAATCGATGCCAAGCTGATCGCTGACTCCATCACGCAACAGCTCGAAAAACGCATCATGTTCCGCCGGGCCATGAAGCGCGCCATGCAAAATGCCATGCGCCTGGGCGCCCTGGGCATCAAGATCATGTCGTCGGGTCGTTTGAATGGGATCGAAATCGCCCGTTGCGAATGGTATCGCGAAGGTCGCGTGCCGCTTCACACCCTGCGTGCCGACATCGACTACGGTACCTCGGAAGCCAAGACCACCTACGGCATCATTGGTGTCAAGGTCTGGGTCTACAAGGGCGATACCCTGGGTCGCAATGATCTGCCGGCAGTGGAAACGCCGCGTCCTGATGACGAGCGTCGCCCACGCGGCCCGCGTCGTGATGACCGCGGTGGCCGTCCTGGCGCCGACCGTCCTGCACCCCGTGGTGCGCGTCGCCCGATGGGCGGCAACGCCGCACCTGCCGATGGCAGTGACAAACCCGCAGTGGCTCTTGGAGCCGATGCCAAACCCACCGTTCAGCGCGTCCGCAAGGTAGCCGCGCCAGCCGCTGCAGCAGCTGACGGTAAAGGAGAATAATTATGTTGCAACCCGCTCGTCGCAAGTACCGCAAAGAGCAAAAGGGCCGTAACACCGGTATCGCAACCCGGGGTAGCTCGGTTGCATTTGGTGATTTCGGTCTGAAATGTATTGACCGCGGCCGTTTGACGGCACGTCAGATCGAGGCCGCGCGTCGTGCTGTCTCCCGCCACGTCAAACGGGGTGGTCGTATCTGGATTCGGGTGTTTCCTGACAAGCCCATTTCCCAAAAACCCGCAGAAGTGCGGATGGGTAATGGTAAAGGTAACCCCGAGTACTACGTGGCTGAAATCCAGCCCGGCAAGATCGTGTTTGAAATCGTGGGTGTGTCTGAAGAGTTGGCTCGTGAAGCGTTCCGTTTGGCCGCTGCCAAATTGCCGCTGCGCACCACCTTCGTGTCACGCATGATCGGTCAGTAATCAGGAGATATTGATATGAAAACGACTGAATTACGCCAAAAAGACGTCGCCGGTTTGCAGGCAGAAGTCAAAGCGCTGCAAAAAGCACACTTTGGTTTGCGCATGCAAAAGGCGACCCAACAACTCAACAATACAGCCACACTGCGTTCAGCACGTCGTGACATCGCTCGCGCCAAGACCATTCTGGTCGAAAAGCAAGCCGCTGTTCCATCCGCCAAATAAGGAGCGAAACATGACGGAAGCTAAAACATCCCTCAAGCGCACCTTGGTTGGCAAGGTGGTCAGCGACAAGCGCGCGAAAACGGTCACGGTGCTGATCGAGCGCCGTGTCAAGCACGAGCTCTACGGCAAGATCGTCGGCAAGTCGAGCAAGTACCACGCCCATGATGAAAAGGGCGAGTACAAAATGGGCGACATGATCGAGATTACCGAAAGCCGTCCGATCTCGAAGACCAAGAACTGGGTCGCCACGCGCCTGGTGCAAAAGGCCTCCCTGGTCTAAGTCTTTAGATGGGCTGCTCGTCAGCACCTCAGGAAACGACTCACAATTGTGAGTCGTTTTTTTTTAACCCCTTATTTTTTATTTAGGAGTCGGACATGATTCAAGTCGGTGACCAGTTACCAGCCGTAACGCTGATGGAATTCCATGAAACTGAAAGCGGTGGCTGCAGTCTGGGCCCCAACCCCGTCGATGTGGTAGCGGCCAGCGCCGGCAAGACCATCGCGTTGTTTGCCTTGCCTGGTGCCTTTACGCCCACTTGCTCAGCCAAGCATGTGCCGGGCTACCTCGCCAACCACGATGCACTCAAAGCCGCTGGCGTGGATGAAATCTGGTGTGTCAGCGTCAACGATGCTTTCGTGATGGGTGCCTGGGCACGTGACCAGAAAACCGGTGACAAGGTTCGCATGCTGGCGGATGGCGATGCCGTCTTTGCCAAGGCCACCGGCCTGACGCTCGACCTGACCGGCAAGGGCATGGGATTGCGCAGCGCCCGTTATTCGATGCTGGTCAAAAACGGCAAAGTGGTCACGCTCAACATTGAAGGTCCAGGCAAATTCGAAGTCAGCGATGCCGCCACCCTGCTGGCACAGGCCAAGGCCTGATCAAAGCCGCGCCATCAGGTAGTGGGCTCCTTCAATGGGGTTGTAGTAGTAGGGGGGAATTTCGGTGAACCCCAGATCCTGGTACATGGCGCGCGCGGTTTCCATTTCACTCAAGGTGTCCAGCAGGATGAAGGCGTAGCCGGCTTGCTGGGCCGCCTCCATGACGGCCTCGGCCAGTCGTCGGCCGACACCGTCACGGCGCAAAGCGGGGCGCACGTACAGGCGTTTCATTTCACAGGCGTTGGGGTAGTCAACCGTATCCAGCGGGCGCAGCGCGCAGCAACCGACTAATTCACTTCCAGCCCGGGCCAGCATCAGTGCGCCACGTGGCGGGGCGTAGTCGCCGGGCAAGGCTTGCAGCTCGGCCTCGAAATTTTGAAAGCACAGGTCAATGTTCAGACTGCATGCATATTCTGCAAACAGTGCGCGAACCAAGGTCAGTTCGGTGGATTCCGAAAAAGCCTGGATGTGGATGGCGTCAGACATCATGCGCGTTGGTCGTGATGCTGGCCGTCTAGCCGTTCAAGGCAATGACCGCGCTGCTCACCGCAGCCGCACACAGCAGAAAAATCAGCGTAGCGCGGCGCCGCTCGGGCCAGCCATCGCGGGCACCCTGGGCGAGAGAGGCAAGTGATTTGTCACCTGTGATCATGGGCTTGACCAGATTTTCCTGTTTGCGAAAGTGATGAAAAGCAATCGCAGCCAGGTGCAACACCACCAGTCCCAGCAGGATGAGTTTGCCAATGTCCTTGTGGTAATAAGTTGCGTTGCTGACCCAGGACGAGGAGACCAGCCGAACCAATGGGCCTGCCGTCGCAATCTCGTCATCGCTCATCAAACCAGAGGCCACTTGCATGAAAAGGAAGAGCAGCATGGCGAGTACCGACAGGGCGCCCAGCGGGTTATGGCCGACGCATTCCGGCGCCTGGCCGCGCCCTTGCAGGTAACGCCAGAGGCCTGAAGGCGAGGGCACAAAGGTGGAAAAACGCGACCAGTGGCCGCCCAGCAGGCCCCACACCATACGAAACAACAACAGGGTCAGGACGCCATAACCGAAGCGGAAATGCCAGACCATGGCCATGCCGCCGACCTGGCTGGTCACGACCAAGCCGACAAAACAAAACGCCAGGGCCCAATGAAACAGGCGCGTCGGCGCATCCCAAACACGGACCAGCATGCTCATGCCCTCGTCTTTTGATCTGTCCAGATGTGCATAAGCGAATTCTCATACACTTTGCGACCCCATCTATTAGTTTAACCATGAAAGGTCTCCCATGAAAAAACTCACGGTTTGTCTGCTGGCAGCCACGGCGCTGACCATGGCCGCACCCGCGTCGGCGCAATTTGCCAAGGCTGAAGAGGCGGTCAAGTACCGCCAAAGCGCCTTGTTTGTGATGCAGCAAAATTTTTCGCGTGTGGCCGGTATGGCCGCGGGGAAGATCCCGTTTGATGCCAAGGTGGCTGCCGACAGTGCCGCCGTTGCTGAATTTGTTTCAAAATTGCCCTGGGCCGGTTTTGGCCCCGGAACCGACAAACCGGAGAGCAAGGCCAAGCCCGAGATCTGGACCAGCAAAGCCAAGTTTGACGACTACGCCAGAAAAATGGAAACCGAAATGGTCAAGCTGGCGGTGGCCGCGAAGTCAGGCAATCTCGACGGCATCAAGGCCGCTGTCAACGCCACTGGCGGCACGTGTAAAGCATGTCATGACGACTTCCGCACCAAATGATTGACAGTCCGGGCATGCGCCTGGCATTGGCGCATGCCCGCCTCAGACGCAGCGTTAAGATGTGTCCATTCCATGCACCATCCAGAGCACGCTCATGAATCAACGCCGTTTTAAAGCTTTATCCAGCGCCCTGCTCGCCGCTTATTGTCTGGGTGTGATGACAAGAGTAAACGCACAGTCGCTCAACGACCTGAGCAACGCCCAGGCGTCACAGGGGCTCAAGCTGGCGCTGGAAAAAGGCGCCACGGCCGCCGTCACATCGCTGGGCCAGTCCAATGGATTTTTGGGCAATGACAAGGTGCGTATTCCGCTGCCGGGCGTGCTGGACGATGCGGCCAAACTGTTGCGCAAATTGGGTCAGGGCGCTCGCCTGGATGAACTCATCGTGGCCATGAACCAGGCGGCGGAAAGCGCAGTGCCCTTGGCGCGCGACATGCGGATCCCGGTGGGTAGCGGCAGTGCCGTGCTGCAAAAAGTATTTGGAGCCTTGCGCTCCTGATGGCTGACGTGAGCTTGACCGTGCAGATGCCCCGGCGCACCGCCATTCTGGTGTTTGTTGCCTTTGCCTTTGCCTATTTTCTTTCTTCCCTGATTCGCGCCATCACGGCCACGCTGTCGCCCACGCTGACACACGAGTTTGCCCTGAGTGCACAGGACCTGGGCTTGCTTGCCGGGGGCTATTTTTTGGGGTTCGCCGCGACCCAGCTGCCTTTGGGGGCCTGGCTGGACCGCCACGGTCCCAAAAAAGTGATTTTGTATTTCTTGCTGGTGGCCGTGCTGGGCTGCGTGGCCTTCGCCATGGCAGACAGTTTTCAGAACCTGTTGCTCGCGCGCATCCTGACCGGGGTCGGCGTGAGTGCCTGTCTGATGGCGCCGCTGACCGGCTACCGGCGCTGGTTCGCCGCCAGCTCGCAAATGCGCGCCAATTCCTGGATGCTGATGACCGGCTCGTTTGGCATGGTGGCCTCCACCTTGCCCGTGCAGTGGCTGATGCCCCTGGTGGGCTGGCGCGCGCTGTTTTGGGGTTTGGCGGCCCTGGTGATGCTGGCCATGGTGTTGATCACCTGGCAGGCGCCGCGGTGGCAAAACGTCGCTGTTGTGGCTGATACGGATGCCCTGCCCACAGTCGGGCCCGGCTATGGCGCAGTTTGGCGCCACCCCTATTTCAGAAGCATGGCGCCCATGGCCTTCTTCATTTATGGCGGCATGATCGCCATGCAAACCCTGTGGGTCACGCCCTGGATGATCCGTGTGGCCGGTTTTTCACCTTTGCAAGCGGCCGTGGGCCTGTTTTGGCTCAATATCGGCATGTTGAGCAGTTTCTGGGCCTGGGGCATGATTTACCCCCGGCTGGCGCGCCGCGGGTATAGCGCCGATCGCCTGATCAGTGTCGGCCTGCCCTTGAGTTTTGTCCTGCTCGCCCTGATCATTGCGGCAGGCTCCAGCGTAGGTGTTTGGGCTGCGCTGGCCTGGGCCCTGTATTGCATGAGCTGCACCTTCATTTCCTTGGCGCAGCCGGCGGTGGCCATGGCTTTTCCGGCTAACCTGGCCGGGCGTGCCCTGGCGTCCTACAACCTGCTGATTTTTGCCGGCGTGTTTGCGGTTCAGTGGGGTATTGGCCTGGTGATTGACGGCTTTCGGACCTGGGGATGGGCTGAGGTCCCCGCTTTTCAAATGGCGATGACGATCTATTTGCTCTGTACTGTGGCGGCTTACGCGTACTTTGTGGCCACAAAAAGTCATAATTCGCCCACGCCTTCAAGCCGGTAAGTCAGCGCCGGAACCTTGACCACTGAAGCCCCCCGTGAATGACATGAACAACGGTATTTTCATCATTGCGCATGCGCCCCTGGCGACCGCCTTGCGTCAGTGTGTGCTGCATGTCTTTCCTGATGCTGCGTCGTCGCTGGCGGTGCTGGATGTCCAACCCAACACGCCGACCGACGAATCCCTGGCAACCGCACGCCTGACCATGGCCCTGCTCAACGCCGAGAGAACGCTGATCCTCACCGACATGTTTGGCGCCACTCCCTGCAACGTGGCGCAGAAACTGGCCGACGGCGTGAGCTCCCGGCTGGTGGCTGGCGTCAACCTGCCCATGCTGCTGCGGGCCATCACCTACCGCAATGAATCCATGGATGTGCTGGTGGCGCGCGTGCTCGCCGGAGGGACTCAGGGCGTGATGCAAGTGGCCGTCACGGCGCCGCAAAATCAACAACGCAAAAAAAATGATCAAAATCACGACGACCATCAACAATAAATTGGGGCTCCATGCGCGGGCTTCCGCCAAGTTGACCAAACTGGCCGGCAGCTTTTCGTGCGAAGTCTGGATGTCGCGCGGTGAGCGTCGCGTCAATGCCAAAAGCATCATGGGCGTGATGATGCTGGCCGCCGGCATGGGCACCGAGGTGGAAATCGAGACCATTGGCGAGCGCGAGCAGGAGGCCATGGATGCACTGCTTGCGTTGATTGCCGAC
>LNAP01006185.1_pt1 | contig 10404 bp, 7 predicted proteins | sample 602601 | NCBI WGS metagenome assembly LNAP01 (sample SAMN02440304, study PRJNA202911) | soil metagenome | biome: Subtropical and temperate rainforests or woodlands; isolation source: soil samples (1 kg each in a 20% v/v slurry with milli Q water) were... ...
TTCAGGGTCGCGCGCCTTGTCGGCATTCTTCGTCGAGCTCGGTGCGTGAATGATGGTGGCATCCACGATCGTGCCCGCGCGCAGGCTCTGGCCCTTGCGTGCAAGATGGGTGTTCACCGTCTCGAGCATCTTTGCCGCCAGACCATGCTTCTCCAGAAGACGAGGGAAGTTGAGGATCGTGGTCTCATCCGGGATGGCATCGAGCCCGCTGAGCCGGGCGAACAGCCGCATCGAAGCGATCTCGTGCAATGCCTCTTCCATGCCCGGATCGCTCAGTGCATACCACTGCTGCAGCAGGTGGATACGCAGCATCGTCTCCATCGAGTACGGCGGCCGACCCACGCGGCCCGAGCGCGGGTAATGCGGCTCGATCTGGGCCAGCAACGCCTTCCACAGCATCACCTGCTCCATCTCGGCCAGGAATATCTCCCGTCGGGTCTGCTTGCGCTTGCCCAGGCCCTCGGCGTCGCCGAATGTCAGCTGCATGGATGACTCCTCAACATGTGCCGCCATTGTCTCTCAGGTTGCTGGTCAACGGCTGCCGCTGGCCAGGGAGTTGTTCAGAGCATCCCTAGGCAGAATTGCGCATGTCAACGATGGATTTCACCAAGATTCGCAGCACACCTAGGAGCAGGAACGATAACTTCGAAGGTCTGGCCGTACAGCTCTTTAGGGCCTTCTTTCGTTCGCCTACCGGGTCGACATTCATCAGCCTGCGCGGTGATGGTGGCGACGGCGGTGTCGAGGCCTACTACCGACAGCCGGATGGGCGCGTTGCAGGCGTTCAGGCCAAGTATTTCTTTCAGCTAGGCTCTGCGGAGCTGCGTCAGATTGATGACTCGCTCGCCACTGCGCTCAGGAATCATCCATTTCTGACTACTGGATCTACATTCCCTTTGACCTGACTGGGAGGGTCGCATCTGGCGCCCGGGGGAAGGGCCAGGCTGAGCGATTCGAAGAATGGAAGAATGAGGTTGAGGCTGCTGCCAGCGCGAGAGGTCACGCTCTTTCGGTGCCCCTTTTCACTGCATCGGTTACCCGAGCGCAGATTCTTTCCGCCGATCCATACGGGGGTATGCGTCGGTATTGGTTTGATGATTCAGTACTCACTCAGACACAGATTCAGCAGCGCCTAGACGATGCGATTGCTTTTGCTGGCCCTCGGTACACGGCTGCGCTGGACGTCGTGACAAGCGCGCACGTCGGACTGGACTTCTTCGGCGGGGTTGGCGACTTCTCGGCTTGGCGAGAAGAGTCGCTTCTACCTGTCATTGCCGAACTACATGAGCTTATGGGCTGGGGTGAAAAGACGCTTGGCGTCCTGGGGAACCAAATGCCACGATTGCTCGCACAACCCTCCAGCGTCTTGTTCAGGCGAGCGGTCGAATGACAGATATATCGTCGGTTGCTTCTCTCTCAGCCGAAGTAGATCAAGGACTGTCGATGGCGCTGCCGCTGCTTGAGCGCGCGCGATCTATGCAAGAGCAGGCGTTCTATGAGCTACATGGACGGGACAAAGACACGCCCGGTTTCCGTCAATTTCATGCAGAGTACATGTGCGACTTCCCGGCCGGGGAGATGGACGCAGCACGCAAGTGGGAGAAAGCTGCGCAGGCACTTAGAATTGCACTCTCGTCGCCAGAGATGGGAGCTGCGGCGACGCGATCACTGTTGTTGATAGGCCCTGCCGGCATCGGCAAAACCCATTCGATCGTTAGTGCCGCGCGTCGCAGATTTTCACGGGGAGGCTACTCTCTAGTTGTATTTGGCGACGACTTCGGTAGAGGCGAGCCTTGGGAGGTGATCCGCAGCAAGTTGGGCTTCGGTACCGATGTATCACGTACAACGCTTTTTGAGTGTCTACAGGCATGCGCAGATAATACCGGCCTACCATTTGTCGTCTACATTGACGCGCTGAACGAAAGCCCTAGAGATGCGCGCTGGAAGAACAAGCTACCGGAGCTGCTTTCCCAGTTCGCGACGTATTCGGGCCTCAAGATATGCGTCTCCACTCGAGATACGTACCGCAATCTGGTTGTCGATGCACGATTCCCAGGCTACGCGTTTGAGCACACTGGCTTCACAGGACACGAGTTCGAAGCCGTGGAGGCCTTCGCCACGTACTATGGACTCGATGCAGAGATCACGCCTCTGTTCTCTCCCGAACTGGGCAACCCGCTATTCCTGCATCTGGCGTGCAGGACGTTGCGAGACGACGGGCGGACATCGTTGGATGTCTCCCTGCCGGGTTTTTCCGCGCTATTGGATAGCCACCTCAAGCATTGCGACGACCTTGTCAGGGACAGGCTCGCTTACGCGAACCCAAAAAATCTTGTGCGCGCCGCGATGCTACGGTTGTCCGAGGTTCTCACGCGCAACCTACCGAAGGAGCGAACTTGGGAGGCCTGCACGGTCGAGCTGTCGACGGTGGTCGGAAAGGAGGTTTCCGCCGAGTCCCTGCTTAAGGAGCTTGAGCACGAAGGTCTTGTCATTCTTTCGGCCGGCGAGCACGACGATTGGTTCGTTAGGCTCGGATATCAGCGGTATGGAGACATTCTTCGAGCAAGCGGTCTCGTTGAGCGTTTGACCGGACCCAAGGGATTGGACACGTCTTCCTTGGCGACCCAGCTTGCGGCCTTCACTCCGGAAGATGAAGGCGTGCTTGAGGCTTTGGCGGCGGTTCTTCCGGAGCGGGCCGGTGTCGAGATTACTGATGCATCTTTCGGGCTTGAACCCACGATCGCGCACCGGATGTTGGTTCGGGCCATGGTCTGGCGCTCCAAAGATAGCATCACCTACGATATTGATGAACATGTTTATAGCGCTCTGCACACTCCGGGCCTTTGGCGCGAGGTGTACGACATGTTCTTCCGCGTGAGCCTGGTCCCGCAGCACCGGCTGAACGCATCGAACTGGCTGGGCCTGTTCCTTGAGCGATCACAGCTGGTTAACCGCGATGCGTTTCTGTCAGTGGCAGCCTTCAAGTCCTTCGACGAACGTGGCGCTGTCTGGTCTCTCGTCAACGCTGCGCTCAAGGCCAATGTGCACCGCTGGCCCTCGGAGAGTCGGGAGCTGGCCGTTGTCGTGTTGGCTTGGCTGACCTCAGTTGCCGACAGGCGAGTGCGCGACCTGTCTGCCAAGGCAATGGCAAGGTTGCTGGCGAACCAGCCTCACCTCGGCGCGATGTTAACCGTCGTTTTTCAAGATTGCGATGACGACTACATATTGGAGAGCATCGCACTTTCCATCTACAGCGCGTGCCTGCTGGAGCGGGGCCGAGCAATGGAATTCATCCCGGCGCTTGATGGTCTGCTCGGTCCAACCTTCGATTCACCCAACGTACTTATCCGTGACCACGTACGGCTGCTCGGCCAATTGACCGGCCGAGACAATTTGGCCCCCTCCACGCTGAAGCGGCTGGACACCTTCCCGTCGAAGGTGCCAATGTGCGCAACTTGGCCTACGCTGCTTGATGCCAAGCCCCTTTTGGAATTGCCTCGCCTACCTACGAATATGGAGCTATGGGGTTCGACCATGCTGCCTGACTTCTGGCGCTACCAAGTCGAGTCGCGAATTCGCAGCTTCGACCTCGATGCCAAAGGTATCACTCACGAGAATATCGCCTGCTGGTTGATGGTCCAGGTTCTTCGGCTTGGCTATCCGGGCTCCAATCAATGCGCGCTCAGGACAGACCTGCCTATCATCGGCGGGTTCGGTGACGGACGCAGTCGAAAGGGATATTCCGACCGACTTGGCAAGAAGTACTACTGGACACTTCTTCATCGTCTATTGGGCGTGCTTGCTGATAACGTACAGCCCAAGGTTTCGTACGCGGGTCAGACTCCGGGTCCCGGCCACTTATGGTCCGTTGATGTGCGCAAGGCGGACCTGACCGATGTCCGCGACATTACGCCGCCTCTGGAGTATCCCGATGAGGTGATTCAGGGTCCAAAGTATGACTTCCCTCAACAGACGGGTGATGTTAAAAGGTGGCTGCGGACCGACGATTTCATGCCGCACAGTGACTGCATCATCCGTAAGTCCGATGCGGGCGCTGAGTGGGTGGCGCTCTCAATGAGCGTGAGGGATAGCGACATGCCGCCAGGCGCACGCTCGTGGACCGTTTCGTATCTGAGTGTCGAAGTCCACTACACAAGCTTGTTCGTGACGGGAGAGCTTCCATCCTTTGGGCCGAACAGCAGAGGTAGAAAGGCCTTTGAGAGCCAAGGCGCGGTTTGGTATCGAGGCTATCTGGGTGAGTATCCCGATGGCATGGTCTTCGAACAGGCGGCCGACGAAGGTGACTTCTATCGCGGTCCCGATGGCACAGACCTAGCGGACGTGGGTCTTCTGCGGGGCGGCGAGTGGGAGTACGACTATTCGTACACAACACCTGAGCGAACAGAATCGATCCACGTGCCCTGCCAGGACTTCGTCAAACACCTCGGCTTAGCGTGGGACAGACAACGTGGCTGGATCGACGGGAATGGCGAACTTGTCGCGTTCGAAACGCGCGCTGCACGACGGAGCGGGCTATTCGTCCGGCGTGACTCGTTGAACCGTTACCTGGCAGACACTGAGCGCACGCTTGTCCTACGCCGCTTCGCCAATCGAGGGTTGTTCTCGCAAGGACGAAGCGAGAGCCCCCAGATTGACCTCTTCACTTGGCTGATCTATCGGTCATCTGGCTTGCCTCGGCTACTGAGCGAAACTAGGTGCCCGTTTAACTGTTGAAGGTGTCACCGCGGTCGCAGGTCGGGCGACTGCAATGGATCAATTGGCAACCCAATCTTGCTCCAATAGCCTCGACTGATGATGTCGGCTGGGAGCGGGCATCCATGCCGCTAGAGCCGCCGCGATAGCGGCGGCAGAACACCTCGGAACGTTGTAGCTAGCGATGACCTGCAGCTTATCGTGCTTACGCGACGGCCAGCAGCTGCGGCTTTTTCCCTACAGCTTTCAGCTTGTCCAAGTAGTCAGCCCAAGCCTGCATCATCCGACGTCGTTCTGGAAGATGCTCAGCGCGGTTGTAGGCTGCTTTGATTGGATTTCGCTCCGCATGAGCCAATTGCCGCTCAATTGCATCTGAGGTCCAACCCATTTCGTGCAGGATGGTGGATGCCATGCTCCGGAAACCATGACCTGTCATGTCGTCCGTCCCGTAGCCCAGCCTACGCAGAGCCGCGTTGACGGTGTTCTCGCTCATCGGATCGCGCAGGCTGCGCACTGAAGGGAAGATGTAGCGACTCTTGTTGGTCACTGGGTGGAGCTCACGGAGGACCGCCAAGGCCTGCTTTGATAGAGGGACGATGTGCGCAACGCCCATCTTCATCTTTTCTGCGGGGATACACCATTGGCCAGCCTCGAAGTCGATCTCGGACCACTCTGCCTTTTTCAATTCACCTGGACGAGCGAACACCAGCGGTGCGAATCTGAGGGCACACAGGGTCGTGAGCTGCCCCGTGTATCCGTCAATCGCCCGCAGCAGCTCTCCAATCTTCGATGGATCCGTGATCGAGGCATAGTGACGGTTCTTTGCGGTCTTTAACGCCCCTCGTAGGGCTGCAGTAGGATCCCGATCTAGCCGACCGGTGGCCACTGCGTATCGAAACACTTGGCCGCAGATCTGGCGCAGTCGTTGGGTCGACTCAATCTTGTCCTGGGCCTCAAGCCGGCGCAGAACTGACAGGACCTCTGCAGTGCTGATGTCTTCGATTGTGCGCTTACCCAGCCATGGAAATGCGTATGTCTCTAGCATCCACTTGGCCTTGGACCGTGTGCTTTCCGCCAAATCCCCTCTTGTATCGAGCCATTCAAGGGCCACTGCCGCAAAGCGACCATCTGCGGACAACTGAGCCTTCAGCTTGCCCAGCTGCTTCTCCACGGACGGATCCTTTCCGTCTCGCAACTGCGCGCGCGCGGCGTCGCGCCTGTCACACGCCTCTTTCAGAGTCACCTCCGGGTAGACCCCGATGGAGAGCAACTTCTCTTTGCCCGCATGGCGGTACTTCATTCGCCAGTAGCGATTCCCATTGGGCATGACCTGCAGGTAGAGCCCTGCTCCAGCTGCAAGCTTGTAGGGCTTCTCCTTGCCCTTTGCGTTCCTTGCAGCCATATCCGTCAACGACTTATGGGCCATTGGGGGTACATCCTCCTCTCGATCTAGCTTAGTTCCCCATGTACCCCCAATTGCACCCCCTAGGCGGGCGGATGCTCATGGACGACCAGGGACAAAAAAAGCACAAAAAAACCCGCTATTTCAGCGGGTTGATTGTGCACCGTGGACATCTACGGATGCCAGTGGATCGGAAGATGGTGCGCTTATCGGCATTGATCAGGTCGGCATCCAACTCGCCCGTGCCCGGCCCCTCCTGGATACCCTGGGCGCCAGCGTCACCCATATGGGCAATCCGGGCGCTGGCCAGGCGACCAAGGTGGTCAACCAGGCGATCGTCGGGGTGGGATTTGCCTTGATGACGGAGGCGGTGCTTCTGGCAGAAGCGCTGGGATTGGATACGTCGTTGGTGCCCCGCGCGCTTGCCGGCGGGTTAGCCGACGGTGCAATGCTGCAGCGGATATTCCCGGCCATTGCAGCGCGTGACTTCACGCCCCCGCTCGGATACGTGCGACAACTGGCCAAGGACCTGAAAGCCGTGCACCACACGAGCACAGCCTTGGGCTGTGCCCTGCCGCTGGTGGAGAATGCCACCCTGCGGTTTTCGGCCTATGCGGATGATGGTGGAGCACAGGCCGACTCCCGGTCCCTGATCCTGAGAGAGGGTCCGGCTGATCGATCGCGCTGACAAAGCCCGATGCGTTCGAGGATCGAGCCTACGGTGTGACCGGCTGGCGCGCCGACCGTGCAGGCTACGGCAGCGTATTCCCTCGACACTGAGGGCAGCTTTTATGCCCAGACGGCCCAAGTTCAACCTCGAACCAGTGACGGCATAGTCCGGGGCAGGCCAGGGCAAGCTGGCAATGCCATCGGCAAACGACGAACGTCCATTCAAAACTCCGGTCGGAAGCGCTCGCTGCCGAGGCATCCTCGTCGCATCCGGCTGTCCATCCCCATCGGACGCGGACTCCGCCTCACCCTCAATGCGCGCAGCCAGGACCGCCACCATTCGCAATGGCGGACAGCCACGACACCACTCAAAGTGCATGCACTGGTAATGTTGCGTTGCACGATGCAATAAATTTTGATGGCACTAGAATCAAAAGTGCGCACACATTCTGCGTGGTCGCCAACATTCCGAGCGTCCGCTTTCCTGCTTCACGAGGTTTAACCGGGCCGTGTCGCATGGCGACGCGAGGGAGAACAGCCAATATCCCCTGCCCGCCACGACAACTAGGGCACCGGCCTTGTGACCGGTTGCTGTCTTTTGGAGACAAGTCATGAGGCAACTGCCCAAGGCGCGATGGATGATGGTGGCGCTTTGCTTTTCCGTTCTCGCGATCAGCTATATCGATCGAATCAACCTTGCCATCGCGGCTCCGCATATCAAGGCGGACCTTGGCCTGAACGACAACCAGATGGGACTGCTGCTTGGTGCTTTTTTTTGGACCTATGCGTTCATGCAGTTGCCTGCTGGCTGGATCCTCGACCGCCTTGGGGCCCGCCTTGGCTTGGCCTTGGCCTGCGGTTGGTGGTCGGTATGGACGGCCCTGACCGCCGCGGCGACAGGCTTCGCCTCCTTGTTCGGGGTCCGCCTGCTGTTGGGCATCGGCGAGGCCGGCTCATTCCCAGCATGCGGCAAGGTCGTGCGCAACTGGTTCCCCAAACATGAACGCGGCATCGCCAGTGCCCTGTCCGACATGGGGACCCAGATCGGGACAGCTGTCGCACTCCCCTTGGTTGCCTGGCTCATCGCGACCTGGGACTGGCGGGTTTCCTTCGTGGTGACCGGTCTGCTCGGCCTTGTCTGGCTGGCCGTCTGGCTGCTGGTCTATCGGGAACCGGAGAAGTCCCGCAACGTCACGGCCGAGCAATTGCAGGCGTTGCGCGCCGGTGAAAACGAGGCCGGCCCCAAGGGACCCAGCATCCCGTGGCTGAGCCTGTTCCGCTATCCCACCGTCTGGGGAATGATGCTGGGCTTCTTCAGCACCAGCTACGTCAAGTACTTCTTCATCACCTGGTTCCCCACCTACCTCATGAGTGCCAAGGGATTCTCCTTGGCCGAACTGGGCACCTTGGGCGCCATTCCGGCGCTGATGAGCGTTCCGGGCAGCCTGCTTGGCGGCTGGCTCACCGATACGCTCTATCGCCGTGGCCTGTCGCTGACGGCCGCGCGCAAGACCTGCCTGGTCACCGGCCTGCTGACCGTATCGGTCGTCGGGCTGGCACCCTTCGTCGAGAGTTCGGCGCTGATGCTCACGCTGTTCTCGATCACCTACGCGGCACTGGGTTTCACCGCCGCCGTGATCTGGACGCTGCCGGCCGACGTCGCGCCAACGCCGGGCCACGTCGCCTCGATCTGGGGTATCCAGAACTTCGCCTCGAACCTGGCCGGCATCGTCGGGACCAGCGTCACCGGCTATCTGCTGTTCCTCTCCAAGGGCTCGTTCATCGCGCCCCTGGTCGTGGCCGCCAGCGTGGCCTTGGTCGGTGCCCTGAGCTATCTGTTCGTGATGGGGCGGGTGGAACCCTTGGGGACAACCGCCGCGACACCACGTACGCCCCTGCCACCGACGGCTCCGGGCGACAACTGATGCACTGACAGGCCTCCGGGGCCCGCGTTGCCAGGCCCCTCTCTTTCTCGATCGAAGGATTTCCCATGCGCACTGCTCCTGGCATTGCCACTGGCAAGCTGCTGCCTTTCGTTGCGGGCGTGCTATGCCGCCGCCACGCCAAGTGGCTCGTCGTCATCTGTCCGGCGCTGGCGTCGGTGAACACGCCCGCTCTCGCCGGAACGGCACCGGTCGATACCTTGACGGGCGACTGGAACGGCAAACGGACCGCGCTGGCGCAGCGCGGCCTGAGCGTCACGGCCATGGAGATCACCGAGACGGCATGGGATGCCGTTTCCGATGGCCCCCACCAGGTGCGCACGGTGGGCCAGTTCACCCTGACCGCCACGCTGGATACAGAGCGCATGTTCGACTGGCCGCGCGGCAAGATGCAGATGGCGCTCAGCCGCCGCCATGGCACCGACCTCGGATTGGCCACCGACCCCGGCCTACTGCAGTTGCCCCAGGCCAGCCACGGACGCGGAGATGTCTGGCGATTGGCGCAACTGTGGTACGAACAGGGATTTGCGCAGGGGTCATTGAAGCTTGGCCGGATGAGTTCGGCCGAAGACTTCGCCAGCGCGCCCTGCGAGTTCCAGAATCTCACTCTGTGCGGCTCGGCACCTGGGCACATCGCGCCCGACACGATCTATAACTACCCGATCGGCCAATGGGGTGCACGCCTGCGCTGGGAGTTCTCGCCCGCCTTTTCCCTCGCACTGGGCATCTACGAGTCCAACGCCGACAATCTCGGATTGGCCCATGGTTTCAGCCTCGGATTCCATCCAGGCGACGGCTACCTGAAGATGGCCGAATTCGCCTGGACCTCCCGATTTCGCGATGGCACGACCAAGGGGACCTATCGAATCGGCGGCTGGTACGACAATGGCGATGCAACGGACGTCGCCATTGACGCACAAGGCGGCTATCGCGCATTGAGTGGCCTGCCGGGTGAAACGCGCAATGGGCGCAGCGGGGGATTTCTCAACGTGCTGCACTGGTTGCGCGCCCCATCCGGGACGGATTCGGGCACGCGACTACTGATCAATGGCGCCATCGCCGATCGCGGCAGCAATACGCTGCGCGACAAGCTGGCAGTGGAGGTGATCGGGCCGAGTCCGGTACGGCCCACCGACAGCATCGGGATCGGGCTGGGAACCAGCTCCGTCAATCCGCATATTACCGACAGCCAGCGAGCCGCACGCGTGGCCGGGCTTCGCAGCGAGCCGGCGGCCACGCGTGAATATGTCTTCGAGGTGTTCTACGGCATTCGCCCCACGTGGGCTCGCTGGCTGGAGCTGCGCCCTAACCTGGGCGTGGTCCACCATCCAGGCGGACGCTCGGACCGTCCCACGGCGGCGATTGTCGGCTTGAAGATCTTCTATGCCCTCTGATCCGGCGGATCCGGAGGTCACATAGATAAAGGCAGGGGGTTGCCTCAAGCCATGGCACACCCGCTCCGCAGGACAAGGAATAGAGGCCTTAGACGCGCGCCACACGCATGAGGTTCGTCGTTCCAGCGGTCCCGAACGGCATGCCGGCGACGATGACGATGGTCTGGCCGTCCGTGGCAAAGACCTCGTCCCGTGCGGTGCCACAGGCCATGTCGGTCATAGCGTCGATGTCGTTGATATCGGCGATCTGGACCGAGTGTACGCGCCAGGCCAGCGCCAGCCG
>LNAP01012184.1_pt1 | contig 10402 bp, 10 predicted proteins | sample 602601 | NCBI WGS metagenome assembly LNAP01 (sample SAMN02440304, study PRJNA202911) | soil metagenome | biome: Subtropical and temperate rainforests or woodlands; isolation source: soil samples (1 kg each in a 20% v/v slurry with milli Q water) were... ...
CCGATGTAGATCACGCGGCCGGTCTTGTCCAGGCTCTTGAGGGCGGGCGTGGGTTCGCCGGCGTAGAGGTTCTCGGCCTCGTAGTCGTCTTCGATGACGACGAAGTCCTGCAGCGCGGCCTTGCGCAGCAGCCACTGGCGGCGCTCCAGGCTCAGCGTGTGCGTGGTCGGGCTCTGGTGCGACGGCGTGACGAAGACGTAGTCGAGCGCGGGCAGCGATTCGACCACCAGCCCCTCTTCGTCGACCGGCACGCCGACGATCTGCGACGTGCGCAGCGAGAAGGTGTTGCGCGCATGCGGGTAGCCGGGCTCCTCGAAGCCGACGCGCGTGTGGCGGTCGAACAGGGCCTCGGCGATGAGGTAGCAGGCGTGCTGCGCGCCGACGGTGACGAGGATCTCTTCGGGCCGCGCGAACACGCCGCGCTTGGGCAAGAGGCGCGTGCGGATCTGCTCGACGAGGTCGGGCACGTCGTCGGTCTCGAAGTCGGGCGTCCAGTTGGGCAGCTGCGAGCGCGCCAGGCTGCGCACGCAGCATTCGCGGAAGTCTTCGGTGGGAAACAGCTGCGCGTCGTGCGTGCCGTAGACGAAGGGGTAGGGCACCTCGCGCCAGCGGTCGGGCTTCGACAGGGTGGGCTGGTCGGTCAGCGAGCGCAGCACGCGCGTGTGCCATTGCGTCGGCGTGCCGCTCGCGGCGCCTTCGCGGCTGAAGGGGTCGACGATGTGCGCGGGGTCGCCGATGGTGGCGGGGCGCGCGCCCTGGCGCACGAACACGCCCGAGCGCGGGCGCGCTTCGAGGTAGGCCTCGTCCACCAGTTGCTGGTACACGGCGGTCACGGTGTTGCGGCTCAGGCCCAGCGCCTGCGCGAGGTCGCGTGACGACGGCAGCGCCGCACCGGGGGCCAGCCGGCCGTCGAGGATGACCTGCACCACCTTGAGCCGCAGCCGCGCCTGCAGGGGCAGGCCGGTGCTGTCGTCGAGCATGAAGAGCTGCGCCCACAGCGGGCTCGGCGCGGGCGGCAACGCGCTCATGCGGCTGACCGCTCCGCGCGCCGGCACGCACCCGAAGAGGGCGCGCGGCCGTCGATGGTGCATGCGGTGGCGGGTCTGGCTTTCACGATGGGGGCGGACTGGCTCTATGGGGCGGAAGGGGCGGAGCTTAACCTTTGGTCACCCGCGCACAGACGCAGTTTGCGTGCCGTTCGCCACACCGATCCGCCCCCGCCAAGGAAGCTTCTTGACCACCGCCACCCCTGCCGTCACCACCGACATGCTCGCTGCGTTTTCCGACGCCTGGAACCGCCACGACCTGCCCGCGCTGATGTCCTTCATGCACGCCGACTGCGTATTCGACACCGCCGCCGGCCCCGAGGCTTTCGGCACGCGCCACACCGGGCACGAGGCCGTGGCCAAGGCCTTCGCATCGGCGTGGACGACCTTCCCCGATGCGCAATGGCGCAACGGCAGGCATCTGGTGATGGGCGACCGCGGCCTGTCCGAATGGACCTTCACCGGCACCGCGCTCGACGGCACGCGCAGCGAGTCCGACGGCGTCGACCTCTTCACCTTCAAGGACGGGAAGATCCTCGTGAAGAACGTGTTCCGCAAGGCCCGCCCCGCGCTGCCGCCGCTCTGACCGGGACGCCGCCATGAGCATCACCACGCCCCGCGAACTCTTCGCGCCCTACGACCCGGCCTACGACCCGCTGGTGTCCGACGGGCCCGGCCGCAACCGCGACTACGCCCCCACCTACTGGGCCGCCACCGCCGGCCCGGCACCCGACGACGACGGCCCGGTGGCGGGCGACGTCGATGCCGACGTGGTCATCATCGGCTCGGGCTTCACGGGCCTGGCGACAGCGCTGTTCCTTGCGGAAGAACACGGCATCAAGGCGGTGGTGCTCGAAGCCAACCGCGTGGCCTGGGGCTGCACCAGCCGCAACGGCGGTCAGGGCCAGAACGCCAGCGGGCGGCTGTACCGCTCGCAGTGGATCGAGCGCTGGGGCCAGGCCACGGCCAAGCGGCTCGACGCCGAGATCCGCTACGGCTTCCAGACCTTCAAAGACCTGGTGGCCACGTCCGACTGCGAGCCGCAGGGCGGCGGGCACCTCTACATCGCGCATCGCGCGAAGAAGATGGCCTTCCTCGAGAACGAGACGCGCGTGATGCGCGACCACTTCGGCTACGACGCACGCATGCTCAGCGCCGACGAGGTGCGGAGCCACTACTGCGACGACCGCGACGCGCACGGCGCCATGCACGAGCCCGAGGGCATCTGCGTGCACCCGCTCAAACTGGCCTACAGCTACCTCAAGCGCGCACGCGCCAGCGGTGCGCGCGTGCATCCGTCGAGCCCGGTGATCGGCTGGGAGACGAAGAACGGCGTGCACCACCTGAAGACGCCGGGCGGCACGGTGCGCGCCCGCGCGGTCGGCATCGCGACGGGTGCGTACACCGCGCCCGGCCTGCACCCGACGCTGAAGAACCGCCTGTTCCCGGTGCTGTCGAACTCGATCGTCACGCGGCCGCTGACCGACGCGGAACTGAAGGCAACGAACTTCCTCACGCACGAGGCCATCACCGACACGCGCACGCTGCGCTTCTACTACCGCCTGCTGCCCGACCGGCGCGTGCAGATCGGCAGCCGCAGCGCCATCACCGGCGCCGATGCGCACCGCGACGTGCACTACCGGCTGCTGGTCGACGGCCTCGAGCGCAAGTTCCCGGCGCTCAAGGGCATCCAGATCGACTACTCGTGGTGGGGCTGGGTCGACGTGGCGCACGACATGATGCCGCGCATCGTGCAGCCCGACGCGAAGCAGAGCGTGTTCTACGCGCTGGGCTACGGCGGCAACGGCGTGTCGTTCTCGGCGCACGCGGGGCGCCGGCTGGCGCAGCGCATGGCAGGGCATGATGACGCCATGTTCGACCTGCCCATTTACGACAGCCCCTTGCCTTTTCCCGCGCAGGGCGAGTGGGCCGCGCCCTTCCGCCGTTTCGGCCAGCGCATGCTGTACCGCTGGTATCAATTGCGCGACGAAGTGCTCTGATGAGCGCTCGGCCACTGGCGAGCGCACAGGTGCCCCTGATGGGCCTCGACCTGCTCGCCGCGCTCGGCGTGGTCGTGATCTGGGGCCTCAACTTCGTCGCGATGAAGTTCTCGCTGCGCGACTTCACGCCCTTCCAGCTCGGCACCTTCCGCTACGTGTTCGCAGTGCTGCCGCTGCTGCTCTTCATCAGGAAGCCGGCGCTGTCGTGGCGCTGGCTGCTGCCGGCCGGGCTGGCGCAGCTCGGGCAGTTCGGCCTGCTGTTCGTGGCGCTGCAGGTGGGCATGACGGCGGCGCTGGCCTCGGTGCTGATGCAGACGCAGGTGTTCTTCACCACGCTGCTGGGCATGGTGCTGCTGCACGAGCGGCTCAACGGGCCGCTGCGCGCGGGGCTGGTGCTGGCCGCGGCGGGCCTGGCCTGCTTCGCGCTGAACCTCGGCGGCGGGGGCGGGGGCATCACGCTGCTGAGCCTGCTGCTGAACCTGGGCGCCGCTGCGATGTGGGCAGTGTCGAACATCATCGTGCGGCGCGCCCAGCAGTCGCAGCCGGGCTACGACCCGCTGGGCTTCGTGGTGTGGATGTCGCTGGTGCCCATCCTGCCGTTTGCGGTGATGGCGTGGTGCTTCGAGCCCGCCGCCACGCGCTGGCAATGGACGCACGCCAGCTTCGGGGCCTGGGCCGGCGTGGCCTACCTCGGCTGGTTCGCGACCATCGCGGCCTATGCGATGTGGACCTGGCTGCTCAAGCGCCACGCCGCCAACCGGGTCGCGCCCTTCAGCCTCGGCGTGCCGGTGATCGGGCTCGCGGCAGGCATGCTCGCGCTCGGCGAGACGGTATCGGCCTGGCAATGGGCCGGCAGCGCCTGCGTGGTGATGGCGCTGGCCGTCGTGATGTTCGGCGGGCGGTGGCGCCGGGGCTGACAGCGCGCCGGTGCGCCACCCGCCACAATCCCCGCCCATGGAGACATTGACCCGCCGCCAGCTCGCGCTGCTCGTTCCCCTCACGCTGGTGTGGGGCCTCAACTGGCCGGTGATGAAGCTGGGCGTGACGGACTTTCCGCGCTTCCGCGCGCTGTCGCTGTGGCTCGGCCTGCCGGTGCTCGGGCTGGCGCTGGTGGCGATGCGGGTGCCCTTCCGCATCCCGCGCCGCCACTGGCCGGAGCTGCTGTGGCTGGCGGCCACCAACATGTTCGTCTGGCACGCCTGCATGATGCTGGCGGTCAAGGAGTTGTCGAGCGGGCGCTCGGCCATCCTCGGCTACACCATGCCGATCTTCTCGGCGGTGATCGGCGCATGGCTGTTCTCCAACCGCCTGAGCGCGCGCGCCTGGATGGGCGTGGGCGCCGCCGCGCTGGGGGTGGCGCTGCTGCTGTGGCACGAACTCGTGGGCATGGCCGGCAAGCCGGGCTACATGGCGCTGGCGCTGCTGGCCGCGGCGACCTGGGCGCTGGGCACGCAGCTGCTGCGCCGCACGACAATGCCGGTGCCCACGCTGACCATCTCGTTCTGGATGACCGCGCTCACCGCCGTCGTGATCACGGTGCTGGGCGCGTTGTTCGAGCGGCCGCAGTGGAAGATGCCCGGCCCCGCGACCTGGGGCGCCGTCCTCTACAACGCGGTGCTGATCTTCGGCTTCGCGCATGCGGCCTGGTTCTCGCTGGCCCGCGGGCTGCCGCCCATCGCCTCGACGCTCAGCGTGATGCTGATCCCGGTGCTTGGCGTCTTCAGCGGCGCGGTCTGGCTGGGCGAGGTGCTGCACTGGCAGGACTGGGCCGCCGTGGTGCTGATGGTGGTGGCGATCGCGGCGGTGCTGGCGCCGGCGCGCACGCGCTGAGCGCACCCACGGGGGCGGACCGGCGGCCTAGCAGGTATTCGGGCTGGCACTGTTCGTGCAAGCCCGATTGACACCAGATGCTTCAGACATAAAGTATTTACCTGTGAATGAAGTGGCCCGCACAATGCCGGGGCCGCATGCATCGAAGTGGTGCCAACCTGACCTAACCGGAGTCTTCCCAATGCGCTCGAAGTCCACCAAGCCGCCCGTCGCGACCGCCCTGTCCCGCACGCTGCGCTCCCTGATGCTCGCGTCCGCCTTCGGCGTGGCCGGTGCGGCGCTGGCCGCCCCCGTGAAGGTGGGCCTGGCGCTCGACATTTCCGGCCCCTTCGCCGCGCTGGGCGCCGAGGCGCGTGACGGCTTCGCGCTGGGCATCAAGCAGTTGGGCGGCAAGCTGGGCGGCCAGCCGGTGGAGTTCGTTCAGGCCGACATGGCCGGCAGCCCCGACCAGGCCAAGCAGCTGGTCGACCGCATGATCCAGCGCGACAAGATCGACCTGTTCTCGGGCCCGATCGGCTCGAACATCGCGCTGGCCGTCGGCCCGACGCTGTTCGCCGCCAAGGTGCCGTACCTGTCGTCGAACGCCGGCCCCAGCCAGTTCGCCGGCGCGCAGTGCAATGCCTACTTCTTCGGCACGGCCTACCAGAACGACCAGTTCCACGAAGCCGCCGGCAAGTTCGCGCAGGAGCGCGGCTTCAAGAAGATGGTGCTGATCGCCCCGAACTACCCCGCCGGCAAGGACGCGCTGGGCGGCGTCAAGCGCCAGTTCAAGGGCCAGGTGGCCGACGAGCTCTACACCAAGCTCGGCCAGATCGACTACGCCGCCGAACTCGCGCAGATCCGCGCGGCCAAGCCCGATTCGATCTACTTCTTCCTGCCCGGCGCGATGGGCATCAACTTCATCAAGCAGTTCGTGGGCGCGGGCCTGTCGAAGGACATCACGCTGGTCACCAGCGGCTTCTCGGCCGACGAGGACGTGATCGGTGCCGTGGGCGAGCCGATGCTGGGCCTGTTCAACACCTCGCATTGGGCGCATGACCTCGACAACGCCGCCAACAAGGCCTTCGTCGAAGCCTTCAAGAAGGAATACAACGGCCGCTACCCCTCGCTGTACGCCGCCCAGGCCTACGACGTGATCCTGGCGATGGACGCCGCCGTGAAGCAGGCCGGGGGCAACGCGCAGAACCGCGAAGCCGTGATCGCCGCGCTGAAGAAGGCCAACTACGCATCGACGCGCGGCAGCTTCAAGTACGCGAACAACCACTACCCCATCGAGAACTTCTACCTGCGCGTGATCGGCAAGGACGCACAAGGGAAGATCACGAACAAGACGGTGAGCACCCTGTTGACCAACTACGGCGATACCTACGCCGATAAGTGCCCGATGAAATAGGCTCTCCCCCGGGGCTTCGCGCACTTCGTGTCGCTTCGCCTTCCCCCTTCCGGGGGCAACACCAGCGGCCCGGCAAAGCCGGTTCCGCGGTGTTCCACGAACAAACCGAATCGTTCAACGGCCGTCAGGATTCATGACCGGTATTCTTTTTCTTGAGCAGTTGCTCAACGGCCTCGGCTTCGGGCTGATGCTGTTCCTGCTGGCCGCGGGCCTGACGCTGGTGTTCGGCATCATGGACGTGCTGAACCTGGCGCACGGCTCGCTGTTCATGTCGGGCGCGTACGTGGCGGCGCAGGCGCACCAGCAGAGCGGGTCCTTCGTCGCGGCCATCGCGTTGGCGGTGCTCGTCACCGTCGTCGTCGCGGCGCTGCTCGAAGTGCTGCTGATGCGCCAGCTCTACAAGCGCGACCACCTCGCGCAGGTGCTGGCGACCTTCGGCGTGATCCTGGTGGCCGACGACCTCGTCAAGAGGATCTGGGGCCCCTCGCCGGTGATGGCGCCGACGCCCGCCGCGCTGAGCGGGCCGATCGAGATCATCGACGGCCTGCCCTACCCGGCCTACCGCCTGGTCATCCTCGGCGCGGGCGTGGGGGTCGCGCTGGCGCTGTACCTGCTGGTGAACCACACGCGCATCGGCATGCGGGTGCGCGCGGGCGCATCCGACCGCCCGATGGCCGAACTGATGGGCGTGCACGTGGGCCGCATCTTCAACGGCGTGTTCCTGCTGGGTGCGGCGCTCGCTGCGCTGGCCGGTGCGCTGATGGGGCCGATCGTCGCGGTGCAGGTCGGCATGGGCGAGCAGATCCTGATCCCCGCGCTGGTGGTGCTGGTCATCGGCGGCATCGGCTCGGTGCGCGGCGCCTTCGTGGCCGCGCTGCTGGTCGGCCTGGTCGACACCATCGGCCGCGCCTTCCTGCCGATGCTGCTGCGCGCCACGCTGCCGCCGGCCACCGCGGCCGACCTCGGCCCGCTCTTCGCCGAAGTCGCGATGTACGCGCTGATGGTGGTGGTCCTCATCTTCCGGCCCTCGGGCCTCTTTTCGGCCCGCGCATGAAAGCCCGCTTCATTCTTCCGCTGGTGCTGCTGGTCGCGCTCGCCGCCTTCCCGCTGGTCGCGCCGCTCCTGGGCATGGAGTTCTACATCGGCTTCGTGCGGCGCGTGCTGATCATGGCGCTGGCCGCGGCCAGCCTCAATTTCATCCTCGGCTTCGGCGGCATGGTGGCGCTGGGGCACGCGGGCTTCATCGGCGTGGGCGCGTATACGGTGGTCGCCTTCGCCGACGCCGGCGTGACCTCGGCCTGGGTCCTGTGGCCGATGGCCGCGCTGGTGGCCGGCCTCGTTGCCGCGCTGATCGGCACGGTGGCGCTGCGCACGCGCGGCGTGTACTTCATCATGACCACGCTGGCCTTCGCGCAGATGCTGTACTTCATCGCCGTGTCGCTGCGCAAATACGGCGGCGACGACGGCTACACGCTGCCGGCACGGCCAGAACTGGGCCTGGGCTTCGACCTGGGCAACGAGTCGAACTTCTACTGGGTGGTGCTGGCGCTGGTGGCGCTGGCGCTGGGCTGGATGCACCGCGCCACGCGCTCGCGATTCGGCCATGCGCTGAGGGGCATCCGCGACAACGAGACGCGCATGCGCGCCCTGGGCTACCCGGTGTTCCGCATCCAGCTGGTGGCCTTCGCCATCGCCGGCGCGGTGGCGGGCCTGGCCGGCGCGCTGCTGGCCGGCGGCAACGGCTTCATCAGCCCCGGTGCGATGCACTGGACGCAGTCGGCCACGCTGGTGGTGATGGTCGTCATCGGCGGCCTGGGCCGCAGCTGGGGCGGGCCGGTGGGTGCCGCCGTGTGGCTGCTGCTGGAAGAGGTGCTCAAGCAATACAGCGAGTACTGGCACCTGCCGCTGGGGCTGCTGCTGATTGCTGTGGCGCTGTGGGCGCCGAAGGGGCTCGCTGCGCTGTCCAGGAAAAAGAAAGCGGTGACCGCATGAGCCTGTTCCGCATCGAAGGACTGGTCAAGCGCTTCGGCGGCCTGCTGGCGACCGATCATGTGAACCTCACGGTCGACGCTGGCGAGGTGCATGCGCTCATCGGCCCCAACGGCGCCGGCAAGACGACGCTGGTCAACCTGATCTCCGGCCTGCTCAAGGCCGACGCCGGCCGCATCTGGCTCGGCGAGCACGACATCACGCCGCTGAAGGACCACCAGCGCGTGGGCGCCGGCCTGTCGCGCTGCTTCCAGGTGACGCGGGTCTTCGCGAAGGAGACGGTGCACGACAACCTGATGCTCGCGGTGCAGGCGCACGCGGGCAGCAGCCTGCGCTTCATGGCGCCGCGTGCGAACGAAAGCGAACTGGTTTCCAAGGCAGAAGCCCTGGCCGAGCGCGTGGGCCTGGCGAGCGAGCGCCATCGCATCGCCGGCACGCTGCCGCACGGCGCGCAGCGCGCGCTCGACGTGGCGCTGGCACTGGCCGCAGGCCCCAAGCTGCTGCTGCTCGACGAGCCGATGGCCGGCATGGGGCCGGACGAGTCGGCGCGCATGGTGTCGCTGATCGAATCGCTGCGCAGCGAGATGGCGATCCTGCTGATCGAACACGACATGGACGCGGTGTTCCGCCTGGCCGACCGCCTGACCGTGCTGGTGCAGGGCAAGGTCCTGATGACCGGCACCGCCGACGAGGTGCGCGGCCACCCCGACGTGCAGGCCGTGTACCTGGGCACCGAAGCAGAGGGACATTCATGAGCAAGCTGCTCGAAGCGACCGGCATCGAGGCCGGCTACGGTGCGAGCCAGGTGCTGTTCGGCGTCGACATCGACGTGAAGCCCGGCGAAGTGATGGCGCTGCTCGGGCGCAACGGCATGGGCAAGAGCACGCTGCTGAAGGTGCTGACCGGCGCGCTCAAGCCGATGCGCGGCAGCGTGCGTTTCGAGGGCGCCGAGATCGGCGGCGCGCGGCCCGACGCCATCGGCCGACGCGGGGTGGCCATCGTGCCCGAGGGCCGGCACGTGTTCCCGAACCTGAGCGTCGACGAGCACCTGCGCGCCTTCGCGCGGCCCCGGGCCGGGCAGGTGCCGCGCTGGACGGTCGATGCGCTCTACGGCCTGTTCCCGCGCCTGGGCGAACGCAAGGCCAACGCGGGCAACCAGCTCTCGGGCGGCGAGCAGCAGATGCTGGCCATCGCGCGTGCGCTGTCGACGCACCCGAAGCTGCTGATCCTCGACGAGGCGACCGAGGGCCTGGCGCCCCTGATCCGCGAGGAGATCTGGCGCTGCCTGGCCACGCTGAAGGCCGAGGGCGAGGCGATCCTGGTGGTCGACAAGTACGTGCAGCGCCTGCTGCCGCTGGCCGACCGGCACCTCATCCTCGAACGCGGCCGCGCCGTGTGGCAGGGCGGCTCCGCCGCGCTCGACGCCGACCGCGGGCTCTGGACGCGCTACCTGGGCGTCTGAGACTCCCGCCCCGCCGCCGCTCCTGCGGCGGCGCCGGGCGACGCGCTTTCAATCGATTGACAGATATTATATTTTTCAACATAATATCGAAATTGAATTTGAAAGCACCCATGCCAACGCCACCCATCGTCATCGATCCCGAAGTGCTCCGCGGCGCCGCCGGCCAGGCCGTCGGCGTGCTCAAGCTGCTGGCCAACCCCGAGCGCCTGCTGCTGCTGTGCCAGCTCTCGCAAGGCGAGATGTGCGTGAGCGACCTGGAGCAGACACTGGGCATCCACCAGCCCACCCTGTCGCAGCAACTGGGCGTGCTGCGCGGCGACGGCGTGGTGCAGACGCGCCGCGAAGGCAAGAACATCTTCTACAGCGTGGCCGACCCGGCCATCCTCGAGATCATCACACTGCTCTACCGCCTCTACTGTCCAAAGGAATGACCATGACGATCGACTGGCAGAACTTCACGCCCCTGTCCGCGCTGGCCGGCGGTGCACTCATCGGCCTCGCGGCGGCGATGTTCGTGCTGCTCAACGGCCGCATCGCCGGCATCAGCGGGGTGCTGGGCGGGCTGTTGAACCCCACCCGCGGCGACACGGCCTGGCGCGTCGTCTTCGTGGCGGGCCTGGTTGCCGCGCCGCTGGCCTACCGGCTGTTCGGCGCCCTGCCGGTGCCGCGCATCGACGCAGGC
>LNAP01014319.1_pt1 | contig 10401 bp, 11 predicted proteins | sample 602601 | NCBI WGS metagenome assembly LNAP01 (sample SAMN02440304, study PRJNA202911) | soil metagenome | biome: Subtropical and temperate rainforests or woodlands; isolation source: soil samples (1 kg each in a 20% v/v slurry with milli Q water) were... ...
GCCGCGTCGAGCACGCGCACGGCGTTGGCGCTCCAGGGGCGGCACAGGCCGGGCACGGTGTCGATCGCCTGGGCGAAGCGCGGGTCCCGCACGGTGAAATATTGCGCGCCCGCATCGAAGCTGCCGAATGGTGAATCGATGGTGGTGGTGCGCCCGCCGGCCCGGGGCGATTTTTCGAAAATGGTGACCTGGTGGCCCGCTTGCACCAGCGTGCGCGCGCAGGCCACGCCCGCCATGCCGGCGCCAATGATGGCGAAATGGCGCGGCGCCTTTGCCGCCTTCACGGCCTTGCCGGATGGGCGTTGTACGGGTGCTGATGCCAGGGTGCCGGGGCGTCGGGGCCGTTTGGCGGGGCGGGAAACGGGTGAAGTCATGGAAGGCCTTTCGAAGACGGTCGGCTACAGAAATATGACAAGGGCCACTCTACACGCCCGGCGCGGGGTCGGGCATCAGAAATGGTGGTGGTTTTCCAGCAGGGCCCTGCGCGTGGCCGGGCTTTGCAGCTGGTTCAGCCACCACTGCAGTGCCCGCCCGGGCGCCGTGAAGCCAGGCCCACCCCATGCATAGTGGATGCGCATGTTGCGCTCCGGGCGGGCCACGCGGCGCACCACCAGGTGGCCGGCTTCCAGGTAGGGGCGCACCATGGGTTCGGGCAAAAAACCGCCGCCCAGGCCGCGCAACTGCGCCTGCACCTTGGCCTGCATGGTGTCCACCGTGAGCACGTCCTGCCCGCCCAGCAGGCCCATGGTGGCACCACCGCGCCGCGCAGAGTCAGCCACGGCCACGGCACGGTGCTGCAGCAAGGTGGCGTCGGTGATGGGTTCGGGCACCGATGCCAGCGGGTGGTGGGGCGCCACCACGTAAATGAACAAAAGCTCGCCCAGCAGCCCCTGCTGCAGGCCGGCCACGTTGGAGCCCTCGACCGAGACGCCGATGGCCAGGTCGGCATGGCCCGATGTCAGTGCTTCCAGGGTGCCGGTCATGATGCCGTCGCGCAGCTTCAGGTGCGTTGGCGGGGCCATGGCGTAGAACGCATCCACGAGCTCCAGCAGGGTGTGGGGCGAGACCACGCCGTCCACGGCGATCGTGAACTGGGGTTCCCAGCCCGTGGCCACGCGGCGCACGCGGTTGGCCACGGCATCGATCTCGCGCAGCAGCCGTGCGCCCTCGCGCAGCAGTTCGGCGCCGGCCTCGGTGGGCCGCGCCTGGCGGGCCGTCCGGTCAAAGAGCAGTACATCCAGGGCGTCCTCGATCTGGCGCACCCGGTAGGTCAGCGCGCTGGGGACCAGGCCCAGGTGCCGGGCCGCTGCAGCAAAGCTGCCGGTTTCCGAAATCACCTGTAGCATCGCGAGGCTGTCCGGCGTGAGAACATCGTAGGGGTGGGGCATGGTGTGGAAATGTTAGTTCAGATATTTTGAATGATTCCGACAATCCTGCAGGCCCTGCGATGGCGGCCCGCCCAATACAGTGGAGTCTTGAAAGGAGCAATCACCATGCTGACTGTTCGTAAATCGCAAGACCGGGGCCACGCCGACCATGGCTGGCTCCATTCCTTCCACAGTTTCTCGTTTGCGGGTTACCACGATCCCCGCCACATGGGCTTTGGCAATCTGCGCGTCATCAATGAAGACCGCATTGCGCCCGGCACCGGCTTTGGTACCCACAGCCACCGTGACATGGAAATCATCAGCTATGTGCTGTCGGGCGAACTGGCCCACAAGGACAGCATGGGCAACGTGAAGGGTATCCCCCCGGGCGATGTCCAACGCATGAGCGCCGGCACCGGCGTGACGCACAGCGAGTTCAACCATGCTGCCGGCCAGACCACGCATTTCCTGCAGATCTGGATCCTGCCCAACGTGCGGGGCATTGCACCCAGCTACGAGCAAAAGACTTTTGCCGAAACTGAAAAGCGGGGTGTGCTGCGGCTGGTGGCATCTCCCGATGGTGCGCAGGATTCGGTCGTGGTGCATGCGGATGCCGCGCTGTATGCCGGACTGCTGGATGGCACGGAGGCCGTCACCCAGCCCCTGAACCCGGCGCGCAAGACCTATGTGCACCTGGTGCGCGGTGCGCTGCGTGTCAATGGCCAGCCATTGGCCGGCGGCGATGCCGCGCTGCTTGAAAACGAGTCCTCCTTGGCGTTGACCGATGGCCACGGCGCCGAGGTGTTGGTATTTGATCTGGTCGCTTGAGTTTTTTGGGTCTTTTTTCTTTCATTTTTTCAGGAGTCCACCATGCTTTCTTCTCTGCAAAATCCCCTGGCCCTTGTGTCTCGCCTGCTGTTCGCCGTGCTGTTTCTTCCCGCAGGCATTGGCAAGCTCACCGGTTTTGCCGGCACGGTGGGCTATATCTCTTCGGTGGGGCTGCCCATGCCCACCGTGGCGGCGGCTGTTGCTGCTGCGGTCGAGGTGGTGGGCAGCCTGGCGCTGATTGTGGGCTTTGGCACACGCTTTGCCGCGCTGGTGCTGGCCTTCTTCACGCTGGTGGCCAGCTTCTTCTTTCACCCCTACTGGTCGGTGCCGGCCGATCAGCTGATGATCACGCAATTGCTGTTCTTCAAGAACATCGCCGTGGTGGGTGGTTTGCTGGCGCTGACGGCCTTTGGGGCTGGCGCCTGGAGTGTTGACGGCCAGCGCGAAGCCCGCTGAACCTGGATGAGCTGGCTCCCGTCCCGTTGGGCGGGCGGGGGCCAGCGTTCTTGTTTCCATGCAGAAAGTGCCACCCTCCATGTCCCTGATTGCAGTGGTTTATCACTCGGGCTATGGCCACACCCAGCGCCTGGCGCAGGCCGTGGCCGACGGCGCCGATGCCCAGCTCATCGCGATTGATGCCGACGGCAACCTGCCCGAGGGCGGCTGGGACACCCTGCTGGCCGCCCAGGCCATCATCCTGGGTTCGCCGACCTACATGGCGGGCCCCAGCTGGCAGTTCAAGAAGTTTGCGGATGCCTCGTCCAGGCCCTGGTACAACCAGGCATGGAAAGACAAGCTGTTTGCGGGCTTCACCAACAGCGCCAGCCCCAGTGGCGACAAGCAGATCACGCTGGACTATCTGTTCCATCTGGCCATGCAGCACGGTGGCCTGTGGGTGGGCGCGGGGACCCTGCCCGCCAACGCGAAAGCGGCCACGCGCAGCAACGTGAACTGGCTGGGTGCGTTCAGCGGAGCCATGGCGCAGTCGCCCTCCGATGCCTCTGCGGCCGAGATGTTTGCCGGCGACCTGGAAACCGGCCGGCTGCTGGGCCAGCGCGTGGCAGCGGTTGCGGCGCGGCTTGGTTCCTGATTCACTGAACCCCTTTGGAGTCCGAAATGGCTATTGAGCTCAATCGCATCACATCCACGCCCATGGCGCAGACACTCACCATCCGCAGCCACGCGCTGGTGGTCGATGGCACTGCCGAAGAGGGCGGAAACGACACCGGCCCCAATCCGCACGACCTGTATGACGCGGCGCTGGGTTCGTGCAAGGCCCTTACCGTGCTCTGGTATGCGCGCCGCAAGGGCATCCCAGTGACCGACGTGCGCACGGTGATCGAGCGCGACGCGTCGGCCGAACGCGCGGGCACCTACCGCCTTGCCGCCCGCCTGCAGATCAGCGGGGATCTCAGCGACGCCCAGTTGCAGGAGTTGCAGGCCGTGGCGCACAAATGCCCGGTGCACAAGCTCATGACGGCCGTCACCACCGAAATCACCACCACCGTGGAGCGCTTGGAATGAGCGGCGAGCCCTTCTTGCGCCTGAAGGGGCACGACAAGGATCTGGGCGGCGGCTTCACCGTGCGCCGCCTGCTGCCTTCGCTGCAGCGCAGGGCCGTAGGGCCTTTTCTGTTCTTTGACCACTTTGGCCCCGTTACGGTACACCCGCGGGACGAGTACGACGTGCGCCCGCATCCGCACATCGGCCTGGCCACGGTGACGTATCTGTTCGAGGGCGCGATGGTGCACCGCGACAGCCTGGGTTCCCTGCAGCAGATCGAGCCCGGCGCCATCAACTGGATGACCTCGGGGCGTGGCATCGTGCATTCCGAGCGCCGCCCCGAAACCCTGGCCGGTCGCGACTACGTGAACCATGGCGTGCAGCTGTGGGCCGCGCTGCCGCGTGAGCACGAGGAGGCGGCGCCCGCCTTTGTGCACACGCCCGCCGAGGCCATCCCCGAGGTGCGCGTGGGCGATGCCGTGGTGCGTGTGCTCATTGGCACTGCTTTTGGGCAGACCTCCCCCGTGGCCACCTTCGCCCCCACGCTGTACCTGGACGTGCAATTGCCCGCCGGCGCCGCTCTGGATCTGCCCGCGCTGGCCCCCGAAATGGCGATCTACTGCGTGAACGCCGACCTGTTGCTCGACGGCGAGGCCGCACCCCTGCCGGCGCTCACCCTGGGCGTGCTGCCCCAGGGGCAGGGCACCACGGTGCGCTGCCCGGCAGACACCGTGACCAGCCCGCCCAACCACGCAGGTGCTGGTGCGCGCATCGTGGTGATCGGTGGTGCACCGCTGGATGGGCCACGCCACATGTGGTGGAATTTTGTCTCCAGCCGCAAGGAGCGCATCGTGCAGGCGGCGCAGGACTGGGAAGACCAGTCCATGGGCAAGGTGCCGGGCGAGGTGGAATGGATTCCGTTGCCCGAGCGCCGTTTCAAACCGTGATGCGGTGGCCTGGCCATGCGCGAGCGAATTTTGATGGAATAAGGCTTTAGCGCTTATGCAGTAAACGCTGGTAGCTCATTTATCGATAGCGTTTTCAGGCCCGGCGCGCAGGGTGCCTGTGGACAGGTCGGCGGCCAGCGTGCGGCGCTCGTCGAACACGAAACAGCCGCCGTGGTAATGCGCGCCATCCGTTTCCTCGAAATATTTCAGGATGCCGCCTTCGAGCTGGGCCCTCTTCGCGCATCAGGATGGCGGCTTTTTCGCAGCGGATGCCGCCCGTGCAAAAGCTCACCACCGTCTTGTCCGCCAGATCACTCTTGCGGGCCCGCAGGGCCGGGGGGAACTCGGTGAATTTGTCGATGCGCCAGTCGATGGCGTTGTCGAATGTGCCTTCATCCACCTCGAAGGCATTGCGCGTGTCCAGCGTCACCACGGGGCGGCCCGCGTCATCATGGCCCTGGTCCAGCCAGCGGCGCAGGGTGGCCGGCGTGACGGCAGGCGCCCGGCCCTCGGACGGCTGGATCGCGGGGTGGTCCATGCGGATGATCTCGCGCTTGACCTTGACGAGCATCTTGCGAAACGGCACGGTGTCCGACCAGCTCTCCTTGGGGACGAGGTCGGCGAAGCGCGGGTCGGTGCGCAGAGCATCGACAAAGCCGTGCACCGCCGCTGCCGGGCCCGCCAGAAACATGTTGATGCCTTCGTGGGCCAGCAAGATGGTGCCCTTGAGCGCAGCGGCCAGGGCGCGCTCGTGCAGCAGGTCGCGCAATGCCGCCGCATCAGGCAGGGGCACGAACTTGTAGCAGGAGATGTTCAGGACAGTATTCACGGCAGAAATTTCGGGATGGCACCAGGCCCGCAGCCGGGCGCTGCGCCGGGGCCACTCTCAGGCGTTGGGTAGCAGCAGCGTGGATTCGATCTTGTTGGCCAGCTGGGCAATGGCCAGTGACGCGGCACAGCCCGGCGTTTGCAGCAGCAGCAGCTGGCGGCGCATGACGGCATCGCGCACTGCGGGGTCGGCCGGTATGTCGCCCATGTGCATCAAACGCATGGCGCGCCCCGAATCGGTGCTGACAAAGCGGTCCAGCACCTGCTGCAGCTGGCTGGTGATGGCGCGGCCATCGCCGGGCCGGGCAGCCTGGTTGATGACCATGCCAACATGCTGGCGCTTTTGCTGCATGGCCAGCGCCTTGATGGCGGCATAGGCGTCGGTGAGCGAGGTGGGCTCGGGGGTGGCCACGATCAGCACCTCGGAGGCCAGCGACACCGAAAAAAGCACCACATCGGAGATGCCGGCACCGGTGTCCAGCAGCACCACGTCGTAATTGGGTGTGATCGCCTGGATCACGTGGAGGAATTGGTTGCGCACCTCGGAGGCCAGGCACGAATGCTCGACCATGCCCAAGCCCGCCAGCAGCACCGAGAAGCCGCCCGGTGCCTGGATGATGGCGTCCTGCAGGGATGCCTCGCCCGTGAACACATCGTGCAGCGTGATCTTGGGGTGCAGGTTGAGCACCACATCCAGGTTGGCCAGACCCAGGTCGGCATCAAGCACCAGCACACGCTGGCCGCGTCGGGTCAGGGCTGCGGCCAGATTGGCAGAGACAAAGGTCTTGCCCACGCCGCCCTTGCCGCTGGTGACGGCAATGATGCGCGCACCGCTGCCTGCCGCAGAAACGGGTGCAGTGGGCGCCCCGGAGGCGGTCGGGTTGTTGGAGAGGGTGGGCAGCGCGTCGCTCATCGCATAAATTTCAGTTGACGCTGCCGGTGGGGTCCAGCGGGGGCAGATCGCCCCAGCCTGACGGCGTGTAGAGGGGGCCGAACAACAGGCTCTTTTCTTCGGCACTGACCGTGCTGTCAGGTTGCTCCTCGATGCTCACGCAGTTGCGACCCATCGATTTTGCTTTGTACAGCTGCTGGTCTGCGCGGTCGGTCCAGAGCAGGGTGGTGGAGCGGATCCACTGCATGGCGAAGGCTCCGCCAATGCTGAGCGTGACGTTCACTTCCACCGAGGGTGAAATGCGCACGGGCATGTTGGCCACCGCACGGCGAATGCGCTCGGCCACCACCTTGCCAAAGCCGGCCTGGCAGGCCGGCAGCACCACGACAAATTCTTCGCCCCCATAGCGGGCCAGTGTGTCCATGGGGCGCACGCAGGTGCTCAGCGTGCGCGCCACCGATTGCAGCACCACGTCTCCGGCCAGATGACCGTGGATGTCGTTGATCTGTTTGAAATGGTCGATGTCCAGCATCAGCAGCAACGCGGTCTCGCCCGAGCGCGTCACGCGGTCGATCTCGCGTTCCAGCACCGCACGGAACTGGCGACGATTCGCCAGTCCGGTGAGGGAGTCTTTCAAGGAGAGCTCGCACAGTCCATCGATCAGGCCTTGCAGGTAGCGCGAGGACTGGTCGCTTCGCAGGGCGACCTCGTTCCCGGTGGCCCGGGCTACCAGAGCGTGCGCAGTGTCCAGGCGCAGGTCGCGCAGGTCTACGATGTGGGAAGCCGGATCAGACACCAATTTTGAGAACCAGGAAGAGTGGCCGAGTGTATCAGCCGGACCGCGCCATTGGGCCGTCAGAGGCCGCGCCATGGGTGTTTTGCAGCGCACCTGGCAGTTGCCGCAGCGCATGCAGGGCCTCGGCGTCGGTGCGGTACATGGCCAGCCCCGCGCCGGGTGCCAGCACCCCTGCGCGGCGCAGCACCTGCTCCACCGGAAGCTTGAGGCCGCTCAGGTGCAGCGTGCCTGTTCGGGTGTGCAAGGTGGCCAGCAGGTTGGCGAAGGTTTCCACACCGGTCACGTCGATGCGGTTGATGGGCTGGGCCAGCAGGCAGACATGCACCACATCGGGGTGCGCGGCCAGGTGGTCCATCACCCGGCGTTCGAGTGCGCTGGCGGAGGCAAAGTCGAGTTCGGCATCCATGCGCAGGGCCAGCAGGTGCGGCGCCAGTGCCGGCAGCTGCCACAGGTGCCGGTCGCGCAGGCTGCCGTCGGGGTGCAGCCCCACTTCGATGATGCGCGGGTGCAGGCGCTGGTAGAGGAAATGGCTCAGGTTCATCAGCAGGCCCACCAGCACACCCCCGTACATGCGGGGGGCCGTGGCCAGCGTCAGGCCAAAGGTGATGCCGGAGATGACCGCCTCGACGCGGGAAATGCGCCACAACCGCAGGAAGCTGGCGGGTTTGATCAGGCTGGTGACGGCGGTCACCACCACGGCTGCCAGCACCGATTGCGGCACATGGTAGAGCGCCGGGGTCAGCCACAGCAGCACCACCAGCACCAGCGCGATGGCAAACACGGTGGCCCAGCCGCTGCGGGCCCCGGCATACAGGTTGATGGCTGAGCGCGAGAACGAGGCGCTGGTGGCGAAACTGCCGCACAGCCCGCTGCTGATCTTGGCCAGGCCTTGGCCGATAAGGTCCTGGTTCTCGTTCCAGCGCTCGCCCGAGCGCTGGCTGTCCACCTTGGCACTGGACGCCGTCTCCAGAAAGCTCACCAGCGTGACCACCAGCACCGGCATCACCAGGGCCGCAAAGCTGGACCAGGGCAGGGTGCCCGGCCAGTAAAGGCTGGGCAGACCGGCAGGCAAGGCGCCGACTACCGCGCCGTCGGCCTCGGCGTAGCCCAGGGCCCAGCTGATGGCCCCGGCAGCCCCCAGCACCACGATCGCGGCCGGAAAGCCCGGACGCAGCCTGCGCGCCAGCATCAGTAACACCAGGCTGCCTAGCCCGAAGGCTGCTGCGATCAGGTCGAAGTGGCCCAGCGAGGGTGTCGTCCACAAGGCCCCCAGATCGGAGCGCAGACCTGTCAGCGCGCCGAGCTGGGACGACAGAATCAGCAGCGCCGCCGCCTGGGTGAAGCCGCTGAGCACCGGCGAGGTCACGAGGTTGAGCAGCCAGCCAAAGCGCGCCAGTCCCATGACCAGCTGCAGCAGGCCCGACAGGATCGCCATCCAGGCGGCCATGGCCACCCACTGCGCGCTGCCGGGCTCGGCCAGACCCGAGAGCGATGCACCGATCAACAGGCTGGTGAGGGCCGTGGGCCCCACGCCCAGGCGCGTGGAGGCACTGAACAGCACGGCCACCAGCGCCGGCACGAGGGATGCATAGATGCCTGTCACCAGCGGCATGCCCGCCAGGGCGGCGTAGGCAACGCCCTGCGGCACCAGCATCAGGCCCACGGTCATGCCGGCCCAGAACTCCCCCCGGAGGAAGGCGCGGTCAGGGCGCGGCCAGGCCAGAAAAGGTAGCCAGCGGGACAAGGGGTGAAGCGACATCCCCACTATTGTCGCCGTTGCGCGGGCTCGGCGCCTTGCCTGCCGCGCTGCGGGAGGAAGGTGGCTGGCGGTGTTGTCCTACAGCCCATTCGGCGCTTTCCGACCCTGGCGGGTGTGTGGCTTGCCTACATTCACACCATCTTTACCTGGAAGGAGTCGCACATGAATATTCGCCATTTCCCGCACAGCAGCTCGCAACGCATCTGGACCATTCTCGGCGTCAGTGCCCTGGCGTTTGGGCTGGCTGCCTGCAGCAAGCAGGAGGAATCCACCGTGGGGCAAAAGCTCGATTCCGCAGTGCAAAAAACCGAACAGGCCGCCGCAGAGGCGCAGATCAAGGCAGAAAGCGCGCTCAAGACCGCGGAAACCAAGGTGGAGGAAGGCGCCGCCAAGGTGCAGTCGGACGCCCAGGAAATGGGCAGTGCCGCCATGGGCGCCGTGGATGACGCCACCATCACGGTGCAAGTGTCCGCCGGCCTGGCCAAGGACCCGGACCTGAGCGCGTTCAAGATCGATGTGGACACCCGTGCCGGTGCCGTCACGCTTACCGGCTCCGCACCCAATGCAAGCGCCCGCGAGCGTGCTGAAACCATCGCCAAAGGCGTCAAGGGTGTGATGTCGGTGACCAACAACCTCAAGGTCGCCAGCTGATACCCGGCATCCTGGGGGTGCCGCTGGGGATGCGCTTTGGCGCAGACGTGTGGCAGTCGGATGGTGCTGTCGCGCGCTACCATGCCAGGCATGAATGAAGACACCGCTTTCGGCCCCGCCACCCGCATCGTCCACCACGCCTACACACCTCCCGCCGGGTTTGTCGCACCCCAGCCTGGCGTTTTCAAGGCCTCCACCGTCATTTTTCCCAACGTGGCGGCGATGCGGTCGCGCGAATGGAAAGACAAGAGCGGCTACACCTATGGCCTGCACGGCACGCCCACCACCTTCATCCTGGAAGAGCGCCTGTGCGCGCTGGAGGGCGGGCGGCAGTGCGTGCTGGTTCCCAGCGGCCTGGCGGCGATTGCCAACGTGGCGCTGGCCTTGCTCCAGCCCGGGGATGAAGTCTTGATTCCAGACAATGCCTACGGCCCCAGCAAGGACCTGGCCAACGGGGAGCTGGTCCGTTTCGGCATTCGCCACGTACTGTATGACCCCCTTGATCCCGCGGATCTGGCTGCGCGCATCACTTCCGCAACCCGGCTGGTGTGGCTGGAAGCACCCGGGTCGGTGACCATGGAGTTTCCCGATCTTTGCGAACAGGTGCGTATCTGCCGTGCCCGGGGTGTGACGTCGGCACTGGACAATACCTGGGGTGCCGGCCTGGCATTTGCGCCCTTTGATCTGGACGGGGATGGCAGCGGCAGCCTAGCGGTCGATGTATCGGTCCACGCGCTCACCAAATATCCCAGCGGCGGTGGCGATGTGCTGATGGGCAGTGTCATCACGCGCGACCTGGCCCTGCACATGAAAATCAAGCTCACGCACAT
>LNAP01015459.1_pt1 | contig 10401 bp, 10 predicted proteins | sample 602601 | NCBI WGS metagenome assembly LNAP01 (sample SAMN02440304, study PRJNA202911) | soil metagenome | biome: Subtropical and temperate rainforests or woodlands; isolation source: soil samples (1 kg each in a 20% v/v slurry with milli Q water) were... ...
ACGTTGGCGATGGCTTTGAAGTAGATCGGGAACAGGCCCCAGATGATGTAGGCACTCAGGCCCAGGATGTACCCGCGACGCGGGTTGGCGGCTTGCATGAGAATCCTTGCTTAGGCAGCTAACAAAGAGGGGGATTGTATAGATGTGTTGTTTTTTCCTACAGGTCCCGTGGTGTTTAGAAGAGTTTCAGTGGCTCTTCATTCAGCGCCGCCAATTGCTCACGCAGCGCCAGCACTTGATCGCCCCAATAGCGCTCGGTGCCGAACCACGGAAAGCTGCGGGGGAAGGCCGGGTCGTCCCAGCGACGGGCGAGCCAGGCGCTGTAGTGCATCAGGCGCAAGGCGCGCAGCGGTTCGATCAGCGCCAGTTCCCGCGGGTCGAAGTCGTGGAATTCGTTGTAGCCGTCCATCAATTCCGACAACTGCCCCAGACATTCCTGACGATCACCCGCCAACATCATCCAGATATCCTGCACCGCCGGGCCCATGCGGCAGTCGTCGAGGTCGACGATGTGGAACATCTCGTCGCGGCACATCATGTTGCCGGGGTGGCAATCGCCGTGCATGCGGATGTTCTGGTGCGGCGTGGCCTTGTAGACCTCTTCGACCCGCTTGAGCAGGTCGCGGGCAACGGACTCGTAGGCCGGCAGCAAGCTTTTGGGTACGAAATTGCCTTCGAGCAGGGTCGTCAGCGAGTCCTGACCGAAGTTCTTTACTCCCAGCGCTTCACGGTGTTCGAACGGTTTGGTTGAACCGACCGCGTGCAGCCGACCGAGCAGTTGCCCCAGGCGATACAGTTGATCGAGATTGCCCGGCTCCGGCGCACGGCCGCCGCGACGGGGAAACAGGGTGAAACGGAAACCGTTGTGTTCGTGCAGGCTGGCACCGTTATGAATCATCGGTGCGACCACCGGTACGTCGCATTCGGCGAGTTCAAAGGTGAATTGGTGTTCTTCGAGAATCGCTTCGTTGGTCCAGCGCTGTGGACGGTAGAACTTGGCGATCAGCGGTTCGGAGTCTTCGATGCCGACCTGATAGACACGGTTCTCGTAGCTGTTGAGCGCCAGAATGCGGGCGTCGCTGAGAAAGCCGATGCTTTCGACGGCATCGAGCACGAGGTCTGGGGTGAGCGTTGCAAACGGGTGGGCCATGCTGACTCCTGCGCGCAGCAGGCTGCCGCGTCGGGCCAAACATGGTAGCGCAGACGGGGCTTCTTTAGGGGGTGGGCTTGAGATCAGTGGTGTTTGGGATGACGCCTTCGCGGGCAAGCCTCGCTCCTACAAGGGATCACGCTGTACCTGTAGGAGCGAGGCTTGCCCGCGAAGAGGCCCGATCAGGCGCCGACGACTCCGCCATCCTCGCGGGAAATCGCCATCACCGAAGACCGCGGCTTGCCGTTGGGCAGATGCTCAGGGAACGTCGACCCACCGTTTTCCCCCGGATGCTGAATCCCGACAAACAAGGTTTTCTGATCCGGCGAGAAGCTGATCCCCGTCACCTCGCAGCCCACCGGGCCGACCATGAAGCGGCGGATCTCGCCGGTCACCGGATCGGCACAGAGCATCTGGTTATTGCCCATGCCCGCGAAATCGCCTGCGTTGCTCGAATCGCCATCCGTGAGGATCCACAGGCGACCGGCCATGTCGAAGCCCAGCCCGTCCGGGCTGTTGAACATGTTCTGCGGGGTGATGTTGGATGAGCCGGCCTTCGGCGTGCCGGCGTGGACGCCCGGGTTGCCGGCGACGACAAACAGGTCCCAGGTAAAGCTTTTCGAGCCGTGATCGTCACGGTCAGTGCGCCAGCGCAAAATCTGCCCATAGACGTTCTTCTCGCGCGGGTTCGGCCCGCCCACCGGTTGCCCGTCCTCGCCACGCTTGGCGTTGTTGGTCAGCGTGCAATAGACCTGGCCATCCTTGGGGCTTACGACGATCCATTCCGGGCGGTCCATGCGCGTAGCTTTCACCACGCTGGCCGCGAGGCGGGCGTGAATCAGCACTTCGGCCTGATCGGCAAATCCGCTGCTGGCATCAATGCCGTTTTTGCCATGGGTCAGTTCGATCCACTCGCCCTGGCCTTTCGGGTGATCGGCATTGCCGTCGCCCGCATCGAAGCGCGCCACGTACAAAGTGCCGTGGTCCAGCAGGTCGCGGTTGGCCTTGGGGTTTTTATGGTTGATCTTGTCGCGGCTGACAAATTTGTAGATGAACTCGCCGCGCTCATCATCGCCCATGTACACCACGGCGCGACCGTCACTGGTTTCGGCCAGTGCGGCGTTTTCATGTTTGAAGCGGCCCAGCGCGGTGCGTTTGACCGGCGTCGACTGCGGATCGAACGGGTCGATTTCCACCACCCAGCCATGACGATTGAGTTCGTTGGGGTTTTTCGCCAGGTCGAAGCGCGGATCGTGTTGATGCCAGTTGATTTCTTTACTGGCCGCCACCGCGCCGTAGCGTTTCTGCGCGGCATCGAATTTCTGCTCGGCATTGCTACTGCCGAAGCAGTCGGTGAAGTTCTCTTCGCAGGTCAGATAAGTGCCCCACGGCGTCTTGCCGTTGGCGCAGTTCTGGAAAGTACCGAGGACGTTCTTGCCGTGTTTGTCGGCGCTGGTTTTCATCAGCTCGTGACCGGCCGCCGGACCGCTCAGGCTGATCGGCGCGTTGCCGTGAATGCGCCGGTTGTAGCGCGAGCCCTGGACGAACTGCCACTGGCCGTTTTTGCGCTGCACTTCGATTACCGACACACCTTCGCAGGCCAGGGCCTTGCGCACATCTTCCGCCGATTGCGGCATACCGCCGTGGGGGTAGAGGTAGCGGTAGTTGGTGTATTCGTTGTTGATCGCCATCAGCGCCCGGTCTTTTTCACCGGGGAATTCGAACAGGCTCATGCCGTCGTTGTTGTCGCCGAACTGGACTTCCTGCGCCTGGGCCGTGCCGTTGCCGCTGGGGTCGAACGCCGGGCCATTTTTTTGCAGTGGCTGGCCCCAGCTGATCAACACCGAAGATTTGTAGCCCGGCGGCAGGGTGATGGTATCGGTCGTGGCGGCGGCGATGCTGTCGAAACCCAACAGTTTGCTGGACCCGGCGCTGACGCTGGCGGCCAGCACGCTGCGACTCAGCAGGTTGCCACCGAGAAACATCGCCGCACCGCAGAGGGCGCCCGCGCTGATGAAGCCACGACGGCTGAGGCCGACCATTTTTTCGAGGTCGGTGGGTTGGTTGTCTTCTAATAAGCTCACATCAGGCTCCCTGCGGGTTTTTGCAGCCACCTTAATGGTGGTCGATGAAGCTTTTGTTGCAGCCTCTTAAAATCAGAATCAAAAGATCGCAGCCTTCGGCAGCTCCTACAGCGGTTGCGATGCACTTGGGCTAGAGCGGTGTGCCCAGCAAAATGTTGGATGGCGCGAATTGCACCAGCACCGGTTTTCCGGCGGTGAGTTCGAGGGGCTTCAGGTGCAGCGGCTCGGCCAGGGCGCAAAGTGTCTGGCCATTGGGCAGGCCGATGCGCACTTCGCTGGGGCCGTCGTCGGCGTCGAGGATTTCTTCGATCATGCCCTTCAGGCAATTGTTGCCGGGCGTTGCGGTTTGATCGATGCCCAGCAGTTCCAGCCAGCCGGCCTTGATCAGCGCCACTACTTCGGTGCCGGTCTGCAGTTCCAGGCGCAGAGTGCTGTCGTGGGTGATCTGCGCATCGATCCGCAAACCTTCGGCCAGTTCAAGACGGATGCGGTCGTTGCGTCCTTGTGCATCGATCGCCACGACCTTGCCGTGCAGTTGGTTGCGCGCGCTGGTTCTGAGCATCAGGCGACCGAGCAGGTCCAGGTCACTGGCCTCTTCGGCGGCTTCCAGTACCTGAGTCTGCAAGGCTTGCAGCTTTTGATACAGGCGCAACACGCGTTCGCCTTCGCTGGACAGTTTGGCGCCGCCACCGCCCTTGCCGCCGACGCTACGCTCCACCAGCGGTTTCTGCGCGAGGTTGTTCAGCTCGTCGATGGCGTCCCACGCCGCCTTGTAACTCAGGCCGGCGCTTTTCGCGGCGCGGGTGATCGAGCCTTGTTCGGCGATGTGTTGCAGCAACGCGATGCGCTGCGGGCGACGGGCAATGTGCTGGGACAACAACGTAGGCAAGGACATGGCGAGACGCTTTGGGCTGTGACGATGGGGAGGACGTTGGCGGCTTGGCACGCGGGAGTCAAGTCAGGTCACGTCGCCAGGTTTTGGGGTACGGGCCAGGCAGTAGACATCGACCCGCGCGGCGCCCGCCTCCATCAACAGGCGAGCCAGGGCCTGGGCGGTGGCGCCGGTAGTCAGCACATCGTCGACCAATGAGAAATGGCGACCCTTGATCGAGGCCGCGGGCGCCAGGGCAAAGGCGTTCCGCAGGTTCTTTTTACGGGCGTCGGCATTCAGCTCTTGTTGCGCGCTGGTGTCCTGAATCCTCAGCAACAGCGTTTCATCGCAAGGAATGTCGAGGCTGACGCTGAGCCAGCGGGCGAGCATCGCCGCCTGGTTGAAACCCCGCTGGCGCAGACGTTTGGCGGCCAGCGGTACGGGTATCAGCACATCGGGCCGATCCAGATCTTCATCGAAGCGATGTTGCAGAAACTGAGCGAGAAGTTCGGCGAGCAGGCGGCCAAACGGCCACTTCGCGCTGTGCTTGAAGCGGGTGATCAAACTGTCGACCGGAAAGCTGTAAGTCCAGGGCGCTGCGACTCGCTCGAAGGCCGGCGGTTGTTTCAAGCATTGGCCGCACGTCAGGCCCGTGGCAGGCAAGGGCAGGGCGCAGGTTTGGCAGTGCTCGCCCAGCCAGGGCAGGTCGGTTTCGCAGGCCATACAGATTGGCCGGATATCTTCTGTCGCTTCGCTGCAGAGCAAGCAGTGTTGGTTGTTGTTTAACCAGATGTAAACCGGTCCTACGTATCGTGGTTGACAGCGCATCGCTCTTCCTTAAATATGCCGAACATCCGTGTCGCGTCTGTGGGTATTCCATTCCCCAGCCGCTTGCCAAGCATAAACAAGGAAACGCCCATGAGCGCCAGCACCACTGCAACCCTGCGTCATGACTGGTCTTTGGCCGAAGTCAAAGCACTCTTCGTTCAGCCATTCAACGACCTGCTGTTCCAGGCGCAGACGGTGCACCGCGCGCATTTCGACGCTAACCGTGTCCAGGTTTCGACGCTGCTGTCGATCAAGACCGGTGCTTGCCCGGAAGATTGCAAATATTGTCCGCAGTCCGGTCACTACAACACCGGCCTGGAAAAAGAAAAACTGATGGAAGTGCAGAAGGTCCTCGAAGAGGCCCCAAGGCCATCGGTTCGACCCGTTTCTGCATGGGCGCGGCGTGGAAGCACCCGTCGGCCAAAGACATGCCGTACGTGTTGGAAATGGTCAAAGGCGTGAAAGCCATGGGCCTGGAAACCTGCATGACCCTGGGTCGTCTCGATCAGGACCAGACCGTCGCCCTGGCCGAAGCCGGCCTGGATTACTACAACCACAACCTCGACACCTCGCCGGAGTTCTACGGCAGCATCATCACCACCCGTACGTACAGCGAGCGCCTGCAAACCCTGGCTTACGTGCGTGATTCGGGGATGAAGATCTGCTCCGGCGGCATTCTCGGCATGGGCGAATCTCTCGACGACCGCGCCAATCTGCTGATCCAGCTGGCCAACCTGCCTGAGCATCCAGAGTCGGTGCCGATCAACATGCTGGTGAAGGTCGCCGGTACGCCGCTGGAAAATGCTGACGACGTCGACCCGTTCGACTTCATCCGCATGCTCGCTGTCGCACGGATCCTGATGCCAAAATCCCACGTGCGCCTGTCCGCCGGCCGGGAAGCGATGAACGAGCAGATGCAAGCCCTGGCGTTCTTTGCCGGCGCCAACTCGATTTTCTACGGCGAAAAACTGCTGACCACCGCCAACCCGCAGGCAGACAAGGACATGCAGCTGTTCTCGCGTCTGGGCATCCTGCCGGAAGCGCGCGAAGAGCACGCCGACGAAGTGCATCAGGCCGCCATCGAACAGGCGCTGGTGGAGCAGAAGAGCAGCGAGATGTTCTATAACGCGGCTGTCTGATCCAGCACAAATCGAATGTGGGAGCGGGCTTGCTCGCGAAGGCGTCAGTACAGCCGACATCAATGTTGAATGTCACACTGCTTTCGCGAGCAAGCCCGCTCCCACATTAACCGCGCCCAACCTGTGGGAGCGTGGCTTGCCCGCGATGGCCGTGACTCGGTCTCCAGACAAGTCAGGACAGTTCCCCACATCTGATCTTCGAGGCCTGCATGTCTTTCGATCTCGCCGCACGCCTTGCTGCCCGTCGTGCCGAAAACCTTTATCGCCAGCGCCCACTGCTAGAAAGCCCCCAAGGCCCGGAAGTGGTGGTCGATGGTCAGCCGTTGCTGGCGTTCTGTAACAACGATTACCTGGGCCTGGCCAATCATCCGCAAGTGATCGAAGCCTGGCGCGCCGGCGCGTCGCGTTGGGGCGTGGGCGGTGGCGCTTCGCATCTGGTGATCGGCCACAGCGGCCCACATCACGCACTGGAAGAAGCCCTCGCCGAGTTCACCGGTCGCCCGCGAGCTCTGCTGTTCACCACCGGTTACATGGCCAACCTCGGCGCCGTCACCGCGTTGGTCGGGCAGGGAGATACGGTGCTCGAAGACCGGCTCAATCATGCGTCGTTGCTGGATGCAGGGTTGTTGTCCGGTGCGCGTTTCAATCGCTATCTGCATAACGACGCCGCCAGTCTGGCCAAGCGTCTTGAGAAGGCCACCGGCAATACGCTGGTGGTCACCGACGGTGTGTTCAGCATGGACGGTGACGTCGCCGACCTGCCGGCGCTGGGGCGGGAAGCCAAGGCCAAAGGCGCGTGGCTGATGGTCGATGACGCGCACGGTTTTGGTCCGCTGGGCGCCAATGGCGGCGGGATCGTCGAGCATTTCGGTCTGAATCAGGAAGACGTACCGGTACTGGTCGGCACCCTCGGCAAGGCTTTCGGTACGGCCGGTGCTTTTGTGGCTGGCAGTGAAGAGCTGATCGAAAGCCTGATCCAGTTCGCTCGCCCTTACATCTACACCACCAGCCAACCACCGGCGTTGGCCTGCGCGACGCTGAAAAGCCTGGAGCTGTTGCGCAGCGAACACTGGCGACGTGAGCATCTGCAGGCGCTGATTCGCCAGTTCCGCCAAGGCGCCGAACAGATTGGCCTGGAGTTGATGGACAGCTTCACGCCGATCCAGCCAATCATGATTGGCGATGCCGGGCGCGCAGTTCGACTGTCGCAGATGCTGCGCGAACGCGGGCTGATGGTGACCGCGATTCGTCCGCCGACCGTGCCCGCGGGCAGCGCACGCTTGCGGGTAACCCTGACCGCCGCCCACAGCGAGGCGCAGGTACAGCTATTGTTAAATGGACTGGCCGATTGTTTTCAACAACTGGGACCGGAGCCAAGCCATGCGTGATCGTCTGATTCTGCTGCCGGATTTCGCCGCTGGAACCCTTGGCGGCGGCCTTGCAGGGTTTGGATGAGCACCTGCGCGTCGAGATCGAGCCATTACCGGAACTGGAATCGAGCGACCTTGAAGAATGGCTCGATGAGTTGGACTCGACGCTGCCTCAGGATGCCTGGCTCGGTGGCTGGTCATTGGGTGGCATGCTGGCGTCCGAATTGGCGGCGCGACGCGGTGACCGCTGCTGCGGCCTGGTGACGCTGGCGAGCAACCCTTCCTTTGTCGCCCATGAACAATGGTCGAGCGCGATGCCCGGCGAAACCTTCGATGCGTTTCTGGCCGGCTGCAAGGCTGACTCGCGCATGACGTTGAAACGTTTTTCGCTGCTGTGCGCCCAAGGTGCCGAAGACCCGCGCGGGATGTCGCGACTGTTGCTCGCTGGCGCACCGCATACGTCTTCGCCGGTGCTGATGAGCGGCCTGGAGTTGCTTGCCCAGCTGGATACCCGGCAAGCGTTGCAAGCGTTTCGCGGCCCGCAATTGCATTTGTTTGGCGGCCTCGACGGGCTGGTCCCGGCCGAAGCGGCGGGGGATTTGCTGACACTGCTACCGGATGTAGAAATCGGCCTGATTGAACAGGCCAGCCACGCGTTTCTTCTGGAAGACCCTCACGGTGTGGCGGGGGCGATTCAGGCCTTTTTGCATGAGTTCGGTGATGACTGATTTATCCCTTCCCAACCTGCCCGGCGGTTTGCCCGACAAACGCCAGGTGGCGGCATCCTTTTCCCGTGCGGCGGCGAGCTACGACAGCGTGGCCGAATTGCAGCGCGATGTGGGCAGCGAGTTATTACGTCGGTTACCGGAAGATCTTGTCCCTGCTCGTTGGCTGGATATGGGCTGCGGCACCGGGTATTTCAGCCGAGCCTTAGCGCAGAAGTTTCCTGCGAGCGCCGGAGTGGCGCTGGACATCGCAGAAGGCATGCTCAATCACGCCCGTCCCTTGGGCGGCGCGACCCATTTTATCGCGGGCGATGCCGAGCGCTTACCGTTGCAGGACTCGACCTGCGATCTGGTCTTCTCCAGCCTGGCGGTGCAATGGTGCGCGGATTTCGCCTCGGTGCTCAATGAGGCGTATCGGGTACTGAAACCGGGCGGAATTTTTTCGTTTGCTAGTCTGTGTGTAGGCACGCTGTACGAATTGCGCGACAGCTGGCGTCAGGTGGACGGCATGGTGCACGTCAACCGCTTCCGCGAGTTCGGTGTTTACCAACAGCTTTGCGCGGGCAGCGGCTTGAAGGTCGTCAGCCTCGAAACGCAGCCGCATGTGTTGCATTACCCCGATGTCCGTAGCTTGACCCATGAGCTGAAGGCGCTTGGGGCGCATAACCTGAACCCCGGTCGGCCAGGCGGTTTGACCGGCAGGGCGCGGATCCTCGGCCTGATCGAGGCTTATGAGCAGTATCGTCAGGCACAGGGACTGCCGGCGACTTATCAAGTGGTTTACGCCGTGTTGGAGAAACCCTTATGAGCGCAGCCTATTTCATCACCGGTACGGACACCGATGTCGGCAAGACCACCGTCGCCGCAGGGTTGCTGCATGCTGCGCGGTTGGCGGGCTTGAGCACGGCAGCGGGCAAACCGGTGGCCTCCGGCTGCGACCTGACGCCCAAGGGGTTGCGCAACGCCGATGCGCTGGCCCTGCTGGCCGAGTGCTCGATACCGTTGACCTACGATCAGGTCAATCCGGTCGCGTTCGAGCCGGCGATTGCACCGCATCTGGCGGCGCGAGAGGCTGGCGTGGCATTGACCGTGCAATCGCTGCTAACACCGATGCGGCAGATCCTCGATATGCAGGCGGACTTCACCTTGATCGAAGGCGCTGGCGGCTGGCGAGTGCCGTTGGCGGATCAGGACAATCTGTCGGACCTGGCGATGGCGCTGGGTCTGCCGGTGATCCTGGTGGTCGGCGTACGGCTGGGTTGCATCAATCATGCGCTGCTGACAGCTGAGGCGATCGCACGGGATGGTTTGCAGTTGGCAGGGTGGGTGGCCAACATCATCGATCCGAAGACGTCGCGCCTTGAAGAGAACCTCGCGACATTGGCCGAGCGCATCCCCGCGCCATGCCTGGGGCGAGTGCCAAAACTCAAGTCGGTGACCGCCGACGCGGTGGCCGCGCATTTGCAGCTGGACCTGCTGGACTGAATTTGTTGGCTTGGGTTTTAGCTATGACAAGGCACTGTGCCATTAGTGTTTTTGTCGGGCCTTTTGTCGGCGTGTCTGCTTCAATGGCCGCTGTTGATCCTTTGTCGGACGAGTTCCCCCATGGAAATCTCAGGAAACACCGCTTTTTATGCCGGTCTGAGCACTATTCAGACCGGGCAGAACCGCGTCGATCAGGCTTCGGGTCAGATCGCCAACAACACCATCGAGCGTTCGGTCACCAGTCAATCCTCCGAGGTTCAGGTTGATCGCCTGCGTTCGGTAGACCGCAGCCAGCAATCGGATCTGGCCAGCAATATGGTCGAGATGTCCCAAGGCAAGTTTCAGGTGGAACTGGGCGTCAAAGTCGCCAAGGCATCCGATGAAATGCTCGGTACGCTGATCGATACATTTGCCTGAACCCTCACTGAATCCGCTACTCCAACGCCGCGCCTGTTCGCGGCGTTTTTCTGCGTAAGTCCTTCTGCCTCAACTAATCTCTCCTACATGGCGTGTTGCTCAGTCAACGGCGGTGGGCAGCGGCGTGTTCGAGGTTTTCATGACGCGATGACGAACGGCAAAAGATCGGCGCTTGACAAGAATTGGGCGTAAACGTATGTTTCAAACAACTGTTTGACCGTCACAACAAATCTACGCGGTCGTTCATTCCCGGTTACATCAGCAGAGGTTTATCGCTATGCCTGACTACAAGGCCCCCTTGCGTGATATTCGCTTCGTTCGTGACGAACTGC
>LNAP01006188.1_pt1 | contig 10397 bp, 4 predicted proteins | sample 602601 | NCBI WGS metagenome assembly LNAP01 (sample SAMN02440304, study PRJNA202911) | soil metagenome | biome: Subtropical and temperate rainforests or woodlands; isolation source: soil samples (1 kg each in a 20% v/v slurry with milli Q water) were... ...
GACCCTACGCACACCGAATTCTTTTCTTTCTTCGCCACATCGTTGTGAAACCTGTCGAATGTGACCGACCGACAAACAGTGTTGAGGTAAGTAAGCTGAAGGCAGTTGCCTATGAAACACAGCAGAGCCGCTTCGGAACAGGATTGTCCGAATATTTCATCCTCTATATGCTCATACAAAGAAACAGGATCCAGGGTCAAATGAATACCAAGTCATTGAATGTTACCATCTTGCAACAGAGGACAATAATTGGAAACCGCCACGACCTCCGCGCTGGATAAATTTGTTGCTTCCAACTTCACCAGATTTGGAAAGTGTACACAAACTTGGCTGATATTAAATCGATTATCTTCCCAAGATTCAAAATCCTTCATAATTAGTTGGGAGACTGTGTGGTTGACGAGATCCAGCGGAGCGTCTTGCATCCATTTCTCCGCGTTCCCATGAGTCATAGTAATACTCTCCAAACTAGGCGCAGTGTACAGAGCCTGCTGCAAGTCATTACTGCCGCAGTAGCAGTTTGGAAGCACAATGGTCTTAAGCTTCTTGCAACGAGTCAGCAGCTCCAGAAGTATTTCCTCATCAACGTCTGTGAATTTCTTCGTGCATTCAATGCATACGCTCGTGACATTGGGACAGTAGGATGTCAGAATCATAATAAATTCTTCGGCCCACTTTGTTATGTCTTTCTCGCAGTCTGGATCACAGTTGTCGTTAGGGTGCGTGGATAGGGTGACACGTTCCAAAGCAGGGCAGCAAAGGTGCAGAAACAGTTCAATGTTCAACTTGTCATCCAGGACAATATCTGCAAAGAGGTAAACAGATTTGAATTTGACGCCTTTCTTGATTACCCAACGACCTTCCGTTTCGATATGTTCAAACATATAATGAGCAAATATGCTGTGCGGACCGGCAACGAGCTCGAGAAAATCTGTGCGAAGCTTTTTGCAACAGAGTGCACTGTCCAGCCGAACAACGTCAGGCAGCTTAAGCCATTCACAAACCAAGAAAGCTTGAAGAACTGTAGGAAGATCGAATACGATACTCATTGGACGCACTTCCGTAAACTGAATGCAAAAGGATGGAGGGCATTTGTATGATACATACGAATTTGAATTTGCAAGAGCATACAAGTGTTGGTGCTGCCTGCTCTGTGTTCCAATGTGTGCATGTACCGACGTTGTTACTAAATGTAGTTGATAAGAAAAAGCGAATGCTATGTTGTATACTGCAACTGATGTGCTGATACCGAACACTGTTCGGCACAAAGGAAACTCTCATGTATGAACTACCATAAGTGCTGATACAAACTGCAAGGTATTTGTTTAAAATTGTCTCTACAAAATTAATCCACCGGAATTTTACAGTCCACATGAAACTCCAAAAGTTGTGGGTACCTCCTGCTAACTAACTTCTTCAGCTTGCGCCCAGCATCGGTAAAATCCATACCATAGTAGAATCTGTTGTTATTTAGAATGGCCAGCGATTTGAGGGCGGGACACAGGTCGAGCAGCGGCTGCAGCAATTTGTGCGACAAACGGAAACAATTGACAACTTTCAATACACGCAAGTCCGGACAGCGCGTCACTACGCTCATTATGTCCTCGCTTTTCAGCGCACCTGGGCGGCCATTGGAGAAGTGAATCTCGTGCATCCCCTCCAAATAACCTATGCTTCCGCCTAAGCCGCTGAAGTTGTGAATATACAGTTCTTTGACGCTACTCTTACTGATACATTGCAAGGCCATCTCCAGGGGGCGATCATTCATATCCTCGAAAATATCATACTCTTGACGATCTGGATAATCATGATGAATGGCAAGCAGACGCAGGTGCTTGCACAATAAGTGGATTTCATAAAACTTCCCCACCGTGAGCGATTCGACATATAGCTCACGTAGTTGTGAACCTTCCAGCTCATCACATGCATCGTTCGTCGCTGCTTCTCGGTAGCGCTGCTCGTACGAATGTGTTCGACAGACAGTGTTGAAATAAGTGAGCCGAGGACAATGTCGAATAAAACTCAGCAGGGCGTCCTCCCACATTGAGAACTCGTCTTCAAAATCGTCTTCGTCTTCATCATCGGACAACGGGTCCTCGTCCATAGTTAAATGCACCCCTAGCTTGCGCAGGTGGGGCCAGTTGCGTGCAGCTTCTGTTGCGGATTCCTCTTCAATAGCTTCTTGCACCAAAATCGCGACTTTTTGTAACAAAGGGCAGTGCTTCGATATGCTCACTAGACTCTCATTCGTCACTTCGGAAGCTTTCAGGGATACCAAATTTGGAAAATGAGCACAAATTTGACTGATAGCCGAGGCCGCATTGCCATATAAAATACTAAGGTGAGTGCAGTTGAAATGGGTAACCGTATGGTTGAGGGTGAGTGAGGTGTGATCATTCTCAAGTAGCAAGCCTCCAGTCAAGGTAATTGATTCCATGCAGGGGGCCGTGTACAGAGCACACAGCAAGGCGCTGCTCCCACAGCGACAGTTATAAAGTTCAAGGAAGCACAGCTTCTTGCAGTTTGATATAAGATCAATCAACAGGTTGTCATTGATGGTTGTGTATTCATCCTCGGATTCAATCCGAAAAGAAATGAGATTGGGACAAGAGGCGGCCAGAACCCGAAGAAATCGTTCAACGCCTACTGATAGGTCTTTTTCAATCCTGGAATAATAATCCTTGTTGTCGTTGTGTGTGTTTAGCGTGACGCATTCCAATGCAGGACCGGATAGACTGGTCAACACATTATTGCACAAATCATCGTCGGTTACTATATTCGCAAACAGTAAGATGGACTTGATTTTGACACTCTTGTTAACGACCCATTGGACTTCACTTGTGTCACGCTGAAACACATGCATCGCAATAATGTTTTGAGGGCAACACAGGAGAGCGAGAAAGTCTGGCCGAAGCTTTTTGCAACAAAGCGCACTGTCCAACCGTGCGACGTCCACGAGAAGAAACCACTCACACACCAAGCGAGCTTGAAGAACAGCAGGAAGATCGAATAAAAAGCTCATTTGATTCACTGACAATTGACAGATTTGCACAGTTTGGTGATATAATTTTATGCGGCTGGCAAGCATCACAAACTTTGAATAAAACGATTTTCTTTATTCCAGCGTATCTCACACTTTGCGACTTTGCGACTTCATGTACGACGTACGAGTACAGCAGTTGTCAAAAAAAAAGAGTTTACCAGCCACTGAAATCAAGTATTTATAAAAAATGCAGAAAAATATTTATCCAACTTTTCCCGCGACTGTACTTGTTAAATTACTTGGCAGCACGCTTTTTTCTCCAACAAGGGCTGGTTGCTAAACAACTCTCTAATAGTCTCCGCTACCTCTAAACTCACCACTACAAACGCCCCTGTCTCGCCAACCTCCCGCTCGGTTGCCTCCTCCAGCCAGGTAATTTGACTCTCTCTCAACTGTGCAGCAATCGTGCGCAATGTCTGCATAAACTCCATTAGAACCGACGCCTCTACTCCGAGCATACTAACGACCACGGAGGGTCCCTCGCCTTGCATTAACAGCTTTATCTCGGCCAGGTGCTTGCCTTTTTGAATAGTCAACAGATCCTGCATCAGCCACATTAGGGACAGAGCCGCAGAGACCAGGCTGCGCGGTTTGTACGTAACCTTATTACTGGCACTAACATCACCACGACTTCCAATACTTGTGCGCACAATATCGAAAATAAAGTGTAACAAGCCTACTAACGGAGGTAACAGCAGCGGCACAGAGTCCACCAGTGCATCGTACGTGTTTGGGAACAAGTCGTTCGAGTTGCCCAGATAAATCAGCGTGCGCACTGGTTCCACGAGGTGCAGGTAGAGCTCACAGTGGAACACATTATATGCACCAGTCGCAGTGTTACTTGTGGTTGTATTGTTCGTAGTACTGGATGTAGTGCCAGCAGTAGTGTCAGTGATAGCTGGTGAGGTGGTGGCAAGTGGGTCATACGACAACAGATCCATCCAGCGCTGCTTGTTATCTCCCATACTATTGCTATTATTCACATACTCTATCAGGGCCTGCACTACACACTCCGTAGTCACTCCGGCGCTCACTTCGCCTCCTCTGTGGACGTGGCTAATAGGCAACAGTTTCGGCACGCACTTGACGAACACCTCCATTAGCTCGTTGTCTTGTTCCAAAAAGCGTGACATCGTGTCTATCGTGCAGCACGCCACACTGCGCAGACTTGACACTGCAGTGAAGGAATTTGTTTCACTATTTTCACCTTTCCCCTCACTTTCGATCTCTTTCAACCGCTCCGCACAGTCAATCAAAAACTCAAACAAATCATTGAGCATGCTGTAAATGACCTTCTTAATACTCAGCAGCGACTCGCAGGGTAATGTGCTCCAGCGGCTGTCTGTAACGGTTTCCTTCTCTCCGATTAACAGGTTCAGCACACAGTCCACCAGCTGCAGACAGGTGAGGTACATGGCATGGGTACGAGTGACCCGATTCTGGAAATACGCAATGTCAGTGGCAATCTTGCGTTGCAGTGCGACAGCGGGGTCTACTTCAGGTGAAGCATCGGTATTAGCAGTGTCGGTATCCGCTTTCTCACCACTAGTACCACCATTTCCATCAATGTCATTGCTACGGTTTACTGAAGTGTCATTCGTTGTTGTACCAGGTGCAGAAGCAGCATCAACACCTTTTGCCATACTCGCCGGCACCGTGGCTTTAGCACTGATGGTTAGATTGAACCGTTCGGCGACCGTTTCGGCAGAGTTGGTGGCCAAAAAAAGCAATTCATCGCACAACAACTGCAGCTCGCTGCGCAGGATCGAACAGAGGAACATAGGAAACGTAGCACTGGCTGAATCCTGCACAGACCACGTCCACACCGGAGAAATCTCATATAAAATGGTTGTTCCTATGCTATCCGCAGGGTCAGGAAGCCAGGTGAGGAGTTGCTTGGCGCACAAGAAGGTGGCATCACGGGTAGCCTGAGGGGCAGCGCCGTGCAAGCCCTGTACAATCAGAGAACGCAAAACGGCATTGTGTGCCACAGTAAGAGTGTGCGTGTTTTGATCAGCGTTTGCTGCTTTCTTGTTGGTCTTGGAACTTTCCAAAGAGTCATTAACGCTGTTGGGAGTGGAGGCTACTTCGACCAACAAGTGCAATACGGGCAGGCTGTCTGTGCTTTTCTCAGAGTGAGTTGCCTCGAGTAAGGCCTCGATGATCTTTGCCTTGCCTTGGCTACCATTCACCAAAGCAAGAAGTTTCAGAAAAGTGCTTAGCTGAGACTTGAACTCCGTTCTCTTGGTTTTGACGAACACATCACACAACTTCCGCACAAATGCCAATAATGATTGGGCTACAGAAGAGCTCTCGCACGAATACACAAGAAAGTTCAAAGCGGCGGACTGAATAGCAATACTCTTTTCATTACTCTCAGATTGCACCATTTGGATTACGAGCTCGACGGGAACGAACTGGTAAATCCATTCCACCACTTTCGCAGACGCACGCCCGCCGGAACTGAAGATGTTATTAAACATCATGATCCCCGCAATCTTATTTTCAACTCTCTCATGCCTAATGTTGATAGACGCTGTTTCCATGAGGCTCGTCATGATACCAGAACGAAGCTAGTTTATTGTGTGGGGTGAGGCATCACACACTTCACCCGCTCATTTCATAAGGTAGTGCTGAAAATAGAGTACAGTCACTTTCGATTTGAGTCTGGGATCAGATAGTCTGGGATCAGATACGACAGTCACCACCGCTTTTAGTCTAAGATCAGATAGTTACTGTCGCTTTTAGTGTAGGATACAATACGACAGCTAAGACAAAGTCATTTACAAGTTCCATGTCAGAAAACGGTCAAAAGTCTCTCATATTTTGCTCCCTGCTGGCATTGCAGTTTGGTTTGCAGCCCATAATTGCAACCCGCTTTACAGCCTCAGGTGTCTCAAAATCTTCCATTGTGATCGTGACAGAGATTACTAAGATTGTGATCGCTGCACTGTCCGTGTTTAGCGCATCAAAAGAGGAGCGAACGAAGATCTGGAGCACGTGGACACTAGGGGACAGTCTTCGAGCCGCCGCGGTGCCAGCAACATTGTATGCGATCCAAAATTTACTCGTACAGTACGGATATGTGTACTTGGACTCCATGTCCTTCAATCTTCTCAACCAAACGAAGGTATATTATGTGCATATAGTTGTGTTGCAAAACTAAGTTTGGACGATCATCTTTCGTTAAACAAAGTGTCATTCTTCATACTCTACTTATTACTTAATTGCAGACATTGTCCGCGGCGTTTTGGTTATGGGCGTTACTTGGCAAGAAACAATCACACATACAAATGGTAGCTCTGTTCCTTCTGCTAGTGGCAGGTATGTACAATCGCTATTTAACGTGTGACAAACTGAACTGTTTACATAGATTCAGTCATGTTTTATGAAGTGGTACTGACACTACCCAGAGTCCCGTCATGATGTCACGTTAACCTACACACAACTTCAACATTTCCTTTTTTGTAATCAGCGGTTGTGCTGAATATGTCCCCATCCAGCTCTACCGCCTCTCCTTCTGCCTCAAATGATAACACCGATAACAACGCCGTCAACACAGAGTATCAATTCGGCTTGTTCTGCGTAGCCTCCGCCTCGATGCTTTCCGGTCTCTCGGCTGCTTTGACTCAGCGCGCACTCTCCGGGAAACAATCACGCCACACAATGCTCTATAGCGCGGAGATGGCTGTGTATGGGATTGTCTTTTTGTTGGGCAATTTGATGGTCAACGGTGAGATACAAGCAGGATCCACTCTGTGGGCGCACTGGGACCTGTCGACGATGTTTCCGGTGGTGACCAATGTAAGCAATGTGATTTTCTTTTATTGTGTCTATCTTTTTCCATCATTATATCTACAGTAAGGAGGCTTGCCTGTAATAGTAATTATTAAACATCTAGTTATTTGCACATTTACCTCCCACAATGCTAATTATTACCCATCTTTCTGTGATTATTATGTTGGTATATTGCAGGCACTGGGTGGGATGGTAGTGGGTCTAGTGACTAAATATGCCGGAGGAGTGGTCAAAGGATTTGCACTCATTGCAGGTGATTTGCTTTATCCTTGTATGTGTATTTATATTTATATTTATATTTGTATTTGTATTTGTATTTGTATTTGTATTTGTATTTGTATTTGTATTTATATTTGTATTTGTGCAAATTCTTCGCATGAGCAGTGGTGTGTCGACCTGCTTCACATACATATTGTACCCACGTTGTTCTCTTCTCTTCTTATTTTCGTGCATATTCTTCCTGTGCCGGTTATTTATGTGTTGCAGGCATTATTGTAACGGGTCTGGCGCAGTTTCTGTTGGATGGGAAGCCCCTCGGCGCCAAAGATTTGTAAGTTATTGCCACCGTTATTAATCCTTCTTTTGAGTGGGGAATGTTATCAACTGTTACAACTTCTTTGGCACCAATTATTCCCTTGCATTTTTGACATTTGTCACTTTGTATGCTAACTTTTGCATTCTTGCGTTACTTCAGCGCGGGCGTGGTGTTGGTGTCAGTGGCCATTTACTTGCATTCCAAATATCCCTATGTGGAGAAAACTGCTCAGAAGAAGAACGAATAACCAGATACAGATTATCGATAGAAGTCATAGCATTTGCATGGTATTTCTATCAGTGTTGTAAAACTAAAATAATGCAATATTCTGCTGATCCGAACTTCAACCGGAATGAAGTGTCCGGAAGTCAAATTCGCAAGTGTCATACAGAATATGCAAGAGTTCCACAGCTTCAGATGTGCTTATTCTGCTACAATTCTAATAAAGTTTTACTTTAAATCACACGATGAGTGCTTCGGATGAGCTGTATGCTAGAGCCTTGCAGTATCGAGACAATCATGTGCCGGAGTGTTCTGCAGAAGCATCAAAAGTGGAAGCTGAAAAGATCTTTCTTGAACTCAGCCAGCAGGGTCACAAGAAGGCGATGCATAATTACGCTGTCCTACAGCAGAAGAAATGGAACTATCAACTCGCTATGGAATGGTTTACGAATGCAGGGTTGGATGCTTCCAATCGAAACATCAAAGCTATGAAAGAATGTGGTCAAATCAAGGAAGATCTGTATCTTGTAGTTGCGAACGATCGAAGTGACACTGGAAACCATGGATCCCCTATTATGGACGGTGTCTATGGTAAAGCAGTTGATATGACTCACATTCACAGCTTTGGTGGAAATGCTACGACATGTGACATTAGCAGAAGTGCTAGGCAGGGTGCCAAACACATCGTCGCAGATGCGCTGACCTTCGACTTTGCCAAGAAGTACAATCTGAAGCATGTTTTGATCGAGCGGTTGCCAACTATCAATCCAAACAAACCTTGTTTGGGCATTGGGGAGGGTCCTATTGATTTTGATACGCGTGAGGCAGGTTTCGCTACAACCTTTGAAAGTGATGCGAAGATGAACTATTTTGGTTCGGTGGTGCATAATCTGTCCAAGGCGATGGCACCCGGTGCGATTCTGGAGATTGAATGGGATCCGTATACCATGCAATGGCATCTGCATCGCGAAGAATGCGAGGAGTTCCACATTCTCAACCCTTTCCATGGATTTATACGTACCGAAGCTGCCGCGCTGGGTGCGCAGTGTACAGATCCACGCATCTATGTCGGCGATTTGCCTTCAAAACTGCAAGTGATAGCACGAGAGTACGGCAAGAAATTTCGCGTGGAGATTGAGTACTGGTACGCTCAGGGCGTTAGTTGCTCTGTCCAAGAAATTTCCGATCGAATGAGAGCCGAGGCGGAACTCTTTGAACGTATTCTGCATTCGAGGCAGCTGGCTTTCGTCGAAGGAAACGTTCGCACCGACCCTACCGAGAAGGCTGTGTTGGCCATGAAAAACGCTGTTTTCGACAACTTCAACCCTCAGCTCTCCCCAGAGATGCTCGTTCAACTCCCTGACGGCCGCAAAGGAAGAGTGTACGCGGCCAATACTTTGGTGGCGGACAGCCTATTGGGTATGGCTCAAGGAAGTTTGGCTGTGCAGAACAACACTCCATATGCCAAGCGCTACCTGGAGTCCATTGGCTTTAAAGAGGTGGTCATTGAGCGTCGCACCAACATTCACAATGGCAGAAAGAACGTGTGGATGGTGCAGGCGGTCAAGGGATAAGTTTCTATTATCTCCACTTTTCAATGTTGAAAAAGTAGTCTGCAGGGAAAACGCACATAAGTTGCATGTCGTTGAAATAGCGCCAATATACTTTCTCTGTAATCTTCTTTTTTACTTCACTTGAGCATACTACTAATTCTTAAATAAATTCACATACATAACCACATTACAAGACACCTTAAATCTGGCACTCAAAAAATCTGACGCTTCGTTTACTCGTTCAGCATGGTCTTCACCGCCGGCGTGACAATGTTCGCCATCAGCTGCTGCGTCTGCGCATTGGGGTGACCATCACACCCGTAGCCGCCTGCAAACACATCCGGGTCAATAAACACGTAGTTCACCCCTGCCTGCTGGGCGGCCGTGGCGATATTCGCGCATTGACGGCCCGTCTGCATGGGAGCACACATCGCAGCCACGTGTCCCTTGGCCTGGGGATAATCAGTGCCAATATGGTGCAACAGGTCCACCAGGCCGGAGATAAACTGCTCGTCCGAGGGAGTGGGCTGGGTGGAATAGTCATTCGTGCCCAGCATCACTAGCACAATGTCGGCCGGAAAAGCCGTGGGAGACCAGTAGTTACCCCCCGCCGGGTCAGAACTAAAAGGACTCGTCGCTATGGTGCGGTTGTAGTAAGTCGGCATGGGCTCCGCGGAGGTGGGGTTCACATCGCCGTAGTTGCGCACGACGCCCTTGCCGGACCAGGCCACTACATGCAACTCCGCTTGCACTTGCTGGGCCACCAACACCGCGTAGGAATGTTCTTCGTTCTCCGTCGCCGCCGAGAACTTGCATGGGTTGGCCTCGTCCACGCCGTACGCGGCAGTGATTGAGTCGCCGATGACAAGCAATTTGTGGCGGTGGAGGCAGTTGTGGTTCTGGTTCTGCAATGCGGCGGCTTTCTTCAAAGGAAGTAATGCGGCCCCCTCAAGAGCAATTTCTTCAAATTCAATAACTCCCTTGGCGTTACCATTTGAAGATTCTGTCAACTTGCGAAATTGGATTTCGTACGACTGGCCCACTGATGTGGCTAAATCTAGGACGATAGAGGTGGATGTGGAGTTCACTTCGAATTTCTGCACGGCAGAACAATCGACGTGAGCCTCCACAAAATATTCACAATCGGCAGTGCAGCTGCCAAAACTGACGTGAACACGAGACGTCGTGTTCTGCCCTTCAATGTTGAATTTAACGCCACTATAAGGCCAGGTAGCTTGGTAAGTAT
>LNAP01006191.1_pt1 | contig 10395 bp, 15 predicted proteins | sample 602601 | NCBI WGS metagenome assembly LNAP01 (sample SAMN02440304, study PRJNA202911) | soil metagenome | biome: Subtropical and temperate rainforests or woodlands; isolation source: soil samples (1 kg each in a 20% v/v slurry with milli Q water) were... ...
CCGGTCGACGTGGAGGCGGTGCTGAGCGAAATGGCCGCGCAGAAGGGCGGGGGCGGAAACTGGCGTACTTCGATCGTCGACCTGCTGAAGATGCTCGACCTAGACTCCAGCCTCTCCGCCCGCAAGGAGCTGGCGCAGGAGCTCGGCGTGAGCGCCGGCGAGCATGGAAGCCCCGAGCAGAACATGGCTTTGCAGAAGGCCGTATGGCGCAAGTTGGCCGAAAATGGCGGGGACGTCCCGGCCTCGCTCCGCGACTGAATCACATGGCGCGGCCCTGACGTGATCCGCCTCGGCCGTGCACTTCCTTCCTCCGCTTAAAAGGTGAAGCAATGGCCATTCTGAAGGTTATCGAGGTGCTCGCCGAGTCGACCTCGAGCTGGGAAGACGCCGCCAAGGAAGCCGTCAAAGAAGCCAGCGTCACTGTTCGTGGCATCCGTTCGATTTACGTAGAGAACTTCCAGGCGACGGTGAGCGACGGAAAGATCGAGAAGTTTAGGGTCAACGCGAAGATCGCGTTCTCGGTCGAGGCGGAATAGGCGATCCTCACAGGATCCATTTCGTCGTCACCAGGAGGACCTCATGGCAGGATTTCGCGAGTTCATCGCGCGCGGCAATGTTCTGGACCTGGCGGTCGCCGTCATCATCGGCGCCGCCTTCGCCACGATCGTCGGCTCCCTTACCGATGACCTCATCATGCCTGCCGTGGGCGCTGTCTTCGGCGGGCTGGATTTCTCCAGCTTCTTCATCCGGCTAGGTCCGATCCCGGCCTCGTTCACCGGCGACCCGGCGAACTACCAGGCATTGAAGGCGGCCGGCGTACCGATGCTGGGGTACGGCCAGTTCATCACCGCAGTGGTGAACTTCCTGATCCTGGCGTTCGTGATCTACCAGCTTGTGCGGGTCGCCACGCGGTTCACGCCGCCGGCGGCGGCCGAAGTCACCGCGCCATCTGACGAGCTTCTCGTCCTGCGCGAGATACGTGATCGCCTGCCGCCCCGTTAGGCCAAATGTCGCGTGGACGGTGGAGGGACTGAACTCTCGGTCGTAAACCGCCTTCGCGGCGCAGCTTGATCGCAGCGAGCGATCGTCGACCGGTATGCCTTTGGTTTGTGGACCCGAGCTGCGGAGCTGACCGATGACCTTGAGCAGGCGACTGGCGGCAGAATTCATCGGCACCTTCTGGCTTGTGCTCGGCGGCTGCGGATCGGCGGTGCTGGCTGCAGCTTTTCCCGAGCTCGGCATCGGCTTCGCCGGAGTCGCTTTGGCTTTCGGGCTCACGGTTCTCACCATGGCCTACGCGGTCGGGCATGTGAGCGGCGCCCACTTCAACCCCGCGGTCTCGATCGGTCTGTGGGCTGGAGGCCGCTTCCCGGCCCGTGATCTGGCCCCCTACATCGCAGCCCAGGTCGTCGGCGCCCTCGCCGCCTCGGCGGCGCTCTACCTTATCGCCAGCGGTCAGCCGGCGTTCGAGCTCGGCGGGTTCGCATCGAACGGCTACGGCGACCACTCGCCGGGAGGCTACGGGATCGTCGCCGCGTTGATCACCGAGGTGGTGATGACGTTCGGCTTCCTGTTCGTGATCATGGGGGCCACACACGGCGCGGCGCCGAAGGGGTTTGCGCCGGTGGCGATCGGCCTATGCCTCACCTTGATTCATCTGGTTAGCATTCCCGTCACCAACACGTCGGTGAATCCTGCGCGCAGCACTGGGCCGGCCCTGTTCGTCGGCGACTGGGCGCTCTCGCAGCTCTGGCTCTTCTGGGTTGCGCCGATCGCCGGAGCGATCCTCGCAGGGGTCGCCTATCGATGGCTGGCACCATCCGAACCTTCGCCGGTCCCGATAACCGGAGAGGCCAAGGGCGCGTGAGGAGCAGCGCCGCTGCGATGCTTTCAGCAGGCGGCTTCCCCGTTTTCGCCGGCTGAACCTGGACCGCCGCAGGCGCGGCGCGATCAAGGACGGCGTGACGGACGTCCTGGAAGAGTGACGCCGGCCTGCGGACCCGGCACACTCGATGCGCCGCTTCCCCGGGGCCAGCCTCACCTGGTCCTTCCGCCGCCGCGGGGCGGACGCGCTACGCCGTGCCGGAAGCACAGCTCTGAGGCAGGAGCGGAACGTCGCGTCGCGCGTGGCGCCGCGTCACTGCGTACGTGGCAGGAGACAGGCAGAGCATTGTGAGCGAGCATCCAGCAGCGGAAGCATGAACAGGATCCAATTCGCTGCCGACCTCAACCGTCAGAACCGCTTCGCCAGCAATCGGACGGCGCAGCCTCTTGTCGGCGGCAGGTGTGGCGGCGACAGCGCTCGCGATTGCAGGCGTGTGGGTCTGGAGCATCTATCATCGTGACATTCGGGCCGCCGAAGCGCGCTTGGAGGGCCGCAGTACGGTTCTCACCGGCCCCTATGGGACCGTCGAGTATGCGAGCCAGGGCGAAGGCCCCGCGGTGCTGGCGATCCACGGCTCGGGCGGAGGCTTCGATCAGGGCCTCGACATGATGGGGCCGCTCGCGGCGCACGGATATAGGCTCATCGCTCCGTCGCGCTTCGGTTATCTGCGCAGCACGCGCCCCATAGACGCGTCACCCGAGGTTCAGGCGGATGCCCTCGCCTGGCTTGTGCGCCGGTTGGGCGAGAAGCAAGTCATCGTCGCCGGGGGGTCGGCCGGCGCCCTGCCGGCCATGCAGTTCGCAATACGTCACCCGGACCTGACGAAGGCCGTGGTTCTGATCGTTCCGGCCGCCTACGCGCCGGGCCGCAAGGTCAACGAGAACGCCATGGGCGGTCCTGTCGGCGAGAAGATCGCGCTGGGGCTGCTGAGATCGGACTTCCTGTTCTGGGCCGCAATGCGGCTCATGCCTGACCAAGTCACCCGCGCGCTGCTCGCGACCGACCCCGCTCTGGTCCGCTCGGCAGGCGCTGATGAGAAGCGGCGGGTGAACGCCATCCTCGCGCACATCCTGCCTGTCAGCCGCCGCGCCGCCGGCCTGGTCGACGACACCCGTTGGGCGGGCGCGCCACCGCCCTACCCTGTCGAGCGGATCGGGGCGCCTCTGCTTGCCGTGAGCCTGCGCGACGACCTCTACGGCACCTACGCGGCGGCCGAATACGCCGCTGCGAAAGCGCCGAATGGCCGCCTGATCGGCTATTCGACCGGCGGTCACATCTGGGTCGGCCGCGACAAGGAGCTCTGGGCCGCGGTCGACGACTTCCTGGCTCATCTGCCGGGTCAGAAAGACAAGGCGCCGTAGTCAGCTCGGCAGTGCAGCGGCGCTCGCTTCGCCGAACGCGGAGCGAAGGCGCAGGTGGCTCCTAGCGCACCACGAGCACTGGCACAGGGCTGCGCGCAAGCACCTCCGACGTAACGCTTCCCAGCACCAGTCGTCCAAGGCCGCGGCGTCCATGAGACGCCATGGCGATCAGGCTGCAGTTGTGCGACTTGGCCGCGTCGACGATGGCGTCGGCCGGCTGGGCGTCCCGGATGTGCGCGGTTTCGGCAGCAACCCCGAGCCTGTCAGCCGCCTGCTTCGCGGCCGAGAGGATCGCATTCGCTGACTCCGTCTGTCCGGCGGCGTATTCCGTCATGACCGACGCGCTCATCGCGTAGGCGCCGGTAAGCCCGTCGGGGTACAGCGGAAATCGCTCGCTGACGGTGATGATCGTCACGCGCGCTCCCAACGCCTTGGCGAGGGAGAGGCCGTGATCCACGCCTCTTTGCCCGACTTCCGACCCGTCGCTGGAGATGAGGATGTGCTTGTACATTTGTATGTCGCATCTTTCGGATGACGTTCGGCGCACCATCGGCGGCGGCGAACTGCGGGGGTCAGGCTAGGTTCAGCGACGTGCTCAGAGACGAGCAGCGATTTCGTCGAGGAGCATCAGCCGCCGCTTCTCCAGGTCCTCGAGCACCGCGTCCTGCGCAGGCGCGATACCCTTCTGGATCTGTTGAATCTGGTCCCACAGCGCGCGGTTCTGCTTGAGGAGCTCCCGAAACGGGCCATCCGTAGCCTTCAAGGCGTGTATCGCCTCGACCTTGTCCGGGAATTCCTCGGCCAAGGCGTGATCGAGATGGGTCGTCGACATCGTGACTCCTGACCGCGTTGCTGGAGCACGCTTCGTGAGCGCCGCTCCGAAGGCGGGCAGGCCGCCCTGCCGTCAGGTCCAAGTTAAGCTCGCCGCGCTACGCAACGTATTGATCCTGATCAAACGACCTGAGAGTCGCCCGTCCCTCACGGCCTTGTCGGTCCCCCCTACACCTTGCCGGTGCCGGCACAGGACGCGCAGACGGCGATCTGGTCCCTGCGACGCGGCGCTCAGCCCGCGCGCGTGAACAATCGGGATTGCGCCTCGAGCGTGACAATGGGAGCCGGCCGAATGGCGGCAGAACGCTAACCGGAGGTCCGAGGATCAGCCGAATCCGCACCCTGTCGGGTTTGGATGCTGTCGAGATAGAGGATCACCGACTGCACATCGGGCGCCGAGAACTCGAATTGCGGCATCGCCGGATGACCCGTCAGTATACCTTCCGCCAGGGCCTCGCTCAGCTGCTCCGGTTCATAGCGCCGGTGCAGTTCCCGGAACGGTGGGGCCGCGGCCATCGCGCCTGCCCCGGAAGTTCCGACTGCGTGACACCCGCCGCAATGCCGGCGCACCAGAAGTTCTCCGCGCGCGACGCTGGAAGCTGCGACGGCGGGGCCGTCGGGCTGCGTCGCCGTGTCGCTCGCGCAGCCTTGAAGAATGAGCATCAGGGTCGCCAGGCAGCAGGCTCGGGCTTTGATCACTCTGCGCTCCCGCACGACATGAGGTGAGCCAGTGTCGCTCTCCGCGGATTCGCGGTCAAATGAGTGCGGTTGAAGAGGCTCGCGCGAGCCTTCGTCGAGGCGACCGAGCGCCTGTCGGGGGCGGCTCGGGAGCGAGCTGTTGTCGATCTGTGCATCCAAGTCTCGATCCGACCGTATCCCTCGGGTAGCCGCCGTCGAGACGCTCAATGAAACTGCTTCGCCTCCTTCCGCTGTTGGCCCTGGCCGCCTGCGCCACACCTACCGAGCAGTCCGGCATGCTTTCAGCCTACGAAGGCCTTCAGCCGCGCGAGGGGACGCTGCGCGCTGAGATCGCCGAGCGTCGTGACGACGCCGGGCTCGCCCTGGTGCGTGAGGTGTCGATCTCGCCGGTCGAGCTGGCCCCTGGTGAAGCGGTGAGCTGGCTTGCCGACGCCGAGCGCATCCTGCTGCTGCGGGAAATGGAAGCGCAGCTCTGCTTCGAGATGTCGGAACGCTACGAGATCGCCGCGCCTGGCGCTTCCTCGGATGCGCGGGTCCGCACCATCGTCACAGCCGTGAAACCGACAGGACGCGTCGGATCGGCGCTCTCTGCGGCCTCCAACTTCTTCATCCCGGGCCCCATCGGGGTGCGCGTTCCGGGTGCTCTCGGCGGCCTGGCGGCCGAGGCCGAGATGCTCGACAGGTCGAACCGGCAACTGGCGGCTCTCACCTGGAGCCGCAGCGCGACCGTGGTCGGAGCCGACAGCCCCTCCCTCAGCCGCGTCGGCGATGCGCTGCAGTTTGCCGAGCCGTTCGCGGATGCGGCCGCCGAGGTGATGACGGCGCAGGGCGTGAAGTCGCGGCGAATTTCCAGGCCCGACCCCTGCGCCGCCTACGGTCCGAGGATCAGGCCCGAAGGCTTCCTCGCGAAATTTGCGACGGGTCTCTATGTGCCCCAGATGAGCGGCGCGCGACCTGCGGCGCAAGCGGTCGCGAACGAGTAGCTCTCCCTCGTCTCCTGATGGCCGGCGCGTAAGCCTTCGGCTCAGCGCCTCAGTGCGAGGGTTGACTGCGCGGGCGGCGAAGCTCCGGGCGTCGCGAGAACTCGGCGCGCTGTATCGCGTTTCCGATTCGAGGTGACGCCTGATGACGCCCCGGATCCGAGACACGCTCATCTTCACCGCCGTCATGGCGGCGCTGATCGGCCTGACTGCCGCACTCGTCATTCGATGATCGCGCCAGCCGGGCGCCTGCGACGCAACGTCAGAAGCGGCGTTCGGCGGAATTGTCGTCGAATGAAGAGCACTGCGGCTCCCGCGACGCCAGCTAGTCGCTAGTCGGTCCGCGACGCCACCCGATCGCACAGTGGAAGCCACTCGCCATCCGGCCGCCACTCCCAGGTGATTGTCTGCTTGCGATCGTTGTCGCTGAACACGATGGCCGCCCGTTCGTGCTCGCCGTTGAACCTCCAGGTGTCGCCCTCCCTAAAAACGCGGTAGCAGCGAAAGAAGCCATGGTTCTCAAAGCTGTGGGCTACATATTCGCCCGTGGCGACGTCCACGCCCATGACGCTCAAGATGTCGAATACCTGTCCGCCCGGCAGGGCCTTCTCGTCCTGGACGAGAAAGAACTCGCCCGTGTGCCATCGCCCAACGTGCGTACTGACCCAGGGAACCCCGTTGGCCCTGGGGTCCTCCCCCGTCTGGTCTGTCCCGCCGTATGACAGGCCCTCGGCCTTCCATTGGCCCAGGAAGACGGCCAGCGCCTCGTGCTTGGCGTCGCGGATCGGGGGAGCCTCAGCGTCACTGGCGGTCAAGTGATCTCCTTCGAATAGCTTGCCGGCAACGGCGCCGAGCTTCTCGAGCGCTTCCTGCCAACCGATCTGATGTTGGTCGGCCTGACCCTGGGATGGGAGGCCCTCGTGCGTCAGGGTCAGCCATGTCCCTCCGGCCGCCCGTGCGAGCTGGATGGTGACCAGTGTTTCGCTGCCGTCCGGCTCTTCTCCCGGCGGGCCTTCCGTCCATGTCCAGGTCAGCACGACGCGTTCGCCAGCCGCGACCTCCCGATAGACGCCGCTCGCCGCGTACATCCCCCGATCGCCGCGCATCCGGAAGGCGAACCGCCCGCCGACACGGACATCGGTGTCCACGTCGCAGATCTCGAAAGCGTTCGGTCCCAGCCATAGCGCGAGGAGATCCGGCTGGGTGCAAGCCCGAAACACCCGCTCGGGCGGGGCGGGGATCAGGCGGCTGAGGACGACCTTAGCGTGGGTCATCAAGCGCCACCGCGACCGAGGCCAGGTTGTCGAGCCGCTGCTCCCAGAACGCGGCATGGCGCTGGAACCAGGCCATCGCCTCGGACATCGGCGCCCGCTCCAGCGTGCAGGTGACGTTCCGACCTTGGCGAGTGCGTCGCACCAGGCCGGCGTCGCTGAGCACGTTCAGATGCTTGATCACCGCCGGAAGGGAGATCGGAAACCGCTCGGCGATCGCACCAACAGCGAGGTCGCCCTCTTGCTCCAGGCGGGTGACGATCGCCCGCCGCGTCGGGTCCGCCAGCGCGGCAAAGGTGCGATCCAGCATGTCCCCACATACCTAACCAGCTAGTTAGGTGTCAACGCGTGCAGTTGTGGGGCGAAGCTCCGCTAGCGCTTTCTTGGTTCGGCCGATCTGCGGAGGCGCTTAGAGTGAGGCGCCATGCGGATGTACCTCTCCTCGTACCAGATGGGCACGGCCCCCGAAGAGCTTCGGACGCTCATGCGCGGGCGCACTCGATCCGTAATCGTCGCGAATGCGTTGGACATTTACCCCGATCCCACCGAGCGCGGGAAACGTGTGGAGCGGCAGTGGCGCGATCTGAAGAGTCTCGGCCTCGAGGCGGAGGAGCTCGACTTGCGCGACTACTTCGGCGACAGCGGGGCGCTTCGGGATAGGCTAGCCGCGGTCGATCTCATGTGGGTTCACGGGGGCAACAGCTTTGTCTTGAAGCGGGCCTTCGAACAGAGCGGGTGCGAGGGTATCCTCCGCGAACGGTTGGAGCAGGACACCTTGGTCTATGGCGGCTTCAGCGCGGCGTTGATGATGGTCGTGCCGACACTGAAAGGCATCGAGCTCTGCGACGACCCTCACGCTGTCCCGGAAGGATATGCGCCTGGGTTCTCCTGGGACGGGCTTGGTCTCATCCCTTATTCGATCGCCCCACACTTTCGCTCCGAACACCCGGAGACCGGGTTGATCGAGGATGTGGTCGGCTTCTTCCAGGCTCAAGGCATGCCCTACCGCACCCTGCACGACGGCGAGGCGATCGTGCTCGACGGCGATGGAGATCGGCTGGTCGGTGCGCCGACCGCCAACGAAGCCAGCGACTGATTGGAACCGCCGGCCATGACCCGTGAGCGCCGTGTTAGCCGCGCGGGGTCACGGTGGCTGCAACGATCAAAGCCGTCGCAGCCTTCATCGCGGCTTCTAACATGGTCGCAAGCTTCTGTGTTAAAGATTCTTGACATCCGGGGCTACTGAGCGTCAATGTCAAATATTCTCGACACTAACAGGATGCAGCAGTGTCTTTCAGAGAGAAGTCGGCTTGGGTGATGGGCTCAGTGATGACCGTCGCTGGCCTTTGGTACCTGCTCACCGCGCTTGAGGCGTCGCGTGCGACCGGTTGGGCGCCGCCACCGCCCGGCATTTTGCCGCCTTACGTAATTTTGGTCGCGATTGCTTCGGTCATCGCACAGAGCACCCTAGCGCTACTGTGGCCGAAGCAAGCCGACACGCGGGCTGATGAACGAGAAGCGCCGCTTCTCGACCGCGCCGGAAATTGGGCAGGTCTGATGCTCGGCGGAGGGGCGATCGGCGCGCTCGTGAACTACATGGTTCACGGCAGCGGGGACCTGCTGTTCCACCTCATCGTCGGCAGCCTGATCTTATCTCAGATCGCTGAGTATGCTCTGCAGATCCTATTCTTTCGCCGCAACGGCTGAGCATGTCTCGGCGTCCACCGATCACCAATCGCGTGAGGGAGCTGCGCGAGCGGCAAGGCAAAATGAGTCAGGCGGCGCTCGGAGAGGCGATCGGCGTCACGCGCCAGACGATCATCGCGATCGAGCAGGGCCGCTACTCTCCGAGCTTAGAAAGCGCCTTCCGCATTGCGCGGCTGTTCGGCGTGGGTGTCGAGGACGTGTTTGGATGGGAGGAGCCTTGATGTCGCTGCGTAGTCAGTTCTAATCCTCGCCGATGGCCGAGAGTCCGCATTCGACCCGTTGCTGACGTTCGCGCGCCCCTACCATGTTGATGGCGCGGACCAGGCGCACACCCCACTCTGCGTCCGGGTTCGTGGTCCCATCACCGAGCCGCTCCTGCATGACCGCGACCCCCAAGTCGCGGCGCTTCGGCAGCCGCGCTTTCTCGGCTGCGGCCAGAGCAGCGCCCATCTCTTCGCGTGAGAGGTCAGTGCAGTAGGCGGGTGCGCCGGGCTGCTGGCGCCAGGAGTCCGCGAGCTTGCCCGCATCGAAAGCATCGAGGCCGGTGTCTTCCACGAGGGCCATCGCCACCTCGCGGTCACGGCCGCGGTCGGCTGCGACAGGCAGGGCGATACGGCCGGGCGCGCCAGGAGACTTGCCCTTGGTCGCAAGAGAGGCCGACCCGATCGCGTTCCACGCCTTTGCGATTGGGCGGTGTAGCTGCTCGGCCACCCACAGGCTCTCGACTTGCCCGGCTTCGATCGCGTCAATGCGATCGTCTCGGAACGGATAGTAGTTGGACGTGTCGATGATCACCGTTTCCTGAGGAAGAGCCGCGATCAGCGGGGCCACGTCCGGGATTCGATTGAGCGGGATGGAGAGGATGATCGCCTCCACGTCCGCCAGGGCCTCTTCCGCCGTCACAGCGCGCGCGCCAGAAGACAGCAAGTCCGGCTCAATCGTTTGCGGACCACGGGAGTTCGCGACCTTCACGTCGTGTCCCGCGGCGCTGAGCTTCTTCACCAGGGTCTTGCCGATATGGCCGGTGCCGAGGATCCCAATTTTCATAGTCGTTCGTCCTGAGTTGGAGATGTTCATTCACCCGCAGGGTGCGCCAGGGCTTCCAGCGTCCGGCGAAGGTCGTCGACGCCGGCGTCCGTCAGCTTGCAGGCGGATTTAATCTGGTCGGTGACGCCTCGGACCTGGATCTCCAGCGCGCGGCCCGCCTTCGTCAGGTCCACCAAGACCCGGCGCTCATCCTTCTGATCGCGTGTCCGCGTAACCAGGCCGGCAGCGTCAAGGCGCTTGAGCAGCGGCGTGATGGTGCCGGTGTCCATGTCGAGGCGAGCCCCGAGCTCACCAACCGACACCGGCGCACCGTCCAGCAGTTCGAGGATCACCAGGTACTGCGGGAACGTGAGTCCGAGCGGCTCAAGGAACGGCTTGTGCAGTCGCACCATTCGGTTCGCCGCTCCGTAGAGCGCGAACGAAAGCTGAGTGCCTAAGCTATGAGGGCGCACTGTCTGGCTCGCTATTGTCTAGCGCTCTAGATAATACGCAGCCCAGGCGACACAAGCCCCGCGTCCGCTTCCCATCTGTGGACGCCCCCTTCAGCGCAAGTGCAGATGTGGTGAGGTTCTGACGCTTGGTCGGATGCTGCCATCTGTCCGGCCTGTGATGCG
>LNAP01015529.1_pt1 | contig 10395 bp, 10 predicted proteins | sample 602601 | NCBI WGS metagenome assembly LNAP01 (sample SAMN02440304, study PRJNA202911) | soil metagenome | biome: Subtropical and temperate rainforests or woodlands; isolation source: soil samples (1 kg each in a 20% v/v slurry with milli Q water) were... ...
CCACCCCTTCTGGATGCGCCTGGGGCGCGCAGGGCGCGGGGTGGCGGGTGTGCCGCAGGACACACCCGCTTCGTGATCTGACTCGCCGTGGTTGTCTGAACGGAGCGCCGCAGGCGCGCAGTGAGTTCCACGGCGCACCCCGCGCACGAGCACCCCAGGTTGCCCGCAGCGAAGCGGAGGGTCGCAGACAGCAGGGTCGCCTTTCTTTTGGGTACTTTTCTTTGGCGAAGCAAAGAAAAGTGCCTCGCCCGCCGGGGCGAGACCCGGCCCCCGCCCTCAACAAGAGCAAGCCATCAAAAACCATAGCACCCACCGCAAGCAGCAAGAACGCCTCAGGCATTTTTCACCCCTGAACCGCTACGCCACCTCTGCGCCCACCCCTCAAACGTCAGATAAATCACCGGCGTCGTAAACAGCGTCAGCAACTGGCTCACAATCAGCCCCCCCACCATCGTCACCCCCAGCGGATGCCGCAACTCGCTGCCCACGCCCGTACCCAGCATCAACGGCAGCGCCCCCAGCAACGCCGCCAGCGTCGTCATCAAAATCGGCCGAAACCGCAGCAGGCAGGCCTGGTAGATCGCCTCCCGCGCTGGCAGCCCCTGTTCGCGCTGCGCCTCCAGCGCAAAGTCGATCATCATGATCGCGTTCTTCTTGACGATGCCGATCAGCAGCACGATGCCGATGACCGCCACGATGTCCACATCCAGCCCCGCCAGCCACAGCGCCAGCAGCGCCCCCACCCCGGCCGACGGCAGTGTGGACAGGATGGTGACCGGGTGGATGGTGCTTTCATACAGCACGCCCAGCACGATGTACATGGTGACCACCGCCGCCAAAATGAGCAGCAGCGTGTTCGACAACGAGGCCTGAAACGCCAGCGCCGCGCCCTGGAAGTTGCTGTCCACCGACAGCGGCAACAGACCGGCCGCGCGCGCCGCCGCCTGTTCGGCCTGGATGGCCTTGACCGCATCGCCCAGCGAAACGCCCGGTGCCGTGTTGAACGAGACGGTGGCAGCCGGCAGCTGGCCCACATGGTTCACGGCCAGCGGCATAGGGCGTTCTTCGATGCGCGCCACCGACGACAGTGCCACCGGCTTGCCCGCGCTCGATGCAACGTAGATGCTGTTCAGCGCCTCGGGCCCCAACTTGAACTGCGGCGCCACTTCCAGCACCACGCGGTACTGGTTCGATTGCGTGAAGATGGTGGAAATGAGCCGCTGGCCAAAGGCGTTGTACAGCGCGGTGTCGATGCCCGCCACCGTCACGCCCAGCCGGCTGGCCTGGGCGCGGTCGATCTGCACAAAGGCCTGCCAGGTCGCTCGCCACATCGGCCAGTTGCGGCAGGGCGCGCATGCGCTGCACCAGGTCAGCGGTGCTGATCTGCAACTGGGCCATGTCGGGCGACGAAACCAGCAGTTGGTATTGCGTGCGCGCCACGCGGTCTTCGATGGTGAGGTCTTGCACCCGCTGGGCATACAGGCGAATGCCCGCAATATCGCGGGTTGAGTCCGCCAGGTGGCGCAGCACCACGGGGGCGCGGTCGCGTTCGGCGTGGGGTTTCAAGTCGATGAGCAGGCGGCCGGTGTTGAGCGTGGTGTTGGCCCCGTCCACCCCAATGAAGGACGACACACTCTGGACGGCCGGGTCTTGCAGAATGCGCTCGACCAACTGCTGCTGGCGCTCCGCCATGGCGGCAAACGAGATGGACTGGTCGGCCTCGGTGGTGGCCTGCAGTGTGCCGGTGTCTTGCACCGGAAAGAAGCCCTTGGGCACCAGCACATAGAGCAACACTGTCAGCACCAGCGTGGCCGCAAACGCCAGCCAGGTCAGGCCCCGGCGGTTGAGCACCCACTGCAACGCGCGGCCATAGTGCGCGATGGTGCGGTCAAAAAATCGGCCCGTGGCCTGGTACAGGCGGCCATGGCTTTCTTCGGGCGTGTGGCGCAGCAGGCGGGCGCACAGCATGGGCGTGAGCGTGAGCGACACCACCGCCGACAGCAAGATGGCCACCGCCATGGTGATGGCGAACTCATGGAACAGGCGCCCCACCACATCGCCCATGAACAAGAGCGGAATCAGCACCGCAATCAGCGAGATGGTGAGCGAGATGATGGTGAAGCCAATCTGCCTGGCACCCTTGAGTGCGGCCTGCAGCGGTGGCTCGCCCTTTTCCACATAGCGGGCGATGTTCTCGATCATCACGATGGCGTCGTCCACCACGAAGCCGGTGGAAATGGTCAGCGCCATCAGCGTGAGGTTGTTGATGGAAAAGCCCGCCAGGTGCATCACGCCCAAGGTGCCCACCAGCGACAGCGGCACCGCAAAGCTGGGGATGAGCGTGGCCGAGGCGCTGCGCAGAAACACAAAGATCACCGCCACCACCAGGCCGATGGCCAGGGCCAGCTCGACCTGCATGTCCTTGACCGAGGCGCGGATGGTGGTGGTGCGGTCGGTCAGCACCTGCACATCCAGCGATGCGGGCAGCGTGCTTTGCAGCTGGGGCAGCAGGGCCTTGATGCGGTCCACCGTCTCGATGACGTTGGCGCCGGGCTGGCGCCGGATGTTGAGGATGACGCCGGCCCTGGCCCCTGTCTCGGGCGTGCCTGCCCAGGCGGCCAGGCGGGTGTTCTCAGCGTCGTCCACCGTTTGCGCCACATCGCTCAGGCGGATGGGGTTGCCGTTTTTGAAGGCAAGGATCAGGTCGCGGTATTCCTGTGCGGACTGCAGCTGGTCGTTAGCATCGATGGTCGAGGCGCGCGCGGGCCCGTCAAAGCCGCCCTTGGCCTGCTTGACGTTGGCGGCGGCGATCACGGTGCGCACATCCTCCAGCGTGAGGCCCAGGCTGGCCAGCGCCGTGGGATTGGCCTGGATGCGCACGGCCGGGCGGCGCCCGCCCGCAATGGCCACCAGCCCCACGCCGGTGACCTGCGAGAGCTTGGGCGCCAATCTGTTTTCCACCAGATCATTGACGCGGATCACTGGCAACGAAGGCGAGGTGATGGCCAGCGTGAGAATGGGTGCATCCGCCGGGTTGACCTTGCTGTAGATCGGCGGCATGGGCAGATCGTTCGGCAGCAGGTTGCTGCCCGCGTTGATGGCCGCCTGCACCTGCTGCTCGGCCACGTCCAGCGCCATATCGAGCGCAAAACGCAGCGTGATGACCGAGGCCCCGCCCGTGCTGGTGGACGACATCTGCGCCAGCCCCGGCATCTGGCCCAGCTGGCGCTCCAGCGGCGCGGTGACATTCGATGCCATCACATCGGGGCTGGCGCCGGGGTAGAGCGTGGTGACCTGGATGGTGGGGTAGTCCACCTCGGGCAGGGCCGAGATGGGCAGCAACCGGTAGGCCAGCAAGCCGGCAATCAGCAACGCCACCATCAGCAGCGACGTGGCGATGGGGCGCAGGATGAAGAGGCGCGAGAGATTCATGGCAGCAAGGCCCGCATGGCGCGGCGCATGATGTCAGCGCGCAGCGGCAGCGGCCTGGATCACCGCCACCTTGGCGCCTTCGCGCAGGCGATCGATACCGTCGGTCACGACCTGGTCGCCGTCTTTGAGGTCGCCCTCCACGCTGACCCGGTCGCCATCGGTCACGCCCACGCGAATGCGCCGCTGCGTCACGGTGCCACCCGACTGCACCAGATAGACATAGTTGTTCTGCACCGCCGTGCCGGGCACGGTGAGCGCGTTCGGCAACAGGTTGAGCTGCAGCCGCACGTTGACAAACTGGTTGGGGAACAGCCCGCCGTCCTCATTGGCAAATGCAGCCTTCACCTTGATGGTGCCGGTGGCGGGGTCGATGGCATTGTCGAGCGCGCCCAGGCGTCCGCGTGCCAGGCGATGTTTTTGCTCGCGGTCCCACAGCTCCACGGGCAGCTCGGCACCTTCGGCCAGGCGCTGGTTGATTTGCGCGAGGTGCGCCTCGGGCACCGCAAAGGCCGCATCGATCGGCTGGACGAGGTTGATGGTGACGATGCCATTCGCATCGGAGGGGCCGACCACGTTGCCCCGGTCGGCCTGGCGCAGGCCCAGGCGCCCGGCAATCGGCGCCGTGATGCGCGTGTAGCCCAGTTGCAGGCGGGCGGCATCCACCTGCGCCTGGTCGGCTGCGACGGTGCCTTCGAGCTGGCGCACCAGGGCCGCCTGCGTATCCACCTGCTGGGTCGCTATCGAATCCTGGGCCAGCAGGTCTTTGTAGCGCCGCAGGTCGAGCTGCGCGTTCTTCAGCAAGGCCTGGTCCCGCTGCAGATTGCCCTGCACCTGGCCCAGCGCGGCCTGGTAGCTGCGAGGGTCGATCTCGGCCAGCAACTGTCCTGCTTTGACCTGCTGGCCTTCCTTGAAATGCAGCGCTGTCAGCTCGCCGCCGACCTTGGCCCGCACCACCGCCGTGGCGCGCGCGCTCATGGTGCCGATGGCTTGGACCATCACACGCACGTCTTGGCGCCGCACCAGCCCCACCGACACAGGCTGTACCTGCCCGCCGGCGCTGAAGCGCCCCGGCGTTGTTGTGCCCACGGTTGCCACGGCCCCATCGGGGCCCGCCTGGCGCTGCGTCCACCACCAACCCCCGCCCGCTGCGAGCCCTAGCACCACCAGCAGCAGCATCCACCACCGCGCTCGCCCGCCCTGGCGCAAGTTGGACCGCAGCGGAGGACAGGGGAAACGGTGGGGCAGCATGGAAAGCGCGGCAAAGTGAAGTCGGGCAATGGTAGCCATCCCCAGCCGCACACAACATCGTCGCCAACGAATGACGGCTGTTTTGCCCTGGCGTTAGCGGTTGGTGGCCAACAACAAACCGCCCGCCCCCATGAAGAACCCGCCCGTGGCCTTGTTCAGGCGCACGACCCCGCGCGAGGTGCGGATGAATCGGCGAATCTGTCGCCCGCCAGTGGCATACACAGCTGTCGAAACGAACTCGCTCGCCAGATAGATCGACCCCAGCACCAAAAACTGCCGAGCAGCAGGCTGGCCCGGATCAATGAACTGCGGAAAGATGGCGGCAAACAGGATGATGGCCTTGGGGTTGGTGATGCCCAGCAGGAATTCCTGGGCGATCAGGGCGCGCAGGCTCACGGGCGATTCAGCCACCGAAGCGCCCTCGCCCTCGACCACGCTCAGCCCGCTGAACTCGCGGCTGCGCCAGGCCCGCCAGCCCAGCCAGAAGAGATAAAGGGCGCCCGCCCATTTCACCGCCGTGAACGCCGCTTCGGAAGCCAGCAGCATGGCCGCGGATACCACAAGGAAAATGGCAAAAGCGGCCACGCGCCCCAAGGTGGCAATCAGCGCAGCGCCCACACCCGCACGGATGCCGTTGTTCAGCCCGCAGAAATTGTTCGGACCGGGCGTCAGTGAAATGGCCACAGCCACCGGCACAAATAAGAGAGCGTCCATTACAGATCCTGTGGGGCGAAAGCAAAAAAGCGCCAGTCTACCGAGGCAGCGCGGCTGCGTTACACGCCGGGCAAATCCACCACCTGATTCCACGGCACCCCGGCGAGCGCTTCGTAATGGGCCACTACCACCATGCGGCCAGGCTGGGTTCCGTGATGGGCCAGCGCCTTTGCCAGATACGCCACGGAGGACTTGTCCAGCCCCGCGACGGGCTCATCCATGAGCGTGAGCGGCGCGCCAGAGGCCAGCGCCGCCGCCATCAAGACCTTGCGGCGGCTGCCTGCGGACAGCGCATGAAGCGGCTTGTCCAGATGGGGGTGCAGCAAAAACCCTGTGATATGCGCCAAAAGCGCATTGGCATCCCAGGCGCCATGCTGCTGTGACAACCGGGCGAACCAGCCGCGCGCAGTCTGGTCGTTGAGCGCATCCGAGCGCGGGTCGGCCCAAAACACCCGCGCGCGGTACGCCTCGGGTGTCGCCTGCCCATCCAGCCCCGCCAGCACCAGCCGGCCCGCCTGCGGCACCAGCTCACCGGCCAGCAGCCGCAGCAGCGTGGTCTTGCCACAGCTTTCATCCCCGCGCACCAGCGTCAGCCCCGGTGACAAATTAGCGTGAAAGTTGTCAAACACAGCGCAATGCGGGTAGCCAAAAGACAGGCCGATCACCTGCAGCGAGAGCGATGGGTGGGTCATGAAAATCGGCGATAACGCCCCGTAAGCGCCGCAACGGCGTCGGCAAATCCTGGCATTCTAGAAATCTTGCTGCACTCCACGACAATCTGGCGACACTCCCTGCCCTTTTACAGCCATGCTCCTGCGCTACCTTGATTTCGATTTCAGTGAAGACACAGAAGGCACCGGCACCTTCGATGCCATGGCGAGCGTTGCGCCAGCGCAGGTTGCCGCCTTGCAGGCTGAAATCAGCGCCGTATTGGCATGGGCGCACCAGCACTGGCCCGATGCCTGTGGCCCCGCCGAACACGGTGGTGCATGGCTGTACGACCTGCGGGGCGTGCAGGAGGTCAGCACGCCACTGGTGCTGGAATTTGATGAAACCGCAGGACAACTCCGCACCATGGCGGGCAGCCCCGCTCCACCGCGGACCACCATCACCCTGACGATCAGCGGCAGTGCCGATTTCTGCGCGACACTTCGCGAAGCCTTTGACGTTGAATAGTTCGAGCTCCAATCTGCCGATCAGAACTGCTTTTACGTGGCCAACCCCACCAATGCGCCCGCCCTGTTCGCCAGCAATGCCATGCTGTGCGGCTTCCACTTTCCGTTCCCGGCCTTCGGCCGCGTGGCAGCCTCGGGCAACGGCTACGCCTTCCAACCTGCCGCCTGAAGGGCAGGGCTTCGCGTCCATTTTTTCCCATCACCTGCCTTCCAGCGATGGCGCGGCAAAGGCCTGCTGAAAGACGCTGATTTCGGCTGTGGCCTAATATCCCTCTTTTTTCCACTATCTCAGAGACCTACCATGGGCAACAAGATCGTCACCGAAGCAGACCGCAAGCGCACCCCCCAACCCAAGCCCCTGCCCGGCGTGAGCCTGCCCACGTCTGGCCGTGGTCAGCGCGTGAGCCTGGAGCGTGGTGTTGCAACCCGCAGCAAGAAGAACCCCGGCAAGCGCTCCAAGAAGGGCGGTTGATCGGCACTGTCTCGGCACCAGGCCCTGGCATAAAACAGCCCTCTTCGGAGGGCTTTTTTCTGGGCGAAACACAGGCAGCATGCGCACTGCGAAAGAAAACGCCGCACGCAGACACCGGGCAGACACCGGGCGGCAAACGCCCTTGAGCGCATGCCCGCTATCGCACGCCGCAGACCGTCGCCCCAGGATCGTTGGGCGGCACCTCGCGGTCGTGCTTGGCCTGGGCCACCTGCATATCGCGCGGCAGGGTCACGCCGTTCTTGACCGCCAAAATTTCCGCCATCACGCTCACGGCGATCTCCGGCGGGGTCTTGCTGCCGATGTAGATGCCGATCGGCCCGCGCAGACGTTGCAGGCCCTCTTCGGTCTGCTCGAAATGCTCGATCATGCGGGCCCGGCGGGCCTGGTTGTTGCGGCGCGAGCCAATGCCGCCCACATAAAACGCCTCGGTGTTGAGCGCCTCCAGCAGCGCCAGATCATCGAGCTTGGGGTCGTGCGTGAGGGCCACCACGCAACTGCGGCGGTCGGGCTTGAAGGCCCGCACCACGTCATCGGGCATGTCACTCACCACGGTGGCGCCGGGCACGCTCCAACTGCCCCGGTATTCCTCGCGCGGATCGCACACCGTGACGGCAAAACCGCTGAACAGCGCCATGGTGGCCAGGTATTCGGCCAGTTGGCCCGCCCCGATCAGCAGCATGCGGTACTCGGGGCCAAAGATGTTGGTGAGCTGCACGGCATCCACCACCAGATCGCCGGGGGTGGTTGCCAGCGACAGCGTTGCCACGCCGTCGGCCAGGCGCACGCTGCGCTGCACCAGCCGGCCGGATTCGAGCGCCGCGATCAGCGCGGCCAGGCTGGCGGGATCGGGGTCGTATTCCAGCAGCAACTCCAGCGTGCCGCCGCAGGGCAGGCCAAAGCGGTGCGCCTCGTCGGCAGACACGCCATATTTCACGAACGATGGTGGGCCGCTGGGAATGCGGTGGTCCGCACCGGGACGGGCACCGCCCGGCGGCGCACTCTGCGCATAGGCCTGGGTATGACGGTCAATCAGGTCGTCTTCAATGCAACCGCCCGACACCGAGCCGACTACCGCCCCATCCTCGCACAACGCCATGATCGAACCGACAGGCCGGGGCGATGAGCCCCAGGTACGCACCACCGTGGCCAGCAGCGCGCGCCGGCCGGCAGTACGCCAGCCGTGCAGCGTGCGCAACACCATCACATCCAGGTTTTCCATGGCTTCATCACCCAATCTATTGACACCGTTTTCAACATCACCCTGCGCCGCCGCACCCATTTCCGATGAAACTGGCGCGCCCATTTGGGGAAAGACGCGCAGCAGCACAGAGAGAACTTAGCACCACCACGCTACCAGCACCCACGCCGCCGCGCCGGCCACCCACACCCATACCGGGATGCCACCGGGGGGATTGCCATCGCCCACCGCTGCATCGCGTTGTCTAAGCGCTAAAAAAGTCTTCGGCCATGCCCTTGGCGGCGCCGTCGATCAGGCGCTGGCCCAGCAAGACCCACGCATGGCCCTTACCAAAGCCGGCCACACTCCCGGTCGCTCGCAACGCCATGGCACAGCGCTGCAGGAAGACAGTGCAGGCACCGGGCTATCATCACCGCATGCTGATCGAGACCCTGGGAGCCGCGCACGAGCTGGGCCGCCTGAAAGAAATTCTGGGCGTGATGGTGCGCCACGGATTCGGTGACACGGTGCGCCGCCTGGGCCTGGCCGACCAGCTCGAGCGCGCCGGCCAGGCACTGCACTGGAACCTGGCCGGCGACCTGACCCGCATCGAGCCACCAGTCCAGGTGCGACTGGCGCTGGAAGAACTGGGGCCCACGTTCGTCAAGTTCGGGCAACTCCTGGCAGGCCGCGCCGACCTGTTCGGCCCCGACTGGATCGCCGAGTTTGAAAAACTCCACAGCCATGTCCCGGCCGTGCCCCTGGATGCCCTGCGCCCCCAGTTGCGCCAAGACCTGGGTGGCGATCCCGAGGCGGTGTTTGCGCGCTTTGACACCGAGCCGCTGGCCGCGGCATCCATCGCGCAGGTGCACCGCGCACAGCTGCACGACGGCAGCGAAGTGATCGTGAAGATACGCCGCCCCGGCATCCGCGAGGTGATCGAGGCCGATCTGCGCCTGCTGGAGCGGCTGGCCGCGCTGGCCGAAGCCGAACTGGCCGCCCTCAAGCCCTACCGGCCGCAGCAGCTGGTGCGCGAGTTCGCACGATCTCTGCGGCGCGAACTGGACCTGGCGGGCGAATGCCACAGTGCCGAGCGCATTGCCGGCAACCTCGCCAGCCTGCCTTTCGTCGTGGTGCCACGGGTGTACTGGGCGCACACCAGTGAACGCATCAACGTGCAGGACTTCATTCAGGGCGTGCCCGGCGGGCAGCTGGATGCGCTGACACCCGAAGCCGGCTTTGACCGCACCGTGCTGGCCCAGCGCGGCGCGCAGGCCGTGCTCCAGATGATTGTGCAAGACGGCATCTTCCATGCCGATCCGCACCCCGGCAATGTGTTTTACCTGCAAAGCAACCGCATCGCCTTCATCGATTTCGGCATGGTCGGCCGCCTGTCAGAGCGGCGGCGCGGCGAGTTGCTGCACATGCTGCTGGGCCTGGTGGAGCGCAAGCCGCAGGCGGTGGCCGAGGTGCTGCTGGACTGGGCGGGCGACGCCCACGGGGTGAACCTCGGGCAACTGGAGACGGAGGTGGAAGCCTTTGTGGACCAGTACCACGGCGTGCCCCTGGCCCAGCTGCAGCTGGGCCAGATGCTGGCTGATGTGACCACCATCCTGCGCGAGCACCACCTGGGCCTGCCACCCGATCTGGCGCTGCTCATCAAGGCCTTCATTTCGCTGGAAGGCATGGGCCGCAATCTGGACCCGCAATTCCACATGACCACCGAGGCCCTGCCGCTGCTGCGCCAGGTGATGCGCGCACGTTATGAACCGCGCGCTCTGGCCAGCCGCGCCTGGCAGACCTTGGGCCGGGCACTCGCCACCGTCGAGCAATTGCCCGACGACTTGGCGCGCCTGCTGCGCAACGCGCGCCGGGGCCGCCTGCAGGTGAACATCGAGCTGGCCCACCTCAAACGGGTGGGCGACCAGATCGACCGCTCGGCCAACCGGCTCGCGATGGCGTTGATCATTGCCGCCCTCATCATCGGTTCGTCCATCGTGATGACCGTGCAGGGCGGGCCTACGCTGTTTGGCCTGCCAGCGTTTGGTTTCCTGGGATTCTTCAGTGCGGTGGTTTGTGGCCTGTGGCTGGTGCGTGCCATCTGGCGCAGCTCGCACCATAGAGACGACGATTAAGGCCGCCGCAGCAGTCCCGCC
>LNAP01016464.1_pt1 | contig 10394 bp, 17 predicted proteins | sample 602601 | NCBI WGS metagenome assembly LNAP01 (sample SAMN02440304, study PRJNA202911) | soil metagenome | biome: Subtropical and temperate rainforests or woodlands; isolation source: soil samples (1 kg each in a 20% v/v slurry with milli Q water) were... ...
CTGGGCCGCCAACCCCGAAGGCATCACCGGCGATGCACTGCTCGATTTTGTCGATAACCAGCTCTTTGCCACCCTCAAAAGCCTCAGCGCCGACCCCGCCCGCAACCCGCGCGGCTACGTCGTGCGCGGCGTGTTTGAAGACGCCTACAACTACATGAAAAGCGGCCACCTGCTGCGCCAGGTGGTCAACAAACTGGGCGCCATCGACTTCAACCGCCAGTCTGAACGCCACCAGTTCAACGACCTCTACGAAAAAATCCTCAAAGACTTGCAAAGCGCCGGCAACGCGGGCGAGTTTTACACCCCCCGCGCCGTCACCCAGTTCATGGTGGACATGGTCAACCCGCAATTGGGCGAGGTGGTGCTCGACCCGGCCACGGGCACCGGCGGCTTCCTGGTGTGCGCCATTGAGCACCTGCGCAAACAGGTGCACAACACCGAACAAGAAACCGTGCTGCAAAACAGCATTCGCGGCGTCGAGAAAAAGCAGATGCCCCACATGCTCTGCGTCACCAACCTGCTGCTGCACGGCATCGAGGTGCCCAGCCACATCCGCCACGACAACACCCTGGTGCGCCCCCTGCGCGACTACACCCAGGCCGACCGCGTGGACGTGGTGCTCACCAACCCGCCCTTTGGCGGCGTGGAAGAGCCCGGCATCGAACAAGGCTACCCCGCCGACGTGCGCACCAAAGAGACCGCCGACCTCTTCCTCGTGCTCATCAAGCACATCCTCAAAACCAACGGCCGCGCCGCCCTGGTGCTGCCCGACGGCACCCTGTTTGGCGAGGGCGTCAAAAGCCGCATCAAAGAGCAACTGCTGGCGGAATGCAACCTGCACACCATCGTGCGCCTGCCCAACGGCGTGTTTGCGCCCTACACCGGCATCAAAACCAACCTGCTGTTCTTCACCAAGGGCCAGCCCACGCAGCACGTTTGGTACTACGAACACCCCTACCCGCCGGGCGTGAAAAACTACAACAAAACCAAGCCCATCCGCATCGAAGAGTTCGATGCCGAGAAAGCCTGGTGGGGCAGCGAGGCCGATGGCTTTGCCGCCCGTGTGGAAAACGAGCGCGCCTGGCGGGTCAATCTGGAGCAAATCAAGGCCGCCAACTGGAACCTCGACCAGAAGAACCCCCACGTCGGCGAACAAACCAGCCACGACCCCGAGGTGCTGCTGGCCGACTACGCCCGCCTGCAGGCCGAGGCCCAGGCGCTGCGCGACGAACTCAAGGGCATCCTGGCGCAGTCGCTGGGTTGAAAATAACCAAGTAGGTTAAAATTCATGGAAAAGAGCACACCGCATTGCAAGCTGACCGTCGTTCAGGGTTTGGTTCAGGCCGGTGCCGTGCGTGCCACGGGTAGCGCATTTGTCGGTGCGCGTGAACTGGGCATCAACGACCTTGCGGGCATGTGCGCCGTGGTCATGTCGCTGACCAGTGCCGACTTTTACAAAAGCATGACGACCCATGCAGGCCACCGAATCTGGCAAGACGTGTACCGCGCACGCACGGCCTGGGGCCAGGCGGTGTATCTGAAACTGACCGTCATTGACGATGTATTGATTGTTTGCTTCAAGGAGCTCTGACATGAAATGTCCCGTGTGCGGCGCCGCCGAACTGATTCATGACACCCGTGACGAAACCTATACCTACAAAGGCGAAACCACGGTGATTCCGGCCGTCACCGGTGATTACTGCCCCGCGTGCAGCGAGGTTTTGCTAGACCGCGAGCAGGGCGACCGCTACAGCGAACTGGTGGGCGCCTTCCAGCGCCAGGTCAACGCGGCCTTCGTCGCCCCCGGCTACATCACCGAGGTGCGCAAAAAACTCGCCCTCGACCAGCGCGAAGCCGCCGAAATATTTGGCGGCGGCGTCAACGCTTTCTCGCGCTATGAAACCGGCAAAACCAAGCCCCCGCTGGCGCTGGTCAAGCTGCTGAAAGTGCTGGACCGCCACCCGGAACTGCTCGCCGAAGTGCGGTCTTGAAGCAGTGGGGGCCACAACACGTTTCCAATGGAAAAACATTCGTTTCTCATTGGAAAACATCCCCGTCGCTTTCCGGGCTGCTGCTCCCCCAGCAATAGTGGCGCAAGGTGCTGGCGTTTGTTTTTATGCAAAATCGGGCTATAGCCCATACAGATCAAGCGCATGCTGCTATCAAATTTAGATTTACTGGCCACCGCCCCCGGCGGTGTGGCCCGCCTGCGCGAGCTGATCTTGACCCTGGCCGTGCAAGGCAAGCTGGTGCCGCAAGACCCGGCCGATGAACCGGCGAGTGTGTTGCTGCAGAGGATTCGGGCGGAGAAAGACCGGCTGATCGCTGAAGGAAAAATCAAACGGGACAAGCCGCTGGCGGAGATTTCGGAGGACGAAAAGCCGTTTGAGTTGCCGCAGGGGTGGGAGTGGGTGAGGCTTCCTGAGATTTATTACTCGATATCGCCAAGCAGCAACAAATTGCTGTCTTCTGCCGTGGAGGTTGAGGGGCTCTATCCCGTTGTTGATCAGGGGCAGAGGCCGATTGCTGGATATACCAATGACCAGTCGCTGTTAATTGAGATTCCCGGTCCAGTAATTGTTTTCGGCGATCACACAAAGGCAATCAAGCACATTGACTTTGATTTCGTCGCAGGGGCGGACGGAACCAAGATATTGCGGCCAGTGTTTCAAGACGAGAAGTTCTTTGCTTTCCAGCTCAGGGGTTTCGATTTGGAGGATCGAGGATACGCGCGCCACTTCAAGGTGCTCAACGCGCAGTTGTATGCACTGCCGCCGCTCGCCGAACAATCCCGCATCGTCACCCGCGTCGAAGAACTCATGCGCCTGTGCGATGCGCTGGAGGCCAAGGGCCAGTTGGAGGCCACGCAACACGCCCAACTGGTCAGCACCCTGCTGGGCACGCTCACCGCCAGCGCCACGCCCGAAGAGCTGGCCGAAAACTGGCAGCGCGTGGCCCTGCTGAACCGCCCCGGCGCCATCGACGCCCTGGAACAAACCCTGCTGCAACTGGCCGTGCGCGGCCTGCTCGTGCCCCAAGACCCCACGGACGAACCCGCCAGCGCTCTGCTACAACGCATCCGCGCCGAAAAAGACCGCCTCATCGCCACCGGCCAGATCAAACGCGACAAACCCCTGCCGCCCATCACCGACGAGGAAAAGCCGTTTGAGTTGCCGGTGGGGTGGGAGTGGGTGAGGTTAAGCGCCTTGCTGCAGAAGATCGGTGCGGGAAGTACGCCTCTTGGAGGTCGCGAGGTTTATGTCCCGTCAGGTGTGAAATTCCTGCGATCCCAGAATGTGTGGGATGAAGGGCTGCGCCTTGATGGCGTGGCTTTCATCAAGCCAGAAACGCACGCAAAGATGGCGGGCACCGTTGTTGTCGCCAATGACTTGCTGTTCAACATAACCGGCGCATCCATTGGGCGATGTGCAGTAGTCCCCAGTGATTTTGACGAGGCAAACGTCAGCCAGCACGTCACGATCATCCGTGCGGTACTGCCGGAACTCAACGCCTTCTTGCACAAGGTACTTGTTTCTAGGCACGTTCAACAGACCGTCATGGATGTACAGGTTGGCGTCTCACGCGAAGGGTTGAGCATCGCCAAGCTCGGCCAATTCCTGATACCGGTGCCACCCCTCGCCGAACAATCCCGCATCGTCACCCGCATCACCGCCCTACGCCGCCTGTGCGCCGACCTGCGCCAGCGCCTGGCCGAGCGCCAGTCCGTTCAGGCCCGTCTGGCCGAGGCGCTGGTGCAAGAGGTGTCTTCGGTGTGAGGCAGCAACAATAAAACCCGCCACGCCACCAGGCGTGCGGGTTTTGCGGTGTGTTGAGGCTGGCTGAAGTACCGTTTTTTTGGCCTGCCCGGAGGGACTCGAACCCCCGACCTATAGCTTAGAAGGCTATTGCTCTATCCAGTTGAGCTACGGGCAGATGCATAAACATTGCGTTTGATGCTATGGTTTTTGATGGTATTTGCGGAGCGCTCCGCATTTCCGGCAAAAACACATGCGCTGATCATACCTGCGCGGGTCATTTCGTCGGGCCAACGGCGCGGCCTTTGCGCAGGTAGTGGCGCTGGGTGGTGGTCACGCTGTCATGGCCCAAAAGGTTAGCGGCGGCTTGTTCGCCATATTCGTCCGACACATCATCAGCGGCTTTGGCGCGCAGGTCGTAAAAGCGCATGGCCTTGATTTCTGCAGCTAGGGCAGGGTGTGCTGTGGAAGCGCTGGCCCGTGCGGCATCGAACAGATTGCGCAGGGTGTTGGCCGTCAGCGGCATACCGCGTGTGTTTACTGCCAGGCTGGCGCTCCAGACTTTGTACCCGTCCTTGCGGGCCTTGATGCGCGCCATCAGTTCGGCCAGCTTGCCTTCGATGCGGATCCGCAGCTTCGCCCCTGTCTTGCCCTGTTCCACCAGCAGCATCCCATCCACCATGTCGCGCTCGGTCATGCGCAGCACGTCGCCGGGCCGCTGGCCGGTGAGATAGGCCAGATCCATGGCATCCCTGAGCGGGGCTGGTGCCACGTCCCATACGGCCCGGAAAACGGCATCGGTGATGTAGTTCTCGCGCTTCGCCAGCGAGAAGCCCTTGACGCCTGTAACTGGGTTGGTCGCATCGGTGAACCCCCAGGCCCTCGCCATATTGAACATGTGGCTGAACTGGCGCTTGAGCCGGTTTGCCGTGGTGGGCTGGTCTTTCTTCCACTGCAGCATCTTGTGGATGTGGCTTGGCTTGATCTGGTCTAGCGGTGCGGGTGATGGGTTGCAAAAGAATTCCCGAAGGGCCTTGAGGTCAAAGCGCTGCAGGGTCTGGGTGCTTTTGGCCTTGAGCGGGATCACCTCGCGCTCGTACTTGTCTGCCAGGTCGGCAAACGTCACCACCACGGGCGCGGACTCTGCCATGAGCTGCGTCCACTTGCGCACGGCCGCCACGTAGTCCTTGCCCAGCGGGATCTCTTTGCGTGGCTTCCCACCCGCGTCAAAGTAGTAGTAGGTCGTGCCGCTTTTCTGGCGGCGGGCGCGAAAGTGTTGCATGGCAATCAGGCAAAGGCCGGCTCCCAGGTGGTGGGCTTTTCTGCCCCTTTGGCGCCGCCCTCGATGATGGCCCGCGCCACGATGGGCCGCCCACGGGCGTTGACGTAGTGCGGGATGTGCATCTTTTTTAGCGCTGCGACCTGCAGTTGCTCGCGGGATTTCCCGTCCTTGCCCGTGCGAACGCCGGTCAGTTCCGAAATTTCCTCTGCGGCCAAAAAGGTTTGGCTCACATCATCCTCCTTTTTTGCATGAAAAAACCGCCTCGTGGGCGGCTTGGTTGTTGTTGTCCTGCCCCCGCAAGGGTGGGCGGCTCATGGCTTGCCCTCCAGCCGCGCACGGGCTGCGGTAATGGCCGCAAGAACTTCCTGCCGGTCTTTTGCAAGCGGGGTTGTTGCCACCTCCAGCGCCTCTCAGCGCCGTGTCTTGCTTGGCCTGAGTCTGCAGCCGGATCACCTCGTCAATGCCGTTGCGCGCTATGTCAACAACGCCGGAGTATTTGCCATGGTCACTCAGTGTCATGCTGGCCTCCTTTGATGCCGTGGTGCCGCTCTGCGTGCCTAATCCCATTGATGAAGTCGGCGCGTTCTTGCTGCGTCGCCGTTTCATACCCGGACTCTACGCAGATTGCCTTGACCCGCTCTCGCGTCAGCGGCACCGCCACGGCCTGCGCCTGTGCGGGCTGCGGGGTGAGGAACACAGGCCGGATTTCCCAACCCAGTTCAAGCAATCGCCCGGCTGCGGTCCCCTTGTAGCCTTCATTGCGAGCGTCTTTGAGGACAAGATGCTTCACCCCGTGCTCAGTTTCATTGCTGTATCCGGGCAGAGGTACCCACCCCGTTTCGTCGCCGCCCTCGTACTGCGCGCACACCGTCCAAAAATCCGGCTCCTGCGCCTCCTGCGGTGGCGCTGGCTGGGTGGCTGGTGCTTGCCCATGGGATGCGCGCAAGGCATAAGTGGCGTCTGCGAAGGCGCGCATTTGGTCGGCGGTATAAAGCGGGCATGTACCGATCAGGAAGCCTTCTTCGTACACCCGGCCCGCGTAGTTGCTGGTGGGCAGCGCCGCATAGGCCGCACCTTGCTGTGCTGCTGGCTGCGCGGGTGCAAACGTTTCTTCCAGTGTCTTGTCCACATCTGAAATCACAAGATGTGCGAGCTTCAGTAGCCAAAGCATTTCTGCACTCGTGGTGGGCTTGCGAATCGTAATGAGGTCGTCTTGCACCACTGCCTGAGCTGCTGTGGCCTGCCCTGCAGCAAGTGCGGTAACGTGGTCTGCGTAGCGCACCCATGAACCCGATGCGTCCGGGATGCCGCTGGGGGTACTGGAGCGCTGGCCCCATTCATCCGCGTGGTAGCCGATTTTGTAGCGCTGGATTGCCGCGCCGCTGGTAGGGGGGGTAGTAGGGGTGGTGGTCATGGTGTTGGCTCCAAAAATTGATGCACGGTCTCGCGCAGTGTTCGGCCTGTTGCAGCGGCTTCGCGCTCGAAAGAGGTCACGATGCTTTCGGTGGCGGCGTGTGCTGGTTGCTGGTACAGCCAGCCGCGAGCCCAAGCGCACCGCGCCCACGTCGGCCACTTGTTACGCATGGTGCGTTCGTAGTGGAGTGGTAGACCTTGGTTGTAGGCGCGGCGGCCTAGAGCCTCGAACCAAGCCTTACCTGCGAGTGGTTTACCCATTGCTCTCTCCATCAGCAGGGCCGGGGGCGGCGGGGAGGGGTTGGGGCAGTTCGCGCCAAGCACGCGGCGTTTCACTCACAGCCCAGTGCACCTCCTCGTGTTCGTTCCACTCGTACCAGCCTTCGGGGCAGTAGTACTCGTCCGTTTCCTCGTCGTACTCGCCCCAGTCGTCAACATCGGTGCCGACGCGCACCGTGTGCTTTTCAGCCCATAGTGCGCGAATCGTGAACTTCTTGCCAATGTCCAGCAACACTGGCGTGTTTGGCTCCGGCATCTGCCCTGGCAGCGTTGTCCACCCAGCCATTCCCTCTGGGGGAGGTGGGTGGGTGTAGAGGGGGGTGTCAAAGCGACGAGATTGGTTCATCCCCAGTGCTTCAACGTCGCCATCTTCGCTAGTCGCGGCCCAAGCCACTGGCTCCACCCCCACAGGGGCAGGAGTGCCCCACTTTGCCAAGACTGCGCGGGCCAGCTTTACGGCTCCCTTGCCGGTTCGCACCGAAACGCCTAACTCTACGGCAAGCATGATGATTTCCGCATCGCTCGGTTTATCGGTCATGGCCTCTCACCCTCCTGTGCTGCGACTCGCTTCGCAGCCTTGCGATCACGTTTTGCCTGAGCCTTCGCCAGTCGCTCATCGTCTGCGCTGGTGTAGAGCCTGCGGGGTTGCGGATTGCTGCGTGGCTTGGCAAAAGCAGTCGCCGGGGTGCTCGCCATCATTCCGGCTACTGCGGCCAGTAAAAGTGCACTTCTCATTGCTTTTCTCCTTGCTTGCGGGCTACGTCGATAGCCGCGTCAATACTTGGCTTCCCGTCTGCGATGTACCCGTGCTCCAGCCAGTTTTCCAGCGCGCACGGGAAGCGTGTTTCTCCGAACTTGCAGCACAGCCACCGATACCGCGCAGCATCCTCCTGCGCGCTGTCTGCATTGGCTTGCTCTGCTACTGGCTGCGCTGGGGTGTACGCCAGTGCTGCGATCCGATCTGCCACATCGCGCATGCACGCCTGCATCTCGGCGGAGTTGTCATAGATGGCGCTGTGCTGCAAGTCCGAAGCGCAAAGCAGCAGAGAGTCTTCTTGGGATTCGTAGAACTCTCTGGCCATCAATGCATCGTCGGAAGTAGACGGCTCACCAACAAAAGTTGGACCGTTTATGTCGGTAATAAACCTGTGGTTCAATGCCTCCGCTTCAAGTGCGCGCTTTTTCCAGATAGCTAGGTCTTCGTGCTACGGCTGGGTGTATTCGGCACAGCATTTTCCGCAGCACACAGGCGCGCCGCACCTCATACAGTCGTGGACGATGTGCTTGCTGCCGTGCTGGCATTCATCCGCTGACTGTGCTGATGCGTCCTCAAAAGCCGCAATCGCAGCATTTGCAACCATCGCGCGGCTCGTTGCATAAGCACGAACTTGCATCATGTCTTCCAGTGTGTCTTCCTTGCCAGCAAGCAACTGGATCGTTTCAAGTGACCGAGTGGCGGCTGTCAGGGCTTTGAGCAGTTCTGCCGCGCCGCTGGCGGTGTTGGTGTCTTTGGTCATTTCAATCTTTCTGTGCGCTGGATGGAGGGGGCGGCAGGGGCGCCTCGGGTTGCCAGTGAGTCGGGTAGCAAACGTCGCCGCTCGCCAAGTCCATCCAATAGGCGTCGGGGTCGGTCTGGTCGATGTAGTTGCCATCGCTGTCACGGCGTTCCCTGAACTCCACGGTGACAAACATGCCTCGAAAGACTCTGCCACCTTCGGTCAGGATGACCCGAAGCCCATCCTTCGGCGCTGTCTCAATCGGTTGCCACCCTGCCATTCCCTCTGGTGGAGAGGGGTGGGTGAAAGCGTCGGTCGTGCAAAGCCATACGTCATCACGACAGACTTGCTGCCCGTTGATTTCGTCGGTGTAGAGCACTGGCGCCTTGTCGCCCCCAAGCTTCCAGCCCTGCGCTGTTCGAATGTCCAGCGCGGCCTGAAATGCGCCCGCCTGCTGTTCCTTTGCTGCCCCATCCCGGAACCCCTGCGCCGCTGCCGTAGCCATGTCTGCTGCGTCAAAGCGCTGTGCAAGCTGCGACTCAAGCTCGGTGATGCGGGCGTGCTGGCGGCGAAGTTCAGCGGCTGCTGATATTGCATCGCCCGTCAGCGGGTAGCCATCATCAAGTTCTGCTGCTAGGCGCAGCGCCTCGGGTTGCTCTGTTGTCATGTCTCAATCCATTTCAAAAAAGGTTGCACCTCTGGCGCCTCGCGCTTTTCTGCGCAGTACAGCGCTGCCCTGGTTACGATGCGTCCGAAGTCGTCGCCATTGGCTGCAATCCGATCCAGCGCAAAGCGTGCCCACTCAGCGCGGTAGTCATCCAGGTGGGTGACGTCCACGTCCCATATGTGCCGATCAGCCAGCCAGTCAACGACATCGCGCACGATGTTGTGCTGGTCTTTTTCTGCCAGCCGATCCCAGTTGCCACGGCACCAGTCCATGGCCACGCCCGGCGCGTAGCTGGCCCGTCCAAGGCAGTAGCGGACAGCACAGGTGGCCATGAAGCCGCCCCAGTCGCCCAGCGCCTCGTGGACGGGCTCGTAGCGCTTTCCGCGCTTGCGGTAGAGGGCTTCGCGGGTCATGCAGCCTCCTTTTTCTTGCGCGGCTTGCGCTCTCGCAGGTCGATGTGACGCACGCTCATGCCATTGGGCATGCGGTAGTCCGGGTCGCCGTGCGCGCCCATGATGTTGATGTGCGACACGTAGTCGCGGCCAAGTTCCATCGGCGGGCACAGTGGCTTGCGGATCGCTGCCAGCGCGGCCTCGATGGCTTGCCAGGCCTCGTGCAATGCGGCTTCCAGGCGCAGGCGCTCGGCTTCTTCGATGGCATGCTCTTCGCGCAGCTCGGCAAGGGCTTCGTCTTGCGCCTCGATGTGCAGCGCGGCCCACTGCAGCACGCCGCCCAGGTCGGTGCCTTTGGCCGCTTCGCCGTGGCGGCGGATGGCTTCGGTGAGTTCGCTCATGTCAGTGCCCGCACGGCAGGCCTTCGCCTTCGGCCGCATCTTGCTTGACCGGTGCGCCGCAGCCGATGCAGCGCTTGGGCTCGGGGGTGGGTTGTTGGGTTTTCTGGGTCATGCTTCCTCCAATGAGTTGATGTTCACTACCTCGCCACCCGCGCTGGTGACGTGGCCGCGTGCCAGGTCATAGGCAGCGTCGTATTCGCTGTTGGACAGCTTCGATAGCTGAAAAAGGTGCCAATCCACCAGGGCGCGAATGGCCTCTAACTCGACCGCGCGCAGTGCGCCAGGCACCCAGACGCCGGTTTTCTCCATGCGCTCGGATATGGCCTGCAGGGCAAAGTGCGCCTCCATGAGTTGGGCTTTGAGCCCTTTCACGATGCCCTGGTCCTCGATGGCCAGGGCCACATTGACCATGGTGCACAGCCGCAGCCAGTGCGCCAGCGTTCCGCGCCCCAGGCGGAAAGCCTCCACCGCCTGTTGGCCGATAGAGCGCTTGGCCTGCAGGAACTCGGGCGGCAGCAGTGCAACTTGATACTTGGCAATCGCCACGTTGTTTCTGGCGGCATGGCGAACAGGCCGGGCCTTGGCTGTGCGCTGGCGTCGTTGTTCGCGGTTCACTGCCGCCCCCGGTAGCTCAGTTCTTTGCCCTCATACCGCCCGCCCATCGTGCTATTGAGGTGCGGCACGGTCTTGCGGTCTTGCACTGTGATGC
>LNAP01006192.1_pt1 | contig 10392 bp, 10 predicted proteins | sample 602601 | NCBI WGS metagenome assembly LNAP01 (sample SAMN02440304, study PRJNA202911) | soil metagenome | biome: Subtropical and temperate rainforests or woodlands; isolation source: soil samples (1 kg each in a 20% v/v slurry with milli Q water) were... ...
CAGACGGTGACCGAGTTATCCCCGAGCCCCAGCATGGCCTTCGTCGAAGCGCAGGCGATCCTTGCGCAATGGATGGAACAGCATCCGGGATTCAAACTTCAGCGATGGAGGCTAAAGCCGGGTCAAGGCGCCTGAAGGCGAATTATGAACGTCGCAGCGATTTGTCGCGGTAAAGCGCATCATCCGCACGACTGATCAGAGCGTCCAGGCCCTCCCTCCCATCGATAGAGGTGGCAATGCCGAGGCTGACGGTCGGCCGGAAGTCGAGCAGATTTTCGGCCAGAACGGCTTCGGCAAATTTCACGGCGATCCGATTGCCGATATCGCGTGCCTCGGGCTCCTGGGTATTGGTCAGAAGGGCCGCGAACTCATCGCCACCCAAACGTCCCAGGACATCCGACTTGCGTAGATTGGCGCTGGCCGTCTTGCCGAAAATCTGCAAGACGCGATCACCGGTCTGATGGCCGAAGCAATCGTTGATCCTCTTGAACTCGTTCAGATCGAAAACCAGAACGGCCCTGGGTACGGACTTATTTCCGAAAGCCGCCAGCAGCGTCTCCGCCTTTGTATAGAATCCGCCTCGATTTGCGACATTGGTCAGGAAATCGATCTCAGAAGCGAGCTTGTACCCCAATTCCACGCGCGACTTCGCCAAGGCAAGCAGCAGGAACGCGCCGGCAAAGATGTAAACGATGCTTTCGATGGCCGTCAGCGGAAACCAAAGGCCTTGCCAAGCCTCTAAAGGCGATGTCGACAGGGGAACCGCTATGGCACGGATCAGAAAGAAGAGGCCATGCAAAACGGTGATGACGACAATGGATTGCCGGACGGGCAGCCTTTCGCCAACCAGGGAAAAGGCATGAGCCGTCGCCAGGATCAGGCCGCAGCAGATCACTGAAAATACAACGACCCGCGCAATGACGGAGCCGTAGAACCCGTCCACCTGGCAAAGCACCAGCCAGATGAGCGGCGGCACCAGCATATAGGCAAAACCAGGACGGCGATTTGCGAAGACACGCGCGCCGCAGCATAGGCTGCCATAGGCCGTGAGCGTCAGCGCGTTGCCGAGATCGATGGTCAGACGATCGGGCAGAATGTCACGGCCGATCATGATGGCGAGTCCGACGCCCCCGATCAGATGGGCAATGCCCCACCATTTCAGTCCCTGAACCTCTGTATTGAGGTGCCAGATCCACAGCAACAGTGCGCCGGCCAAGAATGTAACGAGGGTCAGAAGAACGAAAACCGTTAGGGAATCCAAGTGCATTAGAAAGCAGTCCAGCTCGACAACAAAGGTCGCCCTGAGGGCGCCCTTTCCAGACTAGCCGACCCGAATTAACAATTTGTCAGCTTTAGGCAGCCGAATCAGACTGCGCGGACATCTTGCGCAGGAGTTCCGGTATCAGGCTGGCATCGGCCAAAAGATGCGGCGCTTCGGCATCGAGAATGGCACGGTACAGCCTCGCCCGCAGCCGATCGACATCGAGCGGCTGCGCCAAGCGGGTGCCAACCGCCGAGACCAGCAGGTTGATACAGCGATCTGCGGCATTCAGCCGCCCCCAGAGATAGTCATGCTCGCGCCACGAGCGGTTGAAGAAGGCGCCGAAATTCATCAACGCGCTGCCCTTCAGCATGACTTTCTCGGAACCAAGCCCACGCGCATCGGCCGGGCTGATGCGGTCGACGAGCACTTCGTTGATTTCCTCCATATTCGACCATTGCAGCATCGGAAATGTAATGACGTCATAGAAGGCGAAGCCCACATAGGACATGACGACCGCCCGGCGCGCGAGCGCCGGCAGATAGGCCAAGCCCATCAGCGAAATGACTTCGTCGATGTCGCGATCGATGGCGATCAGATTCATCGCCTTTTCCAGTGGCGCAAAAGCGTCGCCGGCAAGGCTGTCATCGAAGGTCGCGGCGGCAACCGCGATCCTGGCGGCGGCGACCGTTGCTTCGGGACTATACGAGCCCGGATGGTTCAGTCTGGCGACCCGTTCGTTGATGTCATAGAGCGCGACCTTCAGATCATCGATGGCGGTGGGATCCAGACGCAGGCTTGTCTCAGCCGCCATGTTGTAAAGTTCGTTGAGCCGGCGGATGACGAAGCGGATTCGCCGCAGCCGAAACTCCACATCGAAAGCACGGAGGAACGGCACGATATGATCGCCGTTCCGATTGCCATTGCGTGCAATCCACCGGTCAAGCAGCAGGCAGATCTGCATCGGATCGGCAGCGGTGCCGGCCGACTTTGCCAGGGATGCGACAAGCTCGGCGAAGCTGTCGATCAGACGGCGCCATTTCAGCGTCTGATAGCTGAGATAGGCATAGCCGGCATCAACGCGGGCCTTTTCATTCGCTGCCGCCCGGTAGCGCGCGATCTCATCGATGGTCGGTGGATTTTCGAGATCCCGATTGACGATTTCATCGACTAGGCGCTCGACCTCCGGATCGGCTGCCGCGATGATCTCCGCCATGCGACGGGCCCGCGCATTCCATTCCTGGATGGCCATGAGATCGTCGGCGATCGGCTCATTTCGTGGAATGAGCGCCAGTGCCGCCAGAATGGTGCGAAAGAATCCGGGTGTCGTTTGCTCGGCGCGATGGTTGTTGTTGCGATGTGATTTGCTGTCGCGGTTGGGATTGGGATCAACATAGATGATACGACGGACAATCTCGCGGCTGGCGGGCCGATTGCCCAATGCCGCTATGACGGGCGAGAACGGCTTATTCATCACAACGCTGCCATCGATGAAATAACCGCCGTTATCGGCCGCTTCCTTCGGATCGCCGACCAGAAGTTTTTCCCTTAGAAAACTTTCGCGTGATGGCCAAACGCGGTTGCGCTCCGCCAGCAGGTGATCCATCTCGGCGATCGTCGCCGGCGGAAAGGCGCCGGGAAAAGATGCGGTGGCTCTGGCGGCAAAAACCAATGATGGCACGTCGCCGGGTTCGAATTCACTCAGGGGCCGCCCTGATAATGGTCGGTCGCAGGTAAAGCAAATGATCCGCCGATGCTCGGTCTCGTCGACACTCGGCGGATCATGCAGCAGAATGCGATGCTGATGACCGCGATAATCGGTCAGCGTGACGAACAGGTCCAACCGATGGCCCGGTGGCAGCAGGCAGCCATCCTTGTCGGCACCCACATCCATGGCATCGCAGGCATCGAGCATCCAGCCGGCAAAGCGGTCGCCGGAAAAAGGCGGTGTGAACCACTGGGACTGGACGAATTGATGCAGCTTGGTCCTGGTTTCGACATCCGTGATCTGCTGTCCGAAACGCCCTTCGAGAAACCGGTCCAACAGCGGCGCCAGGGCCGCCTTGCCCATCCGGCGCATGAAGCTCTGGCGTGCCGAGAGGCTGATCACATCGGCATTCTGCAGCCAGAGTTCGCGATGCGGCTCAAGCGGCAGGTCATGTGCCAGAGCACGCGCCAGCATGACGCCATTGATACCACCCGCCGACGCGCCGGAAATGAGGTCGACCACGACCCGCAATTCGACGTCCGACGACAATTCTTTGAGGAGATCGTAATAGACCGCCGTCGACTCATCCGGCGGCCGGTCGTCCTCCTTGCCGGCGTGGAACAGCTTTGACGCACGCACCAGATTGAGGATCTCACGGGTGACCCCATGTACATAGACGGCCAGCGAGACGCCGCCATAGAGCACCACCGCCAGCCGCAATTCGATCTGCTTCATTGTGACCGGAGCCCCCCTGCATGGGCACCGATCTTGCCGCAAATAGCGGATGTCGCCTAGGCCCCTTCGGCGATATCACCAATGCATGGTGATCGTGCCCAGCACATCGCGCCCCTCCCCATAAAAGCAGGAACCCGGCCCGAAGCAGGACGCAACGTATTTCTTGTCGAACAGGTTGCTTGCATTTACCGCAACGCGGAAATTTTCCATTGGGGGCTTCGAGCCTTTGCCGGGCGCGACGGCGTGACCTGACGATGCATGCCTTGCATGATAGATTATCCGCTTGTGCGCCGCCCTCTTTCGGGCAGACAGCCCTTTACGCGCAAGGCCCGTCAACCTGCAAGGTCCGCCATGGATGCAGATTTCTCCAGCCAGACCTATTTCCGCAATCCCGCCGCCGAAATCGAGAAACTAAGATCCGCAGGTTCGCTGGTTCAAGTGCGATTCCCGATTGTCGGCATGGTTTGGGCGACGACGACGCAGGAGCTGGCCGATCGCGTCCTGAAGGACAGCGAGACCTTCTCCCTGCGCAAGGAGGACGGCAGCCTCGCCGGGCTCCAATGGTGGATGCCGGGTATCCTGCGCACGCTGACCAATAACATGCTGTCGATGGACGAGCCGGCCCACAAAAGGCTGCGAGATATCGTCGACGAAGCTTTTCGCCGCCGCGCCGTTCTCGACATGGAGCCGCGCATCCTCGCCATCGCCGACAACCTGGCCGACGACCTTTTCGCAGCGGGAAACCCGGCCGATCTCGTCGAGCGTTATGCGCGCAAGCTGCCGCTTTCAGTGATCTGCGAGCTTCTCGGCTTGCCGCTGGCCGACCGGCCGAAATTCACCGCCTGGGCCAGCGGCTTCACGCGCTTCACCGGCGCCATCGGCTTTCTCAGCATGATCCCGAATATTTTCGCGATGAAGCGCTATATGGAAAAGCAGCTGGACGCCGCACGCGAAAACGGCGGTGCGGGCCTGATCGCCGAACTTGTGCGCGTTGAAAAGGACGGCGGACAAATCAGCCGTGACGAGATGGTGGCGATGGTCTTCCTGCTGCTATTCGCGGGGCACGAAACAACCACGCATCTGATCAGCGGTGCCGTCCATGAGCTTTTGAAGAATCCCGGCCTCCGCGACTGGCTGGAAGAAGACTGGAACCGGTCCGCTCCGGCCGTGGAGGAGTTCTTGCGGTTCATCACACCGGTGCAATTCACCAAACCACGCTTCGTGCGACAGGATATCGAGATCGGCGGTGTCCGGCTGAAGAAGGGCGAGAAGATCATGGCCATGCTGGCCGCCGCGAATTTCGATCCGCAAGCGAATGACCATCCGGAAAAGCTCGATCTCGACAGAAAGCCGAACCGGCATGTCGCTTTCGGCGCCGGCATCCATTTTTGCCTCGGCCATCAGCTCGCGCGGATCGAGGGCGCCTGCGCCTTGAAGGCCCTGTTCCGGCGCTGGCCGAAACTGGCCCTGGCGGTGGATGAAAGACAGATCAGATGGCGCAAACGGCCGGGCCTCAAGGCGATTGACCGCCTGCCGGTCACGGCGGCGCGTTGAGGCGGCGGGGCCGCCCCTGCTCCTTTCCGCCACCGGTTTCCCAACCAATCCTGCCGTTATCTCTCGTTTGGACAGCCTGACGGCCCTCGCCTCTCGCCCAATTTTGGGCTTGATTTCCCACTGAATATGTTCATGATTTGTTCTTAACCCTGTTTTCGCTGGCGGGTGTCTCATGAAACAGCTCGCATTCCCGTTGAACGACACGGAACCCCTCGCGGATATCCGGTCGCGTCTGCTGCCCAGCTTCGGGCCGCAGCGCGCTTTATATCGCCTCGATCCTGTGAGCCAGTTGGTCCGGGCGATGCTCAGTTCGCGGACGAAGGATAACGTCTCCGCTGCGGCCTTCGCACGCATGCAGGAGCGCTATGAGTCCTGGGACCTCCTGCGATCGGCGGACCCAAAGGAGATCAAAGCGATCATTCACACCGTCACCCATGCCGATGTGAAAGCGTTATACCTGCCCCAGGCCATGCGGGCGATCGTTGCAAGGCATGGCGCGCTTAATTTGAATTTCCTGGCCGACTGGGACGATGAGGAAGCCATGCGGCTGCTCGTCCTCCTGCCCGGCGTCGGCCCGAAGATCGCCGCCGCCGTCCTCAACTTCAGCACCTTGCACAAACGCGCCCTCGTCGTCGATACGCATCTCCTGCGCATCGGCAAACGATTGGGATTGCTGCCGCGGCACGCAGATTACGAAGACGGCTACGAAACCTATATGAGCCTCGTCCCTGACAGCTGGGATGCCGATGATCTATTTGAGCTGCACTGGCTGCTGAAATACCACGGCCAAAAGACCTGCCCGAAACTATCGCCCGATTGCCCGAACTGCCCGCTGCGCGATCTTTGTCGGCGTTGTCCGAATGATGAGATGGAAGCCGACGACATCGGGTAGCCGCAGATTGAATGATTGGCGGGGTGACCCTGTCTGGTTCCTCCTCCGTTATCTCCAGCCGCGTTGCGCTGGCCAAGTTGCTGGCCGGCAAGGCGGTGATCGATGCAGTTTATTTTTCCAACGACGATATGGCGATCGGTGACGTCTTCCATTGCATGGCCGAGGGCATCGTTTTGCCGGATCAGCTCGCCATCGCCGGCTTCAACGGCCTCGACATGGGCCAGGCCCTGCCCCAGCCGCTGACCACCGCCGTCACACACCGCTTCGATATCGGCTTCAAAGCCGGCCTCGCCGTCATCGCCCGCTCCGACGGCTCGGAGGTGCCGAGTTCGACGGATGTGGGGTTTGAGTTGTTGCCGGGCGCGACGGCCTAGCGAAACTCAGCGTGCCCAATAGGGCTATCGTTTTTTCTCGCTCAGTGTATCGCTCAATTTTGCTGCTGGGCATTTGGGTTTAACCATGCGGCCCCTCTTTACCGATCGGGCTAACGAAGAGGTAATACGGGTGACTACAGCAGTACTCAATTGCGGCGCAGAATAGCCTGCGGCTAGTATTGGCTAGGTCCCGGGGGCGTCGTGCTGAGGAAGTAACATGGCATTTACTTACATTGATTGCCCGCGGTGCGGCGCTCGGAAAGTAACGGCAAAGGTAGCTGTTAACGCTTCGCCGGACCAAACATTGTGGGATTGCTTCGCAACATGTCACGGTTGCCGACGTGGCTTTTGCATCACCATTCAAGCGAAATTCGCCCATCCAAATGGGCCCGCCCTTCAGGATGGACTAATTAACAACGAGATATGGCCAATCGTTTCTATCGCTCCGGAGCCGCCATCTAACAATGCTCCACAGCATACTCCCTCAAGGGTCGCTGATGTTTTCAGTCAGGCATTAAAATCATTGCACGAGCGATCCTGGGATGCGGCTGGAGCAATGGCCCGCAAGACAATCGACCTGGCGACGTTTAATATCGACCGAGAGTTAAAGCAGCGCGCTACGTTGGCAGATCGAATTGATGCACTTGAAGAAAAGCGCTTGATCACACCTCAACTGAAAGATTGGGCTCATATCGTGCGGCTTGACGGCAACGATGCAACACATGACGAAGAAATATTCAGCGAGTCGGACGCTAAGCAGATCTGCAGGTTTACGGAGCTCTTCTTACAATATGTGTTCACTATGCCGGAGGAACTAAAGATCGCTCAGATTACTCAGTGACTGAGTGTCGATTCCCTCACGACAGACGAGAAGAAGTGATGTATCCGGAGAAAAAATACTTCACATGTAAATAGTTGGTGCTGCGCGGCTAATTAAGAATCAAACTAAGGTGGCGCAGGCTCAAAGATATTGTGTGACCAGTTGCTCAAGCGATGTACGGCAACAAGAGCGCTACAGGAAGCAGCTGTCCACTTACTTGAGTTAGGCAATAAGGTCGAAACAACTGACGAAGGGAAGTAAAAATGGCAGACCAAGCGACAGTGCATTTAGGTGAGAATTCACCCGAACAAGTGGCTTTCAAGCTGCTTGAGTTGGTCGCATTGACCGAAGGTCAACTCATTAAGTCGTCGCGGGAAAACGGAAACAAGGCTGACCGCAAATGGATTTTGGACACCTACGCTGAATGCATCCTAGCTGTCCGGTCTCCACACGGAAGGGAGTAGCTAAGCGCAACGGGTACAATTACAGTTTGCTGAACGGATAGATATTGAAATGCCTTTTAGGCAGCGCGATTGGTTTCCCGGTCTATCGTATTGATCACAACGATGCTTACAGGTAAATGCAGCTAGTCGATAGCGACGGTCATGGCCTGTCGGAGAATTTTTTTTAGCGAATTGTCGCTCTTTAGCACGGTTAAGGCCGTCGCCGATAATTCAGGCTGCAACAGATTTTGCTGCCTCAAGACTGCAATCACGTGCTCGACAGCTATATCCTCTGGGGTAGGTAGAGTGCCGATCAGGTCTAATGCCTTTTCCTTTTCAAACTCGGTGTTTGGATTTTCTTTTTTCCATTGCTTCGCCGCTGCCTCTGCCCGAGCCCCCGGCTCCGTCCAAACAGACTGGCTCCCAGGTCACTCCTAACGGCGGTATCCCTAGCCAGTTCAAGCTGAACGAACAGCAGTTGAACGCAATCAAGACTAACCCCTACTCGTCGGACTCTCTGAAGATTCAGAAGGAGCATCCGCGAGAATACTTCAAGATCATCAAAGGTATGTAAGCCGACTGAAGAGCCTCCTAGCAGTAGCTAGGGGGCCTTTTAAAGAGGTCGGAGCAGTAACCCTAGGCGACGATCCTGGGAGTCCTGGCGGACCTACTAGCGCCGCCTTGGACTGCCATTTGACATTGTAAATATTCAACCGATGATATTGGATTCCCACCGGCGATATCAGGGGGCGACAATGTCGGGGCATCTAACGGAGCTGGAAAGCTCAAAGTTTGTCGATTTTCTAGTCTCCTATCGTGACGACTTTATGCCGACCCCATCGATGCCCCTCTATCACTACACATCGGGCAGTAAATTTATTGATATAGTCCAAAGTGGGGATCTTTGGTCAACGCACGTTGCATGTTTGAATGACACAATGGAAATGCAATACGCATTTGACGCCTTTCGCATGGCGCTGGAACTACGACAGATGGAAGAAGACGATGAAGACCTAACACAACTCTACAAATCCTTGTTAGAGCAACTTGAAACTCCAGTGCTGGAGATCAGAGGTTTTTTCGTCGCTTGCTTTTCAGCGGCGAGAGATGACCTGACGCAATGGAGGTCATACACAGGTGGGGAAAGTGGCTACGCCATTGAGTTCGATCCGATAGCACTTCGATCGAAGGCCCCGAAAAACACGTACCTGCTAAAAGTCTGTTACGATAGGGCACGTCAGGCCGCGTTCCTCGAGAATGTGATTGATTTTTGTGGCAGATGTTATCAACGCTTTGAAAGCCGAAAGACTGCTCCTGACCGTGATCTTTGGCGAAAGAACTTCGCTCGTTCGTATCTGGAGCATACGCTCCTTTACGCCGTGGCATTGAAACATCCCGCCTACGCAAGCGAACAGGAATACAGATTGTTCAGGGCTGTTGACGATGAGAACCTCGACCAGCTTAAAAATCTGAAATTTGTGCAGCGCGGAACTTTGATGTCCCGGCATCTGCCGCTGGGATTTCAAAAAGAGGAACCAGAACATCGCTTGCCAATCACCGGCGTAACTTTAGGCCCCTGTCGTTATCCTGAGGTAACGATGGTGGCAGTCAACGATCTCCTAGCAAATGCCGGATACGACATTAAAAAACTAAACGTTGTCCGCTCCAGCGTGCCATACCGCACCATTTAGAGCGATTAGGCACGGCGTTTAATGATTGCGGGCGGACTCGATGTGCGCGGACGGGGGCGAAATGAAATGGCTAAACGATGTGGCGTGCAGAGCACTTAGAGAGGGTTTGCTCCACTCGGCCGCAGTTACCTTCCTACTATTTGGGTTTGTATTGCTGGCAATAACGTTTGACCGCTGGTCCCCTTCGGTCGGTGAGTTTCTTGGCGGCAGTAATGCTCCCGGATGGATTCAGGCAGTCGGGAGCATCCTGGCTGTAGCCGCGACAGCGTTGGTAGCTCGCTGGGATGGGAGACAGCGCGATAAACGGGATGCGCAGCGCCGCGCCACCAACCGCCGCGCCTTGGCAATTGAAATCCACCAAGAAGTCGAACAGCTACTTGAGGAACTTAGAGATTCGCCATTAGATCGCATATGGATCAATTGGCGGATACCGTCGTTTCTGAGTTTCTCGAATACGTTCCGCGACTATGTCGACCTGGGCGACGAGTTTATAGACTGCTGCCTAAAACTGCGCGAACTGGACAGCGAGAAAATGGAGATTCGGCGACAGTTTGTGCCCGATTTAAATGCCCCCGAAGTGCAGGCGGAATTTGCGCAGTACAGGGAGCGGGTTTTTGCTGCAGTAGAGAAATTGGAACGCCTAGTAAATGCGTCTCGGTTTCCGGCGGCAAGATAGATGGACCCATAAACGGGGGAGCCTCTTAGCAACAATGCTATGGGGGCTTATTTTTTGTGTGTGGAAAGCGTGTGTGGAGACCGATAACCGGTCACCGCTAAGTACCTTGAATTGACTGGATAAATGCCACACCCGGCCAACTGGCGTCCCCAAGGGGATTCGAACCCCTGTTACCGCCGTGAAAGGGCGATGTCCTAGGCCTCTAGACGATGGGGACTAAAGACCGGTGGCGGGCTGT
>LNAP01006193.1_pt1 | contig 10392 bp, 5 predicted proteins | sample 602601 | NCBI WGS metagenome assembly LNAP01 (sample SAMN02440304, study PRJNA202911) | soil metagenome | biome: Subtropical and temperate rainforests or woodlands; isolation source: soil samples (1 kg each in a 20% v/v slurry with milli Q water) were... ...
CAGGGACTGGGATTTGCTCGCCGAGTACCGCAAGGGCGCCGGCCCCATCGTGCGCAGCCACGGCGGCTTTGTGAATGTCGAGAGCGAGCCGGGGAAGGGCTCGGTCTTCCGGATCCACCTGCCCGCGCAGGTCGACGCGGAGACGGCCGGGGCCGTCCTCGCGGCCGCCGGAAAAATCCCCGCGGGGAACGGCGAGTGGGTGCTGGTGGTGGACGACGAACGCTCCATCCGCGACATCACCCGGCAGACGCTCGAGGCCTTCGGCTACCGCGTGCTGACGGCCGAGGACGGCGCCCAGGCCATCGCGCTCTACGCGCAGCGCAAGGAGGAGATCGCCGTGGTGATCACCGACATGATGATGCCCACGATGGATGGCGCCATGCTCATCGCCGCGCTGCGCCGCATCAGCCCGCGGGTGCGGATCATCGCCGTGAGCGGACTGGGCGCCGGAGGGGACAAGCCCGGGGCGGCGAAAGCCGGTCCGGGGCATTTTCTTTTCAAGCCGTATACCGCCGAGGCGTTGCTGCTCCTGCTGCGCCGGGTGCTGGCGGAGCGCGACTGAGCGGGAATGTCCCCCTCAGTCGTTGAAGGTCAGGCGCGAGTTGTCCTGCAGGTAGGCCGCGATCTCGCGGGCGAAGATCTCGCTGAACTCGGCGCGCTTCTTCGCGCCCATGCCGAAGATGCCGGCCATGGCGTCGTCGCCGACCGGATACTCGCGGGCCATCTGGCGGAGCGTGGCGTCGCCGAAGACGACGTAGGCGGGAACCTTCCGTTCGTCGGCGAGTTTTTTGCGGAGCTCGCGCAGCCGGTTGAACAGGATCTCGTCGCACTCGATGTCGCCCTCGCGGCGGACGACCTTGCGGACCTTGGGCAGATCCATCGGCTTGGTGAGCGTGATGGTGCGGCGGGTCTTGAGGGCGTCGATGCCCCCGGCGGTGAGCTGGAGCGTGGGGAATTCGCCCTCGCTCTGCGCGAGCAGGCCGAGACGGAGCAGGTCGCGGCCGATGGCGGCCCAGGCGGGGCGGGAGAGGTCCTTGCCGATGCCGTAGGTGGAGAGGCGGTCGTGTTCCCAGCGGCGGATCTTGTCGGTGTCGGCGCCGGTGAGGACCTCGCACACGTGGTTGATGCCGACGCCGAAGCGGCTGGCGGCGTTGACGCGGTAGACGCAGGAGAGGAATTTCTGCGCCTGGATGGTGCCGTCGTAGGTGTCGCGCGGCTCGTTGCAGTTGTCGCAGGCGCCGCAGTTGTCGAGGGGGAATCTTTCGCCGAAGTAGGCGAGGAGTTCGCCGCGACGGCAGCCGGCGCCCTCGGCGTAGCGCATGATCTGGCGGAGCTGGTTGCGCGCGACCTGCGCCTCCTGCTCGTTGGTCATCTCGTCGATGAAGTGCGTCTGCTTCGCGGCGTCGCCGGCGGAGAAAAGCAGCAGGCAGTCGCCGGGGAGACCGTCGCGGCCGGCGCGGCCGGTTTCCTGGTAGTAGCCCTCCAGCGACTTGGGCAGGTCGGTATGCGCCACGAAGCGCACGTCCGGCTTGTCGATGCCCATGCCGAAGGCGATCGTGGCGCACATGACGATGCCGTCCTCGCGCAGGAACCGGCGCTGGTTCTGCGCGCGCACCTGCGCGTCCAGGCCGGCGTGGTAGGGCAGGGCGTCGAAGCCCTTCTCGCGCAGGAATTCGGCGGTCTGCTCGACCTTCTTGCGCGACATGCAGTAGACGATGCCGGCCGCGCCCTTGTGGTCCTGCAGGAACTCCAGCAGCTGGCGGCGGCCGTTGTCCTTCTGGACCACGGTGTAGCGGATGTTGGGCCGGTCGAAGGAGCTGACGAAACGGCGCGCGCCCTGCAGCTGCAGGCGCTCGGCGATCTCGGCCTGGGTCGGTGGATCGGCGGTGGCGGTCAGGGCGATGCGCGGGATGTCCGGCCAGCGTTCGTGCAGCACGGTCAGCTGGCGGTATTCGGGGCGGAAGTCGTGGCCCCACTGCGACACGCAGTGCGCCTCGTCGATGGCGAACAGGCCGATGCGCGCGCGTTCCAGCAGCGACAAAAAGCGCGGTGTGAGCAGGCGCTCGGGCGCGACGTAGAGCAGGTCGATGTCGCCGGCCAGCAGCTCGCGTTCGACCCGCGCCGCCTCGCCGGCCTCCAGCGAGGAATTGAGGAATTCGGCGCGCACCCCCAGCTGGCGCAGCGCCTCGACCTGGTCCTGCATCAGCGCGATCAGCGGCGAGACCACGATCGCGGTGCCTTCGCGCAGCAGCGCCGGGACCTGGTAACACAGCGACTTGCCGCCGCCGGTGGGCATCAGCACCAGGGCATCGTGGCCGCTGGCGACATGCTCGACGATGGCGGCCTGTTCACCGCGAAAACCCGGGTGTCCAAAGACCCGGTGCAGGATTTCCAACGCACGTGCTTGCATGCGCACAGGATACCGGGCCATCGGCAAGGCCGCCGGACCCGGTAGGGTGGGTCTTGACCCACCATCGCCGGACCCACCATCGCGGCACGCGCGAAAGCCCCCCTCATCTGCCCTGCGGGCATCTTCTCCCCCGCGGGCGGGGGAGAAGGGGCACGGCAGCGCCCCCGCCGCGCCGAAGCCTACTGCAGCAGCGAACGCAGCATCCAGGCGTACTTTTCGTGGGTGTTCAGGCGCTGGGTCATCAGGTCCACGGTCGGGTCGTCGCTGCCGTTGTCGGCGGTCTTGAGCGTGGCCCGGGCGGTGCGGCACACCGCCTCGTTGCCAACCACCAGCTGGCGGACCATTTCCTTCCAGTCGGCGCTGTCGGACAGGCCAGGCTCTTCCGGGATCGAGGTCAGGGCGACGAACTCGCGGTACGAGCCCGGCGCGTTGAAACCCAGCGCGCGGATGCGCTCGGCCACCTCGTCCAGGGCGCCCCACTGCTCGGTGTACTGGGTCTCGAACATCAGGTGCAGCGAGTTGAACATCGGCCCGGTGACATTCCAGTGGAAGTTGTGGGTCTTCAGGTACAGCGTGTAGGCGTCGGCCAGAAAGTGCGACAGGGCCTGGGCGATCTCCTTGCGGGCGCCGGCGGTGATGCCGATATCCACGTTCGGCGCACTGGGAGCAGCCGCGGCCAGCGGGGTGGACTGCTTCTTGGACGGGGTCTTGGTCTTGGTCTTGGCCATGTCGGGCTCCTGGTCAGTGGCGATGGGTCACAATAAACGCTGTGGATGAAGTTTGGTAATCAAAAGATCCCGATCAATCGATTCATGCATCCAATCGCAGTCCTCCCCCAACATCCCGACGCCGCCCGGCGTGCCATCGATGGCGCGCTCAGCCGCGACCGTGGCCGCCTGCATGGCCTGTGGGCGCGCTGGAAGGCCAGGCCCGACGATGCCCAGCTGCGCGAACGCTTCGGCCAGGCGCTGCAGGCCTCGGTCCAGGCCTTCGAACAGCGCGCCGCCTCGCTGCCCCAGGTCACCCTGGACCCATCGCTGCCGATCGCCCGCGAAGGCGAGCAGATCGTCGCGCTGATCCGCAGCCACCAGGTGGTGGTGATCGCCGGCGAAACCGGCTCGGGCAAGACTACCCAGCTGCCCAAGCTGTGCCTGGCGGCCGGGCGCGGGGTGGCCGGGATGATCGGCTGCACCCAGCCGCGCCGGATCGCCGCGCGTGCGGTGGCCAGGCGCGTGGCCGAGGAACTGGCCGTGCCGATGGGCGGGGCAGTCGGCTATCAGGTGCGCTTCAACGACAACCTCGGCCAGGACACCCGCATCAAGTTCATGACCGACGGCATCCTGCTGGCGGAAATCGCCAGTGACCGCTGGCTGTCCAACTACGACACGATCATCGTCGACGAGGCCCACGAACGCAGCCTCAACATCGACTTCCTGCTGGGCTACCTGAAGCAGCTGCTGGCCAGGCGCCAGGACCTGAAGGTGATCGTCACCTCGGCCACCATCGACACCGCCCGCTTTGCCGCGCATTTCGGCGATGCCCCGGTGGTCAGCGTGGAAGGGCGCACCTATCCGGTGGAAGTGCGGTACCGGCCGTTGGAACCGGGACCCGGGACCCGGGACCCGGCACTCGGAACAGCAGAAAGCGAGGAATTTTCGGATTCTCGCGCTTCTTCGGGTCCCCAGTCCCGAGTCCCCGGTCCTGGCCTGACGACCAACGAGGCCATCGTCGCGGCCGTGGACGAAATCACCGGCGAGGACCCGCGCGGCGACGTGCTGATCTTCCTGCCCGGCGAACGCGAGATCCGCGATGCGCACCAGGCGCTGGAGCGGCGCAAGTATCGCCACACCGAGGTGCTGCCGCTGTACGCGCGGCTCTCGGCCAGCGACCAGGACGCGGTGTTCAATCCCGGTTCGCAGCGCCGGATCGTGCTGGCCACCAATGTCGCCGAGACTTCGCTGACCGTGCCGCGGATCCGCTACGTGATCGACCCGGGCCTGGCCCGGGTCAAGCGCTACAGCCCGCGGCAGAAGCTGGACCGCCTGCACATCGAGCCGATCAGCCAGGCCAGCGCCAACCAGCGCATGGGCCGCTGCGGGCGCGTGGCCGCAGGTGTCTGCATCCGGCTGTTTTCGCAGGCCGATTTCCAGGCGCGCCCGCGCTATACCGATCCGGAAATCCGGCGTTCGTCGCTGGCCGGGGTGATCCTGCGGATGCTGCAGCTGGGGCTGGGGCGGATCGAAGACTTCCCCTTTCTGGAAGCCCCCGACGAGCGCGCGGTGGCCGACGGCTGGCAGCAGCTGGTCGAACTGGGCGCGGTCACCGAGGCCGACCGCCATGGCCTGCGCCAGCTGACCGAAGTGGGCCGCAGGATGGCGCGGCTGCCGGTGGATGTGAAGCTGGCGCGGATGCTGGTGGCCGCGCAGGCGCACGGCTGCTTGCGGCCGATGCTGGTGATCGCCGCGTTCCTGGGGGTCCAGGATCCGCGCGAGCGCCCGCCGGAAGCGCGTGCGGCGGCCGACAACGCGCACGCCAGGTTCGCCGATGCGCGTTCGGAATTCGTCGGCATCCTGCGGCTGTGGGATGGCTACCGGGTGGCGCACGAGGAGCTGACCCAATCCAGGCTACGCGACTGGTGCCAGCGGCATTTCCTGAGCTTCCTGCGCATGCGCGAGTGGCGCGAGCTGCATCGCCAGTTGCGCCTGCTGTGCGAGGAGCTGGGCTGGGTGAGCCAGCGCGTTGACGCGCCATTGGCGCGTGCACTGGCGAGCGCCCGTCCAGGGATGGACGGGCCGGACGCTCCGCAAGCGGGGATGTTGCGCCAGGGAGGGCCGCAGCATGACGAGGTGGTGATGCAGGCGCTGCTGGCCGGCTCGCCGGCGGCGCCGGTCGGCCACCAAGGCAAGCCGTCCGCGCGGCCCACGCGCGGCGAACTGCACCGTGCCGCGCGCCTGGCGCGCGAAGTAAAAGCAAAACCGGGGTCAGAGTCGACTTTCCCGTGCAGCGCCGCCGGGCCCGGTGTAGGCGTGGGGAAAGTCGACTCTGACCCCGGTTTTGCTTCACGCCAACGCAGCGCCGCCTACCAGTCGCTGCATCGGGCGCTGATCGCCGGCCTGCCTACGCAGGTGGGCCATCGCACCGAGAAGGGCGACTTCCTGGCCGCGCGCCAGCGTCGCTTTCAGCTGTTTCCCGGTTCGGTGCTGGCCGGCAAGCCGCCGGCCTGGGTGCTGGCCGCCACCCTGCTGGAGACCCAGCGCGTGTGGGGCCTGACCAATGCCGCGATCGAGCCGGATTGGGTCATCGCCGAGGTGCCGCAGCTGCTGGCGCGCAAGCATTTCGATCCGCACTGGTCGCGCGCGCAGGGCCAGGTGCTGGCCTACGAGCAGATCAGCCTGTTCGGCCTGGTGCTGGCGGCGAGGAAACCGGTGCATTACGGCCGCATCGCACCCGGTGAGGCGCATGAGCTGTTCGTGCGCCAGGGTCTGGTGCCGGGCGAGATCAACATCCGCGCGGCGTTCGTGGCCGACAACGGCAAGGTGCTGGCCCGCGCGCACGAGGAAGAGGCCAAGCTGCGCCGCGCCGGCATCGTCGCCGACGAGGATTGGCAGGCGCGCTGGTACCTGGACCGCATCCCCGCGCAGATCCACTCGGCCGCCGGCCTGGATGGGTGGTGGAAGACCCTGGCCGAAGACAAGCGCCAGGCCCTGCGCTGGTCGCTGGCCGACCTGTTGCCCGGCGAAGGCAGCCAGGCCGACCGCTATCCCAAGTATTTCGCGCTGGGCGATGCGCGCCTGCCGCTGCACTACAAGTTCGAGCCCGGCGCCGAAGATGACGGGGTGACCCTGGACATCCCGCTGCACCTGCTCAACGCCCTGGATCCGGCGCGGCTGTCGTGGCTGGCGCCGGGCTTTGTCGCCGACAAGGCCGCCGCCCTGATCCGCACGCTGCCCAAGGCGCAGCGTCGCAACTTCGTGCCGGCGCCGGATTTCGGGCGCGCGTTCTACGAGGCGTTTTCCACGCCTTCGGCCGATGACCTGCGCGGCGAGCTGGCGCGGTTCCTGGCCAAGGCCACCGGGGTGACGGTGAGTGCGCTGGATTTCGACGAAGCCGCACTGGAACCGCACCTGCGCATGCACCTGCGCCTGCGCGCCGAGGACGGCAAGGTGCTGGCGTCCTCGCGCAATCTGGATGACCTGCGCGAACGCTTCGGCGCCCGCGCCGGTCATGCCTTCGCTGCCCGTGCCGGGCGCGCCCTTGCCAGCGAAGGCCTGCACACCTTCCCCCGTGATCCGATCCCGTTGCAGGTCCCGGGCGAAGCCGGCGTGCCCGCCTATCCGGCACTGGTGGACGAAGGCGACAGCGCGGCGCTGCGGATCTTCGCCGATCCCGCCCAGGCCGCCTGCGCGCATCCGGCAGGCGTGCGCCGGCTGCTGGAGATCGCCCTGGCCGACAAGGTCAAGCAGGCGCGCAAGCAGCTGCCGGTCTCGCCCAGGACCGGCCTGCTGTACGCGGCGCTGCACGAGTTTGATGCTGGCCTGGAGGCCAAGGCCTCCAGGCGGCAGGACCGCCTGCGCGGGGACATCGTCGATGCCGCATTGAATGCGGTGCTGGCCGAAGGCCTTGGCGAGATCCGCGACCCGGGCCGCTTCGCCCAGCGACGCGAGGCGGCCGGCAAGGCCCTGTTTGGCGAGGCGATGGAACGGCTCAAGCTGGCCGAGGCCATTGTCGGCGCGGTCGCCGAACTCAAGCCGGAGCTGGAAGCGCCGCTGATGGGCTGGGCGCGCGCCAACCTGGACGACCTGCACGCGCAGCTGGCCGCGCTGGTGCATCCGGGCTTCCTGCGTCAAACGCCAGCCCAGGCCCTGGCCCAGTTTCCGCGCTACCTCAAGGCGATGAAGCTGCGCGCCGAACGGGCCAAGCGCGATCCCAGCCGCGACCAGCAGCGGATGCTGGAACTGGCGCCGTTCGTGCAGGCGCTGGAGGAGGCCAAGGCGCTGGGCCAGGCGCACTCAGAGGACTGGCAGGCGCTGCGCTGGGATATCGAGGAACTGCGCGTGTCGCTGTTCGCCCAGGAGCTGGGTGCGCGCCCGGGGGTGAGTCCGAAGAAGCTGGCCCAGCGGCTGGCGACCCTGCGCCGCTGAGCTGCGCGCGGCCGGCTACTTGACCCGCTTGACCTTGGCCGAGGTGTTGAACCCGTCGATGCGCAGGTACCAGCTTTCGCCCACCATGCCCGGCTTGATGCTGACCTTCGGCTCGGTCCGGTTGACCCCGGCCAGGGTGGCGTCGTCGGTCTGCTCCCACACCTGGCCATTGGCCAGGGTGTAACGCCTGCCCTTGCCGAAGCCGCGGAAGGTGCCCTGGATGCTGGACACGATCGGTTCGGAAGAACCGAAGTCCAGGAACCCGCGGTTCTTCTCCACCACTTCCTTGCGGCCTTCCTCGCGTGCCTGTTCGCGCACCTGGGCGGCGACCTTGGCCGTTTCCACGCCCACGGCGCGGTTGAGCCATGCGTTCAAGGCGGCCAGTTCAGCGGCGCTGAGCTTGTCCAGGCCGGCGGCCTTGAACTCGCCCGCGCTCATCTGCTGCTCAAGCTTGACCGGCGCGGCGGTGCCCTGCGCCAGCGCCGACAGCGGCATGGCCAGGGCCACGACGAGCAATGCGGCACGAAGGTGGATCATGTGGTTGTTCCCAGGGTGCACGGGCCGTTAGTGTAGTCGCAGCCCGGCCGCACCGATCGGCCCATCGTGTCCATGACCTCCCCGGATTCACCCGCCACCCTGCTCGAGCGTGCACACCAGGCCGGACTGCCCGAGGACCTGTATGTGGCGCTCGAGCCGGCCGCAGCCGCGCCCTGCGCACTGGATGGGGCGCCCGATCCGCTGCCGGTGGTGGCCGAAACGCTGGAGATCCTGGCCGGCCTGGCCGCCGATGGCGAAACCAACGCCGCCGTGCTGCTATTCGGCCTGCCTGCCCTGCAGGCCGCGGCCGCGCCGGCGTTGGCCAGGCACCCGGGCATCGCCGCCCTGCTGGACGGGCAGAACGCGGCCGCGCAGGTGTGGGCCCTGCATGCCGAGCAGGGCAGCAGCCGCAACACCGAAGGCCTGCGCCGGCTGCTGCTGGCCATCGTCCATGACCTGCGCGTGGTGCCGATCCTGCTGGCCCGCCAGCTGGCCCGCATGCGCGCGGCCAGCGCGTTGCCGGAAGACCAGCGCCGCGCCCTGGCCCTGCTGACCCGCGACATCCACGCGCCCCTGGCCAACCGGCTGGGCATCTGGCAGCTGAAGTGGGAGCTGGAGGACCTGGCGTTCCGCTATCTGCAGCCGGACACCTACCGCGCCATCGCCGCCCAGCTGGACGACAACCGCGCCGGCCGCGAGCGCTACATCGAGAAGGTCAAGGCCACCTTGCGCGCCACCCTGGCCGAGCACCACATCGCCGCCGAGGTCAGTGGCCGGCCCAAGCACATCTACAGCATCTGGAAGAAGATGCAGCGCAAGCAGGTCGCGCTGGATGAATTGTTCGACCTGCGTGCGGTGCGCATCACGGTCAGCGACGTGGCCCAGTGCTATGCCGCGCTGGGCGTGGTCCATGCGCTGTGGACGCCGATCCCCTCCGAGTTCGACGACTACATCGCCCGGCCCAAGGCCAACGGCTACCGCTCGCTGCACACCGCCGTGGTCGGCCCGCAAGGGCGCGCGCTGGAGGTGCAGATCCGCACTTACCAGATGCATGCCCAGGCCGAACTGGGCGTGGCCGCGCACTGGCGCTACAAGGAAGGCGGCGGCGATGCCGCCTTCGATCGCAAGGTCGCCTGGATGCGCCAGCTGCTTGAGAACACCGCCGAGGGCGAAAGCCTCAGCGGCGAATTTTCCGCAGAACTGGCCGAGGACCGGATCTACACGCTCACGCCCAAGGGCGAGGTGATCGACCTGCCGCGTGGCGGCACGGTGCTGGATTTTGCCTACCACGTGCACACCATGGTCGGGCACCGCACCCGCGGGGCCAAGGTCAACGGCCGGATCGTGCCACTGAGCCACGTGCTGCGCAGTGGCGACCGGGTGGAGATCCTGACCGCCAGGACCGGCGCGCCCAGGCACGACTGGCTGCAGGCCTCCAACGGCTTTCTGGCCAGTGCGCGCTCGCGCGACAAGGTGCGTGCGTATTTCCACAAGCTCGACCGGGCCGGCAACATCGCCGCCGGCAAGGAGCTGCTGGAACGCGAACTCAAGCGCCTGCACCTGCACCAGCTGGACCTGGGGCCGGCGCTGAAGAAGTTCCGGGCCGAGTCGGCCGAGGAGCTGTACATCCAGGTTGCACTCGGCGACATCGGCCCCAGCCAGGTCGCCCGCGTCCTGCAGGAAGACCAGCGTGCCCAGTCCGGCGATGCGCCGCTGCCGCTGCAGAACCCGATCCGCCGCCCGGTGCAGCGCGCGCCGGGTGCGGAAAAGTCGCACTTCACCGTGCAGGGCGTGGGCAACCTGCTGGTCCAGCTGGGCAGATGCTGCCAGCCGGTGGCCGGCGAGCCGATCGCCGGCTATCTCACCCGCGGCCGCGGGGTCACCGTGCACCGGCGCGACTGCGCCGCGCTGCAGCGGCTGGCCGCCCAGCATCCGCAGCGCGTGCTGCCGGTGGAATGGGGCGTGGCCGGGGGTGGTTACGAGGTCGATGCACTGATCGAGGCCATCGACCGCAGGTGGCTGCTCAAGGACATCATGACCCTGATCGCCCAGGAAGACGCGCACGTGCTGGACATCCACAGCGACAGCGGCCGCGCCGGCCGGGTGCGCCTGCGGCTGCGGCTGAAGGTCTCCGACTACGGCCAGCTGTCCACCCTGCTGGGCAAGCTGGACGCATTGCCCGGCGTGCAGGACGCGCGCCGCGCCGGCTAGGAGTCTGTCGGGCTTTGGCGGTCGAGGCGAAAATTCGGCTGCGCGAGGACAGATTTTCGGCGATTCGCCGCCCCATAGTGGTTCTATGGGGCA
>LNAP01006195.1_pt1 | contig 10390 bp, 7 predicted proteins | sample 602601 | NCBI WGS metagenome assembly LNAP01 (sample SAMN02440304, study PRJNA202911) | soil metagenome | biome: Subtropical and temperate rainforests or woodlands; isolation source: soil samples (1 kg each in a 20% v/v slurry with milli Q water) were... ...
CCCCCCCCCCCCTCCCCGCGGCCGGGGGCCCCCCGCCGCACCCAGTCCAGCACGCCGTCGGCATCGCCGATGGAGGCATCGTGCCGGCTCGGCGCCGAATACACCTGCAGGCCCACGCCCCAGGCACGCGCGGCCGGATCGTCGCACGCATCGCCCACCGACCAGCAGCGCGCAGGCGCGACCGCCACCTGCAGCACCTGCTCGCCCGCGCCAGCCTGCAGCAACTGGTAATAACCCGGCGCCGACACACCTGCGGCGCGGCCCTGGGCATCGAACGTGCCCTCACACGCGCGGCCGGTTTCATCCAGCAGCTGGTACCGCAGGCCTGGCGTGGCGTTGACCGCCAGCGGCTCGCCGATCGTGGCGGTGATCATCGCCGGCGCCCGATGCAGCCAGGCGAGCCGGTCCTGGCTCTGGCGACACTGGGCATCGCTGGCGCAGGGCAACCCCATCGCCTCGAGCACCGCGCCCAGCGTGGCAGGCGCCACGGTCTGCGGGCGGCCGGACATGTCGACCCAGTCCACCAGCAGGCCCGCCGCATCGGCCAGCGCATTGAGCGCAGGCGAACTCATGCGGCTGCATCCCGCAGCCATACGCGCAATGCGTTCGATGCCAGTGTCTCCTGGTCGGCCTGCGCATTTTCCGCATGCAGCAGCACGCCCGACGCCGCTGGCGCACGGACCGCAGCGCGGCCGAAGTTGAATTCCACATGCAGCACCCGCGGTCCGAGCGACCAGCGCGCGGCGATCGCGGCAGGTGCCAGCACCTGCGCGCCAAGCGCACGCGCCTGGTCCAGGTGCGGCGCCAGGTGTGCCTGGCGCACCGCCAGCAGCGCGGCAAACCACTGCGCAAACACCGCGCCTTCACCGTGGGTGGAATCGGCAATGTCGACCTTGGATGCCTCGAAGGTGCCCGGCTGGTTGGGATCGGGAATGCTGGCGCGCGCGGCCTCGTCGGCGAATGCGGCAAAGTGCGCAAATTCCCTGCGCCGGCCCTCGCGCACCGCCTCGTCCAGCGGTGGCGCGTAGTCGGTGAAGAACAGGAACGGCTGGCGCGCGCCCCACGGTTCGCCCATGAAGAACAGCGGAATCATCGGCGTCAGCGCGGTCAATGCCAGCGCCGCGCGCAATGCTTCTGGCGAGACCAGCGCGGCGAGCCGATCGCCCTTGGCGCGGTTGCCGATCTGGTCATGGTTCTGCGCGAACACCACGAACCTGGTCGGCGGCAGGTGTGCGGACGGCTCGCCGCGGCGATGGCCGCGATGGTCGGCCTGGCCCTGGTAGGCAAAGCCCTCGGCCAGCACGCGCGCCAGATGCGCGGTCGGGTCGTCGGCGAAACCGGCGTAATAGCCTTCGTCCTCGCCGGTCAGCAGCACGTGCAGTGCGTTGTGGAAGTCGTCGTCCCACTGCCCGGTGTAGCCGTCGGCCAGGCGCGAGGCCTGGTTGGCCTCGTTCTCCAGCACCAGGTGCACGTGGCGCTCGTCGGGCAGGCTGTCGACGATCGCCGTTCGCAAGGTCTCCAGGAAATCATTGGGCACGATCGCGTGCACCGCATCCAGACGCAGGCCATCGAAGCGGTACTCATGCAGCCACATCAGCGCGTTGTCGATGAAATAGCGCTGGACCAGGGGCTGGCGGAAATCGATGGCCGGGCCCCACGGGGTGGGCGCATCGGCGTTGAAGAAGCTCTCCGCGTACTGGTGCAGGTAATTGCCTTCCGGGCCGAAGTGGTTGTACACCACGTCCAGCAGCACCATCAGGCCGTGGCCGTGGGCGGCGTCGATCAGCGCCTTGAGCTGTTCGGGGGTGCCGTAGGCCGATTCCGGAGCATAGGGCAGCACCCCGTCGTAGCCCCAGTTGCGGCGTCCGGGAAATTCGCCCAGCGGCATCAGCTCGATGGCGGTGATGCCCAGTTCCACCAGCCGTGGCAGTTGCGCGATGGTGCCCGGATAGCCGCCGCAGAGGCCCACGTGCAGTTCGTAGATCACCGCCTCGCGCCAGGGCCGGCCGTGCCAGGCGGTATGCTGCCAGGCGTAGGCGTGGGGATCGACCACCACGCTGTCGCCGTGCACGCCATCGGGCTGCCAGCGCGAGGCAGGATCGGGCACCGGGTCGCGGCCGTCGATGCGGTAGCGGTAGCGCGCGCCCGGCGCCACCGGGAGGATCAGGTCAAAGCTGCCATCGTCGTGCCGGTGCATGCGATGGGCCCCGCCCTGGGCCAGTTCCAGCAGGACTTCCTGCGCGTCCGGTGCCCAGATGCGGAAGCGCGTGCGCTCCTGCGCGTCCGGCATCGCGCCCAACCACGGGCGACCGGCCAACTCCCCAAGGGCGGCCATCAGTCCGGTTTCAGCCAGATCGTCGCCAGCGGCGGCAAGGTCAGGGCCACCGATTGCGCATGGCCGTGCATCGGCACCGGCTGGCTGCTGACCACACCGGCATTGCCCACGTTGGAGCCGCCGTAGTGGCTGCTGTCGGTATTGAGGATCTCATGCCACTGGCCGGCGCGCGGCACGCCGACGCGATAGTCGTAGCGCGGCATCGGGGTGAAGTTGCTCACCGCCAGCACCGGCGCGGCGCCAGTGTCGCGGTCATGGCGGACGAAGGCGAACACGCTGTTGGCGGAGTCATCGCCCACCGACCATTCGAAGCCCTCGCTGGTATGGTCGTTGCGATACAGCGCCGGCTCTTGCTTCAGGCGTGCGTTGAGGTCGCCCACCAGCTGCGCCAGGCCGTGGTGCTCGTGTTGCTGCATCAGCGGCCATTCCAGCGTCGCGTCGTGGTTCCACTCACCCAGCTGTCCGAACTCGCCACCCATGAACAGCAGCTTGCGTCCCGGGTGCGCCCACATGAAGCCGAAGTACGCACGCAGGTTGGCCAGTTTCTGCCAGGCATCGCCTGGCATCTTGGCCAGCAGCGAGCCCTTGCCGTGCACCACTTCATCATGCGAGAGCGGCAGCACGAAGCGCTCGGAGAACGCGTACAACATGCCGAAGGTCATTTCGCTGTGGTGGTACCTGCGATGCACGGGGTCACGCTTCATGTACTCCAGCGTGTCGTGCATCCAGCCCATGTTCCACTTGTGGGTGAAACCCAGGCCGCCATGTTCCGGCGGCAGCGTCACCCCGCCCCAGGCGGTGGACTCCTCGGCGATCATCATCACCCCGGGGAAGCGGTGACCGACTTCGCTGTTGAGCCGCTTGAGGAAGGCCACCGCCTCCAGGTTCTCGCGTCCGCCGTGCTGGTTGGGCACCCACTCGCCTTCGCTGCGGCTGTAGTCGCGGTAGAGCATCGAGGCCACCGCGTCCACCCGCAGCCCATCGATGTGGTAACGCTCGATCCACTCCAGCGCGCTGCCCACCAGGTAGGCCGACACTTCATGCCGGCCATAGTTGTAGATGAGCGTGTTCCAGTCGCGGTGGACGCCTTCCTTCGGGTCGGCGTGCTCGTACAGCGCGGTGCCATCGAAGCGCTGCAGGCCATGTTCGTCATTGGGAAAGTGCGCGCTGACCCAGTCCAGAATCACGCCGATGCCGGCCTCGTGGCAGGCATCGACGAAGCGGGCAAAGCCTTCCGGCGTGCCGTGCCGCGCGGTCGGCGCATACATGCCCAGTGGCTGGTAACCCCACGAACCGCCAAACGGATATTCGGTGATCGGCAGCAGTTCGATATGAGTGAACCCCAGCCAGCGCACGTAGGGAATCAGCTCGGCCGCCAGCTGGTCCCAGTCCATCAGTCCGCCGCTGGCGGTGCGACGCCAGGAACCGGCGTGCAACTCGTAGATGGAGATCGGCTCGGGTGTGGTCGCACGTGCGCTGCGCCGGGCCATCCACTGCGCGTCGGTCCAGGCGAATTGCTCGGCCTGCGGCACCACCGAGGCGGTGGCCGGCGGCAGCTCGCACTGGCGGGCCATCGGATCGGCCTTGTGCGGCAGGCGCTGGCCATCGAAGGCGGTGATCTCGAACTTGTAGCGCGTGCCGGCGCCGAGGCCGGGGACGAACAACTCCCACACCCCGCCGTGGTGGCGCAGGCGCATCGGATTGCGACGCCCGTCCCAGCTGTTGAAATCGCCCACCAGCGACACGCGGCGCGCGTTGGGCGCCCACACGGCAAAGCGCACGCCGTCGACGCCTTCGTGGGTCATCCGATGCGCGCCCAGGGCCAGCCGCGCCGCTTCGCCATCGCCGGACAGGATGCCCTGCAGCCAGGCGTCCTCCAGGACCGGACCGAACGCGTACGGATCCTGCATTTCCTGTATTGCGCCCGGCCAGGCGATGCGCAGGCGGTAGGGCATGGCCGCGCCGAGTTCGGCCTCGAACAACCCGGCCGGATCCAGGCAGCGCATCAGTGCCACCACCCTGCCTTCGGCATTGAGCAGGGCCATGGCTTCGGCACCCTGCGCCATCGCGCGCACTCGCACGGTCCCCTGCTCGGTGGCATGTGGGCCCAGTAATGCGAAGGGATCGCCGCCGTGTCCATGGACCAGCGCCTCCAGCATCGGATCCGCTGGCACCGTCTCGTACTGTTCGTTCGTTTCCTGTGCTCCCGTGGCCTGACTCATCGCCTGCGTCGCTGACGTCGTCTCATTCATGCCAGCGCCGTGGTCCGGTCGTACAGCGCCAGGTATTTACTTCCAGCCACATCCCAGCCGCTGGGCTTGAGCATGGCTGCACGCCGCATCGCATGCATCAGGCCGGGCAACTGGAAGGTGCGGAACGCCCGCTGCAGGCAACGGCGCAGCGCATCGGCCGATGGATCCTGGAACAGAAAGCCGGTCACGCCATCGTCCACGGTATCGATCAGTCCGCCGGTGGCGTGCGCGATCGGCAGGCTGCCGAAGCGCTGCGCATACATCTGACTCAGGCCGCAAGGTTCGAAGCGCGAAGGCATCAACAGGAAATCCGAGCCGGCGAACATGCGCCGCGCCAGCTGTTCCTCGAACCCGATATAGGCGCCGACATGACCCGGATAGCGGTGGGTCAGGCGCGCCACGGCCTGTTCGATCTGCGGCTCGCCGCCACCGATGATCACGATCTGGCCGCCGGCGGCCACGATCTGCGGGGCGACCTCGCAGATCAGGTCCAGGCCCTTCTGGTGGACCAGGCGCGAGACCACCGCAAACAGCGGGCCCTCGCGCTCGGGCAGGCCAAACTCGCGACGCACCTGGTGTGCATTGGCATTGCGGCCGGCCCAGTCGTTGACGCTGAAATGCGCCTGCAGGTGACGGTCGGTGCGCGGGTCCCAGCTGGCGTCGATGCCATTGAGGATGCCGGTCAGGTCGCCGGCCGCGGCGCGGCGCGCCAGCAGGCGGTCCAGGCCGCAGCCCAGCGCCGGCAGGGTGATCTGCGCGGCATAGCTGACGCTGACGGTATTCACGTGCGCGGCGTGGATGATGCCGCCGCGCAGGAAGGACATCTGACCGTAGAACTCCAGGTCTTCGCGGCCGGCTTCGGGGATGCCCAGCAGCGGAGCCACCGCATGCGGGAACAGCCCCTGGTAGGCCAGGTTGTGGATGGTCAGCAGGCACGGCGTGGTGCCACCGGACCACTTGACGTAGGCCGAAGCCAGCGCGCACGGCCAGTCGTTGAGATGCAGCAGGTCCGGCGTCCAGGCCAGGCCGGCACGGCCGCCGGCGATTTCCGCCGCGGCATGGGACAGCGTGGCGAAGCGGATCGCGTTGTCTTCCCATTCGGCGCCCACGCTGGAGACGTAGGGCGAACCCTCGCGTTCGAACAGCTCCGGGCACACCAGCACGTAGACCGGCAGGCCATCGGCCAGGGTGGTATAGCCCAGTTGGCACGCCGGCAGGCCGGCACGGGCGGGAATGTGGCCGACGATCTCAAGCACGCCGGTGCGTGCCAGCACCGCGCGATAGCCGGGGATCAGTACGCGCGCGTCATAGCGGCTGCGCAGGGCACGCGGCAGCGCAGCAGCGACATCGCCCAGGCCGCCGGCCTTGATGAAATCGGCCATCTCCGAGGTGACGAACAACGAAGTCCGGCGTGGCGTGGTGCCGACGCGCAGGGTGTCCGGATCGTTCGCCGCCGCTGGCGCAAAAGGACCACGTGCATCGCGCGCCCTGGCCGTCGGCAGGGGAAGGAGAAGGGGCGATGCCATCGATGCGCCCTGTGCAGGCGTCGGGACAACAACATCGGGGCTCGCGGGCGCGATCATGGCAGGGGTTATCCGTCAGCGGCGGGAAGGACGGAACAGCAAAAAAAGCGGAACGACGCGGAGCACAAACCACCGCCTGGCGCGAAGGCAGGCGACGTGACGCTGGCAGAGGGGTGATGCGCGTGGATTGGAGCGTTCCGGCGGCGCCTCTCCAATCGAATCTACGAACGCCTCAATAAAAAACATGTGAAACGCTTACAACATTCCCGTGACGCCTCGCAAGCCCGTGCCGCGTAGTGACGAAACTGAACAGGCCAAAAGCAGACCAATGGGGCCGCCGGCAGCTGGAAGCGCAGCGGACGTGGGCCGCGGCACCGTGTGGAGGGACCAGGACAAGCAGCGCGCCCGCGGCGCCGGTCGGTCAGAGCCTGACCCGCTTGGCGGGCGCCAGATACCGCACCTGTCCGTGCTCCACCTCGAAGGCCGCAGACCAGACACCCAGGCTGCGCACGGTCAGCGCGCGATAGCGGCCGGGCCGGCCACGTCAGCAGGTTCTCGCCCACGGTCAGCTTGCCGGTGTCGGCCGGATCGTCGAATGGCTTGTACGGGCCGAACCGGGCCACCGGCGCTGGCGGCATCCCAGGCTTCTTGAAGTCCTCCGGCGTCCACCAAAGTTGTGCAGACGCGCGGAGGCGTCGAACAGCATCTGCCCAGGCGTGCGCCCTCCGACGGAGGCGCCAGCCTCCCGCTACAACGACTTCAATGGGCAGCCGGCGTGCTGCGCAACTTGTTCACCAGGGTCACCACGCCCAGCACCAGCGCGCCGGCGGCCATGCCCACCACCGCATTGAACAGTCCACCGGCGATGGTGCCGACCATGCCCTGCGGCAGGACGCCTTCGATGAAGTGGTGCAGTGGCCCGATGTTGTGGACCAGGATCCCGCCACCGACCAAGAACATCGCGATGGTGCCGGCGATGGACAGGAACCTCATCAACAGCGGCGCGGCCTGCAGCAACCCGCGGCCGATCAGGGCCAGACTGGCACCCTTCCTGGTCAGCACCAGGCCCAGATCATCCATCTTCACGATCGCCCCGACCAACCCGTAGACGCCGACGGTCATCGCCAGCGCGATGGCCACCATGACCATTACTTTCTGGGTGAGAGGGGTATCCGGGCCGAACACGCCCAGCGACAGCACGATGATCTCGGCCGACAGGATGAAGTCGGTGCGAATGGCGCCCTTGATCTTGTCCTTCTCGAAGGCGACCACGTCCACGCGCTCGTCCGACAGCGCCCGCACCTGCGCCGCATGGCGCGCGGCGTCCTCTTCACTGGAATGCAGGAACTTGTGCGCCAGCTTCTCCACCCCCTCGAAGCACAGGTAGGCCCCGCCGATCATCATCAGGTAAGGGATGGCGACCGGCAGCCACACACTGATCACCAGCGCGGCCGGCACCAGGATCGCCTTGTTGACCAGCGAGCCCTTGGCCACGCCCCACACCACCGGCAGCTCGCGGTCGGCCTTGACGCCGGTGACCTGCTGGGCATTGAGGGCCAGGTCATCGCCCAGCACACCGGCGGTCTTCGTGGCGGCAACCTTGGTCATCGCCGCCACGTCGTCGAGCAGGCTGGCAATATCGTCAAGCAGGGTGAACAGGCTGGCTCCGGCCATGCGGTGATAGGTCCTGATGAATGGAAGGCCCCATTGTGCACGGCCGATGTCGCCACGAGATGGCGACACCGCGCCCGTATGCGCCATCAGCGGCGTATCAGCCCGGTCTGTGCATGACAGACCTGACAGCAACGCCGCGGCACGCCGCTGCACGCCGCTGCGCCGCACCACATCTTCATCCGGCGTGCCGGACCATCGGCGCAGCTGACCTCGCGGGCGCCAGGCCCCGGCCCTGCAATACTGGAAAAGCCAGGCACAGGCCTGGCTTTTTCACGTGGCTGCGCAATACGTTGAAGCTTCAGCGACGCACGCACCGCTTCTCCACCACCCGGTCGCCGTTGTCGACCTGGTGGTTGCCCTGGATCGCCCGACCTGCAGCGCCGCCCGCCACCGCACCGCCCACTGTGGCCAGCTTCTTGCCTGTGCCGCCACCGATCTGGTTGCCCAGCAGGCCGCCGACCACCGCGCCCGTCGCGGTGCCGGCGATGCGATTGGGATCCTTGCTGTTCCTCTGGACCTCGACGTTCTCGCAGACCACGCGGGTCCCGTCGTCGAAACGGCGGCCCTCATCCTCCGGCCCGTAACCATGCTGGGCAGAAGCGGCAGACGCGATCGTCAGCAGGCCGGCGCACAGCACCCATTTGCTTGCCTTGATGTTCATGGCGCACCTCGCTTGTAAGAGGTCGTCATGAGGCCACGCGTCGCCCGAACTCCCGGTGAAGAGGCATCACCCTTTGCCTGCCGCGCCGCCGCCGTTCAGACTCCGCAGATCCGTTTGACCTGAATGATCGCCCGGCTGTAAGGTCGAAACAGCGAGGCGAATCCCCGGGAGGGACGACATGAACGCGAAAAGTGGCGGAACGATCTCCAAAGAGTTGATGTGGCCAAATCACATAAACAAGATTCCCAAGGAAATCTTCGGGGATCCGGCAATTTTCGAAATGGAGCTCGAGCGGATCTTCTACGGTCCGGAGTGGCATCTGGTAGGGCATGTGGCGGAGTTGCCGAACAAGGGCGATTTCAAGACATTCGACCTGGGTCGGCGTCCGATTCTGATCGCGCGAGGCGAGGACGACCGGGTACGAATTTTTTACAACGCGTGCACGCATCGTGGCACCCAGGTCGAAACTTCGACCTGCGGCAATCGGAAGAGTTTCGAGTGCCCCTACCATCAATGGAGTTTCAACACCGAGGGCGCGCTCGTTGGCTGTCCGGGAGAAAAGGAATTCACTCCAGGCTTCGACAAGGCGAACTACGGCCTGCGGGAGTTGCGCATGGAGCAATTTCTTGGATTGATCTTTGTGACTTCTTCCAGCGAAGCGCCGCCATTGGAAGAGTGGCTGGGGGAGATCGCAGCGCCGCTGACGGACATCCTGGGCGGGGACGGGAAACTCAGGCTGCTGGGCTACCACAAGGTGATTTACGCCTCGAACTGGAAGGCGTACAACGACAACGACGGCTATCACGCGCCTTTGCTGCACAGCGCCTTCCGCATGCTGAACTGGCAGGGAGGAAAGGGCCGCCAGATTGCGACGCAGAGCGGACATAACGCGATCGAGGCAGAACTTTCGCTGCCGAAGGGCAACCGCTTCTTGAATGATCCTTCGCTGATCGAGTTCAAGGGGGCCGACCCCAGGCAGGGCTCACGGGTGGTGCAGCTTTTCCCCTTGACCGTGGCCACCAAGCACCTGGACACGATCAACCTGCGGTTTGCGATCCCGCGTAGCGTGGACGCGACAGAGGTGCATTACGCCTACTTCGGCCTGGAGTCGGATTCGGAGGAGATGCTTCGCCATCGCGTGCGGCAGAGTTCGAATCTGCTGGGCCCGTGCGGCATGATCTCGATGGAGGATGCTTCCATCTTCCAGCGCGTTCATCTGGGGACCTTTACGCCGGGCAACGTGGAGTTCCAGAAGGGTGTCAAGCGCACTGACGAGTTCTGGTCCGATTTCAAGCAGAATGACGAGGCCAGTTTTCTGCTGAAATGGGAGCACTACCGAAAGGTCATGGACTTCGAAAGGAGGCCGCAAGCATGAGCGCTGCATTGGAGCGTTTTGAGGTGCTGGAGCAGATTGATTCGTTGCAGCAGGCCTACGTGCAGGCGCTGGACTCGGCGAACATGGAGGACTGGCTCAATTGCTTCTCGCAGCAACAGGCCTCGTATGTCTGCATCTCCGACGAAAACGAGAAGCGAGGCCTGCCGATCGCGTTGATGCTGGACGACTGCCGCGAGCGGATCAAGGACCGGGTCTCGTTCGTGACCAAGATCTGGGCGGGGACCTTCGAGCCGTACCACACGACCCATTTCGTGCAGCGCCTGGGCGTGGAGAAGATCGCCGCGGACACGTATCGTCAGGTTGGCAACTTCTCCATCATGATTTCCCCGGAGATGGGTTCGAGCTCTGTGCTGGCGACCGGGCGTTACCACGACCTTGTGGCCCTGGAGGATGGCAAGGCGGTGTTCCGGGAAAAACGCGCCATCTACGACACCCGGATTCTGCCGCGGTACGTCGTCTACCCCTTCTGATACCGGGCCTGCGCCTTTGCGCTGAACCCCGGTGGCCGCGCGTTTGCCTGCTCGATCGGCAGGCACCCAACGGGTGCGG
>LNAP01025501.1_pt1 | contig 10388 bp, 7 predicted proteins | sample 602601 | NCBI WGS metagenome assembly LNAP01 (sample SAMN02440304, study PRJNA202911) | soil metagenome | biome: Subtropical and temperate rainforests or woodlands; isolation source: soil samples (1 kg each in a 20% v/v slurry with milli Q water) were... ...
ATACCGACGTTGGCGCGCAACAGGGTGGTGTCGAAGGTCCAGTTCAGGGCTTCGATGTTGGTGTCGCGCCATTGGCCGTCGTCGTTGCGCAGGCGTTGGCGACCGAGCTTGAGGATCTCGCCAGGGTAGGGCGTGAGGCCGCTGTAGCCGACCCAGAACTCGCGCATCGCCAAGTAGTTCTTCTTGGTTTTGCGATCACCGTTGTCGGTGGTCTGGGTACCATCGCTGTCGGACTGTTGCAGGGTGTCCGTTTCGATGATGTCGGTGGACGTCACGGCCTGGCCCATGGCGTAGGCGCTCCACGCGCCGCTTTCGCCGTACACCCATGGACGCAGGTCGAGGCCGACGCCGGAAACGTCGCCGCCACTGGCAGTGCCCAGGTCACGGTCGTCTTCGGACTGGCCGGTAACTTTGACTTCGAGGCCGAAGTTCTTGTCTTCGGTCAGGGCCGCCAGGGTCGGGCACGACCACAACAGGGCGAATGTCAGGCCAATACCGGCCTTCACGAATGGATTGAGCTTCATAGGGATTCCTCGCCGTCTTCTTCTTGCAGGGCGTGCAGTTCCAGCGTGTCCGGACTCACGGCACTACGAATGGCCTGTTCTTGTTTCAACAGGCGTTGGGCCTCGGCCAGCCGGTCAGGCGGCAGTTGCGCTTCGATGGTTTGCGCAAGCTCATTGGCTTGTGGGGTGTTTTGAGCCTTCGCCAATTGGCTGAAGACATAAGCGTTGACCGGGTCGGGTCGGGTGCCCTTGCCTTGGGAGAACAGTTGGGCAATGGCGAAATCGGCGCTGTTCTGGCCGTTACGCGCAGCGGTCAGCAAGTGATCCAGGGCTTTTTGCGGATAGACCTTGCCCAGGTAACCACGACGGTAAATCTGGCCGAGGTAGTAATCGGCGGCGACTTCCCGGCCGACGGCTTTCTTGAAGTGCTCTTCGGCGACCTTGGCGTCGGCCGGCACCATTTTTCCTTCGAAGTAGAGCTTGCCCAGCAACAGTTCGGCGCGGGGCTGATCAGCGGCGCGGCCGTTGTCCAGGTACTTCATCATGGTGTCGACGTCGCCCAGTTCCGGGAAGTCGTAGAGCAATTGCGCGAGGCTGACCCAGGACGCCGGATAGCCAGGTGCGATGCCTTCGAGCAGCGACTGAGCGGTTTTCTCGTCGGTCTTGCCCAGGCTCGCATCGCCCAGCACACGGGCCACACTGTCCACACGTTGCGCAGAAACGACGCCACGACTGTGACCCGCCTGCATCTGCTTGATCAGTTCAGCCTGTTGCTCTGGCTGGCCGCGTTTCTGATAGACCGTGGCCAGTTCGACGTAGCAGATGTCGGTGGTGTTCAACGCGGCTTTGCAGATCTTTTCCACGTCGTCCAGATGCTGGTCGTAAGTGCCCTGGGTGCGATAGAGCAGCACTTGCGCCAGACCGGCTTCCGGTTTGCCTTCGGTGCGCCATTGGCTGATCTGCTGCTGCGCGTTGACGTTCGGGAAACTGTGCGGGTATTGCAGGTACAGCATCGCCAGCGGGATCAGGGTGTTGCCTTCGCCATTGGCCGAGGCTTTCTTCAACAGCGCTTCGGCTTCGTGGTGTTCGGCTTCGGTGGCACCGGGTTTGGCCACCAGCAGACGACCCAGGCGAGCCTGAGCCCGCGGCGAGACGCTGGCCGCGGCGCGGTAAGTCGCCTCGGCCTTTTTGATTTGTGCCGGGTCACGGCTGTCGACCTGCAGATCGGCCAGGCCGACCTGAGCTTCGCTGTAACCCAGGTCTGCCAGCTGCTGGTAGTTCTGCGCCGCCAGCGCGGTATCGCCACGCTTGAGGGCTTCATTGGCCAGACGCTGGTCGGGCAGGCCGGCACAGCCGGCCAGGCTCACGGCCAATGCAACGGCACACAGTGATCCCATGTGGGAGCGAGCCTGCTCGCGATTCGGGCGGCTCGGTGCATCAGACAGACCGCGCTGATCCCATCGCGAGCAGGCGCGCTCCCACAGGGTGTGCGGTGTTCTGAGGAAATATGGAGTCGTCACGGGCATGTCCTCTGTTTAAAGACCGGCGGCCATGGCTTTGTTGATCAGCCAGCTCAGGTTCGGGCCACGGGTGCTGTTCACTTCCACCGGGCGACCGGCGAAGGCGCTGTCCAGCGGCTCGTCAGGTTTGATCTGCACGCGGATGTCGGATGACAGGTCGGCACTTTTCAGGCTGGTGCTGCTGACGATCTTGCCGGTACGGGTTTGGTCTTCGCCGGCGATCTGGAAGCTGACGGTGGTGCCAGGACGCACGTCGCCGAACTGGCGATAGGAGAAGCGCGCTTCAACGTTGGCTTCGGTGTTACGCGGCACCAGTTGGAAGATCACGTCGCCTTTGCTGGCGTACTGACCGTTAGCCACCAGTTGCTGAGACACGGTGCAATCGCACGGCGACGTCAGGGTGCCGGTCATTTGCTTGCCGAACAGTTCTTCAACCTTGGATGGTTGCAGTTGACCTTCGTCCAGATGGCCCTTGAGTACGTCGAGCATGCTGGTGCTGAAGGTCGCCAGTGGGGCGCCTTTGGCGGCAACGCCGTCAGCCTTGATCAGGCTCTGCACGGTGCCGTCGCGTGGCATGGTGATGTTCATTCCCTGCACGCTGACCAGACCGGCCTGGGCGTGGCTGACGAAGTACATGCCGTACACCGATTTGAAAATGAAACCGAACGCCACCAGGCCGACCACGAAGATACCGGCGCTGAAAGTCACCGCTTTCAGACGGCCCAGCGGAGTCATGCCGTGGTCGCCATCCTTGACTTTGCGCGCCTTGGTGAAGTTGTCGCGCTGCAGGGTCGCCAGCATTTCACCCACGCTGACGATGTCGCCGGCCAGGTGCGAGGTGATCAGGTGGCGCAGGGTGGAAATGTCACGGGGTTCCAGGTTCTGGAACTGGCAACCGGTGCGACCGGTCTGGCGATCCACGGAGCGGATTTGCAATTCCACGTCCATGGCCAAACCGAGGTTATCGATCACGAATTGCAGGCGAGCCTTGTGCACATCGCCGACCTTCAGCGGCAGCTGACCGGCGTTGAACGCCAGGCCGCCAGCGGAGAGGTCGATGAGCCGGGCTTCAACCGGAGTCCGGTCTGGACCGAAGAAACGCAGCTTGGCCGGGATTTTCACGCGAGCGTGTTGGCGCTGGGCTTCGGATTCGTGCACTACGTTGGAGTTGACGGCGGTATTCATATGGGCGATTTCCTAGTTAATTCAGGCGAGTTCGGTCAGACCATCAGCAGCAGCACGGCGACAAAAATGCTGCCGGCGGAGAAGGTCATGGTCCGAGACGACCAAGTGTTGAACCAACCTTGAAAGCTGGCGAGATCACGGGTCAGGGAAGTGGGCTGGACTGTCGGTCGAGGCGGAAGAACACGTAGATCTTCACCAGCGCGCCGACGATCTGGTTGTAATAGAGAATCGCCGGGTAAGCCGGGCCGATCCGGTGACCGGAGCAGGACAGCAGCACGGTCAGGATCAGGCGGGTGATGCCGATCCACAGCAGGTAAACCAGGATGAACGCGCTGCCGTACTTGAAGGTGGCGAGGATGGCCACGGTCAGGCCCAGCAAGGACGTCCACATCGACACGCGCTGATCGAACAGCACCACCGACGTGAACAGGCCGAGACGTTTCATCCCCAGGCCCAGGGCGCGAGAGTTCTGCCGCAGGTTGTTGCCGTACCAGCGGAACATCAGTTTGCGACTGGCCTTGATGAAGCTCTTTTCCGGCGGGTGTTCCACGGTATGGATCGCGGCATCCGGCACGTAAAACGTGTCGTAGCCCAGACGCATCAAGCTGAACCAGCTCGACTTGTCGTCACCGGTCAGGAACTTGAAGCGGCCCAGGCGCCAGTGTTGCAGCGAGTCGCTTTCCACATCGGCGATGAAGTCCGGGTTGGTGACCACGGTGGCGCGGAATACCGACATCCGGCCGGTCATGGTCAACACGCGCTTGGACAGGGCCATGGAGCACATGTTGATGTGGCGCTGGGCGAATCGCAGTTTGTGCCATTCGCTCATGATGTAGCCGCCGCGCACTTCACAGAACTCGTTGGTGGTCAGGCCGCCGACATTGCCGAACAGCTGGAACCACGGCACGGTCTTGAGCACAACGCCTTCGGCCAATACGGTGTCGCCATCGATCACGGCAACCACGGCGCGGTCGTCCGGCAGGTGGCGTGAGATGGCGCGGAAACCGTAGGCAAGGCCATCGCGTTTGCCGGTGCCGGGAATGCGCACGAAGTCGAGCTTGACCCGTGGCGGTGGGTTCATGCGTTTCCAGAGGCTCTTGACCAGCAGCTCATCGGACATTTCGACGATGGAGCAGACCACGGTGGTCGGCAGTTCGCAGTCGATGGCCTCGCGGATTACCGAGCTGTAGACCTGAGCGGTGGTCAGCGCGTCGATACGGAAGCTGGTGACCATCAGAAATACATGGGACGGGTCTGCCGCTTTGCCCAGCTTGCGCACTTTGCGCCGCAGGTGCGGGTAGACCACGTACAGAAACAGCATGCCGCGCAGAAAGTGCGTGGCACCCATCGAGTAGCGCCAGATACCGACGATACCGATCAGGAAGATAAAGTCCTTCGACTCGGAGTCGAACGTGGACGCAGGCAGCGCCATGGCGATGCCCATCAGTAAACTTAGGTAAAACAGCCAACCGGCGGCCTGAAGTAGGCCGTGCTTTAGCCTGTGCATAATCTGCATCCGTCTCGATCTCGGGCGAGCCTGTGGGGTGGCCCGATGGGGTTAAGGCAGGCGAAAAAGCCGGGAGGGTTTGCAGGCTGGGGAACGCCGCAAACCCTCCCGATGCCGCTTGTTACCAGCAGATGCCTTCAGTCCGGCCACTCACGCTGGTGGCTTGAGACATGAAGCCGACCAGATCGATCACTTGCTTGCCGTGCGGAGCGTTCTGCGCCAGGGCGCGGAATTTCTCGTCACGGTTGCCGAGGATGATCACGTCGGAGTTGTTGATCACTTCGTCGAAGTCGGAATTGAGCAAGGACGAGACGTGAGGGATCTTCGACTCGATGTAGTCCTTGTTCGCGCCGTGAACGCGGGCGTATTCGACGTTGGCGTCGTAGATGCTCAGGTCGTAGCCTTTGCCGATCAGCATTTCTGCCAGATCAACCAGCGGGCTTTCGCGCAGGTCATCGGTGCCGGCCTTGAAGCTCAGGCCCAGCAGGGCAACTTTGCGTTTGTCGTGGCTGGAAACGATGTCGAAGGCGTTTTGCACCTGGGATTCGTTACTGCGCATCAGCGAGTTCAGCAACGGCGATTCCACGTCGAGGGCGCCGGCGCGGTAGGTCAGGGCCCGCACGTCTTTCGGCAGGCACGAGCCGCCGAACGCAAAACCGGGGCGCATGTAGTACTGGGACAGGTTCAATGTCTTGTCCTGGCAGACCACTTCCATCACTTCCCGACCATCGACGCCGCACGCCTTGGCGATGTTGCCGATCTCGTTGGCGAAGGTCACCTTGGTGGCGTGCCACACGTTGCAGGTGTACTTGATCATCTCGGCAACGGCGATGTCCTTGCGGATGATCGGCGTACAGCGATTGCAGAACGTCGCCGGATGCCTTGTCGAACTCGCCGATGACGGTCATCGGTGGCAAGTCGTAGTCGGCAATCGCGGTGCTTTCACGCAGGAACTCAGGGTTCACCGCCACACCGAAATCGACGCCGGCTTTCTTGCCGGAGCAATCTTCGAGAATCGGGATGACAACGTTTGCGACCGTGCCTGGCAGTACGGTGCTGCGAACCACGATGGTGTGGCGGGTGGTTTTGTCACGCAGGACAAAACCGATCTCGCGGCATACCGCTTCGATGTAGTTCAGTTCCAGATCGCCGTTCTTCTTGCTCGGCGTGCCGACGCAGATCATCGACAGGTCGGTGTCGCGAATCGCTTCTGCGAAGTCGGTCGTACCGCGCAGGCGGCCGGTTTCGATACCCTTGGCCAGCAGTTCGCCCAGACCCGGTTCAACGATCGGCGATTTGCCGGCGTTGATCATATCGATCTTGTCTTTGGCGACATCGACGCCAACGACGTCATGGCCCCGTGCAGACAGGCAACCGGCACATACTGCACCGACGTAACCCAAACCAAATATGCTGATGCGCATCGCATTTACCTCTGTATTTATCAAGCCATTACATGGCCGGAGTTAATGGTGTTCAGCGGTCATAGTGCACTCGGAAGTTTGGGCGACAGGCGCCGCAATGCCGTGTGCAGGCATACTAAGTTCCGAGTGTCTAAATAAGTGCACTCAAGGTGTGCGCAACTAGGCCTTATTATTATGGTCTGCCCTGTTATGCAGCCGAGTCCTCTGGTCAGAGGTCATCCGTGCAAAGGTCTTGCGCGCTCAATGCCAGGCCATAAGCCCGTAAATCAAGCGGTTCGGGTGCTCGGGAGAGCACGTTTATAGGGGCGCAGCCTTGGCCGTGTAGGGGATAGTAGTGATGCGTTATCTCCTGTCCTTCATGTGTTGCCCAAATCAGGGATTATTTAGCCGAAGTTATTGTGACAACTTCGCTACGTGGTCTCTTCTCTGCGTAAGTTATCTCGTACATGTTCAGAGATAATCGTTACCGGTGGTATGAGCTACGCATTTGGACATAGTTCCTGTCCGCCCATCGCGAATTCTGAAATTTCTTGAAATATTGAGAAAGATGGCACTACTTTCAAATTGATGGCACGTGCTGTCTCACCCTTGTTACACGGGGCGATAAGCAAGAAAGATAGTTTTGTGCCACTACCGATAAAAAATTTCAGTGCCACTACTGAAAAAATTCATCGGCGTCGAGTGAAACTAAAGTTAGGAAAGTGACCGATGGTTTTCTGGCGCCAAGAGGTTGGCGATTCGGGCGGGAAATTGTTGGACGATCAGACGCAGGCGCACGACGGAAAATTTGCGGTCGTGCGCCGATCAGGTGCGTTACTCGGGGGCGTGATCGCGAAGAAACACCAAGTTGTCCGGTTTGGATTGTTCGGCGCTGTATCGATAGCCCTGAATATCGAATTGCTTGAGGGCTGCCGGGTCGTTGATGCGTTCTTCGATGACAAAGCGGCTCATCATGCCCCGGGCTTTTTTCGCGTAGAAGCTGATGATTTTGTACTGGCCGTTTTTCAGGTCCTTGAACTCGGTATTGATGATGCGAGCCTTCAAGGCCGTGCGTTTGACCGCCGAGAAGTACTCGTTGGACGCCAGGTTCAGCAGTACGTCATCACCCTGGTCGGCCAGGGCTTCGTTCAACCATTCGCTGATGCGCGTGCCCCAGAAGGCATAGAGGTCCTTGCCGCGGGCGTTGGGCAATTTAGTGCCCATTTCCAGGCGATACGGCTGCATCAGGTCCAGTGGGCGCAACAGGCCATACAGGCCGGACAACATGCGCAGATGCTGTTGGGCATAATCGAAATCGGCTTCGCTGAAGGTTTGCGCGTTCAACCCGGTATAAACGTCACCCTTGAACGCCAGCAATGCCTGCTTGGCGTTTTCCGGTGTGAAGGCCGGGGTCCAGCTGCCGAAACGTGCGGCGTTGAGCCCACCGATCTTGTCGGAGACGTGCATCAGCTCGCTGATCTGCGCTGGCGTCAGGTCGCGTAACTGCAGGATCAGCTCCTGGGAATGGTCGAGGTATTGCGGCTGGGTGAAGCGCTGGGTCGCCGGCGGTGTTTCGTAGTCGAGGGTCTTGGCGGGGGAAATCACCATCAGCATGAAGTCGTCTCCTTTACTAGGGGGTTGTGCCTAATGACTCCAGCTATCAAGGCCATAGGTGATCGGCGGTGAGCCCGTTTTTCTTGGCCGGTGGGACGCACTGTATCGGCTATAGTGCCGCGCGGGTTTTGTTATGGAGACATCCCATTGCGTATCGTTTTTCTTTTATCAGCCTGGCTGTTGAGTTTCGGTGCCGTGGCGGCGCCGGGCGATGTGGCGACGCTCGATCGCAGCACCTGGCCTGAACAGCTCAGCAATCCGACGCTGTTCGATGTCGCCTCGCGCGCAGAGATTCTGATGTTCGCTCGCGTGCTGCTGGCCAGTGAATCGCTGGACGAGGCGAGCCTGGCCCAGCGCCTGGGCCTGCGCACGATCAACCTGGATTCGGTCAATAACCTGCGTCAGCGCCTGTGGCAACGCTTGCTGACCAACTACAACTTTGCCCAGCAAAGCTGCGATCAGGATGCTTCCTTCTGTTTTCTGGTCGAAGACATGGCCACCTTGCGCGAGCAAGCCGCCAAGTTTCAGGTCAGCGAGGACAGCTACTACATAAAGTGGGCGGAACCGAGCCGGCTGTTCCATGCGCAGTACCTCGACGAGCAGTTGCGCAAGGCTGCGCTGTTTCCGCAAACCAGTAGCGAAGTCGATCGTTTTGGCGACTACGAGCGCAACGGCGAACAGATGCATGACCGGCTGTTCCTGTTGACCTTCGACAGCGCCGCGAATGCCGCGCCGGACAACACGGAGTGGGTCACCGAGTACCTGCGCAAGGCGAAGATGACGGGTACGTTCTTCGTCCTCGGCAAGGATATTCAGGCGCGCTTGAGCGAGCGCTCAGTGGCGAGCCTGCAGGCCACTTATTCGACGCAGTGCATCGGCGTGCAAGGCTGGGAGTTTCGCTCCCACAGCCACTGGCAGGACTGGCAGGACTCGGTGCGGCGCAGTGCCGAACTGGTCAAAAGCAAATTGCCGGAGAACTATGTACCGCTGTTCCGTCCGCCCGATGGCCAGCGCCGTTCTGACGCGGAAGGCTTCTTCAGGTCCCAGGGCTTGCAGGTGGCGCTATGGGACATCGATGCCCAGGACGGCGCCGGCAAGCTCAAGGCCAACCAGAGCGCCCAGCGTGTGTTGACCCTGATGCTGTTGTGGCGGCACGGGGTGATCAACTTCAACATTAAGCAGGACGGGGTGAAAACGGCGATGCCCTGGCTCATTACGCAAACGGCGCCAAGCGGGATCGGTTGGGAAGACTGTCAGGACGCGTTTCGCTGAAACGGGAAAAGCCCGTAAACATTGGGCGAGGGGTGATTTCAGGCAAGAATTCGGTGCAGGCGGACTTCCGACTTTAACGGCACATTGCCTTCACGCCAAGGGCTATTCGTCACTCTGAAAAATAAACTTCAAAAAAGCGTCAAAGTGCTTTTTTCTGTCACAGGTTTTGGAGTATTACGAAGACAGACCGCCGAAACCTGCAACACAGGTGGCGTCTCCCAAGACCCCAGTTTGTGTGCAGTTCACTTGAATCATCACAGGTGGATTCGGCAGTCACTTCGAGGCGCAGCACCGCCAAGGTATTGCGTCGAATGGCTCCCACAAAGGTGACCGAGTATGGATGATCACGGACGTAGTTCTTCCTCCAACCAGCCAATCCTTTATGTACTCGATACCAACGTATTGATTCACGATCCAAACGCCCTGCTTAAACGTCGCGATCCCGATGACCGTGCTTGAAGAGCTGGACAAGCTCAAGAGCGGGCATCACAGCGTGGCTGCGGAATGCCGCCAGGCGATTCGCCTGATCGACAAGACCCTGGGCGATGCCAGCCCTGAAGACGTTGAACTGGGCGTACCGATCCAGCGTGGCAAAAGTGGGCCGAAGGGTTTGCTGTCAATTCTGATGAGCAAACGTACTGAACCGAACATCATTCTTCCCGAGCACCTGAACGACAACATCATCATCAACCAGTTGATCGACCTGCACGCGCGCGAACCCAAGTTGCCCGTGGTGCTGGTCACCAAAGACATCAACATGCGCCTCAAGGCCCGTGCCTGCGGGATCGCGGCCGAGGACTACAGCACCGACCAACTGGTTGACGACGTATCGCTGCTGCCCAACGGCTATCACAACATGGTCGGGTCTTTCTGGGACCTCGTAAGGAATGTCGAAACCCGTCAGGATCACGGCCGCACCTGGCACCAGGTGAAGATGATCGACAATCTGCCGGCAGTGCATATCAACGAGTTCATCATTGACGAACAGGGTTTTGTCGGCTGGATCAAGGAGATCGACGAAGACAAACTGCTGATTCTCGACCTGCATCAGGAACCCCTGTTGCACCAGGAAGCCTGGGGCCTGAAACCGCGTGACATCTATCAGAGCCTGGCGCTGTACGCCTTGCTCGATCCGGATATCCACCTGGTCAACCTGTCGGGTGCGGCCGGTTCCGGTAAAACCATCCTGGCATTGGCGGCGGCCATCGAGCAGACCATGGTCAGCAAACGCTATCGCCGGATCATCGCGACGCGCAGCGTGCAGGGCCTGGACCAGGAGATCGGCTTCCTGCCCGGCACCGAAGCGGAAAAAATGGAGCCTTGGCTGGGCGCCATCACCGACAACCTTGAAGCCTTGCACATGGATGACGAAAACACCCATGGC
>LNAP01002964.1_pt1 | contig 10387 bp, 10 predicted proteins | sample 602601 | NCBI WGS metagenome assembly LNAP01 (sample SAMN02440304, study PRJNA202911) | soil metagenome | biome: Subtropical and temperate rainforests or woodlands; isolation source: soil samples (1 kg each in a 20% v/v slurry with milli Q water) were... ...
TATAATCGTCGCCCTGACATGCCGGTATAGCTCAGATGGTAGAGCAACTGACTTGTAATCAGTAGGTCCCGGGTTCGATTCCTGGTGCCGGCACCATACAAAACAAAGGCTCGCAGCGATGCGGGCCTTTTGTTTATCTGCGATAAAGCAAAGCGCACCTCATCTATCGTGCAGATGCTTCTTCAAGAACGACCGGGTTCGTTCGTGGACCGGATTCTGCAAGATCTCTGCTGGCGCCCCTTCCTCTACGACAACCCCACCGTCCATAAAGACAATCCGGTCTGCAACTTCGCCTGCAAAACGCATTTCATGGGTGACGATCAACATTGTCATATGCTCGGCCGCGAGCTGCTTCATGACTTGATTGACCTCTTCGACGAGCTCTGGGTCCAGCGCCGATGTGGCCTCATCGAACAGCATGACTTTCGGTTGCATAGCCAGTGCCCTGGCGATGGCAACGCGCTGCTTCTGCCCCCCTGACAGTCGAGAAGGATACTCATCGAATTTGTTGGCCAGCCCAACTTTTGACAAATATTCCATTGCCAACTCACGAGCTTCTTTCTTCGAAAGCCCTTTAAGCTTGATCGGGCCAAGGGCTATATTTTCATACACGGTCAAGTGCGGAAATAAATTGAAGTGCTGGAATACCATGCCCATCTGCTGGCGCACAGCATTTATATGCTGTTCAAACGCACGACCCTTCAACGCCCGATTGACTTGCTCACCCTCTAGCCAGATCTCGCCATCGTTCAAAACCTCCAGGTGGTTGATTGACCGCAGGAGCGTACTTTTGCCAGAGCCACTGGGGCCGATGATAGCGATGATTTGCCCGCGAGTTACGCAAAGATCGATTCCCTTGAGTACTTCAAGTGCTCCGTAGGCCTTACGAGCGCCCTTCACCTCAACCATGAATTTATTTCTGGTCATCGTGACATCTCTACCTTACTTTCGAGAAGATGCAAACCAGCCTCGAGAACAAGATTGGCTGCATAATAAATAACCGCGACCGTCAGATAAAACTCAAACGGGCTATAGGTCTCGCTTACTGCAAGTTGCGCGCTATATACCAACTCGGCAATTCCGATGATCGAAACAAGTGAAGTGTCCTTGAGCAGGACAATCATGTTATTTCCAAGCGGCGCAATAGTCCTGCGCAGCGCTTGCGGCACGATGATGTAGCGCTGAGTCTGTCCACGACTGAAGCCTATGGACCGGGCACCTTCAATTTGACCAGGGTCTACTGACATCACACCAGCACGAATGACGTCGGCATTGTAGACGGCGAAGTGCAGGCTAAGGCCTATGATGCCAGCCACCAGTGCAGGAATATCGATTCCCACTTGCACAAGACCGTAATAAATCAAATACAACTGAAGCAGGAGTGGGGTCCCCATGAGCAGCCAGGTCATAAAGCGCACGGGTAGCGCCAGGATTTTAGGCGCATACAGAACGATCAGTGCAAAGGCTACCCCGGCGATCAAGCTCAATACGCTTGAGCTTAGAAACATCACGACCGTCCACCAAAGGCCCGTCGCCAGCAATTCGGAATAGGGAGTAACGATACTAAGATCCAGGTTTTGCATCTGAATGCTCTCACCTTGCCGCGAAGCGATTATCGAGGTAGTCAACAATAAATCTAACCGAATAGACCATCACGATATAAAGCAATGCTGACACCATGAAAATCTCAAAAGGCTTGTACGTTGAACTGATAAAACGTTGCGCAGTATAGGACAGTTCAACAACGGAGATCGTCGACACCAACGCAGACCCTTTTATAAGCGCGACAGCATTTACGCCCAGCGGCCTTATCATCAGTTTTGCAGCTTGTGGCAGCTTGATAAGCCATAAAGTTTGCCCGCGCCCAAAACCAATTGAACGTGCAGCTTCTTCCTGGCCAGGATCAACGTTGATGATTGCGCCACGGATTGATTCCGCCATGTAGGCTGCGATGTTCAGGCCCAAGCCGATCACGCCCGCGGCAAACGGCTCCAATTCAAGGCCGACCTGCGGCCCACCAAAGTAAATGATGAATAGCTGAACCAGACAGGGAGTGCCGCGAAAAACACTGATGTAGATTCTTGCGAGGCTCCTAAATATGAGAAAAGTGGACAACCGCGCAGCAACCAGCACGATAGCGACCAGGAAACCCAGCAGGAGTGCAAGTACAGAGATTTGCACCGTAATCCAGGACGCTTCCAGGAAAAACGGGAATGTGCGCTGTATGAGTGTCAGATCCATGGAAACGCTCGGAAAAGGCCGATTGACTGGCCCGACGAAAAGTCGGACCACGCTAAAGATGAATTAGCGGATATCGTTGCCAATCCACTTCATGGAGATCTTTTCGTAGGTGCCGTCGGCGAGCATTTCTTCAAGCGCCCTCTGCATCGTTGCCTTGAGCTCAGGATTATTTTTGCGCAGGGCAATACCCATGCCTTCAATGCCACCATCGCTCTCGGGCGGAGTAATGATGCGGACCTTCTGCCCGGTCTCCTTGACTGCGACCAACACCGGAACACTGTCCATCACCAGCGCGTCGATACGACCGGCATCCAGGTCAACCAGCATTTCCTGAAGCCCCTTATACGACCTCACCTTCAAGTTGCCCCGAGCCCTGGCCCATTTATCGTGGGCATCTCCGAGCGTAACGCCAACAGTGACATCTTTAAGATCATCAAAGCTTTTGATCGAAGAGTTGTCCTTCACCACGATCGTACGACCAGCATGGTAATAGGGCCCAACGAAATCCACGGCCCTCTGGCGTTCCGGGGTAATGGTCATGGACGCGATAATGGCGTCGTATTTTTTCGCAAGAAGACCCGCAATGATTCCGTCGAACGGGGTCGTGATGATCGTCACTTTAACCCCCATCCGCTCTGCCAGTGCCTCGCTGATGGAGGCGTCGAATCCGACAACCTTGTTGTTCTCGTTAACAAAGCTGAAAGGAACGTATTGGCCACTCATCGCGATACGAATCTCTTGGGCATCCTGAATCGACTTCAAATCATCAGCGTGAACAGCGGAGGTGAAAACCAGTGCCCCAGCCAACACGGTGGAAGCGACAATCAAGTCCTTGAGCTTTTTAATTAGCATTGGATTGCACCTCGGAAGAATTATTATTTATTTTTTTGGGGCTCTTCATCCAGCCTTCAGGAAAAGCTTTGCACAGGCAATTCTGGAAAGCACCCGGCAAGGTGCCAGCCTGCCTGACACATTGCCGGAGTTGACCGACACTATGCCGGGAAGACAGCGTGCGACGAGACTGAGCAAGTGCCCCTGGTCGCACGCCACCGACCTAGACGACTTACTGCAGTGCGGCCTTGAAGCTTTCGTCCAGGACTTCAAGCAGAAAGTCCGCATTCTTCTGACTGAAAATCATCGACGGACGCATTTTCAGGACATTGTCATAAGGGCCTTCAGTACCGATCAAAACACCTCGTTCCCTGGCACCGTCGGCTACTTTTTTGGCCAGCGCAGTGGCTGGAGTTTTCGTCTTGCGATCGGTGACAAGTTCTATCCCCAGAAAAAGACCCAGCCCGCGCACATCGCCAATTGCATCGTATCGCTGCTGCAATTTTCGAAAGCCGTCGAGCAGATAGTTACCCATGGTTAGTGCGTTGAGTTTCAAGTTATCGCGCTCAATTACATCGAGCACAGAAAGCCCTACCGCACAGGAAACCGGACTGCCGGCAAAAGTATTGAAATACTCCATGCCATTATTGAAGCTGTCGGCAATCTCACGCGTGGTCACGACTGCGGACATGGGATGTCCGTTACCAATGGGTTTGCCCATGGAAACTGCATCGGGAACGACGCCTTGGGTTTCAAATGCCCACCAGTGGCTACCGACTCGACCAAAGCCGACCTGGACTTCGTCAGCCAGGCAAAGACCGCCCTCTGCCCGAACCATTGCGTAAACTTCTTTCAAGTAGTTTTGCGGGAAGAACAATTGCCCGGCGACACTTGGAATGGACTCCGCCAAAAAGAAAGCTGGGGATCTGCCTTGCTTGCGCATGATCTCGATCTGATCCGCCACACTTTCAGCGAATCGCTTGCCAAGTTCCTCGAACGGCCAGTCTTGCGCAGCTCGGTAAGCATCCGGGACAGCCGCCTCGAACACATGGTCTGCACGCCCTTTACCGGCCTTGCGCTTATATTTGTAAGGGCTGAGGTCGATCAGCTCCTGTGTCGTGCCGTGGTACGCCCAATCCAGCACAATGGCGTCGTTACGCCCCGTGTGATTGCGCGCCATACGAAGCATCAGGCTGTTTACTTCACTGCCTGAACAGCCGAAGGAAGCGACCGCCAAACCTTCAGGTAACGTAGCGGTGAGCCGCTCTGCGTACTCCACGATATTATCGTGCAGGTATCGCGTGTTGGTGTTCAGGCGCGCAGCCTGCCGTGAAAGCGCTTGCACCACATCTGGATGGGAGTGGCCGAGATGGCACACGTTATTGAAGCAATCCAGATACGCTCTTCCAAAGTTATCGATCAACCAAACCCCGTCACCGCGAACGAACTTGATCGGATCTGAATAGGAAATCGACAAGTTTGGAAGCAACAGCTCCTTACGCTTGGCAACAATCTCTGCCTTGGTGCGGCCGTCCTGGCTGTAGGTTTCCGGAGGAATCCCCGCGAGAGTCGATGCATCGGGAAAAAGGTCGGCCCATACATCTAGATAAGCCCGCTCACCTACGCCAATGAACTCGCTGGCTTTCAATCCGGTGTCGGTGGACATCTGAAAATGCACATGGGGAATCCACCCACCGTTTTCCGCATCTGCGCCCATGTATCCGACAAGCGCGCCAGCCTCAAGGTGGTCGCCGGGTTTGAGGCGCGCCAGCGCTTCATGAGCCATGTGCCCCCAAAGTGTCAGGAAGGGTGGGCAGCCTTCTGGTGAGTGCTTGAGCATGATCAAGCCACCATAGCCAAGCGGCTCGCGCTCGACCTCGACGCTCTGCACCACACCTGCAACAGGTGTATAGAGAGGCGTGCCGGCGGGCATGATCAAATCGACACCGACGTGAATGATCCGACGCTGCCCTTCAATGAACCGCGATTCGAATGCCGCGTCGGTGTAGATGGTTCTTTCCTCGCCCCATGGTCCAATGCCAAGCGGCACCTTGTGCGCGGTGGAAAACTCATTCCACCACTGGGTTGCCTGCGCTGGTCGCTGCTCGGCTGAGGCAATCGTCATCACGTGCGAAGCATCGCCGAACGGAGCAATCGCTTTGTTCATGGTTGCAGCCGATGGACGCACGATATCCGCGAAAGACTTGCTGTTTTCCACTACCCAGCGGCGAACCGCGCCAGCGCCTTCGATCGCGTCAAAACCGCAGGCTTTGCGCAAGATTGCCGTCGCCAGTCGAGGGTTCATGCGATCCATCCTCTCCAGCAGGCGCCAGGCCGGCGCTTCGCTGATGGCAAGGTAGGGATTGTCTTGAGCCTGGCCGTATCGCGATGCCGACAAGGTGACGCTCGTGACCAGACGCATCGCTATGAGATTGAAGAGGACGTCGACCTCCTCCGGATGCAGAGGGTATTTCTCATGGAAACCGGCCGTGAGGGCGGCGGCCGCGCCGATTGGATCTTCCATGTCGAGAATGGAATAAGCACAGGTGATGGCAACTTCGGCAATCAGGATCGTATGGACCGCATCGCCGAAATCGATGATGCCTGAGACTTTCTGATGGTTCCCGGAGTCGACGAGGATGTTCCAGTCATTGCCATCATTGTGAATGACTTGAGTGCGCAAACGCGCGAGCTTGGGTTGAACCGTTTTTTCGAACGTATCAATGAACCGTTGCAGAATTGCTCTTTTGCCAATGTCTTTCACGAAATGCAGGCGTGAGCGCGAACGTGCGGCGTGACGCAAATCCCAGTCGAGATCACGTACCGCGCCCGCATGCATGAAACCCTGGAGTGCATGATCCACATCACCGAAAGACTGACCGAGGCTACGCATCAATTCGAACGTACGCTCGACCTCGGCAAGCGGCGTTCCTTGCAACCAGCTGACCAGGCGAACCGCATGGGTTTCGCCAGAAGCTGCCACCGCCGAGGCGAGAAAATCACCCTCGCGGCTTTTCTTGAGAAAGGGCACGGCAAGCTCGGGGCTGTTACTGGCAAGGTGACTGAGAATGGCCGTCTGAAACTCGCTTTCAATTCGCGGTTCCGTCGAGTTGACGACTTTCAGGATCCACCCCGCATCGGTTCCTGTCTTCAACCGATAGTTGCGGTCTCGTTCGCCGTCCAGTGGCGTGGCCGTACCGATAACGTTGAAAAGCTGTTCACCGAGCTTTTCGGCATCCCCCGTCGAGAACTGGGGGGCGGGATGAGAAAGATTAGTCATGGTAATTGTTTTCCAAGCCATTTTTTTCAGATAGCTTGGCACGCGAAGCCTTGGACGGCAGTAGGTATGCGGTCGACTTTGGCCTGCATATTGTCGGAATCGACCGGCACAAATCCGGTAGCAAATTTAGGGAGTTCTGATGCGCGACCTGGACACGAAAGATCGCGAAATACTCGAAATCCTGTCCAGAGAGGCTCGCATTGCCCTGAAGGCCCTGGCCGCGAGAATCGGACTTTCAAGAAGCGCCACCAGCGAGCGCGTCATCAACCTTGAGCGCAATGGTGTGATCCGAGGCTATCGGGCTGATATCGGCGAAATCGATGCCAATGTGATTCGCGCGATCCTTCTCGTTAGCCTCAAGCGCACGCCCGCAATCAGCCTGCTGGACCTGCTTGCCCAGAACTCGCAGGTACGACGCGTCTCTTCGGTCAGTGGCCAGCTTGATCTGGTCATCGAGATCGAATCGCGAACGATCGATGATCTGAATCGGGTCAGAGATGCAGTAGCCAGCCACGAAACCGTTGAAGACATCACCACTGCTGTCGTGCTTCGACGCGATATTGATCGGCAGACTTCCTGATTCGTACTGGTTCGAAATCGTGAAAGAAACTGCATCCTGATACTGTTCGAAAAACAAAGCCCTCGAAGCAATACGAGGGCTTTGTTGTTTCTGCTGCCTGGAAAACCCAGATCTTAGTGACCCGCGCTCTGCCCGCCATCCACGTGGAGGATTTCGCCAGTGACGAACTTGGCCCCGTCCAGGTACACGACCGCGTTGGCGATGTCATCGATCTCGCCCATATGCCCGACCGGGTGCAGAGCGCCCAGTGCGGCGTGGGTTTCTTCGCCGTGCATCGGGGTCTTGATGATGCCGGGCGATACTGCATTCACCCGAATGCCGCGCTTGGCGTATTCGATGGCCAGGGATTTGGTTGCCGCGTTCAAGCCACCTTTGGTCAGCGAGGCCAGTACCGATGGCACGCCGTCGATGGCGTGGTCCACCAGGCTGGTGGTGATGTTGACCACGTGGCCGCTGCCTTGTTTTTCCATCTCGGCAATAGCCAGCTGAGTGATGTAGAAGAAGCCGTTGACGTTCACCGACAACACGTTGGCGTAGTCTTCAGCGGTGTACTGGGTGAACGGCTTGGCGATGAAGATCCCGGCGTTGTTGATCAGGGTGTCGACACGACCGAAGCGTGCGATCGCTTCACGGATTACGCGCTGTGCAGTCTCTGGCTCGCCGATGTCGCCGGCCACGGTGAGGATGTCTGGATCGGTGGATGGCTTGATCGAGCGCGAGGTCGCGACGATCTGGTAGCCGAGCTCGCGGAAGGCCTTGACCATGCCGTCGCCGAGACCTTGGGATGCGCCAGTGATGACAACGACTTTTTTCGAATTGCTCATGATGAACCTCTACTCATAAATGATGGTTTGAAAAAGCAGTGATCAGGCTTGCGCCATTTGTCTCAACATCTGTTCGTAGTACTCGACCGACTGCGAACCGGACACCAGGTGACGGCCGTTGAGTACCAGGGCCGGGACCGAATTGATGCCGTGCTGGTGATAGAACGCTTCAAGCTCACGCACCTCGTTGGCAAAGGCGCCCGACGCCAACACCTCGCGTGCACGGTCCTCGTCCAATCCGGCTTGACCCGCCAGCCGTACCAGCGTCTGCTGATCGCTCGGGTTCTGGCCTTCGCTGAAGTAAGCGCGAAGCAGGATTTTCTTCAGTGCCACCTGGCGTCCTTCTTCCAGTGCCCAGAGCAACAACCGGTGGGCGTCGAAGGTGTTGTAGAAGTGGGTGCGCTTCTCCAGGTCGAACTTGAAGCCGATGGCATTGCCGCGTTCGATCTGCATTGCTTTGCCATTGGCGACGTCCTGGGCGGTACGTCCGTATTTGCGCATCAAATGCTCGACCGCTTTCTCGCCTTCGGGCGGCATGTTCGGGTTCAGCTCGAAAGGCTTGTAGGTCAGCTCGACCGCAACTTCACCCGCCACGTTCTCGATCGCCTGCTCCAGCGCCGTCGCCCCCAGTGCGCACCATGGGCACACCACATCGGAGACGAAATCGATGGTGACTGAAGGCGTCATGACTGCCCCTCGTCCGCCAGTTGCTTGCGGTACTGGGTGGTGGTGATCCCGGCGTAGCCCCAGTTATCGGTGTCGACTTCCTCGATCACGATGTGGGTCAGGTCAGGGCGTTTGTTGAGGACGCGTTCCAGTGTTTCAGTGATCTCGGCGATCACCTGAGCTTTCTGCTCAGTGGTAACGCCATCGCGGGTGATGCGTACGCTTACGAAAGGCATGAGGGAAACTCCAGTGACCTTCCCGTCGGGATGATGGGAGAGGCGTTGGAGCTCAATGTAGGGAGTTCGCTGGAGGGGATAAAGATCATTAGTTACGTGGTGTAATAGGTCTCTCCGTCAACGATGGCTCCGCCGGGAATATTCTCCGTTCGTTCTGAAGAAAAAGCCCCGAATCATTCGGGGCTTTTCATTTTCGCGAGTTAGTCGGCGTAACGTTTAAATTCATTACTGTCGCGGCTTAGCAACTGCATCAGTTTCGGATGGATAAACAGCTTCTCCTTGCCCACCTGAATTTCCTCCAACACACCAATGGACACGAGATCCTTAAGGTGGCGTGAAGCAGCCTGTCGTTGAGCAACTTTCTTGTCGACCACGTTGCTGATGCGGCAGTAGGGCTGTTCGAAGATGACGTCCAACAACTCCCGTGAGTAGGTTTTGGGTACTTGGTCACGCACAAATTGAGTGGTGTGTTCGGACAATGCGCGGATTGCGGCAATTTTGGCTGTCGTCCAACGCGCGGTTTCCTCTACTGCACTGAGCATGAACAACAGCCATGGCTCCCACGCCTGCTGGGTCGTCACCTCCAGCAAGAGTCGATAGTAATCGGCACGCTGGGCAATGATGTAGCGGCTGAGATACAGAATCGGCAGGTTCAGCAAGCCTTCCTGAATCAGAAACAGAGTATTGATGACGCGCCCGGTACGACCATTGCCGTCGACAAAAGGATGGATGGCCTCAAATTGATAATGCCCGACCGCCATGCGAACCAGTGGATCGAGATCGGTTTCGTTGTGCAGAAAGCGCTCCCAGTTGGCGAGAAGGTTGCGCAGGTGTTCTTCTCCTTCGGGCGGGGTATAGATGACCTCACCGGTCCGGTCATTGGCGAGCTGCGTGCCAGGTGTACGGCGAATATCCAGTTTCGCGCCCTTCAACGTACGGCAGATTTCCACGGCGGTGTTGGTGGATAGCGGACGTTCAGCCAAGGACTGGAAACCTTGGCTCAGCGCCGTTCGATAGCGCAGCGCCTCCTTGGTGGCCGGGTCTGCGTGGTTTTCCGTGTCTTGCGCATGCTGGAACAGCAAATCCGTGGTGGTGACGATGCTTTCTATTTCCGAGCTAGCCTTGGCTTCGAGCAACGGAATGGTATTGATCAGAACCGTCTGGTTAGGAATCAACTCTGCTGCCTGCTTCAACTCGGCCAAGGCCGTGCGTGCCTCAATACATTTTTTGAGGACTGCACGTGTTTCCAGCTCGACTCCCGGCGGCAGCAGTGGAAGCTGGTTGTATGGCCTGTCTGCCTGCCATGGCAGCAACGGTTCGGTCATGGATGCGTTCCTGATCATTTTGTATGTGTTTTGAGCAGAGATTGACCTCTCTCATGTCGCCAGTGTAGACATGAGGGCATAACGTGTCGCACTTTTCCACTTTTTGCGACACGTCCTCGGAACATGTCGCCGCGGGCGACACGTTCACAACACATGTACCCGAAATCGACTTTTGACGACATGACCCATTTAGCACACGAAAAAAAGCCCCGAACCAGTCGGGGCTTCTTCTTTTCGGCCTTGAATCAGGCCTCGATAACACAACCCATCATCAGAAAACGTTGATCGGGTAATCCACGAAAACCCGCACTTCGTTACCGCTGACGTTGTATTCGCTCGACTTCTGCGACACGCGCAGGATGGAGCTGCGCAGCTTGATGCTCAGGTCTTTGGCCGGGCCGCTT
>LNAP01006199.1_pt1 | contig 10385 bp, 7 predicted proteins | sample 602601 | NCBI WGS metagenome assembly LNAP01 (sample SAMN02440304, study PRJNA202911) | soil metagenome | biome: Subtropical and temperate rainforests or woodlands; isolation source: soil samples (1 kg each in a 20% v/v slurry with milli Q water) were... ...
ACCATCTTCTCGAGCTTTTCCAAAAAAATGGAGGAAGAGGTGCTGCGGGAATTATCGTTCTTTGCGCAAAACGGACGCAATTTGATCGACGGGCAACAACTGGAACGATTGAACAGCCCCCTGGATTTTATGAACGGCGATTACCGGGCGATCAAGAAGGCGATGGGTTCGATCTATAAAAGCAATGATGACCGGCAAGGGCTGTATTCCACTTTGTATAAATATGAAGAGGGGAGACTGTTTATCATCACGGATGATGATGACAGTGTAAATATGTTCAAGCCGTACCCTGTCGACGAAGAAAACAGCCGAGTGACGGGACAGGGGGAAATCATCACCGGACAGGTGCAGGATACCAACGGTTCCTGGATGTACGCCCTGGGTCCTCTCTATAATGCACAAGGCAAGGTCGTGGGAATTTACGAAACCGGGCGGGATATGAAGACATTCGAGCAGCATCAGAAGCAATTGCTGAACAGCATTGTGAAGAACATCATTCTGATCTCTGCGGGAATTGTCGCGATTATTTTGGTGATGACGTTCTATCTGCTCTCATCCTTGCGCGCGCTGCGCAAGTCCGTCATCGAGATGGCGGTGGGGAAATGGGACACGGTCGTATCCATTCGCACGCACGACGAAGTAGGTGATTTGGGCGACAGCTTCAATGTGATGGCCGAGCATATCCGCAAATACATTTCCGAGATTACGGAGTTGAATCAAGCGTATTTCCGCTTTGTCCCCCAGCAGTTCCTTCAGTTTCTCGGCAAAAGAGGCATTCTCGACGTGCATTTGGGCGATCAGGTGGAAAAGGATATGAGCATCATGGTTTCCAACGTCCGATCGTTCTATGAAATGTCGAAACGGATGAACCCACAGGAAAATTTCAATTTTGTCAATTCGTTCTTTAAACGTTTCGGTCCGGTTATCGGCAATCACAAAGGCCTTATCAATAAGTACCCCGGCGCGGGAATCGTCGCGCTCATCGGCAACGACAATCCCAATGCTTCTGTGATGCAGGCCATGGTGCTGGCCGTGCCCATGACGGAACAGGTGCCCACGCTGGCGACCAGCTGATTGTTGACGTCGGCGATTTCCGGCGCGTCGATCTCGTCGGCGCGATAGCGGCCCCAGTAGCGGCGGCAGTCGGTGCAGGCGCCCACGCGTTCACCGCGGTGCGAGCCGGTCAGCATCGATCCGGTGACCAGCTGGATGGCGGGCACGCCGGCCGAGGCGGCGCCCATCAACTGGGCCGGCACGGTCTTGTCGCAGCCGCCGATCAGCACGACGGCATCCATGGGCTGCGCGCGGATCATCTCCTCGGTGTCCATGGACATGAGGTTGCGCAGGTACATGCTGGTCGGCTGCGAGAAGCTTTCGTGCACCGAGATGGTCGGGAAGTCCATCGGCAGGCCGCCCGCCAGCATCACGCCGCGCTTGACGGCTTCGATCAGCTGGGGCGCGTTGCCATGACACGGGTTGTAGCTGCTGCCGGTGTTGACGATGCCGATGATCGGACGGGCCAGCGCGTCGTCGGAGAGACCGGCGCCCTTGATGAACGCCTTGCGCAGGAACAGCGAGAAGCCCTTGTCGCCATAGTTGGTCAGGCCGCGCGCCACGCCCTGGGCGGTTGCGCTGTCGCTGTCGAAAGGTCCTGCTGCGGGCTTGCCGCCTTTGGTCTCGTCCGTCATGTTCAGTCCCGATAATATTATTGATAATCCAGGGGCAAGATCATATCCAGCCTTTGTAGTCGCCGGCAAGCGCTTTGTGCACGTCGATATATTGATCTGTTTATTAGATCAGTCGATAGAAAAATTCTGATTCTTCTATCAAGTTCGGACTCCTACACTGGCGCTCGTTGACGAGCCGGGCGTCCGTCCATTCCTATACTCATCCCGGCTGGAGAGACCCCATGTCAGACCTGCGTCTGCGGCCGCGCCGTGCCGTCCTGCTTACCCTTTTGGCCGTCTGTGCCGGCGTTTCCGCCCCGGCGATGTCGGCCGACGCCTACCCCGACAAGCCCATCCGCATGATCGTGCCGTATCCGCCCGGAGGCGCGACCGACGTGATCGGCCGCGTGCTGGCGCAGGAGCTGACGAGCGCGCTGGGCCAGTCGGTGATCGTTGAAAACCGCGCGGGCGCTGCCGGCAACATTGGCGCGGACCAGGTCGCCAAGGCGCAGCCCGACGGCTACACCCTGCTGATGGGCGCGCTGACCAGCCATTCCATCAACGCCGCCCTGTACCGCGGCCGCGTCACGTATGACGTGGAAAAGAGCTTCGCCCCGGTGTCCATCGTGGGCACGGTGCCGCTGGTATTCGTGGTGAACCCGTCGGTGCAGGCCAAGACGCTGGCCGAGTTCATCGCGCTGGCCAAGTCCAAGCCGGGCTACATCACCATGGCGTCGGCCGGCAACGGATCGCCCCAGCATCTGGCCGGCGAAATGTTCAAGCGTTCGGCCGGCGTGGACATTCTGCATGTGCCCTACAAGGGCAGCGGCCCTGCCATGACCGACCTGATGGGCGGCCAGGTGCTGAGCATGATCGAAACCGTGCCTGCGGCGCAGGGCAATATCAAGGCCGGCAAGCTGCGTGCGTTGGCGGTGACGTCTCCGGCACGCGTCGAGACGCTGCCGGATGTGCCGACCGCCGCGGAAGCGGGTTTGAAGGACTTTGAAGTCAGTTCGATGTTCGGCATCGTCGCGCCCGCCAATACGCCGGCGCCGGTGATCGACCGCCTGAACGGTGAGCTGAAGAAGATCCTGGCCAAGCCGGAAGTGAAGGCGTCGCTGCTGAACCAAGGCGCCATCGCCACCTGGACGACGCCGGCCGATGCCCGCGCCCGCGTGTCGGCGGAAGTGGCGCGTTGGACCAAGGTGATCGACGAAGCCGGGGTGAAAGGAGACTGATCGGCCGGTTTGATCGGCCGGTTTGATCCGCCGGCTTGATCCTCCGGTTGCGCGGTTGGCGCGACACGCCGAAGATTTCTTCACGAAATCTTCGGCGATTTTGTTTCTGCATTGCAGTGCAGAGCTGACGCAACAAGGTGATCGTGCGCGGGCGTGGCGGCGCATTAAAACGACCGGGAACGAGAGAACTTCCGGCCTGTCCGCGATAGGCGTTGCAACAATCCGCAATACTGGGAATATCGCGCCGCAACGGGGTATTGACCCCGTCCAGGCTAGGCCGTAATGTACTTTTCGGTCCGACTAGGGCTGTTCATCCTAAAGGACGCCTTGTTAGCGTGAACCAGCCGTAGGACAGTGGGGGGATACCACGATGACAGAGAATCAGGACGAAAGGTCGATCCTGCATACGCATTTCGGTACGCACAGTCCCTATTGGCGTTTGTCGGCCGATAGCGACGCCTTTGAGCTTGCCGCGGTCAAGGGCGCGGCCAATATCGCGATGGCGCTGCGCCCGGATCAGGCCGACGCCATCCGTTCCCTGACGGGCATCACCTCTAGCCTGCGCATCGACATCACGCTCTACGGCGACGCGCTGCGGCTGCATCTGGTGGGCCGCAAGATCAACCCCAACGAATGGGCCGGCACGGCGTCGGCGCATTCCGACACCGAGGCCGTTGCAAAGGATCTGGTCGAAGGCCTGTCCTTTGCCGAGACCGTGGTGTCCGAAGCCAACTCCGTGATTGTCATCGTCGACCAGAACGGCCGGGTGCAGCGCTTCAACAAGCTCAGCGAGGAATACACGGGCAAGCGCGAGCAGGACATCGTCGGGCGCAGCGTGTTCGAGATGTTCATGACGCGAGAAGAGGCCATGGCCTCGCGCCGTAATATCGCCGAGTTCTACAAACGCGGTCAGTCCTACGAGGCCGAGCGGCTGATCAACACGGTCAAGGGGCCCCGGCTGTTCCTGTTCCGGAACAAGTTCGTCACCAGCGGCAGCGGCGAAAAGCGCGTCTACCTGATCTGCTCGGGCACCGACATCACCGAAGAGCGCCAGGCGCAAGAACGCCTGCGCGTGCTGGCCAACACCGACACCCTGACCAACCTGCCCAACCGCCATTCGATCACCGCGCGGCTCAAGGGGGCGCTGGCGGCGGGCAAGGAAGGGCGGGGCGGCGTGCTGTTCCTGGACCTGGACAACTTCAAGCGCATCAACGACCACTACGGACACGGTTTCGGCGACCGCCTGCTCAAGGCGGTGTCGGTGGCGATCTCGACCTGCCTGTCCGACGGGCAGACGCTGGCGCGGCTGGGCGGCGACGAGTTCATCGTGCTGCAGGAAGAGGCGCAGGCGTGGCAACTGGAAGCCACCGCGGAACGCATCATCGAACGCCTGCGCGAGCCTTTCCGCCAGGGACTGATCGAGGTCTACACCAGTTGCTCGATCGGCATTGCGATGTACCCCGACCACGGCGCCGACCTGGACAGCGTCGTGCGCAGCGCCGACATCGCCATGTACGTGGCCAAGGAAGCGGGGCGCCATACCTACCGCGTCTTCCAGCCCGACATGGACCGGCGCAACGCGGACTATGTCTGGCTGGACACGAACCTGCGCAAGGCGTTGGCCGAAAACCACCTGATGCTGTATTACCAGCCCAAGCTTGTCGGCCGCACCGGCGAAGTCGACGGCGTCGAAGCGCTGTTGCGCTGGCGCTCGCCCGAGCGTGGCATGGTCTGCCCCAGCGTCTTCATTCCATACGCCGAGGAATCCGGCCTGATTTCGCCGCTGGGTGTCTGGGTCATGCGCGAGGCCGCCCGCCAGGCGGCCGCCTGGAAGCGCGATGGCCTGAACATCCGGATCGCGATCAACATGTCGGCGCGCCAACTGGACGACAAGGGCGTGGTCAGCGACTTCATGAGCGCCCTTGGCGACGCCGAGCTGGACCCGTGCCTGCTGGACATCGAACTGACGGAAAGCTGCCTGATCGAAGACGAGGGCGCGGCGATCGACCTGATCAAGCAGTTCCGCCAATTAGGGGCACGCGTCCACCTGGACGACTTCGGCACCGGCTATTCGTCGTTGTCGCAATTGGCGCGCATTCCGTTGGACGCGATCAAGCTGGACGCCAGCTTCGTGCGCGGCGTGAACGAGAATCCGGTGTCGCAGGCGCTGGCGCGAGCCATCGTCGCCGTGGCGCGCACGCTGGAACTGAAGGTGATCGCGGAAGGGGTCGAGACGCTGGAAGAAACCTCGTTCCTGGACACGCTGGGCGTGGATGCCAAACAAGGCTATCTGTACGCCAAGCCCATGCCCGCGGCCGAATTCGTCACGTGGCTGGCGCAGCGCCGCCGGCTGCATCTGATCGCCTGATACAGCCGGCGCCATCGTGCAGCGGATCAGTGCACGGTGGCTTCCTGCGCCGAGTCGGGGCTGGCGGCGGTGCGGCGGTTCTGCGCCATCACCAGGCGCTCCATGTAGGCGCGGTCCTTCGGATCTATCGAGAAGGCAGCGTCGACCCAGTCCTCGGTGATGTCCATCAATTCAGAGCGCGACAGGTTCAGCACGCGCTGGCGCGCGCGCAGCATCGCGCGCATGCCGTTGAGCTTGGGGCGCATCACGTCGATGAAGGTGCGCGTGGCGCGGTACGCTTCGCCCGGTTCGAACAGCGTGTCCACCAGCCCTTTGCCGTGGAACCATTCGGCGGTATGCGATTCCCCCGTGCTGATCAGCTCTTCGGCCAGCTTCATGCCCGACCGGCGCGCCACAAGCGAGTAGCCGCCCATGCCCGGGAACAGGTTGAACGCCATTTCCGGGAAACCCATGCGGGCATTGTTCTGCGCCAGCACGAAGTGATGGGCCAGCGCGGCCTCGAAGCCGCCGCCCAGCGCCGTGCCCTCGATCATGGCCAGCGAGATCGCGCCGGTGTCGAACCCGCGCGAGGCGGCATGCACGCAGTCCACGCACGCTCGCGCATAGGCTCGCAGGGCCTCGCGCTTGCCCGTCCGGATGGCCTCGGCGAAGAAATTCAGATCGCCGCCCACGTTGTAGATCTGCGGCACCAGCGAACCCGTGACCCAGAAGTCGATGGGCAGGCCCGAGTCCTTGGCGGCGCGCGCCAGCGTCATGATTTCATCGATGAGTTCGTGATTGAAGCAAGGCCGCGGCTGCGCACGGAGCATCATCCACATGACACGGCGTCCCTCCTCATAAAACGCTGAAATCTGCTTCATGTTGCCCGCTGCGGTAAAGGGGTGGCAGTCTGGATGAATGAGTTGATTCATTTGCTTTCGTCCAATCGGTCAAGGTGAGTCGGTGTACTGCCGGGTCAGCCTAATACAGACCTTCCGGCTACCGTCTCATGCAAACCTCGTCCGCTTGGCCAGACTTGTCCGTAAGTCGAAAGCGCGAGTGAACCATGCAGAGTTGTTGCGAATTGAGGCGCTGGGTCGGCCGCTCGGCCGAGGCGCGCATCGGTGCAACGGATGAGGACCCTCGCAAATTCGCGCGGATCCGCGCGATGCGAAAAACGCCGTTGGGACGGCGGAACTCATGCGTTCGGATGACGGGGGCGCGCCAGGCAAGGCCGGCGCGCGCCGCCGCTTTGCACCGGTTTCAGGCAACCCCGCCGTTGGCGCGCAGGATCTGGCCGTTGACCCAGCCGCTGTCCGGCCCGGTCAGGAACGACACCACGCCCGCGATGTCGTCGGGCTGACCCAGGCGTTCCAGCGGCGGCATCTTGGCGAAGTGTTCGATCAGTTCGGGGCTTTTTCCTTTCAGGAACAGCTCGGTGGCGACGGGGCCTGGCGCCACCGCGTTCACGGTGATCCGGCGGCCACGCAGTTCCTTGGAAAACACATGAGTGAAGCTCTCGACCGCGGCCTTGCTGGCGATGTAGATCGCATAGCCGGGCAAGTTCAGCGCAATGGTGGTGCTGGACACGTTGACGATGCTGCCGCCGTCGGCCAGCCGCGTGGCCGCTTCGCGCAGCGTGTTGAAGGTGCCGCGCGTATTGATGTCGAAGGCCTGGGCATAGTCTTCGTCGGAGGTGTCGGCCAGCGGCTGCACCTTCAGGACGCCCGCGCTGTTGACCAGCGCGTTGATGCGCCCCAACTCGGATTCCACCTTGTCGAACAGGGCGCGCACGTCGGCGGCTTTGGACACGTCGGCTTGCACCGCCACGGCGCGGCCGCCCGCCTGGCGGATGTCGTTGGCCAGCGCATCGGCCTCATCCGCACGGGATGCGTAGTTGATGCCCACCGCGTAGCCGTCGCGGGCCAGGCGGCGCACGATGGCGGCGCCGATGCCGCGCGATCCGCCGGTGACCAGGGCGACGCGTTGCGGGGTCGATTGAGAGGCTTGGGATGTCATGTTGGATCTCCGTGAGGGGAAGGGGTGAGACGCATCATGAACTATTCCAAACTGAAGATAATTACCCTATATTCGCTAACATAATTCCATTTGCATTAATAATCGGCGGGTTGGCATGGATCGTTTCCAGGAAATGCAGGTGTTTGTGCGCATCGCCGAACGGCGCAGCTTTTCCCTGGCGGCGGAAGACCTCCAGATTCCCCGCGCGACCGTCACCAACCTGATCAAGCGCATGGAAAAGCGCCTGGGCGCCCGGCTGTTGGAACGCACGACCCGCCAGGTGCGCCTGACCCACGACGGCGAGGCCTATTACCAGCGCTGCGTGCGTCTGCTGGCGGATCTGGAAGAGGCCGACGGCGCGTTCCTGAACACGGCGCCCAAGGGGCTGCTGCGCGTCAACGCCCAGGGCACGCTGGCCAAATATTTCGTGATGCCGGGCCTGCCGGGCTTTCTGGAGCGCTATCCCGACATCGTCCTGCACCTGGGCGAAGACGACCGCCTGGTGGATATGGTGCGCGAGGGCGTCGATTGCGTGCTGCGCGCGGGCGCCTTGCAGGATTCCTCGCTGGTGGGCCGGCAGATCGCGCTGATGCCGCAAGTGACGGTGGCCAGCCCCGCCTATCTGGCGCGCTTCGGCACTCCCGCCAGCCTGGACGCATTGCAGGGGCACCGCGCGGTGGATTACCTGTCCAGCGCAACCGGGCGCAGCATGCCTCTGGACTTCATGGTGGACGGACGCCGCGTGCTGGTGCGTCCCGCGTCGGTGATCAGCGTGACGGGCGCCGAACTCTATACCGGCGCGGCGCTGGCCGGCCTGGGGCTGGCGCAGGTGCCGCGCTATCGGGTAGAGCGGGAACTGGCGGCGGGGCATCTGCGCATCGTGCTGCCCCACACCCCGCCCGCGCCCATGCCGGTGTCGGTGCTGTATCCGCAGAACCGGCAGGTGTCGGCCCGGATGCGCGTGTTCACGCAGTGGCTGGCCGACGTGTTCGCCACCGCCTTCGATCAGACGATGCCGGTCAGGTAGTACACGGCGATCACCACGAACACCGACATCGTCGATATCAGCGTAATGGCGAAGATGTCGCCATACGATTGCCGATGGGTCAGGCCGGTGACCGCCAGCAGCGTGATCACCGCGCCGTTGTGCGGCAGCGTGTCCATGCCGCCGCTGGCCATGGCGGCGACGCGATGCAGCACGTCCATGGGGATGCCCGCCGCGACCGCGCCGTCGATGAAGGTTTGCGCCATCGCGGCCAGCGCGATGCTCATGCCGCCCGAGGCCGATCCGGTGATGCCCGCCAACGAGGTCACGGCGATGGCTTCGCCCACCAGCGGGTCGGGAATGGTTTTCAGCGCCTCGGCCACCAGCAGGAAGCCCGGCAGCGCGGCGATGACGCCGCCAAAGCCGTATTCGGCCGCCGTGTTCATCGACGCCAGCAGCGCGCCCGATACGGCGCTTTTGCTGCCTTCGGCAAAGTGCGCCTTGATGCCGCGGAACGAGAACAGCAGGATGGTGAAGATGCCGGCGATCAGCGCGCCCATCACCGCCCACAGCGCGACCTGGTCGGCGGCGTTCACGGGCATGGGCTTGGGCAGGCCGGGCAGGTTCACTTCGGCGCCGGCCGGATACCAGCCGGGAATCCAGCGCGTCAGCAGGAAGTTGACCACGCCCACCACCACCAGCGGCAGCAGCGCGATCAGTGGATGATGGTTGCGTTCGCTGGGCGGCGTGGTGGGTTCGTTGCGCAGTTCGGTGCCATAGGTCTCGCCTGCGGCGGCCGCGCGTTTGCGCCGCCATTCCAGGTAGGCGACGCCCGTCGTCAGCGTGAACGCCGCGCCGATCAGGCCCAGCCAGGGCGCGGCCCACGTGGTGGTCTCGAAAAAAGTGGTGGGGATGATGTTCTGGATCTGCGGCGTGCCGGGCAGCGCCGTCATCGTGAACGTGAACGCGCCCAGCGCGATGGCGCCGGGCATCAGCCGCTTCGGGATGCCTCCCTGGCGGAACATCTCGGCGGCGAACGGATACACCGCGAACACCACGACAAAGAGCGACACGCCGCCGTAGGTAAGCACCGCGCACACCAGCACGATGGCGACAATGGCGCGTTCGGCGCCGATCATGCGCAGCACCGCCTGCACGATCGCGCGGGAAAAGCCCGACAGTTCGATCAGCTTGCCGAATACGGCGCCCAGCAGGAACACGGGAAAGTAGAGCTTGGCGAAACCCGCCATGCGCTCCATGAAGATGCCTGAGAACACGGGGGCCAGCGCGGAAGGATCCGTCAGCAGCACCGCGCCCATGGCTGCGATGGGTGCGCACAGGATCACGCTGTAGCCCCGATACGCCGCCAGCATCAGAAATGCCAGCGCCGCCACCACGATGAACAATCCGGTCATTCGATACTCCAGGAATGAAGAGACAAGGGGTGCAGGGGCTACACCTTACCCCATCGAACCGGCGTCTTCGTGACGCGTGTCGGCTCAGGCGTCCAGCAATGCCTGGGCCTGGCGGGCGATGTCCAGGTCGATGGCGGCGTCGTCGCCGTCGCCCAGGTACCAGGCGGCGGACAGCCCGCACCACGCCACGATCCATTGCAGCAGACGGCGGCGTTCCAGGCCCGACTCGGCCACGATCAGCTCTAGCCGGCGCTCGAAGCAGCCGGGCACGACGGCCACGGGCGGCACAGGGTCGGCAAGGTCGGGATTGCAGAAGATGTTGGCGTAGTCGAATGCGCGTTCGCCGTAAAGCCGCTTGGGGTCGATGACCAGCCAGCCGCGTTCGCCGAAGTCCAGCACGTTGTCGTGGTGGACATCGCCATGCAGCACCGCAACGTCGCGGGGGGCATCCAGCAGCGCGCGGGCGTGGCGGGCGCTGTGCGCCAGGATGCCGCCTTGCGATCGGGCCATGGGCCACAGTTCCACGAACCATTCTTCCAGGCTGCGCAACGCGGGCAGCGGTTTGGCGCGCGGGGCGTGCAGGGCCTTCAGGCGCTCGCGCGCCACGTGGGTGTAGATCTGGGTGGTCGAAAGGTCGGCATGGCCGAGCAGCATCTGCACCGCGCGCAGGTCGGCGCCATGATTGAGCAGGTGGGTTGCAAAGGCGTGACGCAG
>LNAP01006200.1_pt1 | contig 10384 bp, 6 predicted proteins | sample 602601 | NCBI WGS metagenome assembly LNAP01 (sample SAMN02440304, study PRJNA202911) | soil metagenome | biome: Subtropical and temperate rainforests or woodlands; isolation source: soil samples (1 kg each in a 20% v/v slurry with milli Q water) were... ...
GTCGCCCGCACGCCGCACGGCGCTGCGCGGCCTGCTGGCGTTCACCGGGCTGGCTGCCACGGGATGGGCTGGCTACCAGCATGCGCCGTGGCAACGTATGGCCGCCGACCTGAGCACGGAGGTCGGCGAGCGCCGCACGGTGGCGCTGGCTGATGGCCTGAACATCACGCTGAACAGCGACAGCGCGGTGCGCCTGCACCTGAGCGGCAATGTCCGGGGCATCGACCTGCTGCGCGGCGAAATGCTGGTGAACACCGAATCGCGACCCGACATCGGCGCGTTGCGCGTGGACACGGGGTATGGGGAACTTCGCGCCGAACGCGCCCGGTTCGATGTGCGCCGCACGGGCGAGGGGTCACGCCTGGGCGTATACGAAGGCAGCGTGGCGCTATGGCGCGACGGCGTGTGGACGCATGCCGCCGCGGGCGAACGCCTGGGATTCGCGGCGGGCGGCCAGATCGACCGCCATGCCGCCGACCCGGACCGTCTGGCCTGGGTGGACGGGCTGGTGGTGGCGAAGGACTGGCGCCTGGATTATTTCGCCCAGTACCTGGCGCGCCAGCGTGTAGGGGTGATCCGGGTGGACCCGGCGGTGGCGGCCCTGCGGTTGTCGGGTGTCTTCCCGCTGGACGATGCCGAACGCGCGCTCAAGGCGCTGGAACCCGCATTGCCTATCTCGGTGACGCGGCACACGCAATATTGGCTGCAGGTTGGCCCGCGGCAAGCCTGATCGTTACATCTTTTTTTTCTGGCGGGTTGCAGGTTTTCAATTCCCATACGGAAAGGCAGAGATAGACCACCGTACAGGGAGAGTTTCTGTGTCTGCTTCATCACACGCGCGCTTGCGCTCCACGCTGACCGCCGGCCGCATGGCCGTGTTGGCCGCAACTTGCGCGGGCGCGTTTGCCGCCGGCATGCCCGTGGCTTGGGCGCAATCCACCCCCGCCGCCGCCAATGCCCAGCGTAGCTACCAGATCCCCGCCGGGGAACTGGCCGATGCGCTGACGCAGTTCGCGCGCAGCGCGGGCGTGATCCTGTCATTCGACCCCGCGCTGGTGCGCGGTCGCCGGTCGGACGGGCTGAACGGCGCGTATTCGGTGGGCGCGGGCTTTGCCCGCCTGTTGTCGGGCAGCGGTTTGCAGGCACGCGCACAATCGGGCAACACCTGGACGCTGGCGCCTGCGCCGGCGGCGTCGTCGGGCGATGCGCTCGTGCTGGCGCCGGTGACCGTGTCCGGCATGGCGGACAGCGCGTTGGCGCCCACGGTCGGGTATGTGGCCCGCGCCAGCGTCAGCGCAACGAAGACCGACACGCCGCTGATCGAGACGCCGCAATCGGTGTCCGTCGTAACGCGTGAACAGATCACGGAGCAGGGCGCGCAGACTTTGAATCAGGTGCTGCGCTATACGGCGGGCGTGGCGACCGAGTCGCGCGGCGCCACGGCCACGCGCCTGGATCAGTTCACGGTGCGCGGCTTTTCGGCGTCGACCTACCTGGACGGCTTGCGGGTGTTCGGCGGCCGCGACGCCTTGCCGCAAGTGGACGCCTACCGCCTTGAGCGCGTGGATGTCCTGAAAGGGCCGGCATCGGTCATGTATGGCCAAGGCGGCCCAGGCGGCGTGGTGAACCAGGTCAGCAAGCGCCCGCTGGAAGAGACGCTACGCGAAGTGGAAGTGCAAGTCGGCAACTATGATTACCGCCGCGCCAACTTTGATTTTGGCGGCCCCGTCGACGAAGAGGGCAAGTACCTCTATCGCCTGGTCGGCTCGGGTTACCTGTCCGACGGCCAGGTCAAGGACACCAAGGAACGCCGCTATTTCGTGGCGCCGGCCTTCACCTGGAAGCCCAACGGCGACACCTCGCTGACCGTGCTGACGAATTTCCAGCGGGATCCCGATATGGGGTCCTACGGTAGCTTGTCGTCGATGCGCACGCTGCAACGGGCGCCGGATGGCATCCGCTTGCCTGCCGATTACTACGACGGCGACGCCAATTTCGAAAAGAGCGACCGCAAGAGCTATTCGCTGGGCTACGTGCTGGACCACCGGTTCAACGACACGTTCAAGGCGACGCAAAGCCTGCGCTGGACGCGTTCCGAGGCAACGTACCGAAGCGTTTACGGTGCGTCCAATTCCAACTTCGGCTATCTGGATCCCAACTACCTGTATCAGCAGCGCGCCTCGATCGCGACCGATGTGGATGTTGGTGCCCTGACCATCGATAACAACATGCAAGCGCGCTTCAACACGGGCGCGTTCGGACACACCGTGCTGCTGGGTTTCGATTACCAGCACGTCAAGACGGATACCTTGTCCGGCTTTGGCAGCGCGCCGCCGTTGTATGTGCTGAATCCGGATAACCATCAGAACATCCCGGTGCCGGCTTTTTCGACTGACGCGACGTCCAAGCAGTATCAGACCGGCCTGTACTTCCAGGACCAGATCAAGATCGACCGATTGTCGGTGCTGCTGGGCGGACGCTATGACTGGTCGCGCACGGTGGGTGAAACCACCACGATCGCGTCGGGCCGCGTCGCGCCGTCGTCACTGAACGCCGAGGCGTTCACGGGCCGGCTGGGCGTGATCTACAACTTTGACAATGGCGTGGCGCCGTATTTCAGCTATTCCGAATCGTTCGAACCGCAATCGGGCACGGGTTGGCAGAACGTGCCCTTCAAACCGATTGAAGGCAACCAGTACGAAGTCGGCATCAAGTACCAGCCGCCAGGCAGCGCCACGATGCTGTCGTTCGCGGCCTTCGATATCCGCCGCGAGAACATGACGACGACCGATCCCGATCCGACGCATATCTGCGGCACGGCGGGCGGCCGGTGTTCGATCCAGGCGGGTGAACTGCGCACGCAGGGGATCGAGCTGGAAGCGAAGACGGAACCGTTGCGCGGGCTGACGCTGGTGGCGGCGTATTCGTTGATGGACAACGAATACACCAAGGCGAATCCCAGCTTGGCCGGTCTGGATCTGAAGGGCAAGACGCCGGTGGGCGTGCCGTCGCAACAGGCGTCGGCATGGGCGCGGTACCAACTGCAGGATGGGCCGCTGGCCGGCATGGGCGTGGGGGGCGGGGTGCGTTACATCGGCTCCTCGTACGTGAACGACACCAACACGATGAAGGTGCCGTCCGTCACATTGTTCGACCTGATGCTGGATTACGACCTGGGCCGCGTGTCGCCGTCGTTGAAGGGCATGCAGGTGGCGTTGAACGTGCAGAACCTGTTCGACAAGGAGTATGTCGCGTCGTGCCTGGGTGAGTCCTGGTGCTGGTACGGTTACCAGCGTTCGGTGAAGGCCAGCGTGCGTTATCGCTGGTAAAGCGGGAGTACGACGCGCGGCAGGTTGCGCCGCAGCGGGCGGACCGATGGCCCGCCCGCTGCACTTCAGGGGCTGCACTTCCGGGGCTGCACCCCGGAGGCTGCGTTTCAAGCACCGTGCCTCAGGCGCTGCGCGCCTCTGCGACAAACGCGCGCCAGCGTGCAAGAAAGGCCTCGCGACCGGCAGAAGCTTCGGCTTCATCGACCGGCACGATCTTGATGTCGGCAAGCGGCGGCATGTCCAGGTGCTTGCTGACGTCGATGTCGTTGCGGCTGGGGCGCCGGTACGCGTTTTGCAACAGGGCCAACTGCATATCGCGTGATAGCAGCAGGTCATACATGCGACGCGCGGCCTTCGGATTTGGGCCGCCTTTCACCAACGCCATGTTGTCGGCCACGGTGAAGGTGCCGTCTTCCGGGTACATGATGCCGATCTCTTTCTGGCCGCCGGCCACATAGGGGTAGGCGGTGGATTCAAAGGTGATGCCGACGGCGTATTCGCCCTGGCCGACGCTGCGCACCACATGCGAGGCCGAGGTCGAGACGCTGACGTTGCGCGCCAGGGCTTTCAGGCCCGCGTCCCCCAGGACGCGTTCGATACCCCACAATGCCGTATATGCGGTCGAGCTGTTGCCCGGGTCGCCAATGATGATTTTGCCTTTGAACCGGGGGTCGGCCAGATCGGCCCAACTGGCCGGCGCCGCGCCAGGAAGCTGGCGCGCGTTGACCATGGCCACCACGATATGGATGTTGGCGGCGGTCCAAAGCTTGTCGGGGCCATGCAGCGTGCCGGGGATCGCCGCGGCCTCCGGAGACAGGTAGGGCTCGAACAGCGCCCGGTAGGCATTCATGATGTTGGCGCTGGACGTCCAGAACAAATCGCTCTTCGGTTTGGCCGCTTCGGCTTCGATCCGTTTAAGCAGCTGGCTGCTGCCACCGACGACCGCGCTGGGCCGGACGCCGGGCATTTTTTCGCGGGCCATGTCGTTGGCCGTTTCCACCGACTGCGAATTCAGCGTGGTGTACAGCACGACCTGCTCGGCGCGTTGGGCCAGCGCGCGGGCGGGCAGGGCGCAGGCGCCACCGCTGGCGGCCAGTAGCTTGAGCATCTGGCGGCGGCTGAGCGGGGGAAGATGAGTCATGAGAAGGCCTCTTGCGCTAGGGGTGAATGCAGCCGGCTCAGGCGAAGAGCCGCAGCTTGAATATCCGGGTCGCCAGCAGCACGGGCGCCAGGATCACGGTGATCAGGATCAGACCGTAGGCCGACGCCTGGGCCATGAGGCCACTGTCGATCAGCCGGAAAATCTGAATGGGCAGGGTTTCGTGCCCCGGCGAATACACGATGACCGACGCGCTCAGCTCCGACACGGTGGTGGTCCAGGTCAGCACGGCGGCGGCTGCGATAGCCGGCGCCATCAGCGGCAGCACGACTTTCACGAACGACGCCAACGGCGGCACGCCCAGGCTGACGGACGCCTCTTCGATGGAGTCGGGCAGGTTGAAGAGCGTGGACGAGGCGTTGCGCACGCCGAACGGCAAGCGCCGCACGATGTAGGCCAGCACGATCAGCGCAGCGGTACCTGAAAGATCGAACGCGCCGTGGCCGAAAGTCATCAGCAGGCCGATGCCGATCACCGTGCCCGACAGCGCCAGCGGAATCGAACTGAGGTAATCCAGCCACGGCGTCAGCAGGTTGCGCTTCTTGACGATCAAATAGCTGGCCAGCGTGCTGAAGGCGATGGCGATCAGCGTGGCCACGCCAGCGTAGACGATGGAATTCAGGACCGGCGCCGGCGCGCTGATCAACACGCGTTCAAGGTGGGCGGCCGTCCATTCACCCCAACGCATCACGGGGCCGTTGGCGCGGGTAAAGGCGCCCGCGGCCAGGGTTCCCAACGGCAGCATGGACAGCGCCATGACGCCCAGCGCGGCGCCAGCCATTGCCAGCGCGCGTGGGCCACGCAAGGGCGTGGCAGGCGCGCCGCGCCCTTGCGTGATCTCGTAGCGTCCGCGCGACACGATCCAGCGTTGAAGAAAGAGCGCCAGCATCACCAGCGAAATTGATGTGGTCGCCAGCGTGCTTTGCATGACCGGGTCGCTGCCGGTTTCGGATACCGACGCCTGGTAAGTCAGGACGGACAGTAATTCGACCTCGTGCCCCAGGATCATCGAGGTGGCGAAGTTTCCCACCACCATGGTGAACACCAGCAGGGCGCTGGCCAGGATGGCGGGCATCACGACCGGCGCCATGACCTTCAGCCGCGACACGGATGGCGATGTGCCCAGGCTTTGCGCGGCTTCTTCCAATTGCGAATCGAAACCGCGGATCGCCGCCAGCGTGCCGATGTAGATATAGGCGTAGTAGGTGAAGGTCATGACGATGAGCAGGCCGGGCCAGCCGTAGAACGAAGGGATGTCCAGCCCTAGCCCGTCGCGCAGGGCGCGCGTCAGTACGCCGTTGTTGCCCAGGATCATCAGCCAGGTCTGCGCGCCGATCACTTCGGGGATGACCAGCGTGATCAGGGGCAGGATCGACACCAGGACTTTGCCGGGATAGCGGTGGCGCGCGGTCAGGTAGGCGAGCGGCACGCCGATGCCTGCGGCCAGTACCGTGACGCCCGCTCCCAGCATCAGGGTGTTGCCGATGGCGCGCAGGTAGCGCGGGTCGGACAACAGCAGGCGCCAGCCCGAATGGCCGTCTTCGTTGCGAGCCAGCACGCTGGCCGACAGGATGTTCAGCACGGGCCACACCAGGAAGACGGCCAGCACGGCCAACACCGCCAGCGACAGCCAGGTCCAGGGCGACCGCAATGAGGATATCAGCCGCTTCATGATGCCAACACCAGGGTCTTGCTGGGGTCGAACGCCAGGCTGACCGTCATGCCGCGGGAGAGCGGCGAGGCTTGGCCGCCATGCACGTCCACGTTCATGAGACGGCCGCCGGGCAGTTGAACGCGGTAGTTCATCTTGATCCCCAGGTACTGTTCCGCCAGGATGCGCGCGGGCACGCCGGGCCCCGGGGAAGCCGACAGCCGGATATCTTCGGGCCGCGCGACCAGTACGGCCGCGCCGTTCAAGGGCGCAGGCGCATGCGCGGCAATGGCGTATCCATCCAGGTCCAGCCGCACGGGGCCGGAGGCGGCAGCCACGCATTGCACGGGCAGCAAGTTCGCGGCGCCGATGAAGTCCGCGACATAGCCGCTGGCGGGATGCCCATAGACGTCGCGTGGCGCACCCAACTGCGCCACGCGGCCTTTTTGCATGACCGCGATCTGATCTGACAGCGCCAGCGCCTCTTCCTGGTCATGGGTGACGAAGACGGTGGTGATGCCGGCCTCTCGTTGCAGGTCGGCGATGGTCTGCCGGACCTGGATGCGCAGCTTGGCGTCCAGGTTCGACAGGGGTTCGTCCATCAGCAGCACCTGAGGCTGGATGACCAGTGCGCGGGCCAGCGCCACGCGTTGGCGCTGTCCGCCGGAAAGCTCGGCGGGCAGCCGCTTGCCGTATTCCGCCAGACCGACGCGTTCCAGCGCGGCCGTGACCTTCTGCTTGATCAGGGCCGGCGCGACTTTTCGGGCACGCAGGCCATACGCCGCATTGTCGAAGACGCTTCGATTGGGAAAGAGCGCGTAGTCCTGGAACACCATGCCGATATTGCGCTGGTGCGCGGGCAAGCGGGTGACGTCCTTGCCGCCGAACAGCAGACGGCCGGATTCGACGGGGATGAATCCCGCCAGCGTGCGCAGCAAGGTGGTCTTGCCGCAACCGCTGGGCCCGAGCAGCGTGAAGAAGCTGCCCGGCGCGATGTCCAGGTTCAACCCGTCGATGACGCGTTGCTGGTGGTACGAGATGCAAAGATTTTCAATGCGAATATCCATGGCAGGAGGCTCCTGGCCCAAGAGGGAACATGTCAGTGCGGGGAAACAGCCGGCGGTTGCGGCTTGCGGCAGGGTCAGGCCATGGCGTGGCGCACCAGGTCCAGCGCTTCGCGGTGCCGCGCGGGATCGCCTGCGGCAAGAATGCGCGGGCTGGGGTTGTCCAGGCTCAGGGGCTGGCCGTTCCAGTCGGTGATGACGCCGCCAGCGCCCTGGATGATCGGAATGAACGGTGCGTAGTCGTACAGCGCCAGCCTGGCGTCGATCGCGACGTCCGTGCGGCCCGACGCCAATACGCCGTAAGCCAGGCAGCAACCGCCGTAAATGCGCCAGCGCGTGCGTTCGCGCAGGGCCTGGAAGGCGGGAAGCTCGTGCGGCGCATAAAAGTCGGGGTTGCTGGTGGTGAGCATGGCGTCGGCCAGTTGGCCGCAAGCCCGTGTGCGGCAAGGCTGGCCCTGGTGCCGGGTGGGGCGGTCGGCAGCGCCGACCCAGCGGTCTCGGGTCGCGGGGAAATCCATCAGGCCCATGACGGGCACGCCGCGGCGCAGCAGGGCGATCAGCGTACCGAACACGGGGATTCCGGCAATGAAGGGAGCGGTGCCGTCGATGGGGTCCAGCACCCAGACGTACTCGGCGTCCAGCCGGACAGTGCCACCTTCTTCGCCATAAATGCCGTGGCCAGGGAACGCGCTTTCGATGCGCGAGCGCAAATGCGCCTCGATGGCCTGGTCCAGCGCGGTGACGAGGCTGCGGTCCGGCTTGATGTCGGTGCGCGGCGCGGCGCTCAAGTAGGGCGCGTACAGGTCGCGCGCTTCATCGGCCAGGCGCTCGGCGAAGGCGATGCCGTCGTCCAGGGTATTTGTCATTGGGGCTCCTTATTCGGGGAATCCGCCGCGTCAGCGCAGCGTGTTGTCGTGGGGGCGGGGGCGTGGCTATCGTGAAGGCCTAGGCCGGCCAGGGTGTCGATGCGCGTGGGCGCAAGCAGGTGGCGGGAGGGCATGGGCCGCCAGCCGTACAACGCTTGCGTGGCGGCGCCGCACACGCGGCCCTGGCAGGCGCCCATGCCACAGCGGGTATGTAGCTTGGCGTCGATCCAGCCGTCGCAGCCGGCCAGGGCGGATTGCGGCACGTCTTCGCAGCGGCAGACCAGCGTGTCGGGGCGGGCCAATGCCAGCACGGGCGGGCCTAATGAAAAATGACGACGCAACGTGTTTGCGAACGCCTGCCATCGCGCCAGGCGGGGCGCCAGGCGCGTAGCGCGCGCCAGTTCGCCGATCGCCGCGTATCCCGCGATCGCGCCCTGGATGCTCGCCCGTTCGCTGCCGCCGACACCCGTGCATTCGCCGGCCGCATACACGCCGGGCACGCCGGTCTGGAGCAGGTCGTCGACTTGCAGGCCGTCGTGGGCGTTGAGCGCGCAACCCAGCATCTGGCCCAATTGCGTGTTGGGCACCAGACCGAACCCGCAGGCCAAGCGGTGGCAGGCAAGCTGTTCTACCTGGCGGCCGCGGCGCAGCCTTACGTGTTGCAGCCGGCCGTCGCCGCCGGCTTCAAGCACATGGCTGGCGCCGCGGTATTGGGGGTGGATCAGGGCTGCCGCTTGCAGGGCTTTGCCGGGCCAGCGCGCCAGGCTGCCGGAAAAGCGCAATAGCGCCGGCCACGCGGCTTGTTCCGCAATGCGAACCACCGTCGCGCCGGCATGGCGCGCGCTTTGCGCGGCCGCCAGCAGCAGCGGACCGGACCCTGCGATCACGATGCGTTGGCCGCGCACGGCCATGCCGCCTTTGATCAACGCTTGCAGGCCGCCGGCGCCCGTCACGCCGGGCAGCGTCCAGCCGGGGAACGGCAGCAGCAGCTCGCGCGCACCCGTGCAGAGGATCAGCGAGCCATAGTGTTGGACCCACCCTTGCCGCGCGTCTTCCAGAAGCAGCGCGGACGATCCGGGCTTGCCCGCCAGCCCGGCCACGCGTGTGCCGCAGCGCAGACGGATGTTGGCGTGGCGCGCCAGTTGCTCGCGTTGCTGCTTGGCGAAATCGGGCAGCGTTACGGCAGGGCCGTCGCGCCAGATCTGTCCGCCTGGGGCCGGATTGTCGTCCACGACGACGATCGCGCGCCCACTGGGAGCGGCGGCCAGCGCCGCGGCCATTCCGGCGGGACCCGCGCCGATGATGAGCAGGTCGCAGGTGTCGTCGTGGCTTTCCAGCGGCGCCCCGGAGCAAGCGGCGTGCGTGCCAGGGGCCAGTACCGTTTCGATGCGCATGCCTGGTTGGCAAAGCGTCTGGCACGCCAGGCGTAATTGCCCGTCGATCAGAACGCGGCATTCGTGGCAGACGCCCATGCCACAGACGGCGGCTCGATTTTCTCCGGTGACCGAGATGCGCGAGTTGCCGGGCGAGCGGGCGGCCAGGGCGGCGACGACGCTGCTGCCCGCGGCAACGTTCACGGGTTGCCCATCGAGCTGGATGCGCACGCGTGCAAGCGGGGTGGGCGTCATGTCGCGGCCTTGTGAACGGGGAAGTGGCGGGTGGCCGAAAATGGCGCGGGGGCCAGCGGCGGCGGCGCGCCCGTTATCAAGGCGGTCAGCAATTTCGCGGTGGCCGGGGCGGTGGTGACGCCCAGGCCTTCGTGGCCCACCGCCAGCCAGAGCCCCTTGCGCGTGGGATGCGGACCGATGATGGGCAGGCCGTCCGGGGTGGCCGCGCGCACGCCCGTCCAGGTGCGGAGGATGTCGTGGCCGGACAGCGCCGGCAGGTAGTCGATGGCGAGTTTGAGCATGCGCGACAGCACGGCGGGCTCGATGGCGGGGTCGGCCTCGCCCACCTGGCGGGATGAGCCGATCAGCAATTGGCCCGTGGGACGGGGCTGCACGTTGAACGCGACGACAGCGCCTTCCCGCTGCTGCGTGCTGGCCATGTAGCCCAGCTCGACCAATTGGTGATGGATCGCAAAGGGGTAGCGGTCGGTGATGGCCAAGTGGCCTTTCTTGGGATACAGGGGCAGGTCCGCGCAAAGGCGGGCGGCCGGCATGCCGGCGGCCAGGACCACCGCGTTGGCGTTGCGCCGCGTGCCGTCGTTCAGCACTGCGCCTTGCACGTCGACCTCGCGGACTTCGACGGCTTCGCCCCGCAGCGCGTGGTCAACCTGGCCGCACAGGCCGGCGTGCGCTATTCGCTGCAGAACC
>LNAP01006201.1_pt1 | contig 10382 bp, 5 predicted proteins | sample 602601 | NCBI WGS metagenome assembly LNAP01 (sample SAMN02440304, study PRJNA202911) | soil metagenome | biome: Subtropical and temperate rainforests or woodlands; isolation source: soil samples (1 kg each in a 20% v/v slurry with milli Q water) were... ...
ATCAAGGGCTACCTGGGCATGGGCTTCCAGGGCAACGGCTTCGTCGATGCGAAGATGCAGACCGGTTGGGAGCCGAGTGCACCGCTCAACGGCGAGCTCTACCTCAACATGTCGCGCCTGTACTGGCTGGAACTGTTCTCGCCGGATGTGGTGCGCCCGACCGGCCTGATCGAAGGCCACGTGAGCCTGCGTGGCACGCGCGGCCAACCGTCGCTGGGCGGTGATGCACAGCTGAGCAACTTCAAGGGCGAGTTCCCGGCGCTGGGCCTGACCTTCGACCAAGGCAAGGGCAGTTTCGTCGCCCAGCCCGATGGGTCGGCCAAGATCACCGCACAGGCCAATTCGGGCAAGGGCACGCTGTATGTCGACGGCGGCCTGTCCTGGTTCGGCGATGCACAGCCGCTGCAGCTGAAGATCCACGGTGAGAATGTGCTGCTGTCCAACACCAGCGAGCTGCGCATCATCGCCAATCCCAACCTGGACTTCACCCTGGCCAAGGCCGCGATGGAGCTGCGCGGAACGGTGCACGTGCCCGAGGCCGACATCGATCTGGAGCGCCTGGACCGTGGCACCTCGGTGTCCGAGGACGTGGTGGTGCTGGACCCGGCCGATCCGGAAGAGTCGCGCACCTCGCCGCTGGACATGGAGCTGGCCGTCAGCCTGGGCGACAAGGTCAAGATGAGCGGCTTCGGCCTGAAGGGCGCGCTGACCGGCAAGATGCAGGTCTGGGCCAAGCCCGGCCGCGAGATGACCGCCAACGGTGGCCTGGAAGTCAGTGGGCGCTACAAGGCCTATGGCCAGGACCTGACCATCACCCGCGGCAACCTCAACTGGAACTACAACGCGGTGTCCGACCCGCGCATCAACATCCGCGCCGAGCGCCGGATCGGTGATGTCACCGCCGGCATCGACGTGACCGGGCGCGCGCAGCAACCGCGCGCCGATGTCTGGTCCGATCCGGCGATGTCGCAGTCCGAAGCACTGGGTTACCTGGTGCTGGGGCGCAGCCTGACCGGTGCCAGCAGCGACCAGACCCAGCAGGTGAACGCCGCATCGGCCGCGCTGTCGGCCGGCAGCGGGCTGCTGGCTTCGCAGCTGGGTGCCAAGCTGGGCCTGGACGATGCCGGCGTCAGCCAGTCGCGCGCGCTGGGCGGCTCGGTGATCGGTGTGGGCAAGTACATTTCGCCCAAGTTGTACGTGGGCTACGGCGTATCGCTGGTCGGTGCCGGTTCGGTGATCACGCTGAAGTACCTGCTGCGCCGCGGCTTCGACGTGGAAGTGGAATCGAGCACGGTGGAAAACCGTGGCTCGTTGAACTGGCGGCGGGAGAAGTAGAGCCACGCCATGCGTAGCTGCGGTGGCGCCGAGCCCGGCGCTGCCGTAATCCACGGTTGGGCCAGCGCGGACGGCCGCACTGGACATGCAGGCTTTTCATCCAGCAGGCCTGCACCAGTGCCTGCGCGATCATAGCGACTGCGTCCACCAGCCCCGGTCTTGGTGCGTCCTGCCTCATCGGAGCGAAGCGTTGCAAGAAGCACTGGTGGATGATGCCGAGTACAGTGCCGCTGTCGATCAATCGCTCACGTACTGGCGGGTGCCTGCAATACCAAGCGATCTCCCGTTGTATCGCTGGGGCTGGTGATAGAAGCCCTGTGGGCTATCGCCAAGGCGCCCAGCAGGGTGCACGCCAACAGCAGCGCCACGACAACTCGCTGCCACAGGGGCCGTCGGCGGCGCGGCGCTGAATGCAGCCGATTACCGGCCGCTGCCGCCCAGAACAGGACTTGCTTGCGCTGCAACGGCGGCGGCGGAACCACGAACCACATGATCGGCTCGCCGACCAGGTAGTGCAGAGTGTCGCGCATCTCGCGTCGCGTGTGCGCTGACCGCGCCTGCCACCGTGCACGTAGTGGTCGCCAGCGCCCACTCAACCGAGCCACGCGCACGCGGGCCTGCGCTACGGAAACCGGTGCATCATCGCGATGCATGTAGCGAGCAAGAGCAACCTCGTTACCTCGCAACAGCAACCAGCGCACGTGCATGCTGTGGCCAAGGGCGGCCATGTCGTAGCACTCGCGGATATTGCCCCGGTCATACCACTGGAAGCGGTCGGCCAGCTGCTCGAAGTTCGCCTGCGGAAACGGCGTGGTGCCATTCATCAGCCGTTGCCAGGTTGCCAGCTTCACCGCGCTGGCATCCGCGGGTGCCTGCAGTTCCGGGGACTGCTGCAGCCAGGCTGCGAAATCTGCCGGATCGTGCTGCTGCCCGTGGCGGACGATGCGGTCGGCAAGCGCTTCGGCGGCAGATGGCCCCGTCACTGCGGCTTCATCATTCATGCGTCGTCATTTCCTTGCGGCTTGCCACGCAGGATTTCCGCTGCCGAGCTGTGCGTAGCGGGCCTGTTCACAGAACTGCCCCATCGGCGCGTTTCACGCCGATCAGCGAATGCGTGGTGCCCAGATCGATTCCTGCGATCATCGGTCCTTCCCTGGTATCCGTGCCTGATTCTAGCCAGCATCGGTGCCCCCAACCATCGGCCGTTGCCCCATCCGGCCCCAGCAGCTATGGTCCCGGGCTGTTCTGTCGTACCGGATTGCCTCATGTCGCCACGCAAAGCCCTCCCCACCGCCCTGGCCCTGGGCCTGACCCTCGCCGCTGGCGCCCACGCCGATGAAGGCATGTGGATGCCGACCCAGCTGCCGGAGCTGGCCAAGCCGCTGCAGGCGGCTGGCTTCAAGGGCAATCCGGCCGATCTGGCCAACGTGACCGCGCCGCCGCTGAGTGCGGTCGTGCGTGCCGGCGGTGGCACCGGCTCGTTCGTGTCGGCCGATGGCCTGCTGCTGACCAACCACCACGTGGCGATGGGCGTGATCCAGTACAACAGCTCACCCGAGCACAACTTCATCAACGATGGCTTCATCGCCAAGGGTCGCGCCGACGAGCGACCGGCCAATCCGGACTTCCGCGTGCTGGTCACCGTCGGCTTCGACAAGGTGACCGACCAGGTGCTGGCACAGGCCAAGGGCAAGACCGGCCGCGCGTACTTCGATGCGGTGGATGCAGCCAGCAAGCAGATCGTGGCCGAGTGCGAGAAGGACGGCAGCGTGCGCTGCTCGGTGGCCAACATGTATTACGGCACCGACTTCTACCGCATCGCCCAGCTTGAGCTGAGCGACGTGCGCCTGGTCTATGCGCCGCCGCGCGCGATCGGCAACTACGGCGATGAGATCGACAACTTCATGTGGCCGCGCCACACCGGCGACTTCACCCTGCTGCGTGCCTACGTGGGCAAGGACGGCAAGCCGGCCGCCTACAGCAAGGACAACGTGCCCTACCAGGCCCCGGCGCACCTGCAGATGTCGGTGGAAGGCCCGAAGGAGGGCGACTACGCGATGCTGGCCGGTTACCCGGGCATCACCTACCGCCATCGCACCGCCGCCGAATTCGCTGGCCAGATCGATACCGTGCTGCCGCGCCGGGTGTCGGTGTTCCAGCAGATGATCGACACCATCGAAGCGGCCAGTGCCAAGGATGCGCAGGCACGTACCCGCTATGCCTCGCAGCTGCAGTCGCTGAAGAACAACCGCAAGCGCGCCGCCGGTGAGCTGGAAGGGCTGCTGCGCAGCGATGCCAAGGCCCAGCGTGCGGCCGACGAGCAGGCGATGCTGGCCGCCACCGACCGCAAGTACCAGGACGACATCAAGGCGCTGCTGGCCAACCTGTCGCAGGGTGCGGCGGTGGGCGAGCGCGACCTGCTGCTGGAACAGATGGCCGGCCAGAGCCAGCTGCTGCGCTCGGCGCTGCTGCTGGAACGCCTGCGCATCGAATCGGCCAAGCCTGACGCGCAGCGCGAGACCGGCTACCAGCAGCGCGACCAGACGATGATCGAGGGCGTGCTGAAGCAGGTGCAGCGCCGCTATGCACCCCAGGTCGAGAAGGCGCTGCTGACCACCCTGTTGACGCGCTACCAGCAGTTGCCGGATGCGCAGCGCGTGGCCGAGTTCGACACGGCGTTCGGCCGTACCCCGGCCCAGCTGGCGCAGGCGCTGGACACGCTGTATGCCGGCACCCAGTTGGGTGACGAAGCGCAGCGCCTGTCCCGTTTCGCCGCTGCCCGCGAAGGCAAAGCGCTGGCCGCCGATCCGCTGATCGCCGTGGCCGGCCCGCTGGTGGCCGCGCAGCTGCGCATCGAAAACGAGAGCAAGACCCGCGAAGGCGAACAGCTGCGCCTGCGCCCGGCCTACATGCAGGCCTTGTTCGCCTGGCGTGCCAAGCAGGGCCGTGCGGTGTACCCGGATGCCAACCGCACCCTGCGCATCAGCTACGGCAAGGTGGAAGCGCTGCACCCGCGTGATGGCGTGACCTATTCGCCGGTGACCACCGTGGCCGGCATCGTCGAAAAGAACACCAACGCCTATCCGTTCGATGCCCCCAAGCCGCTGCTGGCCGCCATTGCCAAGGGCGACTTCGGCAGCACCGCCGATCCCGCGCTGAAGACCCAGACGGTCAACTTCCTGACCAACCTGGACACCACCGGCGGCAACTCCGGCTCGCCGGTGCTCAACGCCAAGGGCGAACTGATCGGCCTGAACTTCGACAGCAACTGGGAGTCGGTCAGTGCCAGCTGGTGGTTCGACCCCCGCTACAAGCGCGCCGTGCACGTGGACATGCGCTACCTGCGCTGGCTGCTGGCCAAGGTCTACCCGGCACCTGAACTGCTGAAGGAAATGGGCGTTCCGGCCCAGTAAGAAGCCGGCCGCGACCATCGGTCGTGGCCCGCAACGCGTAAGCCCCCACCTTGGTGGGGGTGGTTGCCCCCAACGGGCCCGTACACCCGGCCACGCGTGGCCTACACTGCGGGTTCCTCCGACGGAAACACGCGCTTGGTCTCCAGCTGGATCCTGTTGCTGGTCTCGGTTGCCTATGCTGCGCTGCTGTTCGGCGTGGCGTGGTGGGGCGATCGTCGGCCGATGTACCCGGACCGGCCATGGCTGCGGCCGGTCGTCTACAGTCTGGCGCTGGCGGTGTACTGCTCGTCGTGGACCTTCTACGGCGCAGTCGGTACCGCCGTGCGCAACGGCGTGGGCTACCTGCCGATCTACATCGGCCCGTTGCTGCTGCTGCTGTTCGGCTGGCGCATCATCGAGCGCCTGGCGCTGATCGCGCGCAGCCAGAACGTGGTCTCCATCGCTGATTTCATTGCCTCGCGCTTCGGCCGCTCGCGGCGGCTGGCGGCGCTGGTGGCGATCATCGCGCTGATCGGCATCATTCCCTACCTCGCCCTGCAGTACAAAGCGGTGGCGATGAGCCTGCAGGTACTGACCGGCAACACCGGCCCGACCGGGTTCTTCAGCGATCCGGCCCTGTACGTGGCGTTGCTGATGGCGCTGTTCGCCACCCTGTTCGGTACCCGCCAGGTGGACGCCACCGAACACCACCACGGCATGATGCTGGCCATCGCGCTGGAGTCGGTGATCAAGCTGGTGGCGATGGTGGCGGTGGGCGTGTTCGCCTATGTCTGGCTCAGCGACCGCAACGAGGCGGTGGTGGAGTCGGTGCATACGCTGTTCACCGGGCTTCCGCCGGTGGGGTTCATCTCGCAGACGCTGCTCAGTTTCCTGGCCATCATCTGCCTGCCGCGCCAGTTCCATGTGGCGGTGGTGGAGTGCGGCGACGTGCGCGACGTGCGCCGCGCGCGCTGGATGTTCGGCGGCTACCTGGTGCTGATCTCGGCGATGGTGCTGCCGATCGCCACGGCCGGCATCAGCCTGTTCGGTACCGGAAGCGGCGTGGCCGACGACTCGATGGTGCTGGCGTTGCCGCTGGCCGAGGGCCGCAACGCGCTGGCACTGATCGCCTATATCGGCGGGTTCTCTGCCGCCACCGGCATGGTCATCGTGTCCTCGATCGCGTTGGCGACGATGGTCAGCAACGATCTGGTGATGCCGGTGCTGCTGCGTCGCAGTGGCGACCACCAGGAAGCGGCCGATGTCGCCTCGCGGGTGCTGTGGATCCGCCGGCTGGCGATCCTGCTGCTGGCACTGATGGCCTACAGCTACTACCGCAGCAGCAGCAACGACAGCACGCTGGCCTCGTACGGACTGATGGCGTTCGCCGCGGTGGCGCAGTTCGCGCCGGGCCTGATTGGTGGCCTGTACTGGCGCGGCGCCAGCCGTCGTGGCGTCGAGACCGGCATGCTGCTCGGCTTCGCCACCTGGCTGTACACCCTGCTGCTGCCGGCGATGACCATGGCCGGCTGGATGGATGCAGGCTGGGTGCAGCATGGTCCGTTCGGCATCGATTGGCTGCGGCCACAACAGCTGTTCGGCATGACCGGCTGGGACCCGCTGACCCATGGCACGTTCTGGTCGCTGCTGGTCAACGCGGCGACGATGATGCTGGTATCGGCGCGTTGGCGTCCGGGCGTGGATGAGCGCCTGCGCGCTGCGCCCTTCCTCGATCCCTATGCCGAGCGGCCTTCAGTGGCCGGTGGTTGGCCGGGCCACGTGCACGTGGGCGACCTGCTGGCACTGGCCTCGCGCGTGGTCGGTGAGCGCCATGCGCGGCGCTCGTTCTTCGAACAGGCACAGTCGTTGGGGCGCGAGCTGCAGTCCTCGGCACCGGCGGACCGGCCATGGGTGCAGTTCACCGAGCGCCTGCTGGCCGCATCGATCGGTGCGGCGTCCGCGCGCCTGCTGCTGACCAGCCTGCTGCGTGGCTCCGGCATGGACCTGGGCGAAGTGGTGGCGGTGCTGGACGAAGCGGGCCAGGAGCTGCGCTTCAACCGCGAGATCCTGTCGACCACCCTGGAAAACATCAGCGCCGGCGTCAGCGTGGTCGACCCGGACATGCGACTGACCGCGTGGAACCGGCGCTACCAGGACATGTTCGGCTACCCGGACGGCATGCTCTACGTCGGCCGCCCGGTGGCGGACCTGATCCGCTACAACGCCGAACGTGGCGAGCTGGGCGAGGGCGATATCGAAGTGCAGATCAACCGCCGCATCGGCTATATGCGCGCCGGTTCGCCGCACGTGTTCGAGCGCACCCGCAGCGATGGCAAGGTGATCGAAATGCGTGGCCAAGCACTGCCCGGGGGTGGCTACGTCACCAGCTACAACGACATCACCGACTACAAGCACGCCGAGCGGGCGCTGCTGGAAGCCAACGAAACACTGGAACAGCGCGTGGCCGAGCGCTCGCACGAAGCGGAAGTCGCGCAGCAGTCCAAGACCCGCTTCCTGGCTGCGATCAGCCATGACGTGCTGCAGCCGTTGAATGCGGCGCGGCTGTTCGCTTCGGCGCTGCGCGACAGCGACCATGTCAGCGACGAGCAGCGGCACCTGGCCGAACGCGTGGATGCGTCGCTGCGTGCGGCCGAAGAGCTGCTGGATGGGCTGCTGGACGTGTCGCGGCTGGATGCTGGTGGCCTGCATCCGGTGATCGGCGAATTCGATGTCAGTGCGTTGATGCGCGAGCTGGCCGCGCAGTACACGCCGGTTGCGGCCGGGCGTGGGCTGCGGCTGGATCTGTTCGCGCGTACCACCTGGGTGCGCAGTGATCGCCGCCTGCTGCGCCGCGTGCTGCAGAACTTCCTGGCCAACGCGCTGCGCTACACGCGGCAGGGGCGCATCGTGCTGGCCGTACGCCAGCGCGGCGACGAAGTGGAGCTGCAGGTGTGGGATACCGGCCCCGGCATTCCCGAACATCACATGCGACAGATCTTCGACGAGTTCCACCGCTACCAGCAGCCGTTTGACTGGGGCGAGCAGGGCCTGGGGCTGGGCCTGTCGATCTGCCAGCGCATCTCGCGCCTGCTTGACCATCGCTTGAATGCCCGCAGCCGGGTTGGCAGTGGATCGATGTTCTCGATCATCCTGCCGCGGGTGGCACCGTTGCCGGGATATACCGAAGCGCTCACCGTAGCGCAGGCAGCACCGCCGATCCGCAGCGATTCGCTGGCCGGCCTGCGCGTGCTGTGCGTGGACAACGACGAGGAGATTCTCGATGGCATGCGCGCGCTGCTGGGGCGCTGGCAGGTGCAGGTGATCACCGCATCGACGGTGGACCAGGCCTTGCAGAAGATCGCCGAGCGTCCGCAGGTGATGCTGGTGGACTACCACCTGCACGATCGCATGGATGGCCTGGATGCACTGGTGGCACTGCGCGAAGCGGCGGGCTATCCGTTGCCCGGTGCGCTGCTTACCGCCGATGGCCGCGATGAACTGAAGCGGATGGCACGCGAGCGCGGCTATCGCCTGTTGACCAAGCCGATCAAGCCGGCCTCGCTGCGGGCGTTCCTGGGCGCGCTGCGGGATACCCGGAACGGCGATGCCTGATGGGCAACTGTAGAGCCGAGCCCATGCTCGGCTCCTGCGCGAAGCGCGGGCTCATATATAGCCTTCGCTATGAAAACCAGCCCTGCCTGCGCGTTTCGCTGGAAATGCGCCACGCGCGGATCGCGGTGCTAAGCTTCGCGTCCCCTTGGGGAGTAGCCGGATTCCTACGCAGGAATCGTCCACGTCAACATACTCGGCCAGTGCGCCGTGGCGTGGACAACCATGATGGTTGGCGAGACCAGCGGCCCGCGCGCGCAACGTCAGGTTGGGCGCGAGCGCAGGCCGTGCGTCCGTCCTTGCCCGACCTTCAGCTGCCGTCCATGTCTCCTGTTTCGATCCTGCTGATCGGCTTTGCCATGTCCACCGATGCCTTCGCTGCCGCGATCGGCAAGGGGGCCGCCATGCGCAGGCCGGTATTCCGTGATGCGCTGCGCGCCGGCATCATCTTCGGCGTCATCGAGGCGATCACGCCCATCATCGGTTGGCTGCTTGGCCGTGCCGCTCTGCAGTACGTGGAAGCGTTCGACCACTGGATCGCCTTCGGCCTGCTCGGCGCGCTGGGCATCCACATGATCTATAACGGCCTGCGTCCGGATAACGGCGAGGACGACGAAGATCCTGCGCAGCACCATGGTTTCTGGAAACTCGCACTGACCGGTTTCGCCACCAGCATCGACGCGATGGCGGTGGGTATCGGCCTGGCCTTCATGGACGTGCATATCGGGGTGATGGCCGCAGTCATCGGCCTGTGCACGCTGACCATGGTCACCGCCGGCATCATGCTGGGCCGCGTGCTCGGCAGCATGGTCGGCAAGCGCGCCGAAATCATCGGTGGCGTGATCCTGGTGATCATCGGTGCGACGATCCTGTACGAACACCTGCACGGTGTCGCGTAAGCAGGGATACCTGTAGAGCCGAGCCCATGCTCGGCTGACGTATGAAGCAGCCGAGCAGGGAGGCCGGCTCTGCATCGGGGCATTGGGTGACACGCCTTGCGGCGTTGCGCTGATGGAGAGGCGGTCAGGCGCAGCCTAGTCTTCCCGCATGTCCAGCCCCGCACTTCGTATTGGTCGGTGGTCGCAGACCGGCAATGTCTATGCGATCACCGCCGTGACATACGCGCGTCGGCGCTGGTTCGACGATGAGGCCAACGTCGATCTGCTGATGGAAGCGTTACGCACTGTGGAGCGGACGGGCCGGACATGCTCCCTGGCCTGGGTGATCATGCCGCATCATCTGCACTGGTTGATCCAATTGCGGAGCGGAACGCTCGCCGGCTGCATGCAGATTCTCAAGTCGCGCAGCGGCCGCTCCATCGGCAGGTGCGTCGATGCCGATAATCCCATCTGGCAGCCGGGGTACTACGATCATGCACTGCGCAGTGATGAATGCCTGCGCACGCAGGCGACCTACATTGCGGCCAATCCGGTGCGCGCTGGACTGGCTACGTGCATTGGGGAGTCCCCGTATGCCTGGAGTCGATGGCCCTTGCTGGGCTGATTCGGTACTGGGACGAAGAGCAGCCGAGCGTGGGCTCGGCTCTACAAATGCATCATGAAGTCTGTAGAGCCGAGCCCATGCTCGGCGCTGAAGTTCGTCACGATCAGTCTTCTTCCGGCGGCAGCACGATGGCGTCGTCGTCGATCGCCAGCTTGCCGGCCATCAGCACCGCCTGGGTGCGGTTGGTCACGCCCAGCTTGCGCAGGATCGCGGTGACGTGCGCCTTGATCGTTGCTTCGGAGACGTTGAGGTCGTAGGCGATCTGCTTGTTCAAGCGGCCCGCACCCAACATCTGCAGCACGCGGAACTGCTGCGGGGTCAGTTCGCGCAGGCGCTGGCCGACTTCGCGTTCTTCGCTGCCGGTCGGCGGCACGTTGTGTGCTTCCGGCGGCGCCCAGGTCTCGCCATCAAGGATGGTGCCGAGCGCATGGCCGATGGTGTCCGAATCAGCGGACTTCGGAATGAAGCCCAGCGCGCCGTGGTCGAGTGCGCGGCGCATCACCGTGGCTTCTTCGCGTGCGGAGACCACCACCACCGGCAGCT
>LNAP01006202.1_pt1 | contig 10381 bp, 10 predicted proteins | sample 602601 | NCBI WGS metagenome assembly LNAP01 (sample SAMN02440304, study PRJNA202911) | soil metagenome | biome: Subtropical and temperate rainforests or woodlands; isolation source: soil samples (1 kg each in a 20% v/v slurry with milli Q water) were... ...
ACCAGTGCCTTCCGTTTTCCAGCACAGCGCACCAGCAGCCTGCGGAGTGTACTCCAGGATCTTGTGCCCAATCCTCGGTTACATTTTCTTTCCACCACAGTGGTTCCCTTGACGCGTGTTCCTTACGAACAGCATCTGACTGATTTGCAAAAATCTCCATTCAATCCATATTGCCCTGCAAATGGCAATGTAAATCCGCGAACGGACCACTACACGGCTTGTGCAGCAACCTATCGAGGTAGCATGTTAGCTTCACAAGTAGGTGATCTATTTAGTGAATTCAAGCCCACTGTGAAAGGCTATTTTGGAGAGAGTTTCTGCTCTGTCCCTGCTTATAATCTGGAGAACAGCGTCTCTCTAGTTGGCAACCACAGCAGTGCGCAGTGTGTGTGGGAACGTGTATCAGAGCAGTATGACAATTTGTACCGTCGAAAAGCCTTTTTGGCGTGGTATATGGGCTCTGGCATGGACGAAATGGAATGCGTGGAAGCGCGAGAGGATCTACACAGTTTAATAGAAGAATATAAGCTCACTGGAGATCGATCCACAGAAACAGACACAGCAAGTACATGAGCGTTGTGTATGATAATGTCGAATCTATGTATGTATATAATAGGAGTGGTTTTAGCTATATGATGAACTTATGTGTCGACTTTGTGAACGTTTTTCCTTTCGACGAGCGACGTGAGCTTCCATAATAATTACGCTGGTTCCCAGCCTTTCTCATACGGAGTGTTCAAACGTTTGTTTTGACCACATCAACTTGAGTTACATTTTACCATGAGCAGTGGAATGAATATGATGTCCAATAGTTTGCCCAACCAGTCGCAAAGCGGTGGGAGCACTAGTGTTATTCGAAAATATTATGGGAGGTGTGTTTCCATCCCTCGCACAGATCCTGACGCTGCAAGAACGATAAAGAAGTATTTGGAAGTAACCCAATCTGTAACCTCTACCTCCAAATCAATTAAAAGTGGACAGTGGGAGTTACTGGAAAGAAGTGTTACTGATTTGGGTAACTTTTTGGTCAATCCAGATGTCCCTTTGCACAGGCACCAGTTAGAATTGATCTCTGATGGTCTTTTGCAGTATCTGGGAAATTTAAAGGGTAGAGCGCATGTGGATAACAATCGTTTTCATCAAATTAGTGTGATTATACGGGCGATCATGCGTAACAATACAGAACATCCCGCAATTTTGCTGCAAGAAATAGACCATGTCGTGGCGGAACTCAAGAGCGGCAGTCGGTTTAATCTGTGGAAGTCGGAACTGCTGACGGCTCTCGATATTGCCACCACTAACCAGTGGCAACCCATCATTACCGATACGCGTGTCGCGTTGCAAGATATTGGAGGAAAGCTCTTGGTGTTGGGGTTGGTTGGGGTTGTCGGCTGGCCGGTTGCATTTCTCTATCCAATGTTGAAGCTGTCCTCAAGCCTCATGCGAATTGTAAACGAGTACGAGCGCACCAAGAAGCTCACCAGCCAGTCTATCTTTGACCTGGTTAAGACCCTGGTGATGCTGGTTGCTTCAATTCAGCTACTTTCTATCCTCAGCGCCTACACGTCGATGGGCTACTCGTGTCTGTTGATGAGCGCCGGGGCCCGCTTGGTGTCTTCCAACAACCAATCTATCAAGTTTGCTGCGCCGATTCTGGCCCCGCACATGGAGCAAATGGACCATTTGATCAGCACGGCAAGCAGTGTGGATCTCTCTCGCATCATCAATCGAGGCAACCAATTCATCGCTCAGACACAATACCCTGCACCAGCGAATGTTCCATCGCAGACTGCACCCAGTAGCGACCGAGTAGAAGTCTTACCGGACCAAGATATGAACGAAAACTCTGGTTCGACAAGAAGCATCTACACAGCACGCACTGGTACCTATACACGAACCCCCGTGGCGAGACCTGTGTATGCATCATCTGAAGTAATCGACCTCACGGAAGCAGAGGTGGTGACGGCCGAAGACACCGGAACCAGTTCTTCCTCAAGTTCGGAAATAAGTGGAATATTTGGTCTGCGCAGAAGAATCTAGTTGAGAACGTCCAAAGCAGGTGTCAGACTACCTATTCATGCAGAAACAAACCCGACACATTTTAATCCAAGTCCATTTCTTGTCTGGACATTACCATGGAAGAATTTGATTTTTTTACTCGCCTATCTGAATAATAAAAGAACTGCTATTTTTAACTTTAATAATACTTTGACAAAAGTCGTGTGCTGTTGGTAAAGTATGCTTTACTTCATTACATGCAAACAAGATGGGGTGCAACGCCTGCACAAACTTACCCACACGAAACATCCAACAACAAGATAAATTTTTGACTGCTCTACACTCAACCATCAGTTTTAAATTAATCTACATATACTATATGTTACACTACATTGTCTTTCGAAGGAATTCTAACGAACGCGCAGGTCGTAAAGGAGCTAATTGGACACAAAGAGATAAAAATAGGTTTTACACGACAGTCTCCATAGTGTTTTTCTTTACGCTAATCACGGGATACTCTTTCTCTTGGTTGTAGGCAAACCACACAATGAACGCGAGCGCCGCCAGAAATAACAGAACACCACATACCAGAAGAGCAATGCTGACACCTGTGAGTTGCGACGAGGAGTCGCGCTGCTGAACGGCATTTGTGACCTGCGGCGCAGAAAAGGTGCCGTTGTTCAGACCGATGGCGTTAAATTGCGTGGCATAAAAATGAAGATCCGAGTCCATCTTGCCCTCTGCCGCCGCCTGCACCAACTGTGAGCGCAACTTTTCCACCGTCAGCACGGGGTCAAAGACAGTAATCTTGTACTTCAAAAGCACTGGGAGTACTCCTGCCGAAGCGCTGGAGTCCACGTTTCTAGCGTTGCGGCTTCTGCCTCCCGTGTTCTGAGACTCACTTACAGAGATGTCGGTCACACTCTCATACGACACGCCTGGCAGCAACGTCGCATTCGCCACGGTGTGCTGGATAGTGACATTGTAGGCCACCTTCTGTGCGTCGTAGTTGGCCTTGGTCATGAAGAACACATTCTGTCATGAAAGCGTATAAAAATAAGTATCCTAATTGTGACATTATGAAACATTTCCTTCATCACTTACCTGTTCGACATTGACTGCCAGCTCAAAGTTCTTGACGGCTGCCACGGTGGGTCGAGATGTTGGGGGCATACTAGGAATTGCAGTGGGTGCCTTAGTAGGGCTGCAAGTGGGCGTGAGTGTTGGTAGCAGAGAAGGACGTGCAGATGGCAGAACCGTTGGAATACTGCTTGGAGCGGCACTGGGGATTGCGCTCGGTACCTCCGAAGGGCTCACGGAAGGATCCGCAGATGGAACAGCCGTCGGGTCGACACTGGGAACAGCACTGGGGATCGCGCTCGGTACCTCTGAAGGGCTCACGGAAGGATCTGCAGATGGAACAGCCGTCGGGTCGACACTGGGACTAGCACTGGGGATCGCGCTCGGTGCCTCCAAAGGACTCACGGAAGGATCTGCAGATGGAACAGCCGTCGGGTCGACACTGGGACTAGCACTGGGGATCGCGCTCGGTGCCTCCGAAGGACCTACAGAGGGATCTGCAGATGGAACAGCCGTTGGGTCGACACTGGGACTAGCACTGGGGATCGCGCTCGGTACCTCTGAAGGGTTCCCAGAAGGACTCGCAGATGGGCTCACGGAAGGTTGAACCGTCGGGTTGACACTGGGAACAGCACTTGGGATCGCGCTAGGTGCCTCTGAAGGACCTACAGAAGGATATGCAGATGGAACAGCCGTCGGGTCGACACTGGGACCAGCACTGGGGATCGCGCTCGGTGCCTCTGAAGGACCTACAGAGGGATCTGCAGATGGAACAGCCGTCGGGATAGCACCTAAGATCGTTGACGGCAGATGAGATGGGCCCACTGATGGATGCACTGAAGGAATGACAGAAGGCACAAGCGTTGGTGCCAGGGTGGGAGACCCTGGGACTGAACTTGGAGCGGTTGATGGGGGTAAAGTGGTGCAGACTGCCTGTTTTTAAAGGGAAACCGTGCAAAGGTAAGAGTTTGTGTGTCAAAATATTCTCAGTAATGAATTGATTTCTCACCCCATTGATTGAATAGGTGTTGGTGTCTAGGTCGGTAACGAACTCTCCGCACGTCAAACCGCAAAAGCACTTTTTATTATTACTTCCTTGGAAGTAATAATCAAAGTAAGCATGCGCTGGGTTGGACACGAGACATGCGTCCATGCACGCATTGACGTTTGCAAATGTGCCAGTCAACCCAACGACGCTATTAAAACAGTAGGCTTTTGTCATACACAGTTCATTAGTTGCTGAAAAAGCTCTCTGCAAAAACTGAGCGGTAATCATCAGGCACAGAGCAGTTCGACTCGTTGCGATCATCTTGTGATCGCTGACTTCAAGAAAATTTGTGCGCTTGAGGTCTGTCTAATCCCCGAAAACGACATCTGGCATCTTGTTCATTCCCACCTTCCAATGTCTTTTTTACGTATCTTGAAAGGACACTTTCTCTCTCCGTTTCTCTCTCCGCACACTTCGTTTGTGCACTTTGCGTACACCTGTACACAGAAATTCCCATCATCCCTTCTGTTTGAAACGGTTGCCTTCGCACCTCCGTCGTGATCAAATCCCCTGACCAAAATGAACCAAGGTTAATTTCGTTTGACTTTGTGCTCTTAGTATGGAAAGTATCAAAGCTATTGTCAGAGTTAGACCGTTTTTGTGCTTGGAGCGGAAGGTTGGAGATGTTTCATGCGTGCAGGTGTTGGATTGTGGCACAAAACTGGAAGTAAAGATTCACCCCACCAAGACGGCAACATACAGGTGTGCGAAGTTCTTTCCACGTCTTACCCCGCAGAATATTCTATATGAGCAATGTGGCGCTTCAAATTTGATTGATCGAGCGATGGATGGACATGCTGTCAATATATTATCCTTTGGCGAACACAAGTCAGGCAAAACGTATACCCTTTTTGGACCGTCAAAGAGCACATGTGAGCGGAACTTTGGCATAGTTCAGCGTAGTATTAAAACTGTATATGAGAAGCTGGAAGCCCTTCGTGTCAAATATTCTGTAAGTTTGACTTGTGTGCAGATCTGCGAGGAAAGTTTCTATGACATGTTTGTGCCTCCCAGTGAGCGGATGGTATTATCATTGCAACGCAGCCCAACTGGTGACATATCTGTGCGTGATTGTCGGCGGATAAAGTGTCGTAATTATGACGATGCTATTGAAACCCTCCAACAAGTGGTCGCTGAACGATACAGCCGCTCTTGTCCGCTGAACTCGCACTGTGTTGTGGAAGTCCACATAAACCTTCCTGTGGACGACAAAGATAGCATTTCGAACGAAACTAGCAAACGAAGTATAACATTGGGTAAGATATCTTTCGTAGATTTGGCGGGTAGTGAGTTTATCTCTGCGCGGACGGCCGAAGATGGCTCGATCTTACACTCCGATCACTCCTTGTCGGTTCTCAGTAGGACCATCGACGGAGTCGAAAAGATCAATAATGACAACACCACGGTCATGGATAGTGCACTTACTGCATTGTTGTGTGATTCTATCGGTGTTCCGGGCTGCTCGTTACTAGTTTCGTGCGTTTGTGAGGGTTCGTTGAATCTTGCGGAAACTGTCAAGACTTTGCAATTCAGGTAACGAACCATTCGTCACAAAAATTTTGTCATACAATAATAAATACTTCTTCTTCACTTTTTCTCAGTTGTGTGCATGTGCCAAAAATGTTGAAGTACTTTGACGCTCAAGCCAAGATTGCTCACGATTTGCAAGAACAACTTCACTACCTCAACCGGCAAAACCACAAACTACGCACAACCATTATCGCTGCGCCGGCCTGGGAGCTTCACGCCCGCACACACAGCACACCCGACGCCATCAGAAAGGAACGTGAACAAGAAAAGGCATTGATTGCCATGCACAACGAGATTCTCAAGGCCAACACCACCTACCAGTTCAAACCACGCGGTGGAGGTCGGATGTACTTTCCATCGCCCGTGGCAGGACGGGAATTGCCGTTGAAGCCAAAGCCAGAATTGAGCATCTATCAAACTGGAGGTCTGTTAGAAAACCCTTCGTTGTTGTCGGGCCTGCCGAGCAAGTCGCGCAGTGAGTCTTGGGGTTGGGCCGGCAGCAGTGACTCCAGAAACGAGTCCAGAAATGGGTCACGAAGTGGATCCAGAGGTGCCTCGAGAGGAGAGTCGAGAGGTGTATCCAGAGGTGAGCCCAGTATTGAGCTACAAGGCATCAGTGAAGATGAGCAAGGTGTTGTCGAGCACTCTCGCGCTCTGTCTCTGTCTCGGAAGAGCGCGCGCAGCAGTAAAATAAGCCAGAAAGTGTTTTCTCTCAGCGCGACCGCTCTGGATCACATTTTGGTACGAAAACACGGTGCAACGGGTCCGGTTGTATTTCGAAACAAACGCGCAGCACGTGACTCGGAGACTGTTCTCGACATTGCGTCGATTGAGCCGCTGAAAGAAACGACTCGGATGGGTTTCAATAAAGAAGGTGAGCATTTGCCGCTCGAAGACTGGCCGAAAGTAATCCGCGAGCGTGTTGCCACCGCCCTCACCAGTGGCGAAAACGCCAAGCAACCTGATCGAGATCCAAAACTGGATGCAAAAGGTAACAATCAGTTCTACTCAGCAAACTAAGTTTCAATGGGAACCTCAATTTTTCTTTTATGTATTTGCAATGAAATTTTAGAGCCTTTGTTTACGTGGACCCCGGAGCACTTTGCAAACTCTCCGTTTGTGGCCCATCTTGTTCCCAAGCCCAAACGCAGTCTTCCTGATGCGCCCATCACCACACGCGTGACGCCCGCAGACGAGCGCTCGGTCAAGTTTCGGCCACACACTGCGCCGATTAGCGAGATTGCGGGTCCTGCTTCGAATAAAAATGTACCCTTGGTCAGGGTGCCCAGTTCAGACCGAACGCAACATCCATCTTCACCAAAAGGCTTGACTCGGTCTGTCAGCAGAGATGTTCCTGCTGCACTGGGTTCAATTGACAGGCCTGCGGGCAGTGAGACGAATCCCGTTGAATCCTTGTCGGAGGACAAAAGGGAGGGCACCAAAGATGATGGAATCATCACCGACATCACCGCTTCCGACTCTTTCGACCAAGCCATGACGCATGAGCGGGTACTCTCTGCAGAGAAAAAGAAAAGCAGGAGTCGAAAGTCTTCTGCTGGCGCTTCACGAGGAGGCTCTGCCGCACCTTCCCGGCCTGCCAGCGGCTTAAATGCTCTGCGTCCTGTCAGCTCCGTGAAGCGACCAGTGAGCGGAGCGTCCCGCCCTACGAGCAGTGGCGTGCGCGTGCACAGTGCCGCAGCTCAGCCGGTACTCTCGGCGGCAGCTGATGCGTCAAGTCTTGATGCCGGAACTGTAGTGACCAGCGGTTCAGTGGCGAGTTCCCGGCCGACTTCAGCAAGTGTAGATCCAAGTGGTGCCTTTAACCCTTTGTGCCCGTCGGTGTTCGCTGCATCGTTAATGTCGGACCACTCTGCGCTGCTGCGTCGACAGTCCGTGAGCACCACAACAGATTTCAATGCGATGTTTGGAGTCCCTGATGACAACAGGCCATTGTCTCCCGTACAGGAAAACACTGAAAGTTCAGTCGCTAGTGCCGCTCGTTCCGTCTCGGTAAAGAGACAAACCTCTGGGGGGTTTAGGTTGCAAAGAGATTCCAGTAATGTTTTGAGACTTTCATCCAAATCGAGTAGTTTTTCGTCCCTACCATCGGTTGATAATGCTGGTCCAAAAATGAAACAGAAGTCTATTTCCATGAAAAAGTTTTAATTGTATGTATATGTTGAGTTTATTCTTGGGTCGTTATACTCCTAAGCTTAAGGTTTAGGTTATGTTTGTTTCATCTAATCAACGATTCTGTATGTATGCATAAGTTGTTTAAGCAAATTAAAGTAAAGGTGACTCCTCTGCACAAGGTAACACTGAACCATGCTGGCAAAGAACACATATTACAAGTCGCGGAAGATGGAACAATTCTTAGACCTATGATGCAGTGCCCGAGTAGGATAGTATCCGGAAAAGTTGGAAAATAGGATTCTTCAGTCGTTAACTTGTATGTGCTATCCCAGGTCAGATCTTGTTACCAATGCAATAGAGGAAAAGGAGTTGTTGAAGTCACAGTTTGGCGACATAACTTGAAACAGCAAAAGAAGCCAAGTGAGACATCAGTACCACAAAATGCACTAGGCCACACTAGTACCACACTCGCCCTTCCACACGTTTAGTCACAATGAATGAAGGAAACATTTTGTGGCACCACCAGGTTGTTCAAGGACTGTACTCGAATAGTGGGAATGCGAGCGCGCTGGGCAGCGGTCAGGGAGCTTGGGAGCACCCATGTCAAGCGATGGACTATGTTTGGTACCTGTTCATCGAGGAGCTCGTACCTTCTACAGTCAGGAAGTGGAAACTGCATGGCATCCGTCACAGTATGTGCGCGATCAGTCTCATAGAAGTTGCGCGTGTGAGCATGCGCAACAGGCGTCTGAGCGGTCACTTGGTAGGCGTTGATTGTGACGCTCACTCTGAGCTCTTTGCGTCTTCCTCTACCTACCTGTACCCTCTGTTCCACTCGGTCTCTTGTCACATAGTCAACAGAACGAAGGTTCCACTTACACGGCCAATACAGTACCAAGCCGGTGCCGGTCTTCAGCTGGTGGAAGCTGGGGTAGTTGCCTGCGAAGCGCACGACTTGCTCGACAGATAGGTCATGCGAGAGGATGAACTGTGCAACTTCGTACATCTCCATAGCAAACCCGCCAATGATGGGGTTGGGACCTTTCATAGCAGCTAACACCCACGGCAAATCGAGCTCCTCGAACAACAATCGCCGAATACGCACACTTCGCGATAGGATCTCCACCATGGCTCTAGAGATGTACCCGTTGATGGGGCTAAGTACACCACTCGCGTCATCGTAAACGAAGTATCTACTATCGTACAGGCCAAGCTCTAAATCATCTTGTTGTACACCACCCATCGCATTCCTCATTGTTCTAACAAATGCGCGCAGCTTCTCATCGGGGATTGAATCACAAAACTTGGTCATGGCAGCTACAAGCTCTCTACCGGATAACGGAGTGCTACTTTGGGATCGATTGAACCGATTCATAGCTTCCTCAAAGTCAGGTGCACCAAAAGTGCACAATGAAGTGAGGAATATGGGAATTAGTCCTGTGAAGTGACGCACAGCGGTGTCATCTTCAAGGCCATTGAAGAGCGCCAATCTTGGAGATGCTCGCCACACTGCCCACTCATCGTCTGACAAACCTGAAGGAGCTACTAATACGGGTGCCTTTTCTGCAAATGAGCCTTTCAGTGAGTGCATTTCGTTCGCAGAAATGGCTTCAATGCGCACGTGATTCCCGGCCAACTTAATCATCCACGTACCTAGCGCGTTGCGATCAGCTTCACTCAATGGTCCTTGGTTAGCTTTGCCCAGAATATAGTTCCAATCATCGTAGATAAACACGAACTGCCTAGCGCTGTTGCGCGACATTGCCGCTGAGATACCCTGCTTTAGATCATCGTCATCGCCTTGCATATCGATGTCTCTCAACGCCACATCGTCTGGCAGGGCGACTTGCAGCGCGATAACCATTTGTAGAATCAAAGTAGCACCTGCAGCACCACACGATGAAATGTATACAACGCGAGGATCGTCGGGAAATCGTCTGCTCATACAATAGAGGTATGTTGCATAGGCAGCCAAAGTGTGGCTTTTGCCACCACCAGCAGTGCCGATAACGCGCAGACACATAAGATCTCTGCCCATTTCGGTAACTACTTGCTGAAACATTTCTCGGCCAAAGTAGCAGAAGTTATTTGTGCCATCGATAAGCTGAAATCGCTGGCTCAAAAGGTTACTCGGGAACGGGAGTATCAATTCGTCCAGCACATTGAAGTGCGCCAGAACATCGTCACGAGTCGTCGTCGCAGCTGGAAAGTTGTCATCACAAAAAGTGTTGAGCCTTTGAATGACTCTTGCAGCTCTGCTCATCTCTTTGAATTGTGTGCTTGTTTGCAAATCATGCACAAAGAATTCGACAGAAGTCATGGATATGTCAAGGGGAACCTGGGAACTGTACCGACGGAGAACGTGGACTTCCAGACTTCAGCAATATTTTACCAACAACTAGGATCGAGTAACTTACAAAGGCCGTCCTTGATCTCATCCAGCGATGGACTCCAACGTTAAGTCAGTAGCGTGGGAACATAAGAAAAATAATGGGATCTTAGTCGACGATGTAGGTCGAGGCAGATCACCAAGAGCCCAGACTTCTGATCATCACTGATCCCCGTGTTGATGCCCAGGCCATCAAGGAGGCT
>LNAP01006204.1_pt1 | contig 10380 bp, 10 predicted proteins | sample 602601 | NCBI WGS metagenome assembly LNAP01 (sample SAMN02440304, study PRJNA202911) | soil metagenome | biome: Subtropical and temperate rainforests or woodlands; isolation source: soil samples (1 kg each in a 20% v/v slurry with milli Q water) were... ...
TGGTGAATTCAGGCTCCCGAGGGGCGTTCGAGGCGGCGCATTCCGCGCAGCAGATGCGCTTGATGGCGGAAAGCATGGCGTTGCGCACGTCTTCATCATAGGTGCGTATGTTCAGCTTGAGCGTGGCTTCGTCAGGAATGATGGTTTCCTTGGTCCCGGCCTGAAGCGACCCGATGGTCAAGACGGCGCTGTCGATGGGGGCGATTTCGCGTGAAACGATGGTCTGCAGCCGCATTGTGGTCGACGCCGCCATGATGACCGGGTCGATGGACGTTTGCGGCTGCGAGCCATGGGAGCCGCGACCGAAAAGCCTGACTTTCATGCTGTCGCCGGCGGACAGGATGACGCCGCTGCGATAGCCTACGGTGCCAGCCTCGCCCACCATGACATGCTGGCCCAGAATGATGTCGGGCTTGGGAAAGCGCTCGAGCATGCCATCGTCGATCATGCTTTGCGCTCCACGCCCGACTTCCTCGCCGGGTTGGAAAACCGCCAATACCGTGCCCTTCCACACGTCGCGGTGCCGCGACAGAAGCCGTGCCGCGCCCATCAGCCAGGTGACGTGCAAGTCGTGGCCGCAGGCATGGGCGACTCCCACCTCGATGCCGTCCTCGTCCCGGGCTTTAGTGGTGCTGGCATAGGGCAAGCCCGTAGCCTCGGTGAGGGGAAGCGCATCCATATCGGCGCGCAGCATCACCGTAGGACCCTCGCCATTTTTCAAAACCCCGACGACTCCCGTCAGGCCGATCTGGCGCGATACCTCGAAACCTTGTGCGGCCAGGTAGTCGGCCGCAATTCCCGCGGTGCGAACCTCCTGCATGGAAAGCTCGGGGTTGCGGTGTATGTCTTTATAGACAGTTTCCAGTTCGGGAAGCAATTCCGCGGCGTCCACGTCCAAAGCCGAGGTCAACGCATTCATGGCATTCTCCTTTCAAATCGCTTGAGACCGGCCGGGAGGCCCACCATCAGAGTACTGCACGCTGATGTGAATCTGACTTAAAACCCGCACATCGACATGAAGTTCGCCCACTGGATTTGCATTTGCGGCGTGAGATATCCCACGAAAGACAGCGCCAGCACCACGGCCAGCGCCAGCCAGCGGGCGACGCGCCCCAGGGGCAGGCGCCGGACGGGCTTGACCGTTGTCCCGGTGCTGCTGGAGTGGTTTGTGGACATATGTGTCACCCTGTCGGGAAATTCGCGTCAGGCCGCTGCCGGGCTGGCGAGCGGCTGTTCCTTGATGGGCAGGCAGAATACCGCGGCGACCACGGCCAGAGCTATGCCTGTCCACCAGACGATTGTATAGCTGCCGGTGGTCTGATAGGCATAGCCTCCCATTCCTACGCCGATGAAGCTGCCGACCTGATGCCCCAGGAAGGCAATGCCCGACAATGTGGCGGCATAGCGCAGGCCATAGATCTGTCCGATGAGGCCTTGGGTCAGAGGTACGGTACCCAGCCAGAACAGGCCCATCCATGCGGCAAACACATAGGCGACGAGAGGTGTCAAGGGGACGGCGAGCAGGAATATGATGCCGAACGCCCGCAAAAAATATACGGCCGCCAGCAGCGTCTTCTTGCTGTAGCGCCCGCCCAGCTTGCCCGCATAGATGCAGCCCGCTACGTTGAACAGCCCGATCAAGGCAATTGCCATGGCGCCATTGGCGGCAGTCAGGCCGCCGTCGGCCAGGTAGGCGGGCAGATGCAGCGTGATGAAGGCGGTGTGGAAACCGCAAACGGCATAGCTCCAGAACAGGAAATGGAAGGAGCGGTGGGCAAGCGCCTGGCGTATGGCGCTGCCCAGGCTATGGGTGCCTGCGGGGGAGTCGGGACGGCCCTTGAGGAATACGGCCAAAGGCAAACCGGCTGCGACGAACATCGACAGCACCCACAGCGCGCCCGTCCAGTCCATGGTCGAAATCAGTAGCTGGCCTGTCGGCACGATGGCGAACTGGCCCAAAGAGCCGCCCGCGCTTGCAATGCCCATGGCCGTGCTGCGATAGGCGGGCGGAACCGCGCGCGCCACTACCGGAAGAATGACGGGAAAGGTGGTCCCTGCCTGTCCCAGGCCGACCAAGAGTCCCGCCGTCAGGTATAGGCTCATTTCATCGCTCGATAAGCGCACCCCGATCATGCCCAGCGCATAGAGCGCAGCTCCCAGCGCTATGGTGCGGCCCGCGCCCCAGCGGTCGGCCAGCATCCCCATGAAAATCGCGCCTACGCCCCAGACGAGGTTTTGAATGGCGAAGGCCAGCGAAAAGACGTCGCGGCCCCATCCGTGTTCCAGGCCCATCGGTTGCATGAACAGACCGAACGTTGCCCGCACGCCCAGGGACAGCAGCACGATGAAAGCGCCGATATACAGTGTGCGCAGATAGGGTGGTTGTGCTTGGATCGTCATAGGAATGGACATTGCGTGACGTTGGCAGGATGGCGTCCTGTGCGCTTAGCGCATAGTAGCACTGGCTGCGGCGAGCGCGGCCAGGCCGCAGCCCGTCACCGGACTGGAGAGCCAACATTACCGTTTTTTTCGGAATACATGGCTTTGTCGGCGTGATTGAGGAGTTGCTGCTCGTCGCTGCCATGCTCGGGATAGAGCGCGATGCCGATGCTGGGCACGATGTTCAGGCTGTGGCCGTCCATGGTGCAAGGGCGGTTCAGCGCGCGGCGGATTTTTTCCGCCACCAGCGCGGCTTGCCGCGGCGATGCGACATGCTGGAGCAGCACCACAAATTCGTCGCCGCCGACGCGGGCGACGGTGTCCGATTCGCGCACGCACTGCGTCAAGCGCCTGGCAACCTCCTGCAGCAACAGGTCTCCGGCGCGATGGCCCAGCGTGTCGTTGACCTGTTTGAATTCGTCCAGATCGATGTAAAGCAGGGAGAAACGTCCTTGTTCGCGCCGCGCTGTGGACAGCGCGACTTTCAGGCGGTCGTACAGGAATCCGCGGTTGGGAAGATCGGTCAGTTGATCATACTGCGCCATGTGCTGCAGCCGGACTTGCATTTGCTGACGCTCGATGACGGTGGCGATCTGCGTCGAGACGAACTGCAGCAGTTCCTGGTCTTTTTCGCTGTAGCAAACGCCGCCCGGGTAGCTTTTGACCGCCAGCACACCAATCGTGCCTTTATGCGATTTGAGCGGCACGCCCAGCCAGCAGATCGGGTTCGGGCCGGCGCAAACTTGCAGTTCCTCGAGGCGAGCGGCCACGGTGTCGGGAGTCAGCAGCAGCGGCTGCCCGGTACGGATGATTTCCGCGCAGAGCGTTCCGGAGGCCGGCTGGGATGGCTTGGCCGTCCGCTCGTATTCATCCACATGGTGTGGGAAACTCAGTTGGTCTGTTTCCTCGTCGTACAGCGCGACGGAGAAATTATCCGCTGGCAGGAGCGTGCCGACGATCTGATGGATGCGCCGAAACAACGCCAGCAGATCCTCGGCGGCGTACGCGGCTTCGGAAATGGAATACAGCGCAGCTTGCTTGGACTCGGCCCGCTTGCGTTCGGTGATGTCGCGCGCAACCCCGATGCGCAATTGGTCGGCCGGCGACCAGCGCGCCGACCACATGATATGGACGATTTGCCCGTCCTTGCGGATATAGCGGTTCTCAAAATGCAATTGAGGGCTGCCGGACATGACATCGCCCACCGATTTGCGGGTCGGTTCGCGATCTTCTGGCGCCATCATGTCGAACATGTTCTTGCCGACCATTTCTTGCGGCGTATACCCGAAAATGCGCTCGCACGCGGCACTGGCAAAAACGATACGGGCGCCGGCATCGACCGCGAAGACCGCATCCATCAGGAGGTCGATGAAGCTGGCCAGCGGCGTGTGCGGTGTCGTTGCCATGGGTGAATTTATGATGTCCCGGTCAAGTCAAGCGCATTATGGCATCAACTACCATGGAATGGGCGCCAATGGCGAAACGGCGCTTCAGGCCGGGCATTGCCATTTCGGCGCTGATCGTAAAGATCAGCGCCGAAAAACCGCTTTCTTGCGAACTTCCGGGCGGTATCCGCCAGTTTCTATGGCTTGGCAGCGGTTAGCGCTTTTTCAAAGCTTTGTATATCGCTGGTCCATCCGAAGAAGGTTTCTATATTGTAGATGGCCGCCTGAAAGGTAAAGGAGGGCCCGGCGTGTGTCGTGGCGTCCTGCAGCAGGACGCAGAAGTATTCCAGATGGTAGGCATCGCGCAGCGTCGATTCGACGCAAACATTCGTCGCGATTCCCGTGAACACCAGCGTCCGGATTCCCCGCGCCCGAAGCGTGCTGTCCAGCGTGGAATTGAAGAAGCCGCTATAGCGGGTTTTTGCGACCACGATGTCATTTGGATGCGGTTGCAACTCATCCACCAATGCGTAATCCCATCCCCCCTTGGCCAGCAGCGTGCCATCGATCCCGGCATGCTGGCGCATGGTGCGCAGGGCGTTGGACTTGTGCCAGTTGGGCGAGCCCGGGCCGCCCGCTTCGATATAGCCCGCGTCCCATCCATTTTGCAGATAGACAACCTGGATGGCCGCGGCTCGCGCAATTTCAATCGCCCGCTTGGCGCCGGCGACGGCATCCTGCGCGAGGGAAACATCAAATCCGGCGGTTTCCATATAACCGCCTTTCGATACATAGGCGTTCTGCATATCCACCACCATCAATGCCGTGGATGATGGATCGAAGAGCAAGTCTTGAGGCCTGGCGGTCAGCCGGGCAGGTGCTGCGGAAATATGCTGTGGTTTGCCCACGCGCTGCGCATCGCTGGCTGGGTTGATTCGTTTATTCGGTTGTTTCATGGCGTGAAAACTCGGCGTGTGAAGGATCCGACAGCCATTGGTTCATGGGTATCGGATCCGGTGCTATGGCAGGCGTCCCGCTGCCGCGACAATAAAAATTATGCCTGGCTCTGGCTTCAAGAGTCCAGTTTATCGAGCCCCGCGGCATCGATGCGCTGCTGCAGAATCCGGCGGCTCTCCATGATGAAGTCGTGATACTGGGCCGGTGTTTCACTGAACAGCTGTATGGACAACGACTCGGCAGCGTATTTGATAAGGTCGGGATCTTTTACCGCCGTCGCGACGGCTTCGAAAATTTCCTTCCTGACTTCGGGCGACACGGCCGCAGGCGCGGCGATGCCCAGGGTGTATCCGGTGTCCAGGTTGTCGAATCCGAGCTCGCGGAAGGTCGGAACGTCAGGCGCGTTGGACAGGCGCTTCTCGCCCGACACGACCAGAACTTTTACCTGGCCCTTGTTGATGAAGCCGATGCTGGACGGGATGATATTGCCGAAAAGAATCTGAATCTCCCCGCCCAGCAGTCCCAGCATGGCCGGCCCTTGCCCCGCGAAGGGGACATGGACCATGTCGAGATCGAACTGTCTGGATAGCCAGGACAGGCCGAGATTTGTCGAGTTCGCCACGCCATAGGACCCGTAGAACGTTTTGCCCCGGTTCTTCTTCGCGTATTCGACAAACTCCTTGAAGGAGTTGACGGGAGTTTCGGCGTTGACGAACAATGCGAACGGACTCATCGCGAAACGCGTGATAGGCGCCAAATCCTTGTCCGGATTATAGGTAAGGTGGTTGTATAGCAAGGGATTCAACTGGAATGTCGAATCAGAGGCAAAGAGCAGGGTGTAGCCATCCGCGGGAGACCTGGCTACAAGTGAAGCGGCAATGGATTCGCTGGCGCCCGGGCGATTGTCGACGATGACTTTCTGCTTCCATATCCCGGACAGCTTTTGCGCAAGGGCGCGGGCCATGCCGTCGGTTCCTCCGCCGGGGGCGTAAGGTACGATCAAACGCACGGGTTTATCCGGATAAGAGCCTTCCCGCGCCAAGGCGCCGCCCGCGATGGTGAAAATCAGAATGGTGAAGAGGCCTATCAGCCAGTTTCTGTAAGGTATCATGCGTGTCTCCTGCATTGCTATTTGCTGCTCAAGAATGAATGCCGACGGGTGTCGGCGCCATGGAATCAAAAAAAGGGGACAGGTATGGGATCCTACGAGCCAGTGGTCGCTTTGATGCGTGGCCTCGAGATCTTGCGCTGCCTGAACGAGGAGGGGGCCGCCACGGTCGGTCAACTGCACGCCAGGACGGGATTCGCCAAGCCAACCATCGTGCGCATCCTGGAAACCCTGATTCATACGGGATACGTACAGGCATTGGGGGCGGAGCGCAGGTATGCCGTCACGGCGGGCGTGCTGGCCTTGTCCAACGGCTATGACGCCCAGACGCGCCTTCTCGATGTGGCCTGTCCCATCCTGGACACCTACCGCCAGGCCTTGGGCTGGCCGATAGAGCTCGGCGTCTTCGATACCGATACGATGGTCATTCTGAACACCAGCCGCGAACCCGGCTTTTTGTCCATCAATCGCAGGCCTGGTTCTCGCGTTCCGGTGTTGCGCACGGCGCTTGGCAGGGCGTACCTGGCTGCCCTGGCTCCGGAGGTATTGGAAAAGGTGTTGTCCCGGCTTTCGGCCAAACCAGGCGCCGACTTTGATCTGGCCCGGCAAGCCGCGGACGTGCGCGCCATGCTGTCGGCTACCCGTCGACGGGGATATTCCGTAGCGGATACCGAAACGCTCAGCAATGGGCGGGCGCTTGCCTGCGCCATAAGGCATAACGGCCTTCCGGTGGCGAGCGTCAATATCGTGGTCCATGTGTCGGCAATGTCTTTGAGTGAGCTTGAGGAGAAATTTGGCGGGCCGATTCAGTCCATTGCGCAAGAAATTGCAAAGGTTCTCTAGCGCATCGATGCGCTATGTGCCGCCTGCCGATGACCGGCGCCGTCCCGCGCCGCTCCGGCTACCCATGGACATTCCAGGATGCCAGGACTTCAGCGCTGGAATGCGACCCTAGCGCAGGCGCCAGCCTGCGTATGCTGCCGGGTGTGCGGGAAAAGGCGACAGGAATGCCCAGAGCCTTCATGTCGCCTTCTGTTTCATGGCGCACCGGCTGGAATAGCCCGACCGCTCGCAGGTGCTCATCTTCCAGCAGATCGGGCAGGGTATTCACCGCGGCATGAGGAATATCTTCATCGGCCAACAACGCAAGCCATTGTTCCGTGGTCTTCGCGGCAACGATCCGGGCGAGCAATTCATACAGGGCGTCGATTTCCCGGTTGCGTACAGCGGCGTCGGTGACCCGCTCCTGGTCCGAGATTTCAGGGTGGCCGGCGACAGTAAAGAAACGTCGCCACTGCCTGGTGGTATAGGGCATCAATGCGATATGGCCATTGCTCGTCCGGTAAGGCCGGCGCTGGGTGGACAGCAGGCGCGCGTAGCCCATTTCACCGTTGGGCGGCGAGAATACCTCGCCGGTCATATGTTCGAGCAGATTGAAGGCGGCCATGGTCTCGAACATGGGAACCTCGATAGCCTGGCCCATTCCCGAGAGTTCCCGCTCGAACAGCGCCATCACGATGGCGTTGACGACGGTCAGGCCCGAGATCTTGTCGGCGATGATGGATTTGACATAGGCGGGCTCGCCGCTGCGCGGATCTGCCTGGATGGACGCCATGCCGCTCATGGCCTGGATGATGTCGTCGTATGCGGCCCTGCCTGCGTACGGACCTTTTTCCGAGAACCCATAGGCGCCGCAGTAGACGAGCCGCTGGTTGAGCGCTTGCAGGCGGTCATAATCCAGGCGCAGTTTCCTCATTGCCTTTGGCCGCAGGCTGTGCACCAGGACATCGGCAAGCTTGACCATGCTCAACAGCTCGTCCACGCCTTTCGCGTCCTTCAGGTCGAGCACGACGCTGCGCTTGTTCCGATTGAAGTTCAGAAAAGTACTGCTCATCCCGGGGCTGCGGCCGCCCGCGGAGTATCGGAACGCGTCTCCCTGCGGGGACTCTACCTTGATGACATCGGCGCCCATATCTCCCAGCATCTGGGTTGCCAGAGGGCCCATTGCGATGGACGTCAGGTCGAGAATCCGGACGCCCGATAAGGGACCACCCGCGGGAGGGTGAGTATCCCCGGTTTTGTCGAAGCTGGAGGTTTGGGGTTTCATCAACATGATCCAGGAGATATTGAGATTCGAATTGATTTCATCTAATGAAATGGTATTTCAAGTATTTTAGACCAGGCTGGACCCGGGTGGCACTGAGGGTTTACCCCTTGTCGCGATATCCGCGAGTGAATGAAGCGGCCGGCTCGATGGAAGTTTCATTGCCGCGCGCCAACATGCCGCGCATAATCCAGGCGATATTGGTTTTGCGCGGCTGCGATCCTGGGATTTCTGGAACAACAAATAAATGATCAACTCGGCTTCTTTTCAGTCGCTTTCCGACATCCTGGCAATGGACTTGAAGGTGGTTTTTTGCGGGATCAATCCGGGCGCCCGCGCGGCAGCGGCGGGCCACCATTTTGTCGGGCGAGGCAATCGCTTTTGGCGGGTGCTTCATCTGGCGGGATTTACATCCCAAGAACTGCGCCCCGAAAATGACCGGGCGATTTTGAAGTATTGCTGCGGCCTTACGACGGCGGTCGAACGTCCCACCGCGCGCGCCGCCGAGCTGTCTAGTAATGAATTCGTCGCGGGCTCAGTGAAGCTCGCCCAGAAAATCGAGCGGTATGCCCCGCGCTATATCGCTTTTCTCGGCAAGGCCGCATATTCCGCGATATCCCATCAGCGTAAAGTCGCTTGGGGCCCGCAGCCTGGCGTTTTTGGCGCTGCGGCGGTTTGGGTGCTGCCGAATCCGAGCGGGCTGAATCGCGGATTCAGCCTTGACGACCTGGTGCGCGCCTATCGGCAGCTTTATCTTGCCGCCTGCTGCGCCATGCCCGGCGACCGGCAGCCGAAACCCCTGTTGCCCTTGGCGCAACACCTTCCGGGCAAATGAATCAGCATCCTGAAGATGCGGGCGCAATTACTTCATGGCTTCATGGCTTCATGGCACGCCGCCACCTGCGCGGGATTCTTCAACATGCCGGGGGTATGCCTGTCCCGTCATGATGGCCTCACAGCGGTGTCCGGGTATCATGCGCTGCGTAAAAATCCCATTGGATATTACTATCACACTTGTGTTCAATCGGCGTCGAATCTCGGATAGGATGACCGCTGGCAATACGTCAATGGCTGGCGGCATGCACATCTGGGGAAGATTCATGGCGGATCAAAATGCAATTGAAAAGTTGAAGAAAACCTTGCTGGAGGCAAAAGAATTTTCTGTCGTCTGGAGCGCTTTTTTTGACCTCTCGGAGCATCCTTTATTCATGAGAAAAAGCAAGATGGTCAAACACCGGGCCATGGAGCAAATAATCGGGGAAATATGCCGAAGCATATTGAATAAGGAAAACGCCGACGTCGGCCGGTTGATAATACTGAGGTATGCAAATACCGAGTTCTATCACGGCCTTCTGGCAACCGACGGCATCGCCGGAAATTTCATGTATTTCGAGGGCGTCGATACAGGAATGATGGTGCTCAATCGGGCTGGCGGCGGTGAATGCCTCTTCACCCGTTTCCACCTCGTCCCGGTGTCCGGGCCAGACAGCTATCTGGCGCCATCACAAGGCAGGGATGTCCATTCTGTTCATTGAACACCAGCCCCGCCTTGCGGCATGCGTTGGCCTCAGGCTGCTACATCGCCTCGCCGCGGCGGGTTGGTGTTGGGGTGCAGGCCATCATCACCGTCGTCATCGGTGCGCGGGGCCAAGGGCTGCAGGCCTATCGCCTTTCTTAGCCGCTGGCAGTCCGGGTTGGGGGTGCCGTCGTCCAGCCATGCCTGGAACTCCCTGCATGGCGTCGGGCGCTGTTCATAGATGGCGCAGTGGATGCCGTTATGTCCGAGTTCGCCGCGCAGGGCCACGCAGCGCCGGCCTCCGTATTCCGTGCCTTTCATGCAGGCGCGCAAGGGGCTGACTTGGGTGACCAGTTCCGGCGGCACCGTCCCGCCGCTTTCGCCGGCGATTTCCCCGCAATAGAATGACACCCGGAAATGCGCGCAACAGGCGCCGCAGCTCAGGCAGGGGTTGGCGGCGGAAGTGTCGTTGGCGGCTGCGCGCCGCCGGGCGCCTTCCGCTGGGGAAAGCGCTTGGGCCTTGATGCCCGATGCGGTGGTCGCGTGGTTGCCGGACAGGCGGGGACGCTGCGCATCGCCGGAGCGGCTGGAACGGGCTGGCATGGAATGCGGGCGCGTATCTGTCATAGGGGGCAGGAATGGTTGTGGGTCCGGTATTTTACCCTTATGCATCGGTCAGGCATCTTTATTTGCCGCCTCGCATGGCATTTCCTGTCCAGGGAAACCTCAGATCACGGGCAGGAAACGGGGTTGCGGGCCGCGCGGGAATGCCTCGTCAAGAAGATGGATCTCCTGATCCGACAGGTCGATCGCGCCGGCGGCGGCATTCTCTTCGGCATGCGCTGCTTGCGCAGCCTTGGGAATCGCGAAT
>LNAP01006205.1_pt1 | contig 10379 bp, 4 predicted proteins | sample 602601 | NCBI WGS metagenome assembly LNAP01 (sample SAMN02440304, study PRJNA202911) | soil metagenome | biome: Subtropical and temperate rainforests or woodlands; isolation source: soil samples (1 kg each in a 20% v/v slurry with milli Q water) were... ...
CCGGTGCCGCGGCCGACTTCCTTGGTGGTGAAGAACGGCTCGAACACCCGGTCGAGATCCTTCTTCAGGATGCCGCGGCCCGTATCGGTCACCGTCACCTGGACGCAGTCTCGCCCGTCGAGCGCGACGTTGCGGGTTTCGATCAGCAGCCGGCCGCCGCGGGGCATGGCATCGCGGGCATTGACGCACAGGTTGACGAGGGCGGCTTCCATCTGGCCGCGATCGACCTGCACCATCCAGAGGTCGTCGGCGAGGATCGAGTCGATTTCGATCTGTTCGCCCAGGGCGCGGCGCAGGAGCCGGCCGGTCGTCGCCACCAGGTCGTTGATGTCGGTGGCACGCGGGCGCAGTGGCTGCTGGCGCGAGAAGGCCAGCATCTGCCGCGTCAGCTCCTCGGCGCGCTGCGCCGAATCGGCGAGCCGGGCCAGATGTTTCGGCGTTTCCGGATCGCTCGCGGCGCTTTCCGTCAGCGCCTCGACATTGTCGATGATGACCATGAGGATGTTGTTGAAGTCGTGGGCGATGCCGCCCGTGAGCTGGCCCAGCAGTTCCATCTTCTGGGACTGCCGCAGCTGCTCCTCGGCCGACTGGCGGCCGCGCTCGGCCTGCACGCGGTCGCTGACATCCACGGCAACGGTCAGCAGGGCAGGCCGTCCGTCGTAGTCGATGAGACGCACGCCCAGCTCGACGTCGATCGGCGTGCCGTCCCGGTTGTGATGACGCTGATCGCGAATGACGCACGCGGCGTCCTGCGAGAAGTCCTGCCGCCGGGTGGCCAGGACCGCAAAGTCTTCCGGCAGCTGGCCGGCGCCGCCGGCCGTCGCCGCGCCGGAGTCCGCGAGGAAACGGTATTGCTGCCCGGCAGCCCGGTTGACGGCAAGGACACGGCGCGAGTCGGGATCGGAAACGATCACCGGGTAGGGCACGGAGTCGAACAGGGCGCGGTAGCGGTTTTCGAGGACGCCCCGCGCCTTCATCTCGCGGGCGAGCCAAGCGCCCAGCCCGACCAGGGCCAGCAAGGCGACCAGCCAGCTCGAGCCGCCGATCCAGGCGATGCGCCGCCATCCGCCGAGCACGACGTCCATCGGCTGGGTGACGAAGATCAGCAGGTTCGGGTAGGCCGCCACCCGGCGATAGGCGGCAAGCCGCTCGGAGCCCTGCAGGTCGCGGAATTGGAGCGTGTCGCCGCTGCCGCCGAGGGCCGCCTGCGCCGCTGCCGAATCGCCGGCCAAGCGGCGACCCATCATGTCGGCGACGAACGGACGGCGCATGATCAGGGAGCCGTCGGCAGCGGTGAGCGCAATGGCCAGCCCCTCGATCTCGCTGTCGAAGGTCCATGCCTTGTCGAAGAATTGCGGCTCCAGCATGCCGACAATGACACCGGAAAATTCTCCGCCGGCATCGCGCCACCGGTGGGTCACCGGAATGAGCCACGATGCCGCGGTCTCGCCGGCCGCCTGCACGGGCTTGCCCATGCTGAACATCAGGGTCGGCGACGCAGCGTACTGCGTGAAGTAGGGCCGGTCCGAGCGATCCAGGCCGAGATCCTTCCCGCTTGCCTGGTAGACGACGCGTCCGCGGGCATCGAGGACGAAGATATCCTTAAGGCCGCGCGCGCCGGCGGCGACGTTGCGCAGCATCAGGCCGATCGATGCCTCGTTGCCGGCATCGGTGTTAGCGGCGACCGAGAGCGTCACTTCGACGAACTTGAGCGCGTCCTCGATGCTGCGGGCGACCTCGAACGTGTGTCCGGCGGTCAACTGGGCGAAGGCGCCGAGCTCCCGCTTGCTGGCCACGATGGCCTCGTCACGCAGCTGGAGCAGCAGGGCGGTAAACAGCCCGCCGGTGGCGACGATATAGCCAAGCGCCAGCCACAGGGCGTGCCGGACGACGTTCGGTTCGGTCGTGCGGGCCACTAGGATGCCGTTTCACTCAGCAGCGTCCGCACCTTCTCGGCGAGATCCTTGCGCCGGTACGGCTTCATGATGAACTGGACGTCCTGCTCGATCTCGCCCTTGCGAACCAGCGCGCCCTCGAAGTAGCCGGAGGTGAACAGCACGCGGAGCCGGGGGCGCAGCTTGCGCGCCTCCTGGGCCACTTGCCGCCCGTTGAGGCCGCCCGGCATGACCACGTCTGTGAAAAGGAGGTCGATCTGCACACTGCTGGCCAGCATCGCGAGCGCCGCGGCGCCGTCCGGCACGGCGATGACACGGTACCCCAGGCTGGTCAGCTGGCGCTCGGCCACGCCGCGCACCTCCTCGTTGTCGTCGACCACCAGGATCTGCTCGTGCTCCTCCTGGAGAGGAACCACAGCGGCCGCGGTGCGGGTCATGCCCGTCATGTCCTGGGTGAGGCTGCCAAATCCCAGCAACCTGTTCTGGCGGTCGTACAACGGCATGAGGACAGTGTGGGTCATCACTTCCGTGCCGTCCTTGCGAACCCACAGGCGCGACTCCGCCTTGCGTCCTTGCGTCAGGGCCTCCGTAAAATTGGCGGCCGGCGCGCCGTCGGCGATGTCCGCCGGCGTATAGAATCGGGAGAGGTGCTGGCCGACCGCTTCGTCGGCGGCGTATCCCAGCATCGCCTGGGCGCCGGTGTTCCACGACGTCACCCGTCCCTCGGCATCGAACAAGGTGATGGCATAGTCCGGCAGACGTTCGGCGAACATCAGCAGGAGGCTGCCGGAAGTTGAGGGGTCCATGCTTGCTCCAGTTTGCTGGCTAGTTGGGTGGTTCACTGGTTTCCAATCGCCGTCGCACCGCCCGCGCCAGTTCGACTCGTCGGAACGGCTTGCTCAGGATATGGATGTCGGCCTTCAAAGAGCCTTCCGCGAAGATCGTCTCCGCGGAGTAGCCGGACATGTACAGCACGCGCGTTGCCGGCCGGCGGCGCACGACGGCCTCTGCCAGTTCCTTGCTGCTGAGCGGCCCCGGCATGACGATGTCCGTCAGCAGCAGGTCGTAGGGCGGGGCGGCAGACTCGAAGGCCGCCAACGCCGCGCTCGCGTCCGCGGCGTGGCCGACCGTGTAGCCCAGGCGTTGCAGCTGACGGACGACCGCCGCGCGCACCTGCGGGTCGTCCTCGACAACGAGAATTCGCTCGCTGCCACGCTGGATCCTTGCCGGGGGCGGCGGCGGCGAGGGCGGCGCGTCCGTGGCGGCGCGCGGCAGATACAGCCTGATCGTCGTACCGACGCCCTGTTCGCTGCTCACCTCGATGCCGCCGCCCGATTGCCGGGCAAAGCCGTACACCATGCTGAGCCCGAGACCCGTGCCCTTGCCGACCTCCTTCGTGGTGAAGAACGGCTCGAACACGCGGTCGATCACATCGGGGGCAATACCCGAGCCGCTGTCTCTGACGGCGAGCATCACGTACGCGCCCGCGGGAGGACCCTGGCTCTGCGCACTGCTGTCGCAGTCGAGATCGACGTTGGCCGTCTCGATCACCAACCGTCCGCCGGCCGGCATCGCATCGCGCGAGTTGAGGCAGAGATTGACCAGCGCGTTCTCGAGCTGCGCGCTGTCGATGTCGACCGGCCACAGCTCGTCGGCCAGCACCGAGTTGATCTCGACCCGGGCGCCCAGCGTGCGACGCAGCATCTCGCCGGTATTGACCACAAGCTCGTTGATGTCGGTTCGCTCCGGCCGCAGCGGCAACTTGCGCGAGAACGCCAGCAGGCTGCGAGTCAGATCGGCCGCACGCTCGGCGGCCTGAGCGATCTGGAGGACCTCGCGCCGCGTCTCGCGGCTCAACCTCTTCTCCTCGAGCACCTCGTCGGAACCGGACAGGATCACCATGAGAAGGTTGTTGAAGTCATGCGCGAGGCCGCCAGTGAGCTGGCCGACCGCTTCCATCTTCTGCGACTGGCGGAGCTGATCCTGGGTGCCGAGCTGCTCGGTGACATCGGTGAGCATGGCGCAGACCATGGCCTGGCCGCCCCAGTCGAGCGCAAAGGCATGATTGGCCAGGGTCGGCGAGGTGCCGTCTCGTTTCATCGCCTTGACGAGATAGTGGCCCGGAGCGTTGCCGCCGATCCGCCTCGCCTCATAGTAGGCCACGACGCGCGCCTGTTCGTGTGCGGCGAAGAGGGAGCGAAAGTCGGTCACCTCGAGGAGATCGGCCTTGGAGGCATAGCCGAAAATATACGCGGCTGCGTCGTTGGCCATGATCAGCTTCCAGTCGTGGTGCACCAGGATGCCGACGGTGGCCTCGTTCACCAGCGTTTCGAGGCGCCGCTTGATGTCGACCGTGCGCCGCTCCGCCGCCTTGAGTTCGCTGATGTCGATATGGGTGACGACGGCGCCGTAGTTGCCCAGCTCGGGCATGGGAGAGACCAGGAGCTTGAACCAGCGCGACCCGTCACCGGCATCGCACGCATAGTCGACCGAATAGGACAGCGTCGTGCGATCGAGGACCGATCGGATGCCGGTTGCAACCGCCGCCGCCAGGGGCTCGCCGATCCCTTTCGCCTTCTCGCACGCCAACGGGTAGTCGATGCCTATCCCGAAATGTTTCTTGCCCGAGAGGCAATCGGCCATGGCGAAATCGCGCCAAGCGCGATTGATCCTCAGGATCCTGCCGTCACGATCGAGCAGCGCGATGTGGCCCGGCAAGGCATCGAGCAGGGCCGCTTTTTCCTCGGCGCGCTGGCGATAGTCGATCTTGCTCGGAAGTTCCCGCCGGGCTCCCGGCAGCGGGGCCGGGCCGGCCGACGACACCCCCACGCGATCGACCGCCGCGCGCGCCTCGACGACCAGACGCTGAGCTTCCCGCAGATTTTCGAGAAGCTTCTGCACGTCGGGAGGAGGGTCGGTGGTCGAGGTCATGAGGGAGGTCTGCGCTCTTCTCCCGCGAAGATGTGCCGTCGTCCTGAGCACGACGGAGACAGGGTGAGTCGTCCGGGAAGCGTTGGTCTCCCCGGTTGCCGCCTAGGCTCGAAGATCGACATCGGTACGTCCAATAGCTGCGGGCACCTTGGGTGCTTCGCCAGCCAGTTCAGCCAATTGATGTACGGTTGTAGTGAAGCCGTCCAGTAAAATTACAGTTAGATTGAAAATACTTCGTTATGGCTTTCGTCAGCCCGTCAAAGCGACGCGCACAGCCTCGGCCAGATCCGCTTTGCGGTACGGCTTCGCGACCATGTTGAGCCCGCCGAGCTGCTCCCTGAATTCGTCAGCGCCGTCCGACGCCCCGGACGTCAGCAAGATCTTCTTGCCCGGCCACCGACCCATGACCAGGCGGGCCAGCGCCAGACCGTCGATCTGGCCCGGCATGACGAGATCGGTGAACACCAGGTCGATGGGCTTGTTTCCCGATTCCAGGACGGCCAGGGCGGCATCGCCGGTCCTGGCCTCGATCACGCCATAGCCAAACGACGTCAGGTGTCCCACGGCCGTCGCCCGAACGCTGTCATTATCCTCCACCACCAGGATGGTCTCGAGGGCGGCCACAGGCACGGCCGCCGGCCGGCGGTCGGCCAGCATCTCGCCGCCATCGACAACCCGTGGAATGAAGATGCGCACGTTCGTTCCGCTGCCGACGACGCTGGTCATGCGGATGATGCCGCCGGACTGATGGACGAACCCGTGCACCATGCTCAGCCCCAATCCGGCCCCGTGGCCGACGCCCTTGGTGCTGAAGAACGGCTCGAACGCCTGGGCAAGATCCTGCGGACTCATGCCACAGCCGGTATCGCTGAGCTCGATCAGCACGTGGTCGCCGGGCAGCGCATCGGGGCCACCGTGGGCGACATTGCGCACCGTGATCGTGAGCGTGCCGCCATCCGGCATGGCGTCGCGCGCATTGTTGGCCAGGTTGACGATGCAGTTGTCGAGTTGCGCGCCATCGATGTCGACGCGCCACACATCGGATGATGTGCCGAATCCGACCGCGACCTTCTCGCCGATCGCCCGCTTCAGCAGCTTCGCGACCTCGCCCACCCGCTGGCCGACGTCGGTGATCTTGGGGTCGAGCGGCTGGCGACGCGAGAAGGCGAGCAGGCTGCGGGTGAGCTCGGCGCTGCGCACCGCACCGCCGATCGCGCCATCGACCAGCGCCACCGAATCGGGATCCTCGACGACGCGCTCCGCCAGCATGTCGAGGTTGCCCATGACGACCACCAGGTAGTTGTTGAGATCGTGCGCCAGTCCTCCGGTCAGCCGGCCGATGGCATCCATGCGCTGGACCTCGCGCAGCTGCCGTTCGATCCTGTCGCGCGCCGTGACGTCGGCGATGAAGCCTTCGACGGCCACGAGCTCGCCGCTCTCGGCGTATATGCCCTGGCTGCGTTCCCAGACCCGGCGCCACGTCCCGTCGGCATGCACGATCCGATACTCGCACTCGCTGCGCTCGCCGGCCTTCAGGCTGGCCTGGCTGGTGCGCCGGACACGGTCGCGGTCGTCGACATGGATCAGGTCGCCGTAGATCACGCGTCCGCCGGTGAGGTCGCGCGGGGAAATCCCGAGCAGCTCGCGGCTGCCTTCGCTGACGAACTCCATTGTGCGGTCGCGATCGGGCTGGCCGCGATAGGCCACGCCTGGCAGGTTGCCGAGCAGCGTGACGTGGCGGCGCGTCGCCTCCTGCAACGCCATCGTGCGGTCGTTGACCAGCCTGTCGAGGTTGCTGTTCAGGTCCTTCAGCTCGGTCTGACTGAGGCGAAGCGCCTGCTCGACCTCGTCGCGCTGCAGGATCTCCCGCTGCAGCCGCTTGTTGACCTCTTCCGCAAGCTTGTTCTGGGCGCGCAACGCGACCTCGGCCTCCGAGAGCTGCTTGTTGCGCTGCATGCCGGCGTCATAGATCGACAGGAGAAGATTGAGGATCTGCGTGCGGCAGGCCGTGATGAGCCTCGCCTGACCGTTGTAGACGATCTCGGTCGCATCGCCGGTCTCCTGGGCGTGCGCCGGCCGCGCGGCCAGGGAGAAGCGGACGCGGCCGATCAGGAAATCCTCATCGTACGGTTTGAGGATGAAGTTGTCGGCGCCACATTCCAGGCCGCGAATAACGTCGTCCGGATTGGCCAGCGTGGTGACGAGGATGACCGGCACGTCCTTCAGCCCGTCGTCGGCCTTGATCGCGGCGCTCAACCCGTAGCCGTCCAGTTCGGGCATGAGAATATCGCTGATGATCAGCGCCGGCTTGTGCCGTCTGGCGGCTTCGAGGGCCAGCCGGCCGTTGACCGCGTGGACGACCCGGTAACCGTGCTGCTCGAGGATGAACTTGAGCAGCGTTGCCTGTGCCGGACTGTCCTCGGCAATCAGGATTTCCGCCGCCGGCGGCGGAGGGTGCGCGCTGGAGGTCATGCTGCCCATCTTCTCATTCGGAGACGGTTTCGACGCGATCCAGGTAGTCGGCCAGCTCTGCGATCCACTGGGCCGACACCTCGCCGTCGGAATTCTCCGCCGCCTGCTGCAGGGAAATCCCGATGTCCGTGATGGCCTGGAATCCATAAGCGCCGCCGGACCCGCTGATGTCGTGCCCGAGGACCCTCAGGGCGTCGTAGTCGACCCGGCCGAGCGCGTCGCGCATCTCGACGACACCATGCCGGCAGCTGTCGAGATAGGCCGGCACCAGGTGTGCGAACTTGGCCTTGGTCCGCACCACGATCGGCGCCGCCCGGCGGTTTTCAGGGGTCATTCCCTGCGGCCTGGTCATCGCTTCCATCGAATGCTCCTTGATGGCCTGCAACAGGACCTCTTCCTTGATGGGCTTGGTCAGGAACGCGGTACAGCCGGCCGCAAGGCACATCTCGCGGTCACCCTTCAAGGCCGACGCGGTCAGCGCCAGGATCGGCGTCGGCGGCCGCGCCGTGGCCAGCTCCCAGGCGCGAATGATGCGCGTCGCCGCCAGCCCGTCCATGACGGGCATCTGGCGGTCCATCAGGACCAGATCGTAGAACCTCGCCTTGAACTTCTCGCAGGCGATCAGGCCGTTCTCGGCGAACTCGACCTGGTACGGCGTGTCTTCCATGAACGCCGTGATGATGGTGCGGTTGTCCGCCGAGTCCTCGGCCAGGAGGATGCGCAGCGCCGGAAGAGGCGCCTCGGGCACCGTGTCGAGGGGCGCTGCCTTGCGCATCTCGCCGGCCGGCCGGATCTCGAAGGGAACCGTGAAGGCGAAGATGCTGCCCTTGTCGATCGTGCTTTCGGCCCAGATGCGTCCCCCCATCAGCTCGACAAGCCGCTTGGAGATCGTCAGGCCCAGGCCCGAACCGCCGAAGCGGCGCGTGGTCGAGGAATCGGCTTGCGTGAAGCGCTCGAAGACCCGACCGAGCTTTTCCTGGGCGATGCCGATGCCGGTATCGGAAACGGTGAACCGTAGCGCCGTCGGAACCGAGGAATCCTGATCGCTCGTGATGTGCAACGATACCTGGCCGCGTTCCGTGAACTTGATGGCGTTGCCGAGCAGGTTGAGCAGGACCTGCTGCAGCCGCGTCGGATCGCCGATCAGGCTGGTCGGCACGTCGTCGGCGATCTCGCAGACGAGGGACAGCCCCTTTTCCTCGGTCCTGACCGTGACCATCTCCTCGACCTTCTCGAGAAGGTCGGACAGCGAGAAGCCGGTGCGTTCAAGCTCGAGCTGCAAGGCCTCGACCTTGGAGAGATCAAGGATGTCGTTGATGAGGTTGAGAAGATTGTCGCCGGCCCGCCGGAAGATGCGGACATATTTGTCCTGCTCGGGAGACAGCACGGTCTTGGCGAGGAGGGCGGCGACTCCCATGAGGGCATTCATGGGCGTGCGGATCTCATGGCTCATGCTGGCAAGAAAGTCGGACTTGGTCCGGCTTGCGCTTTCGGCCGCGGTCTTGGCCTGCTTCAGCTCCATCTCGAAGCGCTTGCTTTCGGTGACGTCGCGGGCGGCAGCAAAGACGCCCTGCAGCGTGCGGTCGCGATCGTAGAAGGTGGTGAGGTTGTAGGAGACCACGGTCCTGGTGCCGTCGCGGGCGCGCGCGGTCAGCTCGTAGTCGCTGACCTTCTTTTCGCCGAGCACGAGCTTGATCGCGGCCTCGGCCCGGTCGGGATCGGTGAAGTAGCCCTTGAACGGCGCGCCGATGAGCTCGTCGCGCGTGCACCCGGTCAGCGCCTCCATCTGCTTGTTGACGTCGGTGATGATGCCGGACGGGTCGGTCGTCATGAGCGCGTCGATGTTCGATTCGATCAGGGAGCGCGTGTAGAATTGCTGGTCGCGCAGCCGCTGGTCGAGCTTCTTCTGCTCTGCCTCGACCTGCTTGCGCGCGGTGTTGTCGGTGCCGATCAGCAGATAACCGATGATGGTTTCCTGGGCGTCGCGCAGCGCCGTCACCGACACCATGGCCGGGAAGCGGCTGCCGTCCTTGCGGATATAGGTCAGCTCGTAGATGTCCTCGATGCCGCGCGAGGCCTTGAACACCAGGGCCTCGAAGCCAGGCGTGATCGTCGTCCCGAGCTCGATGCTGAGTTCCTTGGCGCGGGCGATCACTTCCTGCGGATCGGAGATGTCGGCCGGCGTGATCTTGTTCACGACCTCCACGGCGGTGTAGCCCAGCATGCGCTCGGCGCCGACATTGAAGATCTGGATCACGCCCTTGGCGTCGGTGGCGATGCTCGAGAAATTGGCGCTGTTGAAGATCGCACGCTGAAGCGCGCCGGCCTTGTGCAACGCCTCTTCCGCCTGGCCGCGCGCCAGGCTGTCGCCGTCAGGGCCGGTGTCGAGGCCGGTGCGGCCCTCCTGGATTTTCATGTGTTGCCGTTCCTGGGCGACAGTGCGCGCCCGATGGTTCTCGTTTTCACGCCCCTGGGAAACAGCATGAATGGCATGCAAGCTGGAACGCGGGAAAAACGGGGCTGCGCGGATCAACCGTCGTGCCGTCCTCACCTTGGATGTGTGACCGCAACCGGGTGATTACAAGGACAAGTCGCATAGAGATGGCAATAAGGCACTTCAAAGGTCCTGGTGCGGCGTGTAGCTGCTGAGATCACGTGACAACGTGGCCTGCCAGGGTCACCGTCGCCCACCACGAAGTCCGGCTGGAAGGATCCCCGGTCATAGTTGTGACGTTGGCGCAATCGGCGCTTCCAGGCCGTGCGCAGAAGTCTCTTTTGCACAGGGATGGCGTCCCCCAGAGGATTCGGACCTCCGACCTCCGGTTCAGGAAACCGCTGCTCTATCCAGCTGAGCTACGGAGACGTGACGGCCGATAAAGCATCCGATGCTTATGGCGTCTGCTTCTTTTCACGTTCTGGATGTCCTCCAGCGGATTGCCGCCGACCACGATCAGGTCGGCCAGCTTGCCGACCTCGATCGTACCAAGCTCGTCGCCCACGCCGCACACCGCCGCGCCATTTCGGGTCGCGGCGACCAGCGCCTGCCACGGTGTGGCGCCATCGCGGACCCACAGTCCCAGT
>LNAP01006206.1_pt1 | contig 10379 bp, 14 predicted proteins | sample 602601 | NCBI WGS metagenome assembly LNAP01 (sample SAMN02440304, study PRJNA202911) | soil metagenome | biome: Subtropical and temperate rainforests or woodlands; isolation source: soil samples (1 kg each in a 20% v/v slurry with milli Q water) were... ...
TGGCGTTCTTCTTGCAAGAGGTGTTGCAGGTGCCTCTCTCCTTGGTGGTGCCGGAGGTGTAAGGATAGTCAGCCTCAGTGCAGACACCGCCCCACTTGGTGGCCCAGTCGAAGGCGGAATCCATGAGGCCACCGTGGCAGCCCAGATCAGTGCCACCGTTCTTGATGGTGTCGCAGTCCACGAAGTTCTGCTCGGAGAAAGAGACCAGAGATCCATACTTGATCTGGTAAGCACCCTCCAGAGCACCGGTGGTGGAGAAAGACCAGCAAGAGCCGCAGGAGCCCTGGTCCTTGACAGGGGTCACGGCACCGGCGGTGGTCCAGTCCACGGAGGCAGGGACGCCAGCCATGTTGGCAGGGGCGGCATGCATGTTGGCCGCGGTGGAAGCGGTGTCCTTCTTCTTGAGGCCGAGGTTCACAGCCTCTCTCCACTCCTCCACGGTCATGTGAGAGAACTTGTTGTGGCCAAGCTTGTAGGTGGAGTTAAGCTTGTTGTGGGCCTCAATAATATCGTCGTTGTTGGCGAAGTTCTTGAGCATAGACACGAAGTGGGCGCCGGACTGTAAATAAGGTTGAAGTACACATATATGGCCACATTAGAAGGGATTGTCAATTAAAGTACGGAACCGTAATCAACAGTTGAACTTACAGAGGGCTGCACTTTGTGCGTAGACAGCCAGTTGAAGAATCTCTCCTCATAGTAGGCTCTGTCCTGCACGTTGGCAGAAGCGACGGCCAGCTGTTCGGGGAATTAGGAAAACACAAAGGATGGTCAGCTTCATGATAGTTAAGGTGGATTTTAAAAGAGAATATGGTAGTACTTACGACGGCAGCAAGAATGGCAGAGCGGGTAAGCATTTTAGGGGTGGATGAGTTGAGTGTAAAACAACGAAATTATCTGACTTGTCCAGTTGTCGCTCTCTCCGTCGACAATGGTGTGGCTTGGCACCTGTGCGTGGTGAAATATATTCGTTTATAATTCTATAATCCTTATATCAAAACGCACATTATTCAACGACATATACTTCAACACGCAATCTTCCCATTTTCCTGTTTCAGATTAACCCTTCGCGATGTTCCAACGCGTGGAAGTTTTCATTGCGCACACAGTATCTTCTTTTGCGTCCAAAAAGTTGCAACATGAACACTCTGGCCTACTTTATCTTTGCCCTGAGCTCAGTAGTCTCTTGCATGGGCGCTGTTGTCACCCTGACTCCCGAAAACTTCGATCAAATTGTCGATGGGTCGTCAAACATCCTCGTTGAGTTTTATGCTCCCTGGTGCGGTCACTGCAAAAGCCTGGCTCCTGAATGGCAGCTTGCCGGCGAGACCTTTAAACCTGAGGATGACATCATTATTGCTGCATATGATGCCACCACCGATGGTGAAATTGCAAATCGTTATGGTGTGCAAGGCTACCCGACCATCAAGTATTTCCCCAAGGGGGAGACCAAGTCTCCGGAGGACTACAACGGCGGTCGCATTGCGGGCGATATCGTTCAATGGGTGAATGAGAAGGTGGGTACCAGTCGTAAGGTGAAGCTTCCCCACAGCTCTGTGTCGGTGTTGACTGAGGCGAACTTCGACTCCCTGGTTGGCGACTCTAAGGCTGCCCTCGTGGAGTTCTACGCACCTTGGTGCGGTCACTGCAAGACCCTGGCACCCAAGTGGGAGAAGCTGGCTGACGTTTTTGCTGGTGACAAGGAAATTCTGATTGCTAAGGTGGATGCCACCGAGGAAGAGTCCCTGGGCACTAGGTACATACAACTTGACTTACCAGTAACCCTTACCCTTTACCCTCGTCTTTCTTTTTAAACATTGGCAAAATTGTTTATCAACCGATGGCACGCTAAGATTGTATGTTTGCTGTCTTTCTATGATCACCATGTAGATTCGGCGTGACTGGTTATCCTACTCTGAAGTTCTTTCCTGCTGGCTCTTTGGAGCCCGAGCCTTACGAGGAGGCCCGCGAGCTGGAGTCCCTGGTGCACTTCGTCAACACCAAGACCGGCACCAAGCGCAACCCTGACGGTTCTCTGGAGGCCACCGCTGGTCGTCTGGAGGCCCTTGATGCTGGTAAGTTCTTTGTCTGCTCGCACTACACTTGTCAGCTGAAAGCTTGTCCAACTCTTTATATATTTTTTTACCTCGTTTCTATCGTCCTTGTAACCCCCTTCATGCACAGTGATCAGTGCGGCCCAGCACGAGGTGAATGAGGCGGTGCTTGCTTCTCTGCAGGCTGCTGCTGACGCTCTGGAGGGCTCTGAAGCCGCCGTGGGCAAGGACTACATTGCAACTGCAAAGAAGGTGAACCTATTGTAGGATTTATTTGCTGGAGTATTTGTGCATGCGTTCAGTATGTGTTCACGTACAGTCAGTGAATAATCACAAGACAATATCTCCGAACAGGTGTTGTCCAAGGGTGGCGCGGCGTACGTGAGCAAGGAGCTGAAGAGACTGGACAGCATCATCGCAGGCAAGAGCATCCTGCCCGAGAAGAAGAGCGCCTTCCAGCTGAGACGCAACCTGCTCGCCGCCTTCCAGGCACCTGCAGTCTAAATCGGAAACATCCTCCATTCATTGTGTGTTGATTTTGGTTGTTGCAAGGAAATTGACTGGCTCAGCACCTTTGTTTGAATTTTTGCTATTGCCATTCTTATGTTACCCTTTGTGATCATGTAATAACCAAGGGAACGTAAGATATTGCAAAGAGCTTTTGACATTTATTTTATCAAATTATTCACTACAGTAACAACTAAAAGTCAATTCCATTTTTAAATTTGCTTCTTTGCACAAGGAGATGCGATGGGGCTGCCCTCTCCTACCAGTCCTTCTACCCCGGTGGCAGTAGCAGACTCGCTGGCAGCGGTAGGAACCGACACACCCATCCCCATCAACGTCGCTTTCCCGGTCACACTGGCTTGCATATAATCTACTCCCTGCTGTGTCTCGATCAACGGGCGTGCAGCTTGACCTTTGCGCGCAGGTGAAGCGGAGGAGGCAGAGGAAGAGGACAGCACCTCTTTTGTTGCACCCCCTGCTGAAGTCGAGGCAGCTGCTGCGTTGCAAGAACTCACGCTGCTTGCACTGTTTGTTGCACCCACATCGGAAGTAATAGCGCTGGGAGAATTCATCACCTCTTTTCGCTTGGCTTGCAGCTTGCGGACTTTCTTTTCGGTGCGCACAGCTGATGCCTTGAGCTCTGCCAATTCCTCCTCCGACTTCTTCTTCTGCTCCATCACTGCAGCGAGGTTCACCTCTGCCTGAGAAGCCCGTCCCGTCCACTCTGCGTGATCCGTACGCAACTTGCTGACCATCGTGAGCAGAGACAACTCGCGCTCGGCAAGCTGGGTCATGATCTCATTCGTGCGCGTCAACGTAGACTCGAACTCCTCGAACTTGCGGTCGTACAGCTGCAACTGTTGCTCCAGTTGCAAGACCGTCTCACGTGTATGAACGATCTTACTCTTGCATGTGTCTCTCTTCAGCTTCTCTTGCTCTTCCAAGTAGTTTTTCTGGGCGAGTTTGGCAGCCTCGAGCTTGTCTGTGAGCACTTTCGTTCTCTGCTCGTTCTTCAGTTTCTCACGACGCAGCTCGAGGTGGCCTTTAAACTGCTCCAGCTTTACTCTTAACTCCTCGTTCTCTTGGGCTTTAGCGTTAATATCAGCTTCTTCCGCGTCAATCTTGGTTGTGACACTGCTGAGAGACGTGCCGCATTCGCTCTCAATATGCGTTGCCTTCTGTTGTTCAGCAACAAGCATCTTTGCATGGTGGTCTGCCTTCTCTTTGTCAAGAGCCTGCAAATTGCGACACAGTTCCCCCATATCGTGAACTTGGGGGCGTAGGGTTTTCAAGCTTTCGCTCAGACGGAAACTATCAGCCACCATCTGGTCGCGTTTGAGCTTCTGTGTGTGGAACTTGGCTGCATTCGCAGTCAACGACTTTAAAACCTCGTCCTTTATTCTATGCTCTTCTTCAAAGGCAGCTTTAATTGCATCAACTAGAGGTACCTGACCACATATAAAGGTGAACTTCTGTTCGATCGCACTGACATCAGCAGAATTTACCCTGTCGAGGGAATGTTTTTGCGTTATCGTCTGCAGAATCTCAGATGAACTGTCTCGCTGGCTCTCCAAGTCCGCTAATCGTGAATAGATCAACGCAAGATTCGTTGCGTCACTCATGGAAGATGCAAACGCCGGGAATACAGAGATAAGTTTGAATGATCCGAAAGGTGTTTTTGGAAGATGAAACATGGACGTACCGGACACCTTCGTCGGAGAGAGAGCAAGCATGACGGCTGGCATCATTGTTGAACAACTTTCTAAGTCTTTGTGCATCCAACGGCGGCAATCATGATGAATGTTTTATTGTTGTTGAGTTTAGTGGGCTCCGGGTTGGCTTGCTCTGACTTTTATATGAACTTTACGTCACACAAACTTTCCGGGCGCACCATGGACCTCGGCTTGATGAGCAACTGGACTCTGACGAGCTGGCCAACCAAATCTGAAGACACAAACGGAAATCCCCCTCTTGCATTTTGGACACCTAAAATCGGCGTAGTCGGGGTCACTGCCAACTGGTTCGGAGACGACAGATATGGCTTCCCGAGTCTTTTTGCCGATTCCCTTAACGAGCGCGGCCTTTCTTGCTCACTCTTGGCACTGACCATGGCGGGTTATGAGAAGAAAAGTGACACTAAAACCAATGTGTTTGCTGGCTTGTTTTGTTTCTATGTGGCTCAGAATTATGACAGTGTGTACGACTTGAAGGACGCCCTTACGAACATTGCCATTTGGGGCCCAGACGCCCTGGCTCAACATTTCATCGTGCACGACGCATCCGGAGCGTCCCTCATCGTCGAAGTTGTGGGTGGCAAGCAGTACGTATATTTGGACACCAACACGGGCGTTAACGGTAAGTTTTTTTTTTCTTTCTCTGAAAACTACTTCGCGTATGTATCTCATTTGTCTGTTCGGTCGAATTCCCCTCTATCAATACTTTTAGGCAATGTCGGTGTTTTTACAAACGAGCCCACTTTTGACTGGCACCAGAAGAACATCGAGCACTACGAGTGGAAGCGCACGCTTGCCAGACAGGCTGTGGCGGTGCCCGGCAACTTTTACCCGGAGGAGCGCTTTCTGCGCGCCTACATGGTCAAGAGCGGCATGAACGAGCAGGGACTCATGGGTAAGAAGAACGCAATGTGCTGTCATCCTGTCATGTTGTATTGTTGGCCTGTGCGTTGATAATCAAAAGAGTGCGCGGGCTGAGCGCGTCGCACCTAACCGTGGATAGAAAAAAGAAACATTCATGCTAATTTCAGCGCTATCATACTTTCATCCACTTTCTTAACATATTCCTCTCTTGCCATCCATCCATCCTCAGCCACGGAGGACTTCCAGCAAGCTTTTTCTCTGACGGTGCAGGTGATGAACACGGTGACGGTGCCGCAGGGGCTGCAGTACGGCACGGACTCCGGCACTACCTCCGGGGAGGGCGACGCCGACCACACCTGCTGGGGCATCGTGCGCGACCACAAGGAGCCTGCCCTCTACTGGTAAGTAAGTTGAAAGAAAGAACCATGCTGTAATTGTGTGATGCGGATATATATCTATAGGTTTGTGCGATGTCAATGGTAGTTCCTTCCTTACATCGGTCTGTTTTACTGCGGATCACGACATTCACATCTGCTTGCTTCCTCTTTTACAATATCCTCCTTTTACTCGATCGTTCATTTGCACTTCTCAGGAGGGATGCCACGAACCCCACCTTCCGCAAGATTAATGTGGCGGAGGTGCTGGCTACGCATGGCCCTCGCAAGAGGTCCCTGAAGATGGAGACCGGTCCTTTCTTCGTCGATCTCTCCAAGCAAATGCACTAAATCACGATCACGACGGCACTTTTACTTCCTTACTCACTACCAGCAGCAAGGAAAGAGATGAGAGAGAGAGACGGAGAGAGCGCATATTGTTTTTATGAATCCCACGATTTGCTTGCCAACTTTTCTTTTTGTGTGTCAACCAATGAGGTTTACACATCGACAATGGAGGCACTAATTCTGACTGTAGATTTCGAAACCTGTATTTTCTTCAGCTTTATTTAAGAAAATAATGGTTTTATTGTGAAATTCTTGCTATGTGTTCACCGGCAGCAACTATTGAAATGCAGACTGCGTTTTTAAAGTTTAAAGTTACAAACCGAACTAATTGAAATCAAATAACCCATGTAATATCCGTGAACATGGAAACAGAATGACGCTGCTTCTATTCTTACAGTAGTGTTCAAAACAACGTCCGGCGCACTGTTCAACATCTTTAGGCGGGAGCGTACCCGTGTCCCATGCATGTGTACTTGGTCACCAGGTACTCGTTGAGCCCGTACGAGCCACCCTCGCTGCCCAGTCCGCTCTGCTTGATCCCTCCGAAAGGGGCGAAACTCATGCCGATGGAGCCCTCGTTGATGCCCACCATTCCGCTCTGCAGTTGGTCCGACAGACGCCAGGCGCGGCCCAGGTCGCGGGTGCACGCATAAGACGCCAGGCCCATACTGTGAACAGAACAGGCAAACAAATAATCAAAAAACGAAAAGAAAGAAAGAAAAAGACAGGCAGTGCCATATGCACAAATACGGCAATACGATGCAATTTTTGCTATTCATAGAAACACCACCGAGTGAAATAGGACTGACTTACTCAGTGTCATTGGCCATTTCAATTGCTTCTGCCTCGGTCTTGAACTTGATTAGAGGCAGCAAGGGGCCGAAGGTCTCCTGCGTGAAAGGCAGCATGTCCCTGGTCACGTTGGTGATCACGGTGGGCTCGAAGAACGTGCCGCCCTGTGCGTTCAGCTTGGCATGGGGCTTACCGCCCACCAGCAACGTTGCGCCCTTCTTCACACAATCGTCCACATGCGCCGAGACCTGAACACAAAACAGAAGGGACGATTACACGTATGTATAACTCGATGGCATACCATATGCAAACCACAATCAAGACAAATAAATCACCTTGATGAGGGCCTTCGCATCGATGAGAGGACCGATGGTGGGCGTCACGCCGTGCTCCGCCGCGATGGCAGGACCTTCGTGACTGTTGATGGTGCCGCAATGCAGCTTCTTGGCCGCCTCTGCCACCATCTGCGCAAACTTATCGTACACACCTTCCTGCACGAAGATGCGGTTTGAGGCAATGCAAGCCTGTCCTGCGTTGCGGTACTTGGCGAAGAACAAGGCACTCAAAGCTCCTTCCAAATCGGCATCGTCGAACACAATGAAAGGCGCATTGCCGCCCAGCTCCAAGGAAATCTATCATTCAAATAATATATAAGATTGGTCATAATTCAGCGAACACTAAGACTTGAAACGTGCCCACAATTGTTACCTTCTTGAGAGTGGAGGCGCTTTCCTTCATCAGCCACTTCCCGACAGCAGTGGACCCCGTGAAGGAGACCTTGCGCAGCAGTGGGGAGTGGCACAGCGCGGTGCCTACCTCCACCACCTCAGGGTGGTCAACCGTGAGACAGTTAATAACGCCCGGAGGAACGCCCGCCTCCTCGGCGATGGCGCACAAAGCCAAAGCTGACAAAGGTGTCTGTCCTGCAGGTTTGATCAAAACGGTGCAACCCGCAGCGAGCGCAGGACCCACTTTGCGAGTAATCATCGCAGAAGGAAAGTTCCAGGGAGTGATAAGGGCGGCGGGGCCCACGGACTGTTTCGAGACGATGAACCGACGCGTCACTCCCATCGCATTGCTCTGCAGAATATCGCCATGAACCCTCTTCGCCTCCTCGGCATAAAAGTCATAAAACGACTGAGCATACATGACCTCTCCTTTTGCCTCAGCGAAGGGCTTGCCAGCCTCAAGCGAAATGATGGCGGCCAAATCGTCTTGGTACTTGGTCATCAACCCTCCCATCTTCGATAGAACTTTAGCGCGGTCGTTGACATTGGAAAACTTCCACTTCTGCCAAGCCTCATTGGCTACAGTAGCGCCGTACTCAGCGTCTAGCCTGTTCATACGAGGCAGCTCAGTCAGAATTTCTCCAGTGGCTGGGTTTGTGACGTTGAAGTTGCCCAAAGCTGCTTTGCCTTGAGTGAAAACACCATTAATGTAACCGGCATTTTTCAGCAAGTGCTTGTTTTTAATGACACCAAGACCTTTCATCGTTCACGACTTTTTCTGCACAGTTTGCTTAAAATTACTGCGACAACACGCTGCAGAGTGTTGTTCTCCACGATGGCCAGGTGGACAGAGGATTCATCATGCATCGCGCGCGGAGAGGGTTAGGAATTTTCGCCCGCCTGCGATTGTACGTACAATTCTAGCCGTTGATTTGGCGATGATGAACCAGTGTGAAGCAAACTTTGCCCAACGTGTGTCCAAAAACAGAGCTCGCGCGATCAACTACCGACAGACTCTCTTCACTGCAGAATCATGAGCTTAGAGGAAGGACCAAGACCGCTGGAAGGACCGTTTTCTCCGGGATGGGTTGCAACAACAGTCAAGTCTGACCAAACGCCGAAGCCGGAGAAAGAAGTGAAATCTGCCAAGAAAACCCCCAAAGAGAAGAAATCCACACCTAAACGTCGCAATACTTCTCCCCAATCTGATTTCGGGTATGGGGATGCGTATACGCCTGGTGGCGATGATTTCGTCGAAAGTAAGTCTTCGTTTATGTTTGTAGTCCGTCCCATTAGGTTTATGATCCTGATGGTTAATGTTATCTCCTTGTTTGCTGCCCCATTGCAGCTGCTGTTCGTAGAGCGAACGTAGGCACTCGAAGAAGATCTCCAAAAGCGAAGAAGTTTCACAAAGCTAAGCAGACATTTCTTGCCCCGACCACCTGTTCGACCGTCAAACAGCGTAGCAAAGCCGCCGAACTGGCCTGCTCCCAACCTTTAAAAACTGAAGGAGGAGCCAAGACACTCACTGTCCCAGTTTCTCCGCACTTTAGAAAAGTAGTTTCAAAGGGAAAAGAGCAGAAGTTAACTTCTGAAGAACTTCTGCTGCAGAAGCTGGACCAGGAAAAGCACGCCGAATCGGAGCGTATCGCCAAGGCCCAGAAATTGTACGCCATGCTAAAAACGCGTTCGAACAGACGCAAATCAAAATTGTACGGCACGAATGTGTTGGAAAGCGCCGTGAAAGCCAAAGCTCCTGCTGTGCGCCAGTTTGTTCAGCCGAAGAAAGTGACACCCTCCGTGGTCCAGGCCAGCGCCATTAAGAGGGGCCAGGACGGTCTTACACTGTTCGAGCCCTTCCAGTTCGCCACCGACAAGCGTGCTCCGGTTGCAACCACTGTTATGGCTACTCCTGACCGTGTTCGTGCGATGCCTGCCGCCGAGTTGGCGCAGAATTTCATGAAAGACGCTCGTTCTCACGGTGTAAGTATTATTAGCAGTATCTTTGCCTTGCATCTCTTACATATCCACCAGAATTCTTCTCATATACATCTATTTGTTTTACTTATCTGATTAGGCACCCGCGAATGCAGCAAAGAAATTGACCATCGGCCAGAGTCCCAAGCTACGCACGCAGAAGCGCGAGCAGTACGCGGCCACCTCCAAGCCCCGCCTGCCCACACAGGAGGAGCGTGTGTCTGCGGAGATGGAGGAAATCAGCCGACACCCTTTCCGGGCCCGTCGTCTGGACCGCCGCATCTTCGACAGTGCTGGCGAGCTCGGTGTGCCCAAGGTGGCGGCGCGCCCCGTGACTGAGCCAATGGAGTTCGAATTCCGCGCCGACAAGCGCACTCGTCCCGCCACCACTTCGGTTTCCCCCACCAAACGCAACACCACGAGCTTCAAGGCCAAGCCAGCCCCCAAGGTTACCAGCAAAATGCCGAACCCAAAGACAAAAACTGTCTTCAAAGTAAGTTTCTGTTACGCATTAACAACCGTACCGCGTGCGACAATAACCATTTGTGCATTTTCTTATTTTCTTAATACAGCCTACGGTGGCGATGTCCCCCAAGTTTAACGGTGGAGCCCGCGCTTCAGTGGCTCCGGTGCGCAGGCAGCGTGTGCCTTTCAATTTGACCGCTGCTGCCACCGCCCCTGCTGCTTCTCGCGAGCCCTTGAAAATCACGGAACCAAAAGAGTTCAAATTCCGCTCCGACAACAGAGGCGAGTTTCACAAGGCGCAGATGCAGAAGCAACTGGCCCAGGAGCAGGAGGCGTTGATCGCTGCCAGGGAAGTGAAGGCTCATCCCATGCCTGACTTCAACAAGCCTGTGTTCCAGCCCGACTTGATCACGCACAAGGCGCCCCTCACAGAGTCCAAGCCCTTCCAGCTGCGCAGCACTGCTCGTCACAGCGACGCCGTGGCTGCCTTTCAGCAGGAAGTGTCCCACATTGTCGAGGCCGAGAAAGCCACTGCTT
>LNAP01012454.1_pt1 | contig 10378 bp, 9 predicted proteins | sample 602601 | NCBI WGS metagenome assembly LNAP01 (sample SAMN02440304, study PRJNA202911) | soil metagenome | biome: Subtropical and temperate rainforests or woodlands; isolation source: soil samples (1 kg each in a 20% v/v slurry with milli Q water) were... ...
ATGTACCTGCAGGGCGTGGACAACGTCTACAACCTGACGTGGACCGAGGGGCTCAGCTACGGCGACGTCTACAAGCAGAACGAGGTCGAGCAGCCGCCCTGCAACTTCGAGCATTCCGACTCCGACTTCCCCTTCGCCGACTTGAACGCCGACAAGAATCGCGCCAGGCTCGTGCAGTCCGGGCCGCTGGGGGTGCCGGCCGACGAGGCGGCGGGCAAGCGCCCGGCCGCGTGTGGGAGAGACGGCAACCCCGGGCCGCCCGGCCCGTAAAATCGGCGCCTTCGCGGGCCCTGGCCCGCCGACTGTCCAATGCCCGGCCTGCGCCGGCCAGCTTCCATGTTGACCTTCCAGCAAATCATTCTCACCTTGCAGTCGTACTGGGCCGACCAGGGCTGCGCGCTGCTCCAGCCCTACGACATGGAGGTCGGTGCCGGCACTTCGCACACCGCCACCTTCCTGCGCGCCCTCGGCCCGGAGCCCTGGAAGGCCGCCTACGTGCAGCCCAGCCGCCGCCCCAAGGACGGTCGCTACGGCGAGAACCCGAACCGCCTGCAGCACTACTACCAGTACCAGGTGGTGCTCAAGCCCGCGCCGTCGAACATCCTCGAGCTGTACCTGGGCTCGCTCCAGGCGCTGGGCTTCGACCTGAAGAAGAACGACATCCGCTTCGTCGAGGACGACTGGGAGAACCCCACGCTCGGCGCCTGGGGCCTGGGCTGGGAGGTCTGGCTCAACGGCATGGAGGTGACGCAGTTCACCTACTTCCAGCAGGTCGGCGGCATCGACTGCAAGCCGATCACCGGCGAGATCACCTACGGCCTGGAGCGCCTGGCCATGTACCTGCAGGGCGTGGACAACGTCTACAACCTGACGTGGACCGAGGGGCTCAGCTACGGCGACGTCTACAAGCAGAACGAGGTCGAGCAGTCGACCTACAACTTCGAGCATTCCGACGCCGACTTCCTCTTCACCGCCTTCAATGCCCACGAGAAGCAGGCCAGGCACCTGATGACCGAGCAGCTGGCGCTGCCGGCCTACGAGCAGGTCCTCAAGGCCGCGCACAGCTTCAACCTGCTGGACGCGCGTGGCGCGATCAGCGTGACCGAACGCGCCGCCTACATCGGCCGCATCCGCAACCTCGCGCGCAGCGTGGCGCAGAGCTACTACGAGAGCCGCGAACGGCTCGGTTTCCCGATGGCCCCGCGCGAGTGGGTGGCGCAGATGGCGCCCATCACGAAGAAGGCGGCCTGATCCCATGACCACGAATTCCAAGAACCTGCTCGTCGAACTGTTCGTCGAGGAACTCCCGCCCAAGGCGCTGAAGAAGCTCGGCGACGCCTTCGCCGGCGTGCTGCGCGACCAGCTCGTCGCGCTGGGCCTGGCCGACGCCGGCGCGGTGCTCACCGCTTACGCCTCGCCGCGCCGCCTGGCCGCGCATCTCACGAACGTCGTGGCGCAGGCCGCCGACAAGGCCATCTCGCAGAAGCTGATGCCGGTGGCCGTCGGCCTCGACGCGGCGGGCAACGCCACGCCGGCGCTGCTCAAGCGCCTGACCGCGCTGGGTGCCGACGTGTCGGCCGTGCCGGGCCTCAAGCGCGCGATGGACGGCAAGGCCGAAGCGCTCTTCTACGAAAGCACCGCCCAGGGCGCGACGCTGGCCGACGGCCTGCAGAAGGCGCTGGCCGAAGCCATCGCCAAGCTGCCGATCCCGAAGGTCATGAGCTACCAGCTCGAAAGCGGGTGCGAGCTGCCGGGCTGGACCAGCGTGAGCTTCGTGCGCCCGGCGCACGGCCTGGTCGCGCTGCACGGCGCCGACGTGATCGCCATCGAGGCCCTGGGCCTGAAGTCCGGCCGCGAGACGCACGGCCACCGATTCGAGGCGAAGGTCGACCCGGTCGTGCTGCACGACGCCAGCAGCTACGGCCGGCAGCTGGAAGAAGAGGGGGCGGTGATCGCCGGCTTCGACGCGCGTCGGGCCGAGATCCTGCGCCAGCTCGCGGCGGCCGCGCAGAGGGTCGGCGGCGGCGTCAAGCCGATCCACGACGACGCGCTGCTCGACGAAGTCACCGCGCTGGTCGAGCGGCCGAACGTGCTGGTCTGCAGCTTCGAGCGCGAGTTCCTCGACGTGCCGCAGGAATGCCTCATCCTCACGATGAAGGCCAACCAGAAGTACTTCCCGCTGCTCGACGCGGCCGACAAGCTGACGAACCAGTTCCTGGTCGTCAGCAACATCACGCCGGACGACGCCAGCGCCGTCATCGGCGGCAACGAGCGCGTCGTGCGCCCGCGCCTGGCCGATGCCAAGTTCTTCTTCGACCAGGACCGCAAGAAGTCGCTGGCCTCGCGCGTCGAATCGCTGGGCAAGGTGGTCTATCACAACAAGCTGGGCACGCAGGGCGAACGCGTGACGCGCGTGATGCACATCGCGCGCGCCATCGCCGAACGGCTGGGCGACGGCACGCTCGCCGCGCAGGCGACCCAGGCCGCGCAGCTGGCCAAGGCCGACCTGGTGACCGACATGGTCGGCGAGTTCCCCGAGCTGCAGGGCACCATGGGCCGCTACTACGCGCTGCACGACGGCCTGGCCGTCGACGTGGCCGACGCCATCGAAGACCACTACAAGCCGCGCTTCGCCGGCGACACGCTGCCGCGCGGCGAGGTCGGCGTGGTGGTGGCGCTGGCCGACAAGCTCGAGACGCTGGTCGGCATGTTCGGCATCGGCAACCTGCCCACCGGCGACCGCGACCCCTTCGCGCTGCGCCGGCATGCGCTGGGTGTCGTGCGGATGCTGATCGAGAAGGACCTGCCGCTCGATCTGAAGGCGCTGCTGACCGGCGCCGCCGTCGTCTTCCAGGGCATCGACGGTTTCGACCGGGACCGCGCCGTGGTCGACCTCGAGGGCTTCATCCTCGACCGCCTCGCCGGCAGCCTGCGCGAGCAGGGCGCCAGCGCGCAGGAGGTCGATGCCGTGCTGGCCCCGCAGCCGCAGCGCCTGGGTGATGTGCCCAAGCTGCTGGCCGCGGTGCGCGCCTTCGCCGCACTGCCCGAGGCCCCGGCCTTGGCTGCCGCCAACAAGCGCATCGGCAACATCCTGAAGAAGTCGCCCGAGGCCGACGCCCACGTCAGCCCGGTGCTGCTGCAGGAGCCTGCCGAGAAGTCGCTGCACGAGGCGATGGAGCGCATCGTGCCCGCGGCCGACGCCCAGTTCGACGTCGGCGACTACACCGCGTCGCTGCAGACGCTTGCGGCGCTTCGCGCACCGGTCGACGCCTTCTTCGACGACGTGATGGTCAATGCCGAACAGCTCGACCTGCGGCTCAACCGCCTCGGCCTGCTGAAGCTGCTGCACGCGGCGATGAACCGCGTGGCGCTGCTGGAGCGGCTGGCCGCCTGATCGGACACACGCGAGGCCCGTCATGAAACTCGTCATCCTCGACCGCAACGGCAGCATCAACCTGCACCGCGACGACTTCGTCAAGAGCGAGACCGAGTGGACGCCGCTGCCGCGTGCGCTGGAGGCCATCGCCCGGCTCAACCATGCCGGCTGGCATGTGGTGATCGCGTCGAACCAGTCGGGCCTGGGCCGCGGGTTGTTCGACGTGGCCTCGCTCAACGCCATGCACGCGAAGATGCACAAGATGCTGGCCGCCGTCGGGGGGCGGGTCGATGCGATCTTCTACTGCCCGCACAGCCCCGACGAGGACTGCGGCTGCCGCAAGCCCAAGCCGGGCCTGTTCCTGCAGATCGGCGAGCGCTACGGCGTCGACCTGGCCAACGTGCCGACCGCCGGCGACAGCCTGCGCGACCTGCAGGCCGGTGCCTCCGCCGGCTGCGAGCCGCACCTGCTGCTGACCGGCATGGGCGCGGTCTGCCGCAACGTCGATCCGCTGCCGCCCGACTACCCGCCCAACACGCAGGTGCACGACGACCTGTCGGCCTTCGTCGACTTCCTGCTCGCGCGCGAAGCGCAGAAGGCGGCCTTGCAGGTGGCGGTCTGATGGCCTTCGTGCGTTCGGTGGTCCACATGGGGTGGATGCTGGTCACCGTCATTCCGTGGGGCATCATCATGTGCGTCGCGTCGATCTGGCGCCGCGGCGAGCCGCTGTACTGGATGGCCGAGCGCTGGCTCGGCTGGGCCATCGGCGGGGCGCGGCTCATCCTGGGCATCCGCACGCGCGTCACCGGCATGGAGAACCTGCCGCAGGCACAGCGCGCCGGCGCGGTGCTGCTGGTCAAGCACCAGTCCACCTTCGAAACCTTCCTCATGCCCACGCTGATGCCGCATCCGCTGGCCTACGTGTTCAAGAAGGAGCTGATCTACGTGCCCTTCTTCGGCTGGGCGATGGCCCGGCTGGACATGATCCACATCGACCGCAGCCAGCGCGCGCAGGCCTTCAACAAGGTGGTCAAGCAGGGCCGCGCGCTGCTGGCGCAGGGCATCTGGATCATCATGTTCCCCGAGGGCACCCGCATCCCGCGCGGCCAGCAGGGCACCTACAAGAGCGGCGGCACGCGGCTCGCGATCGAGACCGGTGCGCCGGTGATCCCGATCGCCGTCACCTCGGCCAAGGTCTGGCCGCGCAAGGCCTTCATCAAGCGGCCCGGCGTGGTCGACGTGTCGATCGGCCCGGCCATCTCCAGTGTCGGGCGCGAGCCGGTGGAACTGATGCGCGAGGTCGAGGCCTGGATCGAAGCCGAGATGCGCCGGCTCGACCCCGAGGCCTACCGCTGAGTGAAGAGCGTGCGATGCGCGGCCTGATGCAATTCACCCTGGACCTGTTCGACGAACTGCGCGTCGAGCCGCCAGCGCCTGTGCCTGTCGCACCGAAGGCCATCGCGCCGCAGGGCCCATCGCTGCCCGCCGTGCCGCTGTCCGACACGCTGCGCCCCGCGCGCTTCGTGCACCCGCGCGCCACGCGCGAGGCGGTGCTGGGCCATGCGCACGTCGCCTACGAATTCGCGCGTGGCAAGCGCCGCACCATCGGCTTCGTGGTCGGTGCCGAAGGCCTGTCGGTGCGCGCGCCGCGCTGGGTCGCGCTGCGCGACGTCGATGCCGCGCTGCAGGAGAAGGCCGGCTGGATCGTGCGCAAGCTCGACGAGGCGCAGCAGCGCCACGAGCGGCTCGAATCCGCCCGCATCGAATGGAAGGATGGCGCGCGCTTCCCCTTTCTCGGCGAGCCGGTGGTGCTGCGGCTCGATCCGCGCCATGCCTTCGACGGTGTCGGCGCCATGCTCGACGCCGACCCGGGCGAGGGCGGCGTGCGCGCGCTGCGGCTGTCGGCGGCGAACAATGCAACGACCGCGCAGATCCGCGACGCTGCGCAGGCCTGGCTCATGCGCCAGGCCAAGCGCCTTTTCCAGGAACGGCTGACGCTGTACGCGCCGCAGCTGGGCGTGCAGTGGACGCGCATGTCGCTGTCGAACGCCGCCACGCGCTGGGGCAGTGCAAGCGCCGACGGCGCCATCCGCCTGAACTGGCGGCTGGTGCACTACCGCCTGCCGGTGATCGACTACGTGGTGGTGCACGAACTCGCGCACCTGCGGGTGATGGACCACAGCCCGCGCTTCTGGGAGACGGTGGAAAGCGTGGTGCCGGACTACGGCGCGCTGCGCCAGCAGCTCAAGGACGAGCCGGTGCCGCGCTGGTGACCGGGCGCACGCTCACTCCTTGACCGAGCCGGTCATCCCCGACACGTAGTACTCGACGAAGAACGAGTAGATGAAGGCCACCGGCAGCGAACCGAGCAGCGCCCCCGCCATCAGCGGCCCCCACTGGTACACGTCGCCCTGCACCAGCTCCGTCACCACGCCCACCGGCACGGTCTTGACTTCCGACGACGAGATGAAGGTGAGCGCGTAGATGAACTCGTTCCACGACAGCGTGAAGGCGAAGATGCCGGCCGAGATGAGGCCGGGCACCGCCAGCGGCAGCACGATCTTCACCAGGATCTGCCAGCGGCTGGCGCCGTCGATCAGCGCGCACTCCTCCAGCTCCGCGGGGATGGAGCGGAAGTAGCCCATCAGCAGCCAGGTGCAGAAGGGAATGAGGAAGGTCGGGTAGGTGAGGATCAGCGCCCAGCGCGTGTCGAACAGGCCGAGGTTGAAAACCACGTTGGCCAGCGGAATGAACAGGATCGACGGCGGCACCATGTACGCCAGGAAGATCGAGAGGCCCACCTGCTTGGAGCCCTTGAAGCGCAGCCGCTCGATCGCATAGGCCGCGAACACCGAGGCCGCGAGCGACACGAAGGTCGACACCACCGACACCAGCACCGTGTTCCACAGCCCGTCTCGAAGAGCAGCTTGTAGAAGTGCTGCAGCGTCGGCTTGATGACCCAGAACGGATTGCCGTCGCGCGCCAGCAACTCGGCCTCGGGCTTCACCGAGGTGACCGCCATCCAGTAGAACGGGAACAGCAGCACGACGAGGAACAGCACGAGCGGGATGTAGACCGTCACCGCCTTGCGCGGGATCGAGTCCAGGTAGCTCATGCCGACGCTGTCGACTTGGCTCGAGTTGCTCATTTGTCGCTGCCCCCTTGTTGCCATGCACGGCGCTGCAGGCCGAAGAAACTGAACATCACGCAGGCCAGCAGGAAGGGCACCATCGCGATCGCGATCGCCGCCCCCTCACCCAGTGCGCCGCCGGAGATGGCGCGCTGGAACGAGAGCGTGGCCATCAGGTGCGTCGCGTTCAGCGGGCCGCCGCGGGTGATCACGTAGATCAGCTGGAAGTCGGTGAAGGTGAACAGCACCGAGAAGGTCATGACCACCGCGATGATGGGCGTGAGCAGCGGCATCGTCACATGGCGGAACTGCTGCCAGGGCGTCGCGCCGTCGATGGCGGACGCCTCGTAGTAGGAGGGCGAGATGGTCTGCAGCCCGGCCAGCAGCGTGATCGCGACGAAGGGCACGCCGCGCCACACGTTGGCGATGATGACCGAGATGCGCGCGTTCCACGGGTCGCCGAGGAAGTCGATGTAGTGGTCGATCAGCCCCATCTTCACCAGCGCCCAGCTGATGATGGAGAACTGCGAGTCGTAGATCCACCAGAAGGCGATGGCCGAGAGCGCGGTCGGCACGATATAGGGCAGCAGGATCACCGCCCGGAAGAAGGTCTTGAAGCGGATGTTCTTGTTCAGCAGGATCGCCAGCCACAGGCCGAGGATGAACTTGAACACGCTCGCCACGAAGGTATAGAACAGCGTGTTGAACAGCGCCAGCCGCGTGACCGCGTCGCCCCACAGGTAGGCGTAATTCTCGAGGCCGATCCACTCGCCCGGCCGGCCCACCTTGGCATCGGTGAAGCCGAGCCAGGTGCCCAGCCCGAGCGGGTAGGTCAGGAAGACCAGCAGCAAGAGCGCCGCCGGCAGCATGAACATGGCGCCGAGCGCGTTGCGACTGTTCTGGAATCGGGCCAGGAGGTTCATGGGCGGGATGTGGTCGAAGAACGGGGGCAAGCCGCCCGGCGCCGCAGCACCGGGCGGGCGGGGGCGCTCAGAGTTTGTAGTAGCGCTCGGCGCGCTTCTGCGCGCGCTCGGCCGCTTCCTTCGGCGTCTTCGATCCGCTCGCGGCCTCGGCCACCATGTTCGGGATGATGAAGTCCGCCGCCGCGCCGGCCGAGGCGTAGCCCAGCTTGCCGTCGTAGCCGCCCGGGCGCAGGTTCTTCACCGAGTCGCGGTATGGCAGGTTCTTCGGGTCCGAACTCCAGATCGCGCTGTTCTCGTAGTAGCGAAGCGGCTGCGCCACGTAGCCGCCGCCGCCCTGCAGCCAGGGGTCGAACTGCTCCTTCTCCATCATGAAGCGCAGGAACTCCTTGGAGGCCTGCGGAAACTTCGTGTACTTCATGATCATCTGGTTGAAGAACAGATGCGACTCGGTCGGCACGCCCACCGGCCCGATCGGGAACACCGCGTGGTTGATGTCGGCGGCCATCTCCTTGACCTTCGGGTCCGGCGAGTTCTTCGCGGCGTAGTAGATCGAGATGCCGTTGTTGGTGACGCTGATCTGTCCGTCGAGGAAGGCCTTGTTGTTGTTCGGGTCCAGCCACGACAGCGTGCCGGGGATGAAGTTGGCGTACAGCTCCTTGCCGTACTCCAGCGCCTTGATGGTCTCCGGGCTGTCGATCACGACCTTGTTGGTCTTGTCGACCAGCTTGCCGCCGTGCGACCAGATCAGCCAGTTGCACCAGGTGCTGTCGCCGGTCGCGTTGCCCAGCGCCATGCCGCCGGGCGTGCCCTTTTCCTTGAGCGCCTTGTAGAGCTTGAGGAAGTCGTCCGTGGTCTTCGGGAAGGTCGCGAAGCCGGCTGCCTTCACCATGCTCTCGCGGTAGACGATGAGCGAGCCCGACGCGCCCAGCGGCAGGCCCAGCCACTTCTTGCCGTCGGGGCGCATGAAGGTCTCGCCGGCCGGGTACCAGCCGCCGTACTTCTTGCCGAGGTACTCGGCCAGATCGGTCACGTCGAGCAGCTTGTCGGGGTAGAGGTTGGCGTCGTCGTTGGTCGACAGGATGATGTCCGGGCCCGCGCCGGTGTTGGCCGCCACGGCCGCCTTGGGCCGCACGTCTTCCCAGCCTTCGTTGTCCACGCGCACCTCGACGCCGGTGGCCTCGGTGAACTTCTTGACGTTGGCCATGTAGGCGTCGATGTCGCCCTGCACGAAGCGGCTCCAGCGCAGCACGCGCAGCTTGGCGCCCTTCTCGGGCTTGAACGTCATGTTCTGCGCATGAGCAAAGGGTGCGAAGAGGGCGGTGCCGGCGCCGACCGACGCGGCGGCGGCCACGCCGGCCGTGCCTTCGAGAAACTTGCGGCGATTGAAATCACTCATTCGATGTCTCCTGTCTTGTTGAACGAACCGGGAAGCGAATTCAGGCGGCGAGCCGTTGGCCCGAGGCGGCGTCGAAGAGGTGGGCGCGCTGCAGGTCGGGCTGCAGGTGGATCGTGCTGCCCGGCGCGAAGTCGTGGCGCTCGCGGAACACGGCCGACAGCTCGGTGCCTTCGTGCCGGCACGCGACGAAGGTGTCCATGCCGGTGGGTTCCATCACCGCGACGCGTGCCGCAATTCCGCCGCTCGACGCCAGCGCGAGGTGCTCGGGCCGCGTGCCGTAGACGACAGGCTGGCCATCGGTGCCGCCCGCATGCAGCGGCGCGTCCAGCTGCGTGCCGTCCTGCAGTTCGACGCGCGCCATGCCGCCGCTGCGCCGCAGCGTGCCCGGCAGGAAGTTCATCGCCGGCGAGCCGATGAAACCGGCGACGAACTGGTTGGCCGGGTGGTCGTACAGCTCCAGCGGTGTGCCGGTCTGCTCGATGCGGCCGTCGCGCATCACCACGATCTTGTCGCCCATCGTCATTGCCTCGATCTGGTCGTGCGTGACGTAGATCGACGTGGTCTTGAGCCGCTGGTGCAGTTCCTTGATCTCGCTGCGCATCGCCACACGCAGCTTGGCGTCGAGGTTCGACAGCGGCTCGTCGAAGAGAAAGACCTGCGGGTCGCGCACGATGGCGCGGCCCATGGCCACGCGCTGGCGCTGGCCGCCGGAGAGCTGGCGCGGGTAGCGGTCGAGCAGCGGCGTGAGCGCGAGGATCTCGGCCGCACGCTGCACCTTGCTCGCGATGGTCGCCTTGTCGGCCTTGGCCAGCGTCAGCGAGAAGGCCATGTTGTCGCGCACCGTCATGTGCGGGTAGAGCGCGTAGTTCTGGAACACCATCGCGATGTCGCGTTCCTTCGGCGGCAGGTCGTTCACCCGCTTCTCGCCGATGCGGATCTCGCCGCCATGGATCTCCTCGAGCCCCGCGATCATCCGCAGCAGCGTCGACTTGCCGCAGCCCGAGGGGCCGACCAGCACCGTGAACGAACCGTCGGGGATGTCGATGTCGACGCCGTGGAGGATGGGGACGTCGCCGAAGCTCTTCTTGACCGCCTGAATCGTGACACTGGCCATGCAATGCAATCCTGTGAATTCGCGGGGAGAGGACGACGAGGAGACTTCCGCGTCGCAGCCCGCGCAGTATCTGCCGCTCGTCTGCAACCGGTATCAGGGCAAACCGGTAGGAGAAAACCCCTGGTGATTTGTATGATCACCCGATAACCGTGCGCCAAAACTCCGCTGCCGTGCAGGCAACCCGCCCCTCCACCGAACCGCTCCGCCTCGTCGCGGATCGCCTGTCCGATCGCCTCGCGCGGCGCCTGGGCGACCAGATCAAGTCCGGCGTGCTGCGGCCCGGCGACCGCCTTCCCACCGAACAGCAGCTCGCCCTCGCGCACGGCGTGTCGCGCACGGTGGTGCGCGAGGCGGTGCACCAGCTGCGCTCGCGCGCGCTGCTGGTGTCGCGCCAGGGCTCCGGGCATTACGTGCATCGCTCCGAAGCGGCGCTGAAAAG
>LNAP01006208.1_pt1 | contig 10377 bp, 10 predicted proteins | sample 602601 | NCBI WGS metagenome assembly LNAP01 (sample SAMN02440304, study PRJNA202911) | soil metagenome | biome: Subtropical and temperate rainforests or woodlands; isolation source: soil samples (1 kg each in a 20% v/v slurry with milli Q water) were... ...
TGGTGGATGAAGCTGCATGTGCCCGCCAACTTCATCGGCTACGGCACCTTCGCGCTGGCGGCCATGGTGGCCTTTGCCTACCTGATCAAGCAGCAGGCCAGCGAAACCCGCTGGTACAAGCTGGCGCCGCTGTGGCTGCTGGGCGTGGTGCTGTGCTTTGAGCCCATCGTTTTCCGCCAGGGCGCAACCGAGAGCGGCGGCAGCTACTGGATGGTCTATTTCGGCGTTTCTGCCCTCATCGTGGCGGGCATTCTGCTGGGCCGCAAGCGCATTGCGGCGCGCCTGCCGTCGTTCGAGATCCTGGACGATGTGATGTACAAATCCATCGCCGTGGGCTTTGCCTTCTTCACCATTGCCACCGTGCTGGGCGCCCTGTGGGCCGCCGAGGCCTGGGGCGGCTACTGGAGCTGGGACCCCAAGGAAACCTGGGCGCTGATCGTCTGGCTCAACTACGCGGCCTGGCTGCACATGCGCCTCATGAAGGGCCTGCGCGGCACCGTGTCGGCCTGGTGGGCGCTGGTGGGGCTGGTGGTGACCACGTTCGCGTTTCTGGGCGTGAACATGTTCCTGAGCGGACTGCACAGCTACGGCACGCTGTGATGGCGTGATGGCGTGATGGGGTATCGGCCCTGCGGGGCAGCAACCCTTGCGTCTCGGGTGTAACCTGGGCGTTCCAGGGAACGAACTGGCAGTTGCTCGGCTCTACCGCACAGCTGTTTCCACCCCAGAATGACCGGAGCCTCCCATGCTGATTCCATCGCACGATTCGGGTTTCAAGCACCCGCATTCCTCCGAAATCACCCCGCGCCCGGTCTATGAAGACCGTCGCCACATGCTCAAGCTGATGGCAGGCGGTGCTGCTGGCGCCGCGTTGGCTTCCTGGGCCGGCCGCGAGGCGCTGGCACAACAAGCCCAGGTGGTGCGCCCCGGCAAACTGGCAGCGCTGGCGGGCGCCCGGTCGACCGTGGCGGGGGGCGTCACCATGGAGAAGCTCTCCGACTACAAGGACGCGAGCACCTACAACAACTTCTACGAGTTCGGCACCGACAAGGCCGACCCCGCCCGCAATGCCCACACCCTCAAAACCACACCCTGGACGGTGGAGGTGGAAGGCCTGGTCAAGAAGCCCGGCAAGTACGGCATTGAAGACCTGCTCAAGCTCAGTGCCCAGGAAGAACGCATCTACCGCCTGCGCTGCGTGGAAGGCTGGTCCATGGTCATCCCCTGGGTGGGCTACTCGCTGGCTGAGTTGATCAAGCGCGTGGAGCCGCAGGGTAGTGCCAGATACGTGGAGTTCGTCACGCTGGCCGACAAGGCCACCATGCCCTATGTGGGCTCGCGCGTGCTCGACTGGCCTTACACGGAAGGCCTGCGCATGGACGAGGCCATGCACCCGCTCACCCTGCTGGCCTTTGGCATGTATGGCGAGGTGCTGCCCAACCAGAACGGTGCGCCCGTGCGCCTGGTGGTGCCATGGAAATATGGTTTCAAGAGCGCCAAGAGCATCGTCAAGATCCGTTTTGTCGAGAAAGAGCCCGGCACCGCCTGGAACAAGGCTGCCAGACAGGAATATGGGTTTTATTCCAACGTGAACCCCAACGTGGACCACCCGCGCTGGAGCCAGGCCACCGAGCGCCGCATTGGCGAAGACGGCCTGTTTGCCAAGAAGCGCAAAACCCTGATGTTCAACGGCTACGAGGCCCAGGTGGGGCAACTCTACGCCGGCATGGATCTCAAGAAGTTTTACTGAACCCCACTGCAAATACTGCCCGCCAGACCAAACGACCGGTCTGCTGCGCCATGAGAAAACTCCTGCTCCATCCGGCGGCCAAGCCGGTGCTGTTCGTGCTGTGCCTGCTGCCCCTGTCGTGGCTGGTCTATGCGGCCGCCACCGACCGCCTGGGTGCCAACCCCGCCGAAGCCCTGATCCGCGCCACCGGCGACTGGACCTTGCGGGCCCTGTGCGTGGTGCTGGCCGTGACACCGCTGCGCGTGATGACCGCCAGCCCGCAACTGGCGCGCTTTCGGCGCATGCTGGGTCTGTTTGTGTTTTTTTATGCGCTGCTGCACCTGTTGAGCTACAGCGGGTTTGACATGGGATTCGATCTTGCCGAGATCGCCCGCGACATTGCCAAGCGGCCCTTTATTCTGGTGGGCTTTCTGGCGTTTTGCCTGCTCATGCTGTTGGCGGCCACCTCGTTCAACCGCGCCATCCGGGCATTGGGCGGGCGTCGCTGGCAGGCCTTGCACCGGGCGGTGTATGCGGTGGCCGGGCTGGCGATCCTGCATTTTTTCTGGATGCGCGCCGGCAAGAACGACTTTGCGGAAGTGGCCGTGTATGGCGCCATCCTCGCGGCCCTGCTGGGCTGGCGTCTGTGGCGGCGCCTGGCCAACCGGAGCGCCCGGCCGGTGGGGCGGAGCAGGCCCGCCGCACCGGATTGATTGCTATTATAAATATAGCTACTTGCGCTTTGCCAGTAAGCGCTAGAGCCTATTTTGACTAAAACTTCAGGCGTTGACCGCTTGCAGTGCCGGCCGCAGTTGCCGGCTCACCGGGTCGATGTGGTCGGTCGGGATCTGGTAAGCGCGATCATCGAACAAATCAATGCCGCACATGAGGTTGTCGATCCAGTCCAGAAAATCGTTGATGGCCTTCTTGCCCATGATGGGCGCGCCATGCTGGGGCACCAGCATGGCGATGTCCAACTGGCGCGCCATGCGCACCCACAGCCGCAGGATCTTGTTGGACACCATGTAGCGGCGGTGAAAAGCCTCCATGCGCGGGATATGCGGGGCCAGATCGGTGACCGGAATGCGCGCCTCGGCCCCCGACGTCATCGACACCCCGAGATCGCCCGTGAACAGGATGCGGCTGACCGGGTCGTAGAAATGGAAGTTGCCTTCGGAATGCATGAAGTGCGCTGGCAGCAGCACCAGTTCATGGCGCCCCAATGGCAGATGCCCGCCACCGTCCGGCACGCCGATCACCCGGTTTTCCGTCTTGCCCACTTTGGTGAAGTGCGGCGCAAACCGCTCCCACACCCGTGAAATCACCAGCGAAGCCTTGGTGCTGGTCATCCAGCGGTCGAGTGAGGCAATGATGTCCGGATCGGCGTGCGATGCGATCACATACGCCAGCTTGCTGGGCGCGAAATGCTTGGACATGGCCAGGAACAGTTCATTGAAGGCAAGGTTGCCGCCGGGGTCGATGATGGCGCCGGTGCCGTCGTCAACAATCAGGAACTGGTTGGCTTGAACCGCCTGCCCATCCTCCTCGATGAGGTCGGTGAACATCAGGCAGGCGTGATTCTTGTCGCGATAGAGTTCCAGGGCCATGTCGATGCTGCGGTGCAATAAAACACCGACTGTACGATGGCCCTATCTTCAGTGCTTGATAAAAATCAAGCCCGCTGTCCTTCACGCCGTTGACCCTGGCGCAGTGGTAGCGGGCCGAACGCCATTACTGCGGCACCGACGCGGGGGGCGTGGGGGTGGTTGCCGGTGCGGTCAGTACAGGCGAGAGGGTTTCAGGCAGCGTGGCGCGTTGCCTGGCCTCGGGCGCGCCGGGCAGGTACAAGGGGCCGCGCTGGCCACAGCCCAACAATGCCGCCGCACTCGCAGCAAGGGCAAGGGTACTGACTAGAATTTGGGAAGCTCTCAACATGCGTAAATTGTAATGACCGACCTTGAATTTCTGGACCAGGCTGAAAAACTGCTGCTCGCGGTGGAGCGCAGCTGCGATCGCATCAACGACACGGGCGACGCGGATGTGGACAGCCAGCGCACGGGCGGCATGGTGACGCTGACGTTTCCCAACCGCAGCCAGATCATCATCAACCTGCAAAAACCCCTGCATGAGGTGTGGATGGCGGCCAAGTCGGGCGGATACCACTACCGGTTCGACGGGGCTGCCTGGCAAGACACCAAAGGGGCTGGTGAGTTTTTTGACCGCCTGAGCCAGGATGCCGCGCAGCAGTCTGGCACACCGCTTCGATTCGAGGCCTGACAAGGCGCATCGCTCTCTTCCCCCGCCACAATCGCTGTATCCGGCGGGATGTGCCCCAGCCTTGCCGGGGCAGGGCCAGGGGACGATGGTCAGATGGGATGTCCGTGCGGAGGGCGCCGCACGACTTGCGGGTGTGGAGATTCAGTTGCGGAAGAGATCGAGGATGCGATTGCGCTCTTCGGTCGGCGGCGGCGCTTGCGGTGCCACGGTGGACGCAGCGGTGCCCCGGTCTTCCAGGCCCAGGTTCGCCACCCCCGCATTGCGCGCATATTCCTCATAGAACCACTCACCACCGACATTCACCACCCCCGGCGGCACGGTGGTCTCCATGACGGGCACGCCCTTGAGTGCGCGCTCCATGAAATTGATCCACACCGGCAGGCTCAGCCCGCCCCCGGTTTCCCTGCTGCCCAGGTTGCGGGGCTTGTCGTAACCAATCCAGGTCACTGCGGCCAGTGTGGGCTGGTACCCGGCAAACCACGCGTCTACCGAGTCATTGGTGGTACCTGTCTTGCCGTGCAGGTCCGGCCGCTTGAGGGTGGCTTGCGCCCGTGCTGCAGTTCCTGTGCGCGCAACATCCTGCAGCAGGTTGTCCATGATGAAGGCATTGCGTGCATCAATGGCGCGGGGTAGGTCGTTGACTGTGGGAGGCGGGTTTTCGGAGATCACGCGGCCTTTGTGGTCGGTCACGCGTGCAATCAGCCACGGGTTGACGCGATAGCCGCCATTGGCAAATACCGAGAACCCCGACGCCATCTGCAACGGTGTGACCGAACCCGCTCCCAATGCCATGGTCAGGTAAGCGGGATGCTTTTCAGCGTCGAAGCCGAAGCGGGTCACCCACTCCTGCGCCGTCTTGGGGCCGACCGCCTGAAGGATGCGGATGGAGACCATGTTTTTGGATTTGGCCAAACCCGTGCGCATGGTCATGGGACCGTCGTATCTTCCGTCGTAGTTCTTGGGTTCCCAGGGCTGGCCGCCGGTCACGCCCGCATCAAAAAAGAGGGGGGCGTCATTGACGACTGTGGCGGGAGTGAAGCCCTTTTCCAGTGCGGCGGAGTAGATAAAGGGTTTGAAGCTCGACCCCGGCTGGCGCCAGGCCTGCGTTACATGGTTGAACTTGTTCTTGTCAAAATCAAAGCCGCCCACCAGCGCATTGATGGCACCAGTGCGCGGATCCAGCGCCACGAAGGCGCCTTCCACCTCGGGCAACTGCGTGATTTCCCAGGTGTTCTTGGGCGTCTTGACCACGCGAATCACGGCACCCCGGCGAATCTTGATGTTGGGCGGGGCCTTGTCGCTCAGCCCGGACTGGGCTGGTTTGAGCCCGTCGCTCGTGATTTCAACAGTGTCCCCGTTCGCGCGCGCAGCCACGATCTTGCGTGCGGTGGCCTCTAGCACCACTGCTGCCAGGATGTCTCCGTTGTCTGGATGGCTGGCAAGCGCTTCGTCGATGGCGTCCTCCACCTCTTCTGGAGCGTTGGGCAGGTTCACGAATTGCTCGGGACCGCGATACTGCTGGCGTCGCTCGTAATCCATGATGCCGCGCCGCAGGGCCGCGTAGGCGGTATCCTGGTTGGCCGCGTTCAGCGTGGTGTACACATTCAGGCCGCGGGTGTAAGCCTCATTGCCATACTGGTTGAAGATCAGTTGCCGCACCATCTCGGCCACATATTCGGCGTGGACGCGGGTGTTGTCCTGTCCTGAGCGGATTTTGATTTCTTCCTTCTTTGCGGCCGCAGCTTCTTCGGCCGTGATGAAACCGTTTTCCTCCATCCGTTCAATGATGTAGAGCTGGCGTGACCTGGCGCGCTTGGGGTTGCTGATCGGGTTGTACGCAGAGGGCGCCTTGGGCAGCCCCGCCAGCATCGCTGCCTCGGCGATGGAAACCGACTTCAGCGGTTTTCCAAAATAGGCCTCGGATGCGGCGGCAAATCCGTAGGCACGGTTGCCCAAATAAATCTGATTCATGTAAATCTCGAGAATTTGGTCTTTTGTGAGCAAATGCTCGAGTTTGAATGTCAGTAATATTTCGTAAATTTTCCGCGTAAATGTTTTTTCTGATGACAGATAAACATTCCGAGCCACTTGCATGGTGATGGTTGAAGCGCCCTGGCTTTTGACGCGCCCCAAATTGGCAAGGACTGCGCGCAGCATTCCTTTGTAATCCACGCCGCCATGCTGGAAAAACCGGGTGTCTTCAATGGCCAGCACCGCATTCTTGACCACGGCGGGAATCTCCCGGATGGGTGTCAGGTTGCGCCGCTCTTCGCCAAACTCTCCCAGCAGCGCGCCTTCGGATGAGTACACCCTGAGCGGCAGCTTGGGCCGGTAGTCCGCAAGATCAGAGACGTCGGGGAGATTGGGGTAGGCCATGGCGAGCGCCACACCAATGACCATCAGCAAGGCCAGCCCCCCAGCCAACCCGAGCCCGCCGATCCACAGGAAGGCGCGAAAAATCCAGCGTAGCCAGCCAGGGCGTCGGTCGGTCGCCGAAGCGTCTGGCTTGTGAGGTTGCTTGGGGGAGTTGGGGGGCGCCATATCGCTTCGGAAGGAAAAGAGCCGCCATTATAAAAAACGGCAATCTCGGGCTGGTTTATTGGGGAAGGACCCGGGGACGGACCACGCAGGCGCGGGCCGCCCACAGTGGCGGATGACTACGTCAAGTGCATTGCAGCACGGTTAAGAATCGTCTGCTTTTGGCAACGCCCGAAAGAATGCGGGTGGCTAAAACGCTTTGCCCGAGAACTATCTTACTGATAGCATTCATGTGAAATGTTAAGTTTTGTTGCGTCATTTTGGCAAGTTACAGGAGACCAATTTTGATCTCAACGGGGTCTTTTTTTAGTCGCCAGTCCGCACCGCTGCTGGGTATCGACATCAGTTCCTCCAGCGTCAAGTTGGTGGAGCTAGGGCGCGACAAGGGCGGTGGGCTGGTGCTCGAGCGCTGCGCCATCGAACCGCTGGAGCGTGGTTGGATCACAGACGGTAACATCGAAAAATTCGATGAGGTTGCTGATGCATTGCGCCGGCTTGTCAAAAAGAGTGGCACCCGTACCAAGAACGTTGCCTTGGCGCTGCCTCCATCGGCGGTGATCACCAAAAAGATCACTCTGCCCGGTGGCATGACAGAGCAGGAGCTCGAGGTCCAGGTCGAGTCCGAGGCGAACCAGTACATTCCCTTTTCCCTGGACGAGGTCAGTCTGGATTTCTGCGTTATTGGGCCTAGCAAAAATGCGCCCGGCGACGTGGATGTGTTGATTGCGGCCTCGCGGCGGGAGAAAGTGCAAGACCGGCAAGGTCTTGCCGAAGCGGCTGGGCTCAAGCCGGTGGTCGTCGATATCGAATCGTACGCGTCAAGGCTTGCTGCTGGACGATTGATCGAAGCGCTGCCCAACAAAGGGGTGGACGCCCTTGTCGCATTGTTTGAAGTCGGGGCGCTTACCACGAGTTTGCAGGTCATTCGCAATGAAGAGGTCTTGTACGACCGGGACCAGGCATTCGGCGGGGCGCAATTGACGCAACTTATCGTGCGGCAATACGGGTTTTCCGTCGAAGAGGCCGAAAGCAAGAAGCGCAACGGGGACTTGCCAGAGGACTACCAAACAGCGGTGCTTCGACCATTTGTTGAAAGCATGGCCCAAGAAATTGGTCGAGCGCTGCAATTTTTCTTTACCAGTACGCCGCACAACCGTGTTGATCACATCATGCTGGCTGGCGGATCGGCGCCGCTGCCGGGTTTGACAGAGGCGGTCACCCGTCAGACTGGTTTTGCGTGCAGTGCTGTCAATCCGTTTGACGGAATGGAGATTGGAAGTTCCGTCCGTTTGAAAAAGATGGTGCGTGAAGCCCCTTCATATCTCACTTCATGTGGTTTGGCTATGCGGAGGTTTCTGCAGTGATTTTGATCAATCTGCTCCCGCACCGGGAGGCTGCGCGTAAACGCAGGCGCGAGGCTTTTCAGGCAACGATGTTTGCATCGTTTCTGCTGGGTCTTGCTATCGCAGGAGCTATCTATTGGTGGTTCCAGGTCATGATTACAGACCAGCAGGAGAGGAACAGTTTTCTTCAGCGTGAAATCCAGGTCCTTGATGGGCAAATCAAGGAAATTGCGTCCATCGAAGAGGAAATTGCTTCTTTGCGCGCACGGCAGAAGGCTGTGGAGGATCTGCAATCAGACCGGAATTTGCCGGTACATCTGCTGAACGAACTCGTCAGGCAGTTGCCGGATGGCGTCTACATCACCAGCATGAAGCAAGATGGCCAAACCATTTCCATGCAAGGCATGGCGCAATCCAATGAACGCGTTTCGGAAATGCTGCGCAACCTTACCAACAACACCCCCTGGTTTTCTAAACCGGAGCTGGTGGAAATTGTCGCCAGCAACGTGGCATTGACACCTCGGGACCAGCGTCGTGTTGGTGCTTTCAATTTGAAATTTCAGCTCATGCGATCCAGTGAGGCGCAAAAAGCCATGGATGCTGCTAGCTCGACTGTTGCTGCCTCTGCGGGAAAGTAGCGTATGGCAAAAACACAAGCTTCAAAAATTGATTTCGCTGCACTGCAGAGCAATCTGCAGCGGCAGTTTAAAAATCTGGATCCCAAAGATCCATCGCTTTGGCCGGTTTTGCCGAAGTTTTTGCTCTGTGCATTCATCGCACTCGGTGTTGCTGCCGTACTCTGGTTTGTCCAACTGACAGATTACCAGGCAGAGCTTGAATCGGAGCGTGGCAAGGAAGTGGTTCTTCGCGAAGACTATACGAAGAAACTTGTAAAGGCTGTAAGTCTGGATGCGCTCAAGAAGCAGCGCGAACAGATACAGCAGTATGTGATCCAGCTTGAAAAGCAATTGCCCAGCAAGGCGGAAATGGCTGCCTTGCTGTCAGATATCAACCAGGCGGGATTGGGGCGGAGCTTGCAATTTGATCTATTCCGCCCTGGTCAAATCGTCGTCCGAGATTATTACGCGGAACTCCCGATTGCCGTGAAAGTGACGGGAAAGTACCACGACATGGGTGCATTTGCATCGGATGTTGCGCATTTGTCCCGTATTGTGACTTTGAACAATATTTCGATTGTTCCGGCGGGGAAGGAGGCTGGCATGTTGTCCATGGATGCCACCGCGAGAACTTTCCGCTACCTGGATCCTGAAGAGGTTCAGGCGCAAAAAAATGCCGGAGGAAAGAAATGATGTGGACCGGTCGTTTTGCTTTGATTTTATGTGCGGGGGTTTTAAGCGGTTGCGGTCCAGCGGGAGAGGATGAATTGCGCCAATGGATGGCCGATCAGCGCGCCACTACCAAGCCGCGCATTACCCCCCTTTCCGAGCCCAAGCAGTTCCAGCCGCAAGCATATACGGTAGAGAATGGTATTGAACCGTTCAATCAACTCAAGCTCACGCAGGCATTGCGGCGCGATTCGGTTCAGATCGCCTCCAATGCAACGTTGATTGCTCCTGAAATGGCGCGCAGGAAAGAGCCATTGGAGGCATTTCCGCTGGACGCCATGACGATGGTCGGTAGCCTGAACAAAACTGGAACACCTACGGCGCTTCTCAAAGTCGATAATTTGCTGTATCAGGTTCGGGTGGGAAATTACCTTGGTCAAAATTATGGAAAAATTACCAAAATATCCGAAACGGCAATTAGTTTGCGCGAAATAGTGCAAGACGCCACCGGGGATTGGATAGAGCGCACCGCATCGCTTGACCTGCAAGAGGGAAAGAAATGACAACGAAAAATATCTGGATGATGAATCACTACAAAAGTGCGATCTTTGCGGTAGTGACTACGCTGGCAGCAACAGCTGCCATGGCACAAAGTGCCATCGAGGCAGTCACTGGCACGATGCAAGGTGGCGCAGAAGTGGTTCGTGTTGAACTATCTCAGCCACTCTCGGCAGTGCCTACGGGTTTTGCAATTCAGTCACCAGCGCGCATTGCACTGGATTTTCCTGGAACCACCAATGCAATGGGGCGGTCCGTTGTCGATGTGAACCAGGGAAACTTAAAGTCTATCAATGTCGTACAGGCGGGCGATCGGTCACGCCTCGTTTTGAATCTCAAGCAAGCCACTTCCTACCAGGCTGAACTGCAAGGCAAGACGCTTCTTATCTCTTTGTTGCCCGTTACCACTTCGGCAGCAGCTTCGCAGCAGTCCTCCACCACGATATTCGCAGAAAGCGGCAGCAGCGATACGCTTCCTTTGAAAGACGTTGATTTCCGCAGAGGTGCAGATGGTTCTGGTCGCATTGTTGTCGGCCTTGCCAACAGTCAGGTCGGTGTTGATCTTCACCGCCAGGGCAAGGGGCTGACTGTCGATTTTCTCCGCTCATCCTTGCCTGAAGGACTGCGTCGGCGTCTTGATGTGACA
>LNAP01006210.1_pt1 | contig 10374 bp, 12 predicted proteins | sample 602601 | NCBI WGS metagenome assembly LNAP01 (sample SAMN02440304, study PRJNA202911) | soil metagenome | biome: Subtropical and temperate rainforests or woodlands; isolation source: soil samples (1 kg each in a 20% v/v slurry with milli Q water) were... ...
GTCGTGGTGGTCATGTTGGTCATGGCTGCTGCTGTTGCTGCTGCTGGCAGCGTAGCTGTAGGAACCACTCGAGTTGTTGCTGCGAGTGGTCTCGGTGATGCCGCTGTTCACATGCGTGTGCGTCTTTTTCTTGTCGTTCTTCTTCTCGCTGATGCTGTTGGGGCGGGTGGAGGGTTCGGAGAGGCTAAGTCCATGTACATCCGGGCTGAAGGTGGCGCCAGGAGAGGAGATCACACCCGCAGCACCAATCAACGCCTGCATCTCCTTCTGCACGCGGCACATCTTACGAAGGCATATCTACTCAAGAAGAAAAAACAACAAAAAAGAAAACACACAGAGTAAGAGAACGTAGCAGATGAAAACAACGACACCACAAAAAATGCATACCGTTTCTGACTCTTGCACGGCTTCCGCGCGAATCAACGACTTTTGTAGCTCGTCTTTGAACTTTAAGAATTTGTTGAGTCGTTTTGCGACGATCTTCACCGCGGGATCGAGAAGGCAGTGAAACAGATGGGGATAGTGGTGCAACAGGGCTGCATACTTGATGCGCTGTTTCTCTTGCCTGTCCACCACGACGTCTTTCTCTGCATGAACGTGCAGGTTCGTCAGGTTATTGTGACTGCTATTCGCGGTACTGTTGTGGCTAAAGTTGCTCCAAGAGCTGTCATGACTCAGTGCATCGGGGGTTGACACGTGGTGCTTCTCCTGGCCTGCGACGTGACGCGAGGTGCTGTTCGGAGAGTTGTTGTCGGAATCTACATACGCGATGCCGCTGCTGTCGAGTGAGATGTGGGACAGGCTGTTGTTGTTCTGATTGTGCGCGTGCAACAGCGCGTGGTGGTTCAGCTCACGCAGATCTTTTGCGTCACGGCCCTGAGCCGGCGCGCCACTAGCAGAGACACTGCGCGATCGTGGCGTGACCGTCCCTACACTGGCAATGCCGGAACTCAGGGGAGCGGGGCTAAAAGAACTCGTCTTGGCGTTCGAAATGGCCGTAAAATGCGCCGTAGACGTGTCCGCTGGGGTTGTCAAATGCACATTATTTAGAGACAGCGGCCGCAAGAAGCGCCCCGCCGAGCTGTCTTTGTCCTCGTTGCTATCTTTGCTCGTGCTGCTGCTGTAGCCCAAGGAAGGGGTGAAGGAACCCATGCTCATGCGACGGCGATCCGACGGCGCTTTTTCTTTTTCTTTTTCTTTGTCCTTGTCGGAGAAAAACTTATCGTGCTTGTCGCTGTTGACCGGGCTCGAGCCCCAGCTGCGGCCTTTTGAGGAATCTTTGCTTTTTAAGTCTTTTTCTTTGCCTTCTTTGTGGTCTTTGCCGAAGTGGCCAGACAGGCGATCGCTGACGGCGCGCATGAACGCACGTGGGCTGTGGACACCACGGTGCTCCTGTTCTTCCAGCATTTTCTTCTTTTTGGGGTCAATTCCGCCACCTAATGAGGCTTGGATGAACAGCGAATCGGAGCCAGCGCCAGCCTTGCATAGATTGAGGGACTGAATGTTGATCGCGTTGCTCTGCAAGCACTTGCGTTTGTAGTCTGTGCCGTCGTGGTGCACAGGCCCGTGTCCGTGGACGTCGTTCACAGGACTCAGACTGCGCGGCGTGGTTGGCAATGGACGCACCGTGGTGAGCTGCGCGGGCTGCGGAGGGTGCACCTCACGTCCTGGGATGAATTCCGGAGCATGTGGGTCGAATGCCTCGCTAGAGGTGGACACTGCCACGCCGGGTGGAAGCTGTTCCCTGCGCAGCGAACGGGACAACACCGTGCAGTCAGACTCCTTTTCGTGGTGCAAAGACGACGCCCCGCCGGGCTTGGCGAGATACTCAAAGCCGGGAATCACCGAGTCATCGTCCAATATGCGTGTGCTGGGCACGTGGCCGGAGCTGTCGACGCCAATCTTCAAGAGCACTGTGAACGGATTGGGCGATGTGACGTTGCTGTTGCGCGAGTTGGCGCCCGTGCGTCCTTCCAGTTCCTGAAAACAACAACATAACAAAAAAATGTTAGTCATGAGTGCAAAAGTTTCGAAAGGAAGGAAAGAAAGCTCTTCACACCTGACTAAATGCGAAAGCTGTCTTCATTTCTGATATTTCTCTCACAATTGTGAAATCACATTGCCGGATATCGTTTATTACGTCCTCTAGAAAGTTCATGTGCTGTTGGTAGTAATCGATTTGCTTGTCGACCAGGGCCAGCACTAAATTCGCTGATTTGAATGCAGCCGCTTTGCTAACTGAAACGGACGTCACACTCGAGAGAACATCCTCTTCCAGATGCTTCACCTTGGGCAGATGCTGCGCCAGAAGGTTTTTCAACTTTTCCACTTTCTTGTTGCTGTGCCACCTTGTCAATTTATCCATAAAATACTCCGATGGGCTTTGGAGATCCGCTCTGCCCCCACTCATCCGCTTATTTAACTTCTTTGTTAGCTTTTCGCTTTCTCGTTCTGTATCTGTCAAATCACAGCTAATTAATTCTATTTTCCCACGCAAACCGGCGACATGAGAGTCGGTTTGAGAAGGACTTAGCGCAAGCAGGTGCGTTAGGTCAGACTGGTTGCGAATTGGTGATGGCGGGCCTGACATCCTAATTTATGCTATAACGACTTGCGTATTATGAATGAATCCAGTGGGCTTTGCTTACACATACTTCAGGCCAGAAGAACGCTGTCAATGGCAGGGTGTTGAGAAACAATGACTCGTCGCACCACCGACCTCCAGCCATCCTTCGTGCCACCACCTCCTTCGCACGAGCCAACGTAACTACTTATCAAGTTAATATGCATATAATAAGTTCGTTAATGGTTGTCAGCGTATATTTACTAAAACAAACGCCAGTTGAATTTCGGAAACATAACTTCGGTAATTAGCCAATCACCAGGTGTTGTACTTCCGTTTCCAACAATTTGTACGAGTGACACTTGTCGCAAATTTGTAAAACTGTGTCAGATGTTTCCTTTATTAATTAAGTATTGTCCAGAATGTAGGGGGATACAAATAAAGAATTTCTTCGTGCGCTAACGAATTACCAATGGAATGCGTAGGTACGATGGAATGCATGAAATAGTAGAGTTGGTGATGATGGCCAGCTAGTTATGTTGAATACTCGGATGCTGATGAAGTGGCTCTTCCTACAACACAACGTACAACTTTTAAGTTATAAGCCTGCATTCGAAATACAAAGACTACTGGTAAATAATTTAAAAGTGTACAGTATGCATTGCTCCACATAGAAAACTTTTCTTATCCGCGTTAAGTACGTGTGCACGTACTGTACTTAAATTGGTACTCAAATATAAATATTGTAATGTATACACCATACATAATAAAGGGCTGATTTTATGTGCTCACTCTGGCTTTCACACAACTGATGAAGTTACTTTAATTTACATTTGACCAGGTCTTAGTCCAGGTGCTGTACACAGGCCAGTCTGAGGGCAGAGCATACACACTGCGTCTAACCTCGTACCAACCATTCTGGTCGCACTTCTTGTGCTGATTGGGGCTCTTACCACAGGTGTCGCATAGATGGGCCGGGTTGGGGATCCCATGAAGAGCGTAGATGTTCCCAGGATCGGCGTTGATGAAATTGGTCACATTGAGCTGCTGAATGGCTTGCTCCAATTCAGCTGCGCTTAACGTCTGTGTACTACCGGCAGGCTTTCCAAAGGCAGGTGGTGGTGTCCGCTCAGCATGAGTATACACGCAGGTCTGTGCATACACTGGGTAAGTGAAGTCAACACCAGCAAAGAGCACAAGAGATCTTCCACAAGCTCCAGGAGTCTTGCAATACGCCATGATGGACCCATTGTGCTCAACAATGTATTCTTTTTTTATTTCTGCCTTGCAGTGAACACAACTGGTTGGCAAATTTTGAAGGACTTGCTTTTTTAATGCGCATAGTTGAACAATATCGGGCGCTGTGTGGGTGGGTGGAGTTTCCGGGGTTGAATCTGTTGTGTGTCCCATCAAAGCAGCCCGAGCATCAAATGCAACCGCTTGCTGTGCGTACATGATAGAAGGTCCCGATTCGCTCATTTTTAGTTTGCTTAGACTCGCTCAAGCCAGTCGAATATGAGAGTAATGTGCTTGAAAAGCCAATCTGCTGAATTGCTCGTTGATATCTTAAGTAAGGGTAAAGTCGTAAGTTGTGCACATGGGGGGATTTGTGGGAAACTTCGCTTGCACTCACTCTTCTCTGTCGTGCATAAGAGTGATGGATATCCATGTATTGGGAGACACAGCCAGCCAGGCTGCGGTGCAGGAACTTTTGGAATGCTCCTGTGAAATTTTTGAAATTGACCCGAACGCCACCGAGCTGGAGCCTCCTGCTGATATAAATGAGTGGATGATGAGAATAACCGAAAAGAAGGGCGAAATTGTGTATCATAAAGATAACAGTAGCGATAAAATAACAGCCTTAGTGGTCACCTTCCGCCGTTCTCCAGATCCCACTCAACTACACATTTGGATTGCTGGTTGCAAATCTGCACACAGACGGAAAGGCATTATGAACAAGCTATTCGAGGAAATCGAGAGGCGATCTGTTGCACAGGGTTATGTCATGTTGACTGTTAATACGTACCCTGAAAAGTTTACAAACATGCCATCGTTTCTGGATAGCAGAGATTATAAGGTTATTTCAACGACGCCGGCCACAGATCCACATGATGACTTGGGCGTAAAATTGGGATATTCAAAATCTTTACCGGTATAGGGTGTATGGAGCATCTTTGAATATGCGTCTATATTGGAAGCAGCTGGTTTTCGTAACAGGCCAATAACTGTACATTGTAAGCATAAAGACTTTATTTTTTTTGAGCAATTACCAGTATACCACCTGTGTTTAAAAGTATACTTCTTTTTGATGTTGCGATTACCAAGGTTCACATTGTGCATTTAATCGACCCAAATTTGAAGTTATGATGCATACATACAGTACTACGAGACTCATACCGGTAGTGAGTGTACATCCAACGGAACGGGTAAATGCAGTTTTTACTTCTTGCTCAGTGTGTCAAAATGCACGTTTTTTCGACCCTTTGTGTTGAACTCAGCAGTTCAGGAATCTATTTCGTTGGGAAGCTTTTGCTTGCATTGTCTATTTAGAGAATATTTAGCCCTCGCTTGTGTATAAATGCATCGTTTGTTCGGTAAAGCGAAGCCTAAGGTGGAGGCACCTACTTTGGAGGATACATCGAGCGGGCTGGGCAAGCGATCGTCAGAGAGTAAGTGCAGAAAACACTGTTAATGACTGATTAGAGGACAAACTTCATAAACGTTGTTGCATTTTAACAGTTGATCAGAAGATAGCTGGGTTGGACAATGAATTGAGAAAATATAAAGAGCAACTGAAGAAGGCAACAGGTCCCACAGCAACCGCCATCAAGAAGAGGGCTATGGATGTGCTGAAGCGAAAGGTAAGAGCGGCCAACTGCCATCAGAAAGCAGAGCGTTACGCGTTATGGGCAAAATATTTACCTATTGCAACGTTCGCTTACTTTTCAGAAAATGTATGAGCAGCAGCGGGATCAGCTGCAGGGCCAACAGTTCAATATCGACCAAACGTCATTCGCGATCGAAACGGTGCGCAGTACACAAACAACCGTAGCAGCGATGAAAGTAGCGACGAAAACGTTAAAGAAAGAAAACAAAAAGATCTCCCTTGCGGAGATTGAAGACATGCAGGATGAAATGGAAGGTAACAAATTTAAATGCTATCGAAATTTACCTCAACATTGCGCCGCCGTTTCTATCTTCCAAACTTCTAATTCGTCCACCCTTTTATCTCTTCTGACCCTAATTATACTTTACATAGATCTACTGGAAGACGTGGGTGAGATCAGCGACATTCTGGGCCGCTCCTACGGCTCGCCCGATGGCATCGAGGAAGAAGACCTGGACGCAGAGCTGGCCTGTCTGGAGGACGAGTGGGCGGCCGAAGATGTGGACTTTTCGACCTCGACGGCCGTGGAGGAAAGCGCCACTTCTCTGCCCAGTATGCCGAGCCAGCCCACCGCCGCGCCGAGTGTGTTTAGCAAAGTGGAGGCCACTGCGGCGACGGAGGCAAAACCCTCTCCGATGCAGTACAATTCCCTGGTTTAATTAGTAAGTTTGTTGGGGTCAGAATGATGCAGCGTGTAAACAATATTAGTTGTGCCAGTGAGCACTATGATTGCACTGTGTATGATTCATAATGATGTCTTAGTTCTTGTAGTAATATTTAGCTACTCTCCGTATATGAGTCATATTTTCCTTGTCTCTAAACTAAATTTCGAAACGGACACAGGAAAGGTAACTTCAACATTGATTTGGATTTATTTACAACATAAACTTTGGAACTTGAACTTCAATTATCATGCATTTTATCCCAAACAAAGGAAACTCCTGGTTAACTCCTGCATTTTTTTCCTATGGGTCTAAACATCGCCATTTTGCTGACGATAAACACTTTCATCTTTCAACGAACATGACACAACACAACAGCGCTCTCACAACACAATACCGTATACACATCTCACACAGTGATGTTGAATTGACATCATGTTGAATCTTTTACACCTGCACCTTGCCGCTCTGGATCTGCTCGTACAGCGCCTGCTCCAGCTTGGTCACCGTGTGCTCCTTGGCGTTGTAATAATACACCACGTCACCGTGTTCCTGGATCAGGCTAGGATCGAAGCCGTCCTTGCTAAGCACTCCCTTTTGCTGCTTGAAGGTAGAAGTCATGGGAATCTCCTTGGTCACGCGAATGAACGCCGGGCGCGCGTACACGGGCAGGTGCGCGGTGACCTCCTTGTCAAACAAAGTCCAGTCGAAGTTGCTGAAGATAAATAGGTGGATGGATACAGGAGAAAAAGGTTTACATCCAGCATAAAGTTTACATTGTTTGGCAGAAGGCGTGTATTTCACTGTTTGCCAAAAGGCTGGAACAAACCGTCACTACACAATTTCACACTCACAAAATAAAACAGTGCTAAAAATACATCTCCACATGCATTGAAAAATATTCATCAAAACACACATTTTGAAAATCAGACTCACCTGCCATCCGACTTGTCATTCAATTCAACACAGACCATTCCCACCTTCCCATCAGCCCCGGGCACCTCCACACCGAACACACACGCATCCTGCACCCCGGGAATATCCGAGACCGCCGCGGTTACCTCAGCGGTGGCCACGTTCTCGCCTTTCCAGCGGAAGGTGTCGCCCACACGGTCAGACCTGCATTGTTGTAGTGGTTGATACAGATGGTGAGTGCAAGAGCATAGTTAGAGAGGCGTTGCAAATAAAACTAGCAAATTTGGTATTTGTATTGTAAATGAGTCAAACTCATGCCGAGTCAATAGTAACACATGATGGATCTTATGGAATATCATGTTTCTAATACATACAGTAAATCAGATGTACACATCAGTAAATGCACACAAAAAAAGACAGTATAAGAACGTACCAGTAGTAGAACCCATCTCTGGTGCGGTAGAGCAGGTCGCCGGAGTTGAAGTAGCAGTCGCCTTCTTTGAGTGCATTCTTCAGCAGCTTCTTGTCACTCGCGGCGCGGTCACTGTACCCGTCGAAGCGACTCTCCACGGACTTGTTGTTTACCAGGTTCACGATCAAACCAACCTGTAGTGAGAAGGTGGAAGAGCAAAGTAAAGAACGTCACAATGATGTACGGCTGAGTCCTACAGACAAAAATAACCGTTTTGACGCAACAGACACTAAAATAGGCAAATAAACACAGATAAACAAAATATAACCCACCTCTCCAAAGTCAGCAGGGACGCAAAATCCGGTCTTTTCATCCCGCAGCGGCATGCTCTTGTCATCCTCATTCACTCGAAAAATCCTATGACAGTCGTGAAGAAAAAATGGTATTAAAGATAAAGAACAAACTCGCAATGGAGCTGCAAAACATAAGAGGCTGACTTGCAATTGCAACACAAAATAACAAAAAGGAATACAAAAAATAAACAAATTAAAACAAACTTACTTGACGGGATAGAAGAGCTCGGTGAGGATCACAGGCATGTAGCCAAGCGGACCAGGACGACCTGCAAAGAAGAGAATCAGCAATGTTAATACAATGGGGATGCAAATAAAAAGGTGAAACAAGACAGTATAAAAGCACAGGAAATATTTCACACAGCATTCAGAGCAAGATGATAGTTTTTACCAGTGGAGTTGAACATGTTGACATTGCCCTCCGTGGCTCCGTAGAACTCAATCACTCGTCCAATGTGGTAACGCGCCTGCAATACAACAATGTTATGTGAAAATACAAAAATAAGTGATATCAGAAATAGTTTCATTTTCATGATTGAAATGCCAATACAATACGTCTCACCAATTCAAGCATTTTCAATCCAATAGCAATCCAAATTACAAAAGAAAAAAAGCGTAGCACATAAAAACACCAAAAAACACCAACCTGGAACTTGGCCCAGATTTCCTTGTTCAGCCCATTGCCGAAGGCGTACTTGATGTTGAGCTTGTCGTCATCCGCATTGGGAGGCGCGTTGACCAGGTAGCGGGCCAGCTCACCGATGTACTGCACGGCCTGGCAATTGTACTTCAATATGTCCGCAGAGAATGCCTTCACCGAGAACTTGCGTCTAATTGGAAAGGTCAAAAATATGAAAGTAAGAAAGTACAGTTTGTATGTGATACAAATTCGCCGAGCAAAACGTCATAGATGGAATTTACACCACACAAACAAGGAAAAGGCATGCTTGATCACAGCACACGTGCACTTCAATGTAGACTTACCGCACAACCAAAGTGGCGCCCGAAGTAAGGGCCCCTCCTGCGCCCAACATACCTCCGGCAGAATGGTACAAAGGCAGCACATTGTACATACGCTTGCCAGGACCCAGATAACACAACACCGGAGAAGGCATGGCGCCCAGGTAGAACCGCGTGTGGGAAATCTTGCTGGCCTTGGGCAGGCCCGTGGTGCCGGAGGTAAAGATGTACAGAAAAGGGTCGCTTTCTTTCACCTGGTTGCGTTGGCTTCGGTCCGGGCGAGAGGTGGGAAGCTGGTTGATTTCGGCACTGATCTCGTCCCAGAAGAACACTTTCACGCCTGCCTTGGCGAGCTCCTTAACCTCGTCCTGCAGTACCTTGCGCAGCTCGGTGTCCACCACGAGGACCTTGGAGGTGGAGTTCTCTAGCGAGACGGTCACACTGTGGACGAGGGCCTTGCCGGTGATGTTGGTGTTCAACAGGGCCGTGCGCACACCGACCTTGGACACGCCCAGCCAGAAGGGCACATACTCCGCACGGTTTAACATCATCAACGCCACCGTATCCGCCTGCTTCAGGTTAATCTTCTCGGTTTGCGCCCAGTGAGCGATCTGATTGGCCTTCATTTCCACAGCGCTACGGGTCACATGTTCGTCGTTCTCGACAAAGATGAACTGTGTCACGTCGTCCTTAGTGTCAACCAGCCTTTCAAAATCGTCGACGAAACTCCACACCTTCCCGTTCTTCGTGTATGCATGGTATTTCAACAACATCAGCATTCTCATCAACTCCACCAAATTCCGCATCTTGTCGAACGCCTGAACTGTATGCAGGTACATGTAGCACGCCAACACAACAACACATGCCACGACGATTTGAACTAAAGTTTCTTGTGTCATGATTACAAGAATATAGATGAATTGTGACAACTGGGGCAACAGAACGTTCGAATGCACCAACGTTCCCAACGTGAGCGTTGGAAAGGGTTAACTTACAACTGCTGACAGAAGTTGCAAGGTACCGGTAGTGCAAAAACAAAATTGTCTTCGTAATAGATCACATCATATTAGCTTTTTCATTTCTTTTCAGTGAAGTAAAGGGCAATAGTATTTACTGGGTCATAACAATTTCTTCACCGCAAGACAATAGAAAAAGGTTGCTCTCACTCATCCGTTCCCAGCGCGCTGTCCAGTCTCTTGCGCAATTTCAAAATATTTGCAGCCAAAAATATCATACTAAACTTATGAAGCACAGAGTGGGCAATAGGACATTTGTGTTTCATGCAGTATAAGAAACACTCGTTCACCTCCAGACGGCGCTCTTCAGACCGGATCCATCCGCTGTAGGCTGCGTAGCTGACGCTTTCGTCCCAGGGACAGCCCAGCAGGTGCGCGTACTCTAACATCTCCACATCGCCTGCTTCTGCTGCTGCCGCTGCCGCGCGCGTGTCACAGGGGCAGCCGTGGTCGAGGACATACTTCAACACACGCGTGTCGCCGCTCTCCGCCGCTGCAGCAGCCGTGGCGCCGTCCCAGGGACAGCCATTTTCGTGCGCGTATTGCAGTACATTGAGGTGACCCTTTCGGGCTGCGGCAGCAGTAACCTCGGTGCTCCACACACAG
>LNAP01006212.1_pt1 | contig 10373 bp, 14 predicted proteins | sample 602601 | NCBI WGS metagenome assembly LNAP01 (sample SAMN02440304, study PRJNA202911) | soil metagenome | biome: Subtropical and temperate rainforests or woodlands; isolation source: soil samples (1 kg each in a 20% v/v slurry with milli Q water) were... ...
AAAAGGCGCCAATAATGCCAATGCCGGAAAAGATGCCGGGCAGGTGCTTGAATAACTAAGTTGAGAGACGACTATCAATAACTGATTGCGCATTAAAGAAGGCTTCTGCTGGCACCATAGATCTGATAGCCACGATCTCTTGGAGGCCGCTGCCAGCGTTCAATTCTCTCTGCTCATGAAGCGTTTCAGAATATTCTTTCCAATGATGAGCAAGGCGGCCGCGTCCCTTAAAGATCGCTGCCAATTCGAGCTTCGTCTTATTCTTGGTGCTTAGACGCCCCAGCTTCCTGACAAATAAGCCGAGGCGCCACCACAGGACGACAGCAGGGCAGAGAAAGAAGCAGATAAATGTCAAAAAGAGGAAGGCCAGTACGGCAATACAAACCTGCACTGAAATCGGGAACAGCAGAAATTGCGTGATCGCTACTTGGATGAATGCAGACATCAATTCTACCGTTTTCCCTAGTCTTGGTTCAGCAATGAGTTTCAATAGGGGATAAAAACAGTGGCTCCAGCAGCGTCCGCCCAGCAGTTGGCAACAAGCCTATTGCGTTAGATGCATGTATCTGCAGAAGTCCCCCAGGCGTCCCAGGACAAATTGGTCCGGGAGCCGCGCCAACAATATATTTACTCTTAAAAGTTAATAAGGGCTTTTTTTTCCTCAAAATTGAGAGTTTAATTTTCAGCCCTTTCGGTCATTTGCTGCGGCGCATCACGCTGGTAGTAAGCGCGCAATGCGATTGAGACTTGCCTGACCCACTTGCAGCTTCGATGCGCTGAATCTTAATCGAAATGCTCGTCGATATAGGTCTGCGCCTCGCTCATGGAAAGATCCTGGGAAGAGTTACCACTGCGGACAAAGAACTTCTCAGCCGGCTGCCCGTTCCTGTCAGGCATAACAAGAAATATTGGCCTCCGGGACCTTTCAACCGCGACACGGCAAATCTCTTTGCCATCGACGGTCGGAAAATCTGCGCGGACTCGCTGCGCGGCGAAACCCTTGCTCATCTTGTCATTCAGTAGGTTTCGAAGATGCAGTTCGTACTTGTCTTTGTCCGCGCCGCCCAGAGCACCATAGTCACGATCAAGGCCGAGAATCTCGCCATCATCCTTGACGCCGATCAAAAGTGTGCCGCCTTCACAATTTGCAAAAGCGGCGACGGTCTTCAGAATAACGTCTTCCAGCTTCTTATTTGGTTGCTCTAGCTTGTAATCCCAGCGCAGAGATGATTTGAACTCGACATCTTCGTTTTCCCCTTCAGCGATCATCTCCTCCAACGAGACCTCCATTGGAGCCGCAGGAGCAGCAGTTATCCCACTCAAAAAAGCATTGAGTTCAGTCGCGAGGCGTTTTCGGCGTTCCGTTAAGAATTCTTCATATTGCTCGACATGCCAAAAATGGGGATCATCAGGTATGCTTGGCAATTCCAACGCCCGCGTTGCTGAACATGCGCAAGGTAGGTCGATGGATCAGTTGCTGATTTTTCGCGATTGGCGACTTGTGTAAGAATCGCCCGGTTCGTCATCTCCTGGGCCAGCTTAGACTTGCAGGCTGACCATGCCGATTGTGACGGATTTATCGAATCGATTCGTGCGAATCTCGAAGGAGATAGTGAGCTTCTTCGAGAGCGGTTACATGATGAACGCGTTCCGCAAATGATCCAGGCCGCCGTTAAGGCTATGATCGAAGTTCGAGCTAAGGATCGGAGTCTAGTGAGGCTTGATGAGTGGGCATTAGCGCGAATTCAGTGGATTTCGAATTGGATAGCATTACAAGGGCTCGTTCAGCCCACCCAAGAAGAGATTCAAGAGGCTGAAAGAGAATACTACCCTAGGCAGAGCGCTGCATAATTAACTGTATGCATTCGGTTAGTAAGTGTCTGGAGGCAATACGCTCTATGAAGCACGCAAGCAACCCTTGGGCACACCAGGAGGCGAATTGTGCGAGGGATTCACTTTGGGCTACGTCAGTGGATTAAGCCAGATGCACGCCAACGGCGATTCTTTCGATAGTCCCGATGGCGTCAGTGGCGAGCAATTGACCGACATTGCGATCAAGAGCCTCGCCAATCATTCGGAGACACGTCAGAAGCCGGCTACTGCGTTGATCTGGAACGCGATACGAGAGGCTTTTCCCCTGCAAACAGTCATAACACCAAGTCCTCCAGGAGCGGCGAATGAAGCTGGATATGAGCAAGGAGCGCTTTCGCAACCAACTACGAGATCTGCTGATTGATGCTGAAAGGGCGCGGAAGCCATATCTCGAAGTCGTGTCGGCAGATCTACACCGCGAGGTTGGGGGCTATCCGCCCGCAAAGGGTGAGAGCCACCGCATGCCTGTGTGCTGTGACGTGATGCGCGATCTCATGAGCGCGGGTGACATGGTGATTGCTGAACCGTCCTTTGGAAAGGGCGCAACACTCAAAATCCGCTACAAACTACCCCGATCGAAGGGGCGCTAGTTGACGATTTGGACGATGCGAGTGCAGATCGAAAAGAGAATTACTGCGGCGAGGATTTTGCGATGGGAGTGAAGTGGCTTTGCTTTGATACCGAGAATGACCATCCGCTGTTGCCAGGAGCGGGAATATGGCCGGTTGAGGCAGTTCGCCACTACATCCATCACAGCGGCGGGGTCAGGCGCGACAGGCCCATCCAGATGATATGCGCGGCGGTCTACGACTTCGAGAGTGACCGTCTGTTTGAGTTTCGGATGAACCGGCCTGACGAGAAGGCTGCGCTCCTCAAGTTGATGTGCAAAGCCAAGGAGCTGGTGTCCCACAGTGGTCAAGTCTGCGATTTGACGATCATGGAGGAGACCTATGGGCCGCAGGCGTTGGCGCCCCTTCGAAAGGTGCCGCACTACGACTTGTTCGACCCGGAGAACATCGCGAGCCTAGATGATCTCGCAAGAAAGCATCTGTCTCCTGCACACTGCGGAGCCTTGGAGCAGCAGTATAGAGATCGTCTCGCAGAAGGGAACGAGCGCTGGCCGGAATATAGACCGGGCATGAGAGACAACGCGTGGTATGACGACGGTAAGCTCGCGAAGGCTGTCTGGGATGTGAAGAAGACGGTCGCGATCTATCGAGCACGCATGACGCTTGAGAGGGCTGCCGCTGCCAAGTACTGAGAATTCGGGCTAGGGAATGCTTGCTTGCTGATCAGGCGCCCTTCCTCCTAGACCTCCCCTCCATCTCGCGTAGATCCGCCAGCACCGCGAGCTGGATCTCCGAGACCTGTTCGACGGTCGCGATCTTGTGGTCGTAAAGGTAGGCACTAGGGCTTGCGCCAATGTGGGCCCTGGCCGGCGGGCCGCAAGGTGACGGTGCACTGTGCGGGAGGGGCGATGGAGGCCGGGTGGCGAATCAGCGCGACTCCGCGATCTTTTTGACCAGGCGCTCGGCCGTGGCTTGCTCGCGGTCGCCGCTATGACGGGGAGCCAGTTGATCTCGTTTGAGTGGCTCTTTGAACTCGGCCGGCTTCAGTTCCTCACGGAATGCCAAGCTAATGGTGGCTCAGTATCGAGCTATCACCTCACCGGTTTCCTGCGCTATCCGCCAGCCATTTGCAAGTCTTCGCAAGGAAATCACATTCCTGGCTTGTCCAGCGCTCGATTTGCCGTTCTTTGTAGAGAATGCCTTAAACGAGACGATAAACGATGCGTGGCAGCTGTTTACATCAAGGCAAGTAATCTGCATTGAATTGGGATCGATCGAATAGCTTCGCTTATCCCATACCTTGGCGAATCTTAGTTTGTCCGCGTAGATATCTGTATTGGAGAAATTCTTACCATAATAATAGACGCTGTCGGCATAAGTTTCAGATACATACTTTGTAATGTCGAGGTCGGCCATTGACCATTGGCTAACGCGGACTTCCAAAAGCGCTCGGACCTGATCGATCGCGTCTGTTATTGCCCCCGGCAGTTGAGGCTCTGCTCGCAGTGAATTAGGGGCGGACATTTTCTTTGTTTCTGACCCGCTCAGAACAATTACGGCGATGCCTAATTCATTTGCGGCATCGCGCGATAGCCACTGCATGTCCGAGGGTGGTGCTGTCGTCAAGTAGATTATTGCTTTTTCTGAAAATCCGAGCTGGTTAAGGTAAGCGCCAACCACGGCATTGGCCACACCGGATTCGGTCGCTTGATCGTTTTTCAAAACGTATGCAGCGTGAAAGCCGATTTTAGATCGGTTGTCGACATAACGCTTTATGCCACCCAGCCAAGCCAAGGCACAGGCTGACGCACACGGCGAATCCGCTGGCGCATAGGTGCTGAGCGACTTTATGCGAATAGCTTTGCCGATCTCGATGCCGGCGTTCAGGTCACCTCCATTACTCTGAAGTATGACGAGCGCATCAGGCTTATCGACGACCAAATCAGCGAACTTCCTTTCGTCACCGGGTTCAAGGTCTCCAGAGATCTCGATAACATTCAGCCCTTGAATTTGAAGAGCTTTCATTTCGCTCGATTGAGCCTTGTGCGACAGGCCGACAACTGCAATGCCGAGAAGCAAAAACCGAGAAGCAACATGCATAATTATGACTCGTGAGTTGGCTGGGCCCAGCTGCAACCTGTAGATAGCAGCCAGATTTCGTTTCTGAGAGCCGCTTAAAGGCCGCAAGGATAAATTCGCAACCATGCTTTTCTTGACCCAAATCTTTGATGAGTTTGCCCCCTCCAGCGTCGGGGGCAGACTCAGAATTCTAGGGTTCACATCAGCGCAATTGTTGTGAAGGCCCATTTATGCGGCAGGACTAATCAACTTTCGCTTCAATTTCTCGTCGCAGATCGTCAAGCCGCTTTCCTTGGTATGCCCACTCCCAAGGACCCGAAACGGTGGGCCAATCAAATCCTAGCTCTCGAACTGCTCTAAGGGCAGCATCAGAGAGTGACGTGATATCTCCCCTAAATTCTACCTTGTTCTTTTCATCAACCGTGCGGCATACGATGGATGGATCCCGCAGAAGCTGTAATTCGGTTCCCGGAAATATCCCTACAAGCGCGAACTGGAATCGGGTCCGCCTCTTGACCGCTTCAACGTCGGCTTTATCTTCACGAGACTCATATATTTCGTCTCCCAAACGAACTTCGCGAATCTGCGCTAGTGAAAGCGCCGCGCGGACACGTTCAGGCGCTATTTCAAAGAATTCTCGATTGGTAGAATAGCGGTGATCGCCGAAGGCTTTGTGCAGTTGAGCTTCAACGAACTGCGAATTTGAAACCTCGCATGCATAGTTAAGCTCAAACGCTACAGGAACTCCGGTCGTGAATAGTTGGCGGATACGCGACGCTAAATCGTCGGTTGTGCGACCGATCTTTACGAGACCAGGCATCGCCTGGTTCGTGAGTACATACACGACTTCTGCCATTATTCCCCCACATTGGCAGCAACCAGAACTTTAAGACGAAAAACTACCGCAAAAGAGACAGAAAAGGAAAGTGTTCCTGGTCGATAGTAGCGCTCCACTACCGCCGCCATGGTGAAGCCATGAAACGACGCTGGCAAAACTATACGTTGTCAAAATTGGCCCCTTATCACTGTCCAAACACTGCTTAGACAGTCGTATGGGAAATATGCGAAAAGTTCGTTAATTAGCGAATTGGTGGGTCCCAGGTGGGTACCCAGCAAGATTCTTAAAATCCGAATTTTTCGCTAAGCCATTGAAATATTTGGCGCACCCGATACGATTCGAACGTACGACCTTTGCCTTCGGAGAGCAGACGGCGTCAACTACTCCGTGAGCGTGACCGGGGCAGCAAAGCAGTAGCCTCGCCCGTGGACTGTGACCAGATAGCGTTTGCCGTCTCGCCCGTCACCTAGCGCACGGCGCAGTGCGGCAACCTGGGTTTTGAGATTGCTTTCCTCGACGAACGTGTCGGGCCAGACGCGGGCTATGAGTTCCCGCTTGCCGACGACCTCGCCCGGGCGCTCGACCAAGACCAGGAGGATATCCAGAGCGCGGCCGCCGAGATGAATGCTCCGACCGGCGTTCAGAAGAAGCCGCTGCTGCTGCGGCAGGTGGAACGGGCCGAATGAGATGGCGCGTCGGACCGGCACCACAGTCGGTTCGAGCATACCAAGAGATTCTATCTCAATTGGCGAATCGCTTCCCCCCTTACGACTTTGAGCAACGACGAGAAAAGATTCATCGAGCATAAAGATCCTCCGACTGCAGACAGATCGGTGGGGTTTAACCGACGATTGTCATCAATTCGGACTGGAACGATCGAGGGCCAAGCGGATGCAATCGAGTAAATCGTCCTCGGCGAACGGTTTGACCAAATAGCAGACAACTCCCGCCTCCAGCGCGCGGGGAGCAGCGAGGAATACGCAATCTGGATCATGGACGCTCAGAATCACGCTCTACATGACGTGTTCTTTTAGACGTCGTGAGTAAGCGATTTCCCGAAAAAACCGGCTGGCAGCAGGGAACGTTGGAGCATATGGCCGCACCTGATCTGAGCGATCTGGACGATGATCTTGGCGAACCAAGTTGAGCGTCGCTATCCTTTTCGGCCGACCTGCCGGGCAGGCTTATCTTCACGAAGCCCCTGAAAGCTTGCCTGACGCAACAGTCCCTCGGCGGTCCTGGCAGTAAACTTTACCTCGCAGACCAGCTCGGGCCTAACCCAAATAGCGTTCTTCGCATCGGCAGGTTTCACTTTCTTCAGCGGGCAATCCTTGATTGCCATCTTTTTTAGCCGACGTTCAAGCTCAAGCGAGAGCTTCAATGAAAACCCCGTCCCAACCCGACCGTCATACACCAGCTCCTTCCCCTCATAGTGTCCGAGGATGAGCGCCCCGATTCCTCGGCCTGTGGAGTTTGGCGTGAAGCCTGCAATAACAAACTCCTGGCGTGGCGAACATTTGATCTTGATCCATGTTTTCGTCCGCCCGCTCTGATAGGGCGCATCCTCGCGTTTTGAAATAATGCCTTCCAGCTGCCGCTTGCATGCCTCTTTGAAGAACGCGGCGCCGTCAGCCTCGACCTCTTCAGATAATTGGATGTGCGGCCATTTCTTTCGCGATCGCGCCCTGACCAGGCGCTGCAGCAGCTGCCGGCGATCGAGCAGAGGCCACGGCCTTAGATCGGCACCATCCAAGAACATGAGATCAAAGACGAAATAGACGAGATCTCCGTTGCGGCCGTCGCCGATCGCTGCCTGCAATGCAGAGAAGTCTGAGATGCCGCGAGCATCGAAAGCGCACAGCTCGCCGTCAACATAACCGGACTTCGGAACGAGCAACGGTAATTCCCTGGCGAGTGTGGGAAAGCGGCTCGTCCAATCGAGCCCGCTGCGCGTGAATATCCGGGCCGCGCCCTTATTAATTCGCGCCGTGATCCGATACCCGTCCCATTTAATCTCATGAGCCCAACCGGGAGCCGAAGGCGGCTTATCGACCAGCGTGCAGAGCTGGGGGGCGATGAATAGCGGCATTGACGCTCTGACAGTTCGGGACACAAGCCTTTACAACCCCCGTGCAAGCCCCTGGTTCCGGCCAGTGGAACAATGGACGCCAAAGGAGAATTTACACCTCGTCACTGACAAGGAGATCTGCCATGGCGGACGATAAGACGAAGCCAAGTCCACAGGACCGCAGCAAAGTCAATATTGGAGCACGAAATTCGGTGTGTCGGCCGAGAAACTTAAGGCCGCAGTGAAAAAAGTCGGCAGCAGCGCCGATGCGGTCGAGAAAGAGCTGAAATCGCGGTCCTAAACCGGGACTTCTTCACCGTCCGCCTTGCGGCCTTTCACCCAACCTTGAGTGAGCCATCCGGCAAGCGATGCCGCAACTTTTGCGCCTCGGTCCAGGGCGTATTCATCCATAGATCAATCTCCTCAGGCGTGGTCAGAATGACCGGTATCGCCTTGGGATGAATTGCCCTACCCGCTCGCACCGCGAGAGCGGTCACCCCATGGCGCGACGTCCGTCAGCTTTCTTGGCGAGCGCAGTTCAGGCCGGCTCTTGGCGCAGCGAGGTCATGTCGATCACGAAGCGATTATTTGACGTCGTTGCGGTCCATCCGCTCCCACGCCTCGTTCACGGCCTGAATCGGGATGATTTCCACGTCGCTGACGACGCCGTGCTCGGCGCAGAAGTCGATCATCTCCAGCGTCTCGGCCATCCCGCCAATGCCGGAACCTGTAATGCTCTTGCGGCCGGAGATCAGATTAGCGCCGTTGACGGGGGGATCAGTTCTTCGAGTGCGCCGAGGAGCACCATCGTCGCGTCCCGCTTCAGCAGGGCCAGGTAGGGTTGACGTCATGCCCGACGGGGATCGTGTTGAGCAGGAGGTCAAAGCTAGCCGCGTGCGCAGCCATCGGCGTCACGTGACGCGAGCACCTCATGCGCAGACGTACCCATTCGGCTTCCCGTTCAGGACCAACCATTAATTGCTTCCTCTCGACTATCGCCAGCGATCGCCCGGAGACTAGTGCAGGCGGCTTCTATCGGCCGTTGCCTGGAGGATCAGAGATCGGTAAAGCAGCCCGAAGCCCTGCATAACGCGGAGATAGTCCTCGTAGCGGGACGCAAAATGATGCGCCATCTGCATGAGTTCCGGATTGGTATTCTGAAGATCTTCGATCGACCGTAACGTGAAAGCCTCAGCGCCGTCCTCATCGATTTCTTGCACGATCTTTTCTCGCGTCTCCGGCGTAACTCGCGGCAAGAGGCTCAAGTCTTGTTTCCCCTTATTTGGGCAGGATTCAGCAACGAGGAGTTGATAGAACATACCAAAGCCCATCATCGTCTTCGGCTCGTTACCGATATCGACCGCTGATTTTCGGGCCATCTCTAAAATTTCCGGATTATCGCTTCGCAGTTCCTGGAGGATCTCTGCCATGCAGGCATCCGGACCTAGATCATCGAATTGCCTGGCTATCCGTTCCCGAGTTAGTTCGGTTACACGAGGAAGAGAACTCATGGCAGTACTTTCCTTTTCTCTCTGGCATGCTCGGCCTAGTCACAGCCATTGCCGGAAAAGAATATAAAAGAAATCAACCGATTCGTCCCCTGTGTCGCGGCCTGACCGGTGCCGGGGCGCAGTTCGCCGGTCAAAATTGACGGCTGTCATGGCAGCGGGGAAGCGTTCCGTCAGACTGGAAACCACCGTCTATGCGCATCTGCAAGATGTGTGGGGAGCCAAAATAGCGGACGATGCGAGGAACTAAGCCATGAAATCCGATATCGACATCAAAAGAGACGTAGAGGAAGAACTCCGCTTGAACCCCGATCTTGACGCCACCGACATTGCCGTTGCCGTCAAGAGCGGCGTTGTCACCCTAAGCGGCTTCGTCCGGAGTTATAGCCAGAGATGGGAGGCCGAGCGAACCGTCAAGCGCGTCAGCGGTGTGGTTGGCGTGGCGAATGACATCGACGTGCGCCTGCCCGTCTTTAACCAACGGTCGGATCCGGAAGTCGCCCGGGACGCTGTTTCTGCGATCCAGGTAGAACTGCCCTATTCCTCTGAGCATATCCGCGTCATTGTTCGAGATGGCTGGCTCACGCTTGAAGGGCAGGTTGAATGGAACTATGCGCGGGAACGGGCTGAAAATGCGGTGCGCCGGGTGCGTGGCGTCAAGGGCATCACCAACCTGATCCAGGTCAGCCCGCGCGTGCCGCCAGTGGAGATCAAGCGGAAGATCGAGGATGCCTTTCGCCGCAGCGCCGAAATCGATGCCCATCGCGTAACCGTCGAGACCGATGGTGGCACCGTGACGCTACGAGGGACAGTTCGATCATGGGCAGAGCGTCAGGAGGCTGAGCGAGTCGCCTGGCAGGTTGCCGGCATCTCGCGGGTCGAAAACTTAATTGCCGTCAGCCCTTAACGGAGTGCCCTCCAGAGCGGGTTTACTGGGTTGGGCAAGGATAACCGACGCAGGAAATGATGCTCGGAGCGCCGTCATAACTGGCGGCGCTCCGGTTTACAATCCAGCCAGTTTGCTCCCATGGGGCGGCACGGTGCCATCGGCTGCCTGACTACCCGGCCAGCCAGCGGTCCGTACGCTGCGGCTTGAGTCCGATACTTTCTTCCAGGTTTCAACTTGCTGCTGCAAACTGGCATCCCGGATCGAGAGAATTTCTGGCTTAAACAGGCATACGGCGAACCGAGGGTAGACTCGTAAATAGAGCGGCCGTTACGGGAAACTACGATACGCACTATCCCGCAATTTTCGTTAGGCGCTTTTTCCTTCATCTTGCCGGTTGTAACACTCGTTCAGTGAGGCACAAGAGAAGGAGGGTTTCATGAAAAGTGACGGTCATCTTGCTTTGGCGGAACGCCACAGGCTTGCAGAATCGTCTGCTGTCGATAAGGACATATCGCAGGACGGGTTGCGGGCAATTGCGGAAATGACCCAA
>LNAP01019508.1_pt1 | contig 10373 bp, 8 predicted proteins | sample 602601 | NCBI WGS metagenome assembly LNAP01 (sample SAMN02440304, study PRJNA202911) | soil metagenome | biome: Subtropical and temperate rainforests or woodlands; isolation source: soil samples (1 kg each in a 20% v/v slurry with milli Q water) were... ...
ATCGCGCAGGGCCTCTTCGGTGGTGACATCCAGCCGGCTGCGCAGCGTGATGGTTTCCGCACTCAATTGCGCGACCTGCTGGCTGAGCTGGCCGAGGTGATCCTCCAGTCGGCGCTGGTGGCTGTCGCCGGCCTGGTCCTGCTGACGCAGATGATCCTGCAGGTGGTCCAGGCGCTCGCGGATGAACGACTTGAGCTGGTCCAGGTCGTCGGTTTCCGACGACACGGCACGCAGCTGCAGGAATTGCGCGTCGGTGATCTGTCGCGTCTGCTGGGCCTGTGCGCCGGCCTGGCGGTTCAGGCTATTAGCTTCGTTCAGGGCCGTCTCGAGTTGCACCAGGCGGCCGACGGTGGCCTTGAGGAATTCCTGCAGCTCGGCCTGGCGCCGTTGCGCATGGGCCTTGGACTCCACCAGCAGGTGGATCAGTTGGGCGGCAAGTTTCTGGCGACCGGTCTCATCGGTCGGCCTGCCCAGCGCGCGTTCGATATCCTGCGCCAGCGGCTCCAGGGGCACCGGCACCAGCACATGCTGCAAAACGCTCCGGATCAGTTGGCCCTCGCGGGTGTTCAGCGGGGATTCATTGTGGTTTCCCGGGACCGGACCCGGCTTCACTGACTGTGACAATTTCGAAAATGCCTCTTGCAGGAGGGTGCCGGTGTGATCGGTGGTGGCCGCGTCGCGCAGATCTGCCAGCGCTGCGACAAGGCCGGGATTGCAGGCCGCAGCCAACTCGCACAGCTGCGGCACGATTTGTCGCAGAAGCGGTTCCAGGGTGCCGCCGACGGAGTTTTTCATAAGCGATGACCGATGCTGTCAGCAGCGTCGTTCTGCTGCCGGATTGTGTATCGCCAGACAGGGCAGGAACTTGAGTGCGGTCAGGTGGATGCCCCTGCAATTCGCTTGCCGGGCTTGTCCCTTGGGTCAAGGTGCCGGTTCGGACTTGCCCTAGTATGGCGGCCAGTTTCCGTTGTCGAGGCACGCCATGATTCTGATCCTGCAAGAACACGTCCATGCCGGCACGCCGGCATTCGTCGCCATCATGGAGTATCTGGCCCGGAGGCCCGGCGTGAGCGTGCGCGTGCAGGAGATAAAGGGCGCGCAGCAGACCCTGACCGAGCTTTACCTGATCGGCGATACCGCCACCCTGGACCGGGAGGAAATAGCCGATTTGCCCGGTGTGGAGCAGGTGGTGCGCGTGTCGCGCGAGTACCGCATTCTGGGGCGCCATCAGGACGACTTCCGGCCGAGCGGTTTCGAGTACAACGGCGTCGCCTTCAGCCAGGACAGCTTCGAGCTGTTTCCGGGCCTGTGCGCCGTGGACAACCGCGAGCATGTGGATCGCACCTTCGCCGCGCTGGCCGCGCAGGGCCTGCGCTGCGCGCGCATGGGGGCCTACAAGCCGCGCACCAGTCCGTATGCCTTCCAGGGCCACGGCGCGGCCTGCCTGCCGTTCGTGTTCGAGTCGGCCGGCCGCCACGGCGTGCGGGTGATCGCCATGGAAATCACCCACGAGAAGCACATTCAGGAAATCAACGACGCACTGTCGGCGGTCGGCCAGCCGACCGGCGTCATGCTGCAGGTCGGCACGCGCAACACGCAGAACTTCGAGCTGCTCAAGGCCATCGGCCGCCAGCAGGAATTCCCGGTGCTGCTCAAGCGCGGTTTCGGCATCTCGCTGGAAGAATCGCTGAACGCCGCCGAGTACCTGGCCAGCGAAGGCAATCAGCGGGTCGTGTTCTGCCTGCGCGGGGTCAAGTCCAGCCTGGGCGACCCGCACCGCAACCTGGTCGATTTCGCGCACGTGCCGGTGGTCAAGCGCCTCACGCGCATGCCGGTGGGCGTCGACCCCTCGCATTCGGTAGGCCGGCGCGACCGGGGTCCGGACGGTATCGAGGACATCCACCACGCCGCCGCGCAGGGCGTGATTGCCGGCGCCAACCTGGTGCTGGTGGATTTCCACCCGGCGCCCGCCAAGGCGCTGGTGGATGGCCCGCAGGCGCTGACGCTGGAGGAACTGCCGCTGTTCGTCGAGGACATGCAGATCGCCCGCGACGCCTATCTGAAACGCCGCGCGGCCCATGAACGCGCCCGGCTGCCGGCGCAGGAAACGGCGCTCGCCGACACGGAATCCTGAGGGCGGCGCCCCTGGCGGGCGCCAATGCCCTGTTGGCTCGTCGATAATCCCGGCCGCAGTGGCGGGTGACGCCACAAACGGCGTTCTGGGGACACGGCATGACGGCAGGCGAACTGGGGCTGGCGGCGCTGCGCGGGACGGCAGCTTTGCTCACGCAGGTGCGCGAGCGTCTCGTGCAGCTCACCGCCGGCGGGCGCGACATCGACGCCCATCAGGTAGCGGTGCGCCGTTATGCCAACCTTGAAGCGCGACACAAGGCCGCCCAGGCGCTGGCCGACTGGGCCGACGCGGATCCATCGGCGCGGGAGATGGCCGACCTGTTCGCCGCCGATTTCGCACTCGAAGCGCTGCACCTGATCGAGCGGCACGGCGCCGATTTCGGGCTGCCGGCGGGCGATATCGACGCCGCCTTGCCGGCCGGCGCGCGGGCGGCGTTGGCATCCGCGCTGTCCGAAAGCCGGTTTCGCGCCCTGGCCGAGCGCTCTGCCGGCCACGGCTTCGTCAACCACGGCGCCATCCACGGCGAGGACGCCGAGCTCATCCTGGCGCTGCGCGATGGCGCCCGCCGCTTTGCCGTCGAGCGCGTGGCGCCGCTCGCCCAGCGCATTCATCTGGACGACCTGCTGGTGCCGGAGGAACTGATCGCCGGCATGGCCGAGCTGGGCTTCTTTGGCATGTCGATCCCGGCCGAATACGGCGGCACCGGCATGAGCAACCTGGCCATGGTGGTGGCCACCGAGGAGCTGTCGGTGGCCTCGCTGCCGGCCGCCGGCAGCCTGATCACGCGCCCGGAGGTGCTGGCCAAGGCGTTGCTGGCCGGTGGCACCGAAGCCCAGAAACAGCGCTGGCTGGGGCCGGTGGCGCGCGGCGAGCTGATGGTCGGCGTGGCGGTGACCGAGCCCGACACCGGATCCGACGTGGGCGCGCTGCGCTGCCGGGCGACACCGGCGGTGCAGGACGGCGTGGCCGGCTGGTCGATCGATGGCGCCAAGGCCTGGAGCACCTTTGCTGGCCGCGCCGACGTGCTGGCGCTGCTGGCGCGCACGGACCCCGATCCGGCTGCTGGCCACCGCGGGCTGTCGCTGTTCATCGTCGAGAAGGAGCGCTGCCTCGGGCACGATTTCGATCTTCGCCAGCCGGGCGGCGGGCGGCTCAGCGGCAAGGCCGACCGCACGCCAGGGTATCGGGGCATGCACTCGTTCACACTGCAGTTCGAGCGCTGGTTCGTGCCCGGCGACCGGTTGGTGGGGGAGGCCGGTCGCGGCTTTTATTACCAGATGGCCGGTTTCGCGGCCGGGCGCTTGCAGACTGCCGGTCGGGCCACCGGCCTTGCCCAGGCCAGTCTGCTGGCGGCCGGGCAGTACGCGCAGCAGCGGCGGCAATTCGGCCGGCCGATCGGCGAGTTTCAGAGCACCGCCTATGAGCTCGGCTGGATGGCGCTGCGCACCGAGGCGGCGCGCCAGCTCAGCCACGCGGCGGCCCGCGCCATGGACGCCGGGCAAGCCGACGCCGGCCTGCTCGCCGCCATGGCCAAGCTGTTCGCCTGTCGGGTGGCGGTGGAGGTCTCGCAGCGCGCGCAGCTGCTGCACGGCGGCTGGGGCTACGCCGAGGAATTCCCGATCGCCCGCTTGGTGGCCGAGCCGATCTTCGAGGGCGTGGAGCCGATCCTGGAGCTCAAGGTGATCGGCCGCCAGTTGCTCGGGGATCACGCGTGAGTCCGGGAGCCCTGGCCGGGCTGCGCGTGCTGGACCTGTCGCAGGTGCTGGCTGGACCGTTCTGCACGCAGATGCTGGCCGACCACGGCGCGGAAGTCATCAAGATCGAGCCGCCGGAGGGCGATCCGGCGCGCCGCTTTGCGCCGTTTCGGGCCGATGATACGGAGCGCGCCTTCGGCGGCTATTTCCAGAGCATCAACCGCGGCAAGAAAAGCGTGGTACTGGACCTCAAAACCGATGCCGGACGCGCTGCCTTTCTGAAGCTGGTGGCCAGCGCCGACGTGTTGGTCGAGAACTACCGCGCCGGCGTCATGGAGCGCCTGGGGCTGGGCTTCGAGGCGCTGGCGAAGATCAACCCGCGCCTGGTCTATGGCGCGATCCGCGGTTTCGGCGATCCCCGCAGCGGCGAGAGTCCGTACAACGACTGGCCGGCCTTCGACGTGGTGGCGCAGGCCATGGGCGGCATCATGGGCATTACCGGTCCCACCGCCGACCAGCCGCTGAAGATCGGCCCCGGCGTGGGCGACACGGTGCCGGCGCTGATGCTGGCCTTCGGCATCCTGGCCGCCGTGCGCCATGCCGAGCGCAGCGGGCAGGGGCAGTTCCTGGACATTTCCATGATCGATGGCGTGCTGGCCCTGTGCGAGCGGCTGGTGCACCAGTACAGCTACGCCGGCGAGGTGGCCGGCCCGGAGGGCAACGGCCACCCGCTGCTGTGCCCGTTCGGCCTGTTTCGCGCTGCCGACGGCTGGGTGGCGATCGGCTGTCCGACCGACAAGTTCTGGGTCGAACTGGCCGCTGCCATTGGCCGCCCGGAACTGGCGGTCGACTCCGGCTGGGCCACCAATGCGGCGCGTCTGGCCCGCCGCGGCGAGGTCACGACCTTGATCGAGGGCTTCACCGGCCAGCGAAGCAAGGCGCAGCTGAAGGCGCTGTTCGGCGGGCGGGTGCCGTTCGGGCCGGTGCAGAACGCGGCCGAAATCTTTGCCGACCCGCACTTCGCCGCCCGCGACATGCTGGTGCAGGTCGAACAGCCGGGCAGCGCCACGCCGGTCACCATCGCCGGCGTGCCGGTGCATCTGTCGGCCACGCCGGGCGCAGTGCGCGGCCGGGCGCCGAAGCTTGGCGAGCACACGGCGGAGGTTTTGGCCGGCTTGGGCGCGGATCGTCATTCCTGAAGATTTATCTTGCGATTATTTATTCCTGAGAATATATTGTCGCTCGATCGCCATTGGAGAATGCCCCATGCCCCAGGCTCTCGCCGCCGCAGCGTCCAACACCGGCCGGGTACTGACCCAGGCCCTTGTCGAAACGGCCGACCGGCTCAGCGTCGGCCCGAGCGAGCTGAAGGCCATCATCGGCGTCAGCCAGCCGACCGCCTCGCGCCTGCTGCACGGCGCCTACCAGCTGACGCCCGGCAGCAAGCCCTTCGAGCTGGCGGCCCATCTGGTGCGCCTGTACCGCTCGCTGTCGGCCATGGTCGGCGGCGACGACGCGCTGGCCGGCCGCTGGCTGCGCAGCGCCAATCTGGCCTTTGAAAATGCCCGGCCAATCGACGTCATCAAGCGCGTGGATGGCCTGCTGCATGCCTGCGAATACCTGGACGCCCACCGCGCTCGCGTCTGAGGCCGGGCGCTGGGCCGGCAGCGGCTGGCGGGCGGTGGAGGCGCAGCATCAGGTGGCCACGCTGCGCCTGGCGCGCGGCAATCTGGAAGACCAGCGCCTGCTGGAGGACATCCTCGACGCCGCCAAGCCGCCGACGGCGGGCGCGACCGGCGACCTGCACTGGCTGCTGGCGACGCCGTTTCGTTACCGCCCGCCGGTTGGCGGTTCGCGTTTCCGCGGGCGCACCGATCCTGGCGTGTTCTACGGTGCGCAGGACCGGCCGACGGCCTGCGCCGAAGCGGGTTACTGGCGACTGCGGTTTTTTCTGGACAGCGTGGGTCTGGCCGATGTGGCCGCTACGGTGTCGCTCACGCTGTTTGAATTTCATGCAGCGTCCGACCGGGCACTGGACCTGACCACGGCCGCATTCGCTGACGCGCGGGCGGCGCTGACCCATCCGGCCGACTACACCGCCAGTCAGGCGCTGGCCGTACAGGCGCGCGAGGCGGGCATCGACCTGATCCGCTACGCCTCGGCGCGGCTGGCCGGTGGCGTGTGCCTGGCCCTGCTCACGCCGGCGCCGTTTCGTCAGGTGGCGCAGCCGTACCGCAATGCGCACCAGACCTGGCAGCTGACCCTGCTGCCGCCGGCGCGCGTGGTGTGGGAGCGCGAGCGCTGGGAGTTTCTCTATGGAAACGCCGAATGAATGCGGTCTGGATTTCTCGGCGCCTGCCATCGGGAAAAACCCGGGTCGGGGTGTTGTGGCGCGATGATCGCCCGGCGCAGCCGGGCTACAGTGGTTTGCAGCCGTTGCTTCTGGCTGCGTGTCCCTATGCCGATGCCGGCTGAGACAATGCCCCGGCCCACCACCTGCCCCCGGAAATAGCCATGTTGCTAGGTACCCCGCTTGCCGCCAATGCCACCCGCGTCATGCTGTTGGGCGCCGGCGAGCTCGGCAAGGAAGTCATCATCGCCCTGCAGCGCCTGGGCGTGGAGACCATCGCGGTGGACCGCTATCCGAACGCGCCCGGCCAGCAGGTGGCGCACCGCGCGCATGTGATCGACATGACCGACGGCGCCGCGCTGCGGGCGCTGGTGGAGCGCGAGCGGCCGGCCCTCATCGTGCCGGAGATCGAGGCCATAGCCACCGACACGCTGGTGCAGATCGAAGCCGACGGCCTGGCCGAGGTCATCCCGACTGCCCGCGCCGCGCAGCTGACCATGAACCGTGAGGGCATCCGCCGCCTGGCGGCCGAGGAACTGGGCCTGCCGACCTCGCGCTACGCCTTCGTCGACAGCCTGGAGCAACTGCGCGTCGCGGCGGCCGACATCGGGTTCCCCTGTTTCGTGAAGCCGGTCATGTCCTCGTCCGGCAAGGGCCAGTCGCGGGTACAGGAGGCCGCGGAACTGGAACGGGCCTGGCAGCACGCGCTGGACACCGGCCGGGTGCGTCAGGCGCGCCTGATCGTCGAGGAGCAGATTGCGTTCGACTACGAAATCACGTTGCTGACGGTGCGCAGCCTGGGCGTGTACGGCGACACCGAAACCCGCTTTTGCGAGCCGATCGGCCACCGTCAGGTGCACGGCGATTACGTGGAAAGCTGGCAGCCGCAGCTCATGAGCGACACCGCCCTGGCCCGGGCGCAGGACATCGCCGGGCGCATCACGCAGGCGCTCGGCGGGCGCGGAATTTTTGGCGTGGAGCTGTTCGTGCGCGGCGACGAGGTCTGGTTCAGCGAGGTCAGCCCGCGCCCGCACGACACCGGCCTGGTCACCCTGGCCAGCCAGCGCTTGTCGGAGTTCGAACTGCACGCGCGCGCAATTCTGGGGCTGCCGGTGGACGTGGAGATGAGCAGCCCCGCGGCCAGCGCCGTCATCTACGGCCAGCTGGAGGCGGTCGGTATTGGCTATGTCGGTGTCGACGAGGCGTTGCGCATCCCCGGCACCGACATCCGCCTGTTCGGCAAGCCCGAGTCGCACGCCCGTCGCCGCATGGGCGTGGCCCTGGCGCGCGCCGGGGACGTGGAGCTTGCCCGTCGGCGGGCACGCGATGCAGCGGCGCGGGTGCGGCCGGTGGCACCCTGATGCCGGGTCGTCGATCTGATTGCGTCCGGATGATGTTTTTTATAAATCAACCTGCTATATGAAGAAGCTCAGGCTGCGACTGCCGATGACGGCGTCGTCGCAGCGCACCAGCCGGCGCCTTAGGCGCAGCCCCTGCGGTGTGGCGGCGAACTCGTCCTGGCGTGATGCGGACAGGAAAAACGGCGCCAGGTCCGTGCCGCGCGTGCGGTAGATCAGCACGTTGCTGTCCACCCGGCAGGTGCCGGGTGCCTCCGCTGGGCGCAGGCGCACGTTGGTCACGAAATGCCGCGTGGCGGCCGGCGGGTTGTCCGAAACGCTGAAGCCGGGCGTGGTCAGTTGCTCACAGCGTGTGCGCAGGCTGGCGTGGTTTTCCAGGAACAGCGGCGCCCCGGTCGGGCCTTCCTCGCCCTGCATGCGCACCAGATTGGCGTAGGCGCTGTAGCGGATGTCCGGATCCAGCGTGGCGTGCCATTCCAGGTACAGGCGCGCGTCCAGCAGCGCGGCTTCATCCATCAGGTGTTCGTAAATCCGGGCAAACAGACGCTCGTCCACGGCAGTGCTGTCCTTCAGATGAGGTGGTGGAGCGCGCTCAGGGCGTGCGCATCAGGCCTTTCCAGTGCTTCATGAAATTGAACTGCTCGCACTCGGGCAACATCGGGAAATAAGCCGTGCCGGGGCCGGTGAAATCATCCACCGGCGCGAAATTGAGCGCGGTTTCGAAGCTGGCCTGGCCGGCGCGCGCCTGCCGGCCGCGGCACACCTGCGTGACCGAGGACCACACGTCGACGTCGTCTTCCTCGAACACACCGCTCATGCCAAAGCCGCGCACGCCCGCTTCGAGCACCTTCTGCTTCCACTCGTCGGAGGCTTCGCGCTCGGCGAGGTACCACGAGGTCAGTTCCATCGCGTGCGGTCCGAGCGGCTGCCAGACACGCAGCGTGCCACCGGCCACGACATTGCCGTTGCGCTCCACATCGAGTGCCGGCTGAATCCAGGCCAGGTGCGGAAAGATGTTGCCCACGGTGACCACGTTGCGCCGCAGCAGGTCCAATTGCGCCGGGTTCAGCGTTTTCTCGTACAGGGGGATCAGGTCCGGGTTCAGGCCGCAGTAGGGCACGACGTGCTGTTCCGGCACCACCGTGCTGACCGTGCCGTGACCGCCGGCCAGGCTGACCTGGTGGCTGGCACCCAGCCCGGCCATCACGGCCGCCGTCGGTACGCCAATCAGCTCCATGGCCGTCGGCCCCAGATGCGTGGGATACAGGTGCTGGTTGTCGGTGCCGAAGTTCAGCGCGCCCATCTTCCAGTTGGCTGGCACCACCCAGCGCTGCGGTGGGCTCAGAACCACCATGCCGCTGGGCGTGCGGTTGAAGTAGGTATCCAGATAGAAGCGCGCGTCGCCCAGATAGTCGGCCAGGCGCACCGCCTGCGGGTCGAAGGTGGCGAAGATCAGTCCGCCGTGCGTGTCCACCTGCGTGACCTGCTTCAGGCCATTGCCGGCCTTGTCGAGTTTGCCGGCGTAGAAGTCGTCGAAGCCCGTGGTCAGCAGTTGCCCGGCGGTGTCGTAGGTCCAGCCGTGGTAAGGGCAGATCAGCTGCCGGGCATGGCCGGAATCCGCCCGGCAGACTTTCACCCCGCGGTGCGCGCAGGCGTTCAGGAACACCCGCACGCGGTTATCCGGGCCACGCATGACGATCACATGGTCGTCCGCCATGCGGCGGGTGATGTAGTCGCCGGGGTTCGGGATTTCCGACTCGTGCGCCACGAACAGCCAGCAGCGGTTGAAGATGCGTTCGATCTCCAGCGCGTGGATGGCCTCGTCCACGAACACGCTGCGGCTAACCCGCGCGCTGGGTTCGTCGACCAGCGCGTCCCAGTCCGGTTCGTTGCTGCGCATCAACATGGTTGGCCTCCCTGGCGTGAGCGGGTACGTTCAGCCGTGCGGCACACCCATCGGAATCACCGGCACCAGCAGGTGCGAGGCGTGGTCCCGGTCGCGGTACAGCTTGTAGTAGGTCAGCGTCATGCTGGGCAGCGGGCCCATCACGTTCATGCGGTGGTGCCAGGGGATGTCGATCGGGTCGCAGGTGCTGATTTCCAGCTCCAGCCGCTCGCCGGGCCGGAACACGTAGGAGATCGACGGGAAGCCGATCGAGTACTCGTTGACCTCGCCCGGCACCACCGGCGTTGGGTCCACATGCGTCTGCACCGGGTTCCAGGGCGTGGATTTTTCGGCATCCAGCGCCCGGTGCGAGGCCTTGAGCACGCCGCGGCACAGCGGGAAGCGCTCGCCGCCGGGCCCGACCGCCCACAGCTTGGCGATGAAGGTGGCATCCGGCTGATCCAGCGCCGCGTGCAGGTTCAGCACCACCGGCCCCGTGACTTCCATCGGCGCGCTCATCGGCGGCGTCGAATAGCGCACGGAATTGCGCTCGGTCGAGATGATCGGCGGGCGGTGCACCAGCGGGTCGGGATCGGCGTCGGTGGGTTCCGGCAGCGCATGCAGCGCCCCGAACGGGCGCAGATAGAGCTTGGTCCACTGCGTGCGCGCCAGCGGCCATTCATTTTCGAAACGGTACTGATTGACGCCCATCACGAACAGGCGGATCGGCGGCTCGTCCATGATTCCGGTGTCCACGCCCTTCATCCAGTGGTCGTACCAGCGCAGCGCCTCGTATTTGAGTTCCGGCGGGCCGGGCAGGGCGGTGTGGATGTGGTGGCCGAAAATGGCGGCTTTCTTGGGCACGTTCAGGGTCGGGTCGTTCATGTCGTCCCACACGGCCTGCATGAACGGCTTGAAGAACGGAATCCAGCAGCTGGCCGTGTACACCGGC